>ERZ1066118.90-NODE-90-length-102766-cov-12.538949_pt1 | contig 102766 bp, 96 predicted proteins | sample MGYA00382765_ERZ1066118 | MGnify/ENA primary metagenome ERZ1066118 (study PRJEB33369, sample SAMEA5778348) | biofilm metagenome | biome: Industrial cooling water; feature: Water cooling tower basin; material: Biofilm | place: United Arab Emirates | collected...
CCCATTGCCATTGCTAAGTCGTCCAAAGCTTTAAAACCGTAGCGATGAGAAGATGGCGCTTCGTGCGTGACTAAAATGTCTGCCCGTTGAGCGCGTAAAGCTTGATATTGTTGCCAAAATATACTTACGTGGTGTTTGCGGGGAATCCGATCGCGCCAGCGTTCCCCTCGACTACAAGCTGATAACAGATCTTGTTGAGTTGGAATTTTAGGTGTGGCTGGAGGCAGCCAAATTTTGCCCCGAAACACTCCCCCCAACCCAGCAACTCGCTTACCTGCAATTTCTACAACTCGCCCGTGAAGATTGCGATCGCCTAACTGCGAGTTAAATAAATTATCGTACCAGTCGTCGCGATCGGCATCGTGATTGCCAGGAATAAACCAGATCTCAGTTTTTGCCGCGATCTCCTCTAGTTCTTCGTAAAGCGATCGCTCCAAGTCAAAATCTCCCAACAAAATTGCTGCTGCGGGAGAATAGGTTTCAACTGCCTGAATAATCGGTCGAAAATCCCCGTGTGGATCGCCACTAAACAACAGCATGACTTGATAGAGGTTAGGGAGTTTAGAAATCAGGGGTTAGGGACGATCGATCGCAAGTCAGAGAACTTTACATTTCTCCATCCCGATCGCGGTTAAGGATTACACTTTATTGCAAAGTGCAAAAGATGGCAAACATATAATGATAATTTCTATTCTGGATATACAGCTTGCCAGCTGAAATAAGGAGAACACAGTAAGCTATGCAATCAGAGGGACTCACAAGCGATTGGGTGCGGGAAGATCTCGGCGAGTACGTTGCCCATCTCCAACTGCATATGGCGCTACAAGCTCGCAATCTCGTGCCTTCTTTAACCCAAACAGTAGTCGATAGCCGCGAACAGCTACTCCAGCAAACTCAAGCGACTATTGAAAAGTTAGCTTCTCGCCAAATTCTCTGACTGTACTCTCAGTGAGGGAATTTCTCTGGCACAAGACATAGCATAAAATCTGCAATTCATCAAAACATAAACTAAATTATCTGCTGTATTATCGGTAATTGCGATCGCTTAACCGAGCATCTCAATTACCGATTGCAGTTTTCAGCGAGCATCGGTACTTACAATTAAATCTAGATGAAATTATCTTAGAGATTCAGTGAGTCAAAAATAAACTAAAGCGCAAACTTTCTGCTACAGTCAACGGCGATCGCGAGAAAACCGTTAAGATAATGGCAGCACTCCAATTTTCTTTACTCAAGGCTACCTAGTAGCACAACCAATCATGCCTTCAGTGCTTCCCCAAGACTCTAATGTTGTCATCCGTCCCTTCCAATCCCGAGATTTGGAAGCAATAGAGCGGCTTTACCAAGAGTCGGTTGAAACGGATAATCCATCTGTTGCCGAGCTGCAAAAGCAATTGCAATGGCTGCACGGTTGGTATTGGTTGCTGAAATTCTTCCGCCTGTTTCCTAACCCCCTCCAGTATAGATTCTGCCTTTACGTAGCGGAGCAGCATCGCCAAGTTCAAGGTACGATTCAAGTCTGTCCCTTCAACCGCACTCGCAGTACGTGGAGGGTAGAACGAGTTGCCGTCACTCCCCAAGTCCGCGCTCAGGGGATTGGCTCCCAACTACTACGCCACTGTTTCGAGTCAATTAGAGAAGCTCGCACGTGGCTGCTAGAAGTGAATGTAAATGACAAAGAAGCACTAGCACTCTATCGTCAAAACGGGTTTCAAACTCTCGCGCAACTGACTTACTGGGAGATTGTGCCCGCTTTACTACAGGAATTGGCGTTAGGGGAACCAGATTTACCTAACTTATTACCAATAGGTAATGCCGATGCCCAACTGCTATATCAACTCGATACAGCCTCCATGCCTCCTTTAGTGCGGCAAGTGTTCGATCGCAATGCCGACGACTTCAAAACGAGTTTGTTCGGCGGGTTGATCGAAGGCATTAAGCAATGGTTAAGCAAAACGGAAGTTGTGAGCGGCTACGTATTTGAACCGCAACGCAAAGCCGCGATCGGCTATTTTCAAGTATGTTTGTGCCGTCGCGGTCGCCGACCTCATGAAGCAACGCTTACCGTTCATCCCGCTTATACTTGGCTGTATCCCGAACTGCTAACCCAACTTGCCCGCATCGCCCAAGATTTTCCTCCCCAAGCCTTGCGTCTGGCTTCAGCAGATTACCAACCAGAAAGAGAAGAGTATTTACAGCAAATTGGTGCAGATCGAATCGAACACACTCTCATGATGTCTCGTTCCGTCTGGCACAAGCTGCGGGAATCGAAACTCGTTTCTTTGGAAGGAATGCAATGGCATGAAGTCCTACAAGGACTGCAACCAGCCCGCAAACCCGTTCCTGGAGGCATGTCATGGGCAGGACAAGGCAAGCCAGCACCAGAAACCATTCAACCTAGCAAGCCGTCATCGAAGCCGGGACAGCAAAATTCAACCACAGAACAAATTAAATACGCCAGCCAGCGAGCTGATGAGATCGTCCCGCCTGCTGAATCCACTTCACCCAAAACAGATCGAGACCGTGACTGAACAAATGCGATCGCCATCCGCTGATGCGGTCAAAATACCGAGAGCGTTTGTTTCCGCTTTGGGTTTAGATATCGGTCGCAAGCGTATTGGAGTAGCTGGTTGCGACGGTACGGGTTTGATTGCTACAGGTCTGATGACCATCGAGCGCAAATCGTTTGCTGAGGACTTAGCCCAGTTACAATCTCTCGTCCAAGCGCGGCGCGTGCAAACGTTAGTAGCTGGTCTACCGTACTCTATGGACGGTAGTTTGGGTTTTCAAGCGCGACAAGTACAAAAAGTAGCAAAAAGAATCGCAAAAGCGCTAAACCTCCCCCTAGTGTTTGTAGACGAGCGACTGACATCTTTTCAAGCAGAACAATTCCTACACGCCGAGAATATTTCCCCCTCGCGCCATAAAGGTCTGATCGATCGCAAAGCAGCTGCCATAATTCTGCAACAATGGTTAGATACAAGAAGAAGAGAGCAGGGAGTCGGGAGCAGGGAGCAGGGGAGACTAGGAGCAGGGGAGAGTTAAATACTCACGTACCACGCACCACGCACCACGCATCACTTTCTTACCAACAACTAACAACTGATGACTCTTCCCATGTCCTCAGCTTTAAGCTAATCTAAAGTTTTCCGTCAGCTATTATGGCTATGTTTTCATCGGCTTTTGAAGAAAATAACGAATATTCCCATTCAAGTTCCGTCACGCTCAAAGACGAAGCAGGGCGCAGCTTAGACTGTTACGTAGAGCGATCGCTGTTGGTCGAAGATAAAGAATATCTCTTACTTCTACCCGCAGACGCAGCAGTAGAAATTTTTGCTTGGCAAAGTCATGATAGCGACGAGGAAGAAGCAGTCCCCGTAGAAGATGACGATACCATCAATAGTATTTTTCCTACTGCCGAAGCCGTTCTTGCCGAGCAAAATCTAGTACTCAAGCGGACGGCTTATGCTTTAACCGTAGCAGGAGAATTACCTCCAGTAGAAGAATCAGAGTTGTTTACGTTAGAAATTGAAGACGAGACCAGCGATATAGAACCAGAGCAACTGCAACTACTAGCTAGTTTTTACCACGAAGACCAAGAGTACTCAGTTTATACGCCCCTCGACCCTTTACTATTCTTTGCACGATTGAATAGCTCCGGCAATCCAGAGCTGTTATCTCCAGAAGAGTTTCAAAAGTTACAACCGCTACTAGCAGAGCAGCTGATTGACGAAATGGAAGAATAGCGTAAACTACTGCCTTTAGATAGTAGTTGTTGACACCTATGGGCATACAGTAGTGCAAAAACTATTCAAGTGGCGCATCATCTGGGCTTTACTTCCCTTGACTCTGGGGATAGGAGCTTGGTCGAGCTGGAGTTGGTGGCAGCGTTCCAGCGCCCCGTCTCAACCTCTAGCGACAGCTAATGCTACACAAGTGCAGTTTCGCGTTCCTCCAGGTACAGCTAGCCAGCAAATCGGCAAGCAGCTAGAAGCAAAAGGAATAATTCGCTCTAGCCAAGCTTGGAATTTATGGGCAAGATGGCTGCACTGGCGAAATCCCAACGGGGGATTCAAAGCAGGGACATATCAAATCTCTCCCAGCCAGTCCCTAGAAGAGGTAGCGAGTAAGATCTGGCACGGTCAGGTAGTGCAGCAGAGCTTCACGATTCCTGAAGGCTGGTCTTTGCGGCAAATGGCGGCTTACTTTGAACAACAGGGATACTTCCCTGCTAGCGAGTTTTTAGCTGCTGCCAGTCAAATTCCCCGCGATCGCTTTTCTTGGCTACCTGCCGATATACCCTATCTCGAAGGTTATTTATACCCCGATACCTATAAGATTGGCAGTGGTTCGGTTACGCCAACACAGGTTGTGAACCAAATGCTACAACGCTTCGAGCAAGTCGCCCTACCTTTATACGAACAAGGCAAAAATCAAACCAATTTCGACCTGAAACAGTGGGTGACATTGGCTAGTATTGTTGAAAAAGAAGCTGTTATCCCCGAGGAGCGATCGCGAATTGCTGGTGTATTTGTGGCACGATTGCGTAAGGGTTATACTCTAGGCTCCGATCCTACGGTAGAGTATGCCCTCAATCTGCGCCAAACCGCAGACCAGCCCCTCACTTACGCCCAAGTTAATACCCCTTCGCCCTACAACACATATCGCAACCCAGGACTACCACCAACACCAATCGCTAGCCCCGGCGTAGCTAGTCTCAAAGCTTCGCTTTATCCCGAATCAACTCCCTATCTATACTTTGTTGCCCGTTACGACGGCTCTCATGTTTTCAGTCGCACCTTGGCAGAACACAACGCCGCTCAAGCCGCCATTCGCAGGCAGCGACAAGGAAGCTAGAAACAGTTATTAGTAACCAGCGATCGTAATCTCTCCTCTGCCCCTTTGCTCCTCTGCTTCATTGTCTTCCTTATCCGCTTGCCCAAAAACTCTTACCCCTTATCCCTACCCCTACATAAAGGGCACATCCCCGTGTAAAATTCTGTAATGGGAGCGAGGTTGGATCTTAATTCAATTAGCTCAATCCCAAGAGTGAAAAAGTGTTTGAAATGAGTGGGAATTTCACCTGACGAAAAACGCACTATAAGCAATTGTTCGCATTTGTTGCCCGCACAAACAAATGTACTCTTGGTAATGAAAGCTAATATTCGCCCGATTGTCACTTGTCTTCACTAGCATTTTTATTGGTTAGATACAGACTTAAAAATTGAGGTTGATCGATGAAGTATCGCGCGCTAATTGTTGCCTTCCTAGCTTTGTGCCTAGGATTTCTTACTGCCTGTAGCGAACCCTCACAAGTAGCAAGCAGAGAACTACTCACATACGAGCAAATTAGAGGCACTGGTCTAGCTAATAAGTGTCCTCAACTGTCCGAAACATCGCGCGGATCGATCGCGATCGATCCGAATCAATCGTACAGAATGGTAGAACTATGTTTAGAGCCAACATCATTCTTTATCAAAGAAGAACCAGTTAATAAGCGTCAAGAAGCAGAATATATTGCTGGAAAACTGTTGACTCGCTACACCTCGACCATCGATCAGGTACAAGGCGATCTGAAAGTCAATTCTGACAAAAGCTTGACTTTTGTTGAAAAAGATGGGCTTGATTTCCAAGCGATTACCGTACAATTACCAGGTGGTGAAAGAGTACCTTTCTTGTTCACAATCAAAAACCTGGTTGCACAAACTCAACCTGGTTTGACCAGTATTAACACTTCCACTGACTTTGAAGGGAAATTTAACGTCCCCTCTTACCGTACTGCTAACTTCCTCGACCCCAAAGGACGAGGCGTAACCACAGGTTATGACAATGCGGTAGCTCTACCTGCATCAGCAGACAAGCAAGGGTATGCCAATGTTAAGAGTACTGGAATTGACAACGGATCGATTTCTCTCCAGATTGCCAAAGTTGATAATGCAACAGGAGAGATAGCCGGTACTTTCGAGAGCATCCAACCTTCCGATACGGATATGGGTGCGAAGGAAGCTTTAGATGTAAAGATTCGCGGTCTATTCTACGCTCGAATCGAACCACAAGTATAAATTGTTAGCCGTTTTTGATTGCGGATACAAAATCTGTAGGGGCGTACAATAGCTGTGCGCCCCTACAAGCATATTTCGACCAAATGAGAGGCGCTACGAACAGCAAAAGCAGCTGCGCCATGAGTAACTGATAAGTTCAGTAACTGAAAAGTGTCGAACGAAACTGCATGTCAAAAACTCTGTAGGGGCACTCAGCCCCTTTTTTTGCATATATTGCTAGCTGCTTTATGTATTTTTTTTTAAGGGTTTATCAGTAGAGCAAAAGTCACGTTAAACAAAGATCAGTGGAATTTCGGTAGCTGTGGTTATGCAAAAGTTAATAACCTGGATTGTTGTCAATCTCATATTTGTAATCTATCTAGCGACCTAAATTCAAGCTTTTTTTCGATCGCGCAAACAATTTTTCCCTTAATTTCCACTTATGAGTCATTCCAGTTTTTTCTAGCCTTTTACGCGATTTTGCTCGCCGGAGTATTTGTGGCAAAATGCGATGCCGAGCCATTAAAACTTGTAGCAGTAGTTTCCGTAATATCGCTTAACATTAAAAAAATATGGTTCTTACTTATACTTTAACGAGTCCCGAACTCAAACGCGAGAGCGCTCAACTGCTACGAGAGTATCAACAATCTCGCTCTGCAGCAATTCGCAATCAACTAGTGACGCTGAACTTAGGGTTGGTGAGAAAAGAAGCCCACTTTTGGAGCAATCAATGCACGGAAAGTTATGAAGACTTACTGCAAGTTGGTTGTATGGGATTAATTAGGGCAATTGAAAAATTTGACTTATCTAAAGGTCATGCCTTCAGTTCGTTTGCCATTCCCTACATTCGGGGTGAAATTCAACATTATCTGCGCGATAAAGGGGTATTAGTGCGGATGCCGAGACGCTGGCTTGCCCTTCAGCAACAGGCAATGACATTTTCTCAAGAGTGGCGCGCGCAACATAACCGCCAGCCTACGGATGCTGAAATTGCTACCGAGCTGGAAATTTCTGTCACGGAATGGCAAGAGATTAAACTAGCGTGGACAAATCGTTCTCCTTTAAGCTTGGATACTCCAGTGCAGGATGAAGAAGGAGCAACGTCTCTTGGTGAAATGGTTCCCGATCAACAGTATCGCAGCTTTCAACTAGCTCAGGAAGACCAACTGCGCCTACAACAAGCTCTAGTAGAGTTAGAGCAGCGCACTCACGAAGTCTTAAAATTTGTTTTTTTCTATGACTTAACTCAAAAAGAAGTGGCAGAACGATTAGGTATCAGTGTTGTCACTGTTTCCCGCTGTGTTAAAAAAGGACTTGCTACCTTGAAAAGATCGATGGCAGGCAACGATGAATAATTAGTTGTGGTATTAGCTGATACGTATTGACAGCAAATTGTCTCATGATTAACCAGAATAAAGATCGATGAGAATAATTCTAGAAAAATCTTTAGTTAAATTAAAAACCTGGCTTGAATTTGCTGCCATAGAGATTGAGGTGAAACTAATAAGTAGCGATCGCTCGTACTATTCAAACTCGTACCATATAGAGTTGGAGCTGCGGCGATAAATAACGGAGATGTGTTTAGTGTCATTCAACGCACTATTTAAATAAGGGGAAAGGGGTATGCATCGACTTTCAACGACCGCTGTAGCAGGAATGCTAGCTCTGACAATAGCTGGATGTGGCTCGGGGGGTGACGAAACCAGTAGCAACAGCGTCCAACCAACAGCTGCCACTCAAGAAGCCTCTGATTCAAGCTCAGAGCCATCTCAGGCACAGAACCAGCCTATCATCATGGCACAAAAGCCAGATGACGCCCAAAAACCAGATAAAAAACCAGACCAAACACTTAGTCAAAAAACGCCGCCAATAGCTACACCAACCACTGGATTGATTCAAGCAACAAATCCAGCTCGACGCACCCAACAAGTACAAAAAGGTCGTCCAGATCCGTTTGCCGAACTATATGATTCGCAGCCAAAGGTAGCAGCAGCGCCAAAACCCGCAAAATTGCCATCAATTCCCGCTACGCCAGTCTTAAAGCCAGCTCCGTTACCTCCCCCGATGCCAGTCGCACCACCACAACCAGATTTAGCAAGAGGTACGACTGTTTTAGGTGTAGTTGAAGTAGGCAATCAGTTTCAGGCAATCGTTCAAGTCCCGAACGAAGCAACTAGTCGCTATGTCAGCGAAGGGCAACGGCTAGCTGACGGACAAGTGACCGTGAAAAGAATTGAAATGTACCCAGGCTCGGAGCCAGTGGTAGTTTTAGAACAATTCGGTCAAGAAGTGTCGAGAGCGGTCGGACAAGAACCAGCACAAGCAAATACTGGTACAATGCCAGGCTCGCCCGGTAAAACCTCATCTGCTATCTCCGTACCGTCACTACCATCTAGCGGTTCTATTCCCAGTGCAGGTGGACAGAATGGACTACCGCCATCTCCGCCAGCGATAGAAAACTCTACACCAAATCAGCCGCTAACAGAGACTCCATCTCCTGAAGAACTAAAAAATCGATTGAAAACGTCTCCACCATCAACTGACGACTCAAACGCGCAGTCGTCGAGTGAATCAGTGCCAGCAGTACAGACAAAAACCTATTTACCAACCGTTCAACCTTCAGCAGCGTTTTCAGAGGAGACACAGCCAACTTCAACAGCGCAACCAAACGATAGAAAAGCATCTGCTCCATCAGAGGATACTTCAGGGACATTGCCTGCCAATGAACTATCGCCAGCTTCGGAAACTGAGGACATCAGTCAACTGCAATCTTCTCGCCAACTGCCATCAGCCCAACAATCCAAGCAGCGTCTAGCTGCCCTTTTAACTCGATCGCCGCGAACAAACAGCGCCACAACAGCGGTACAATCAAACAGCAAGGCGAGAATGTATCGCCAAGAATTGATTAACCGATTGCTGAAAAGCAAATAACGGCGTATCTCTCGTAGCTCAATGTCTCAATGTCAAGATGCAAACACAGCAGGATGGTAAGTTAAGATATGAAATCTGTTTTCCTGGCTTGCCTTTAGCGGTTTACAGTGAACTTGCTGCCCATCTACGTCAAGTGGAAGGGGTAGAAACAGGTTTGTATCCGGCAACAAACCAGCAGTTTGATTACAATCAAAGTCAAGTGGGCGGATTGTGGATCCAGTACGCTCCCAGTACTAGCTTGGCAAGTCGAGAGTTAGTAGACCGGATTTTAGCTTACTATCAGAAGTGTTACGAGCAGAAGTCGTAAATCGTAAGTAGAAAATATTTATCACCGATCGCTTACAATTTCATCCTGGCTCGAGTTGCATACTTTACGAAGACGATCGCTAATGGGAGAAATTCAGGCATTACGCGGCACGCGAGACATTCTGCCCGATGAGGTTGGCTTTTGGCAACGGGTAGAAGCAACTGCACGGGATATTTTAACGAAATCCACATATCGCGAAATTCGCACGCCAATCTTTGAACAGACGACATTGTTTGAACGGGGAATTGGCGCAGCTACGGATGTGGTAGGGAAAGAAATGTATACTTTTGTGGATCGGGGCGATCGCTCGATTACTCTGCGCCCAGAAGGTACGGCTGGAGTTGTCCGCGCTTTCATCGAACATAGTTTATACGCTCAAGGCGGCGTGCAGCGTTTGTGGTATGCGGGTCCGATGTTCCGCTACGAACGCCCCCAAGCAGGTAGGCAGCGGCAATTTCACCAATTAGGAGTAGAGGTTATTGGTAGTGCCGATCCAAGAGCAGATGCAGAAGTCATTGCGATCGCCACAGAAATTTTACAAAATCTAGGGCTGAAAAACCTGCACCTCGACCTGAATTCAGTGGGTAACAAAGCAGATCGGCAAAATTATCGTCAAGCACTAGTAGACTATTTCACGCCCTACAAAGACGAATTAGACCCAGATTCTCAAGACCGCTTGAGCCGCAACCCTCTGCGGATTCTAGATAGTAAGGACGAGCGCACTCAAGAAATCGCTCAAAATGCTCCTAGTATCTTAGATTATCTCGGTGCTGAGTCGCAGCGACACTTCGAGCGGGTACAGCAATTACTGAGCGATCTGGGCATTAGATATCAACTGAATCCTAGGTTAGTTAGAGGATTGGACTACTACACTCATACGGCTTTTGAAGTTATCTCCGACGATCTGGGAGCGCAGGCAACAGTATGTGGTGGCGGTCGTTACGATGGGTTAGTTACTGAGTTGGGTGGACCCGATACGCCTGCGGTAGGATGGGCGATTGGTCTAGAACGACTAGTTATTTTGTTGCAACAACTGCAAGCACCTCCGGTTTCAGAATTAGACTTCTATGTAGTTTCACGGGGCGATCGCGCTGAGGCACAAGCACTGATATTGGCACAAAAACTCCGGCGAGCGGGGTTTAGCGTCGAATTAGACCTGAGCGGTAGTGCCTTTAAAAAGCAATTTATCCGCGCTGATAAAAGCGGCACGGTAGCTTGTTTAATTTTGGGCGATGAGGAGGCAGCTAGCCAAACCGTTAAACTCAAGTGGATGTTAAGTAAGGAACAGATTGCGATCGCCCAAACCGAGCTACTGGCGATAACAGATAGACTACGCGCAGAAATTCAATCTTCTAGAGCCGAACGCTAACCGTCAGCGAAGCAACTTATTCAACTCGCTACAGATCGCCACATTTCAACTACAGCAGAGATTGGCTAAATTTCTGCTGTATAACTTTACACTTTTTTTACTTAAATTTTAAATAACCTTTACATAATTTTTGGTTAAACTTGAATTAACCTTTTTAAAATAGTTAACTATGAGGTTTTATATCTAACTTATGAAACCTCATTGCGTAGTAACAAGCATTCTACTAACAACAATATAAAAAATAAATTGGAGCGATTTGGCGTGATCGAAAGTAACTTATTACGAGAAGATTTGCCGCAAAGCTTATTATTTGAGCTAAAACCGCAGCGTACTTTAAAACTTTTGTTGTCAATAATAAGTATACTTGCTATCGCTAGTTTGGGCGTACAAATTGGAATTTATTATCTACCAAACTACCCTTTAAAAAATATTTTATCCGGTTTATTTTTCCTAGACTATGAGACTAATATTCCAACTCTGTATTCTGTCTTGACCTTAATTTTTTGCTCTATTATTCTAGGATTTATTGCTAATGTCAAAAAGGCTATTCGAGGAGCATATGCTAATTATTGGATAGCTCTGTCAATAATTTTTTCGTTTTTCGCTGTAGACGAGTTTGCCAGCCTACATGAAAAATTAATAGAGCCGTTGCGAGCGAGTTTAAATGCAATTGGTTTTAATACAAGTGGCTTTTTCCACTTTGCCTGGGTTATTCCTGGTGCTGCTTTTGTCTTTATTTGCCTACTTGCTTTTACGCAATTTCTCAGTAATCTTCCTACCCGAACTCGCCGCTTATTCCTCTTAGCTGGTAGCTTATATATTAGCGGTACACTCGGAATGGAAATGATTGGGGGTTACTATTCTAGTCTTAATGGTGAGAATAATATTATTTACGCTATCATTGTCACGATTGAAGAAAGCTTAGAGATGTTAGGTGTAGCAGTATTTATTTACTCATTGCTACACTACATAAGTTACTATATGAAAGGCACGTCTTTACAGATTAATATTGTAGCATCTGGAAAAAAACGCTACAGTGCATAGCTGACTGCTATACGCAGTGATTTAGTAATTTAATTGAATTCGCTCGATTATCTAGCTCAACTTAGCGAACCGTAAAGTTGAGCTTTTTTGATGCTGTATTGTTATTTTTTCAGCGATCGCTTGTCAGTCTATTTGTACTACTTACGAGTGTTTTCTGGCAATCGCGTTAAAGTGCCAAAACTGAGAACGAGTTGTTTGTAGGCTTTGCCTAAGTAAAGATTCTTCAAAAATCTCAATTTGTGATATTTTTTGCTTTACCCTGAGTTAATCATCTATTAATTATAAGTTAATTAAAACTTAATTAAAAGCTAATGATGGCATTAGGCAAAGCTAGAAGTCTTTTGCCTCGGTATCAACCTGGATGTGGGGAAGAATCGATGACTAAAGATATAAAGTTAAAACAATCGCCCGCAAAGCCTTTGGGGCAATATCTGGTTGAAGCTGGAATTGTCACCTCAGTTCAATTAGAAACTGCGCTTGACGAGCAACAAAAGACAGAAAAACGTATAGGAGAAATTCTGTCAGCGCGAGGTTGGGTAAAACAGGAGACTATTGAATATGTGGTGAAAAAAGTTGTTTTACCAGAACGCGAAACAGGTGAGCAAGAACTAATGCTAAACGCAAATTTTTTCAAACCGAGCGCTCAACTCGCTACTAATCGGCATATTTATCTTTCTATAGGAAAGATAATTCGATTTTTGCTCGGCTTGACATTTAGCGTAATCTTTGTTTGTGTTTTAGTTCAAGTTAGTACTTACCTTCTTCCTCGTTATCCATTACAGGCTACTTTAGTTTCTCTATTTAATATCGATGGCGAACGAACCGTACCTGCATTCTTTTCATGGTCGCTTTTGCTGTTTTGTGCTTTACTGTTAGGGGCGATCGCATATATCAAAAAAGTCGATCGAGAACCCTATGCTTTCCACTGGACAGCACTAGCAATTATTTTTTTCTATTTGCATATAGATGAAGCAATTGGGATTCATGAAAGAATTGGTCTCATCGTCACAGGTCAGCTCAATCCAGGCGGAATTTTCTATTATGCTTGGACGATACCTGGCAGCATTTTTGTTCTCGTCTGTCTATTGGTATTTCTGCGCTTCATAAATCATCTCCCTACAAAAATAAAGTATCTATTTTTATTAGCTGGAAGTATCTATGTTGGAGGTGCTTTAATTGTAGAAATGTACAATGGATACTATATGTCATTGTATGGTGCTCAGCCGACTTACTACGCTCTTACCACTCTAGAAGAAGGCATGGAAATGTTAGGAATCATCACTTTTATCTATGGACTAATGACATATATTAGTTCGTATATGAAAGACATATATCTTTTAGTTAGTATTCCTGCTAAGAAAGTCAAAAGTTAAAAGTTAAAAGTCAAAACAAGAGTTTTTGAGTTGAGTTCGTGTTTTGGTATGGAGCAAATTCGCTTTAGGTAGAAAACAAATTCCTTGTGCCTTTTTCAATTCCTCAGATTAAATCAAAACTAGATTGTCGCGATGGATGACGGTTGCTGCACCAGCATAGCCTAAAATTGTGGCAATTTCTTTCGAGTGTCGCCCGCGAATATGCTCGAGTTCGGTCTTGCTATAATTAACGATCCCTCTAGCAACTTCTTTTCCTTGGCGATCGCAAATCTGAACTGCATCCTGACTATCAAATTCGCCTTCGATGCTAGTCACGCCAGCTGCTAGTAAAGATTTTCCCTGCTGGCAAATTGCCTTTACCGCACCATCATCTAGGTAAAGCTTGCCGGTAGGAATCAAGCCATAAGCAATCCAGCGCTTACGCGCGTTACTCGGTTGGAGTTGGGGTGCGAACTGAGTTCCTAAAGGCTCTCCTTGGATAATCTTTTCAATATTATGTGGGAATCGCCCTTCAGTAATGACAGTACGGACACCAGCCGCAGTAGCAATCCGTGCTGCCGCAATCTTCGTCACCATGCCACCCGTTCCCCATTGGGAACCAGGAGAACCTACTTGTACCTGCAATTGGGCTAGTTGTTCTATGTGCGTTACTAGTGCAATTGGCTGGGCATCTGGAAACGATCGCGGATCGGCAGAATAGAGACGGTCTACATCCGTGAGTAAAAACAGCCAATCTGCTTCCACTAAACTGGCAACTAGGGCAGAGAGGGTGTCGTTGTCGCCAAATTTCAATTCTTGGACTGCTACCGTGTCATTCTCATTAACTATGGGAATCACGCCAATTTCTAACAAGGCTTGAAACGTGTTGTAAGCATTGACATAGCGACTGCGTTCTCCGACATCGCTACGGGTGAGCAGGACTTGAGCGATTGGCTGTTGCAAAGTCGTAAAAAAATCATCGTATACGCGCATCAGCCGCCCTTGTCCGACAGCCGCTATTGCCTGTTTCATCGCCATCGTGCGCGGGCGCTCTGTCAGCCCTAAACGAGCGCAGCCAACCCCTACAGCCCCAGAAGAAACTAAAATCACCCGATGCCCCTGACGACGGAGATGAGATAGAGTCTCTGCTAAAGTTGCGATCGTTGAAAGAGCTAGTAAACCTGTCTGAGCCTGTGTCAGACTAGAAGTGCCAATTTTGACAACAATGGTTTGCGACATCTTTAAGGGGCTATGGGCTGAGGGAAGAAGTCGGAAGTTGGGCGTGTTTCACGCACCACGCACTACTCTTCACTGACAACTGACAACAACTGAACAATTGTAAAGCACCAGCTCTCCCAACAGAGAAAACTGGCGCTTTATAGACTGATAAATTATTTATAGCTGGGGTCTTTATAGGCGCGACCCCTTGTTAACTTTTAGTATAATCTCAGACATTTTGCTCAGAGCTATCCTCTTTAATTATTTTTTAATGTTTGTTTTTCTAAATAGTTACTGACTTTTGTTAATTTTTGTTTGCTTGGGAACGAGGGAGGCTCCAAGAGCTTGAGAAACTAGTACCTCCAAGCTGCGGATGGGATAAGCACGCACGGCTTCGCCAGGATCGACATACGGTTCGACTAAGATAGTAAACATCCCTAAACGATTGCCAGCGATGACATCAGTAAAGAGGCGATCGCCTACCATCGCTACTTGTTCCACTGGTAAATTCATTGCCTCCACCGCCAGCCTCAGCTTCCGTCGAGAGGGTTTGACAGCACCGAGAATGTAAGGCAGATCCAAAGATCTGGCAATACCACCGATGCGGGTATCGCTGAGGTTATTACTGACTAACCATAGCTTGACGAATTGTCTTGTTTGTGCAACCCATGCCTGTAAAGAAGCTGAAGCTGTTGTGGCTTTGATTGGCACTAAAGTTTCATCCACATCTAACACCAAGCCTTTGAGGTGGTATTGCCGAATCATTTCTGGGGTCAAATTCAGCACAGATCCTTCTAGAATTAAATCGGGTTGTAGTAGTTCGTTCCAAGACATGAAGATGAGAGGCTAGGGGGGAAAGGGTTAGGGGTGAAATAAGTTAATTGTGAGTAGCTAATTATTGGAGAACCGAACTATCAACCATCAACTATTAACACTCCCATCATTTTCTCATCAGCTATTAACTAATAACAGCTGAGAGCGAGATCCAAATGGTAGTCAATTATTGACAGCTAAGCGCAGTTGCTCGAACAGTCGGGCAACCTTATCTAAATCTTTATCTCCTGGGGAATGTTCTACTCCGCTGGATAAGTCGATGCCATGAGGACGAAGTTGAGTTAAAGCAGCCAGAATATTATCTGGTGTGAGTCCGGCGGAGAGAAACCAAGGACAACTAGGTTGAAATTGTTGTAAGGCATTCCAATCTAGCGTTCTTCCCGTACCACCTAACTGTTGAGGATGGTAAGCATCTAGCAGGAGAGCATCTACATAAGTGGTATAAATAGCTGCTTGCTCTAGTGCTTCTCTGTTTTTGATTCTCAATGCTTTAACGATCTCTACATCTGGCAGCAAAGAGCTTAATTGATGGCAAAAGGCGGGTGATTCATCTCCGTGTAACTGTATCCCTGTCAATTTGGTGGCTGCGACGATTTGGCTAATTTCTTTGAGGGTGGCGTTGGCAAAAACACCGATCCGATCTACCGTAGCTGGTAGCTGCGCGATCGCGGCTCGAATTTGAGTAGGATTGACATAGCGAGGCGTGTTGGGAACGCAGATGAACCCTAGGGCAGTTGCGCCAAGAGAGGCGATCGCTTTTCCCTGTTCTGGTTTCGTAATGCCGCAAATTTTGATTCGCATATAAGCCGAATTTGTGTAGAAAAATAAAGCTAATGTTAACTATTAAAACAAATACTATCTCCTGGCAAAGCAATTTTGATAATCCTGAGATTGCGCTCCATAGTTCGATTTAGGAGAAAAAACCTTGATTGATACAATTTTACTAGCTGCAACGCAACCAACTGTTCCCAACACTATCAGTTGGAGTCCGCAAGTAGCATTGATTATCAGTGCTAGCTCCTTACTCATACTGCTGATTGCTAGCCGTAGTATCAAATATCCTCAAGTAGGTGCTAAGTTACCCATAAACTTACCAATATTGGGCAGCCCCAGTGTCGGTACATTTGTTGCATCAATGGCACTTGGTCATGTTGTCGGTACAGGAATCGTTCTCGGACTGTCTAACCTCGGTTGGTTGAGCTAAATTGTTGTAGGGAGTCGGGAAGAAGAGAGCTAAGGGGGCTGGGGGAGCCCAGGAAGCTGAGGGAGGAAAAATCCGCACCACGGACGCGGCTTACCACTCACCCTCACTACATCCCACACCCTACACCCTGATAACTGATAACTGATAACTGACGTGAGATAACTCCTCAGACAGATAACATTTCTTGGCGAAGTAACTTTCATAGTGTTTAGCCAAGAGCTGTTAATTTTAGGAGTTAAAGCTTTGTTGGAATCACTCTTACTGACGCTAGCTGAAGTTCAACCAACTGTTCCCGATACACTCAAGTGGAGTTGGACGGGGTCGGCGGTAATTGTAGGTACTTGTTTGGTTTGTTTACTCATTATTCCCCGCACGATCCGCTACCCACATGTAGGAACTAAGTTTCCTTTGGGACCATTTGCCGGAATTTTTAATAATCCCAGTATTGGTTCGTTCCTTGCTGCTATGTGTGCAGGGCATTTGATTGCTATTCCGGCAGTGCTAGGGTTGAATAATTTAGGTATTCTCAAGTAGATCGATTAATACGGTTATCCGTAACTAGAAGCAATACAACTGTTTTCAGTTGGTAAGGCACGCAGATCTGCAGGAGCGCACAGCTGTGCGTTCCTACTAGCGTGCATCCGAATCAGAGTTGTTATGTTGAGAACGAATTTTGTGATGTCGTCCGCACAAAGACGCAATTGAACCTTCGCGGTTTGTAGTTTTGAGTAGCGCTCGAATCTCACTTGTACGGTTAGTGCGATACGAGCCAAGCCTGAGTCGAACGCCAAATCTTTTATCCTAGAAATTATAGAGGCTAGTAAGATTTGCAATTTTTAGCTTGCGATCCGGCAATCGAATCTTATTTAAGCAATAGCCTATCGTTCAGATAGATAGAAGTTTGGTTTAGGAAAATCCCATGCAAACAGGTTGGCGAATTGGGGCTTTGTGGGGCATTCCACTATTTTTGGATCCCTTGTGGTTTGTCATTTTAACTTTTGTTGCTCTCAGCTTTGGCTTGAGTTATTCACCTTGGGGAAATATTTTAGCTGGAAGTGCAGGTTTAACGATCGCGCTGCTATTGTTTGGTTCGGTCTTGCTGCACGAACTCGGTCATAGTTTGGTAGCGAGATCGCAAGGGATTAAAGTTAATTCTATTACGCTGTTCCTCTTTGGTGGTATTGCTTCAATTGAAGAAGAATCCAAAACTCCGGGTGAAGCGTTACAAGTCGCGATCGCAGGACCTTTAGTGAGTATTGGTTTGTTTGGTATTCTTACTCTTGTCAGCTTGGTTTTGCCTGCATCGAGTTTGGCTAACGTCATGGTGACAGATCTAGCCAGAGTGAATCTGATTTTGGCACTGTTTAATTTAATTCCTGGCTTGCCTTTAGATGGAGGACAGGTATTAAAAGCAGCAGTGTGGAAAGTCACGGGTAACCGTTTTCAAGCCGTGCGTTGGGCGGCGAGAACTGGACAATTTTTGGGGTGGTCGGCGATCGCGACTGGTGCGGCGATAGAATTCTTTACGGGTGAATTGGTCAGCGGTTTGTGGTTGGTGCTGCTGGGATGGTTTGGTATTCGCCATGCTAGTGCATACGAGCGTATCACGAAATTACAAGAAGCTTTACTGCAATTGCACGCTACCGATGCCATGTCCGGCGATTTTCGGGTTGTAGATGCCGATATGACCTTGCGCGCTTTTGCCGACCTTTATCTGCTCGAAACATCCGCCCCACAAACATATTTTGCCGCTTCAGATGGGCGTTATCGGGGGATGGTATCAATTAACGATTTGCGCCTTGTCGAACGCAGCCAGTGGGAAATGCAAACTTTACATAGCATCGTTCATCCCCTCACTGAAATCCCTCATGTTGAAGAATCAGCATCTTTAGTAGAAGTTATCAACCGGATGGAAAGCCAGGAATTACCGTGCCTAACCGTACTTTCTCCGGCTGGTGCTGTAGCGGGAACGATAGACCGAGGCGATATTATTAGAGCGATCGCGCCTAAACTTAACATACGGATTTCCGAAGCAGAAATCAAGCGGATTAAGGAAGAAGGTAGTTATCCAGCAGGACTGCAATTAGGATTGGTGGCAAAGTCTACTAAAGTGTAGCGATCGCGTATTCTTAAGAGAGGTGAATATGGCAACCGCTACTAATGACAGGATAGGCAAAGTTACAACTACAATTACTGTTACTAATCGTATCGATCAAATCTTAGCTGAAAGAGGATTTATCCCCCCCGAACAAATTCGTTCGGTGACGTTAAAAGATGTTTTGGTCGATACGGGTGCAACTCGACTTTGCCTACCTGCAAATATCATCAATGAACTTGGTTTAGTTCTCCAGGGAGAAGTAGACGTAAAAATTGCTACGGGATTACAAAAACTGCGTATTTTTCGAGAAATCAATCTTGCTGTTGAGGGAAGAGAAGGTACATTTAATTGTATGGAATTGCCAAATGATGCAGAGCCTTTGCTAGGGTTAATTCCTTTAGAAGATTTGGGTTTAGAACCAGATCTACAAAATCAACGATTGCGAGTTTTACCTAGTGAGGGAAAGGATACATATTTAACAGTGCTGTAATTCATCTATCCTTGCCTAAGTATCTTTGCCCAAGTAAAGTGGTTCTAAAACTGTTTCTGTAATCCCGTTTAACTTTTCTACTCGATAAGCTTTAGCATGAGGACGAGAACTGACAATTTTTTCTAACTTGTCATCCACAAAATGTAAACCAACACCGTCATCAGCAGCATATCCAGAACTAATCAGTCCTTGAAATAATAATCGATGGTAGGCTGGTCTTCTTTCTGGTTCGCCGTCATAATGAGGACAATTGCTACCTTTAAGAAAGCCAAGACACTCTAATACAGTAAATTTTCCTGGAATAGAGTCAGTCAATCCTTGTTCAAACCAGCAAATAGAGCCCGCACTTAAACCAGCAAGAATAACACCATTTTCCCAAGCTTCTCTGAGAATTTTATCTAGTTCCCATTCTCTCCATAGCGCGATGAGGCTTTTGGTATTTCCGCCGCCCACATAGATAGTATCTTGTTCGAGCAGAAAAGATCTGAGATCGGCTGTATGTGGGAAAAATAATGACAAATGAGACGGTTGGCAGGGTAAATGAGTGTACGTGGAGTAGAATTGCACGATGTATTTATCAGAATCACCGCTAGCAGTAGGAATAAAACAAACTGTTGGTTTTTCCTTATCTGACAGTTCTAAAATGTATCTATCCAGCAGCAAATTTTCAGGTTCCATAGAAAACCTGCCACCACCCATAGCAAAGATTTGTCTCGCAACGAAAGTAGAAGTCATTTTTCAGTTATTCAGCTATTAATGCTTGGCAAATAGCCAACTACCCATTACCCATTACCAGTTTCTAACCTTTGCTGCAAAATAAATTCCGCGATCGCCAAATCCATTGGTGTTGTCAATTTTAAATTTGTTTCCTCTCCTTCAACAATTTGCACGGGTAAGCCACACTTTTCAAACAAAGCTGCATCGTCTGTGACTTCCCAGCCTTGTTTTAGACCTGTTTCATGACACTGCTTCAATAATTGCACGTCAAAAGCCTGTGGAGTTTGCGCCGCCCATAGCTGGCTGCGGTCTGGCGTATCGTGAATTAATCCAGCATCATCAACTACTTTAATCGTGTCTTTGACGGGGATAGCGGCAATTAAACCCCCGCAGGGGTATTGCGAATTGCGAATTGCTGCCGCGCAGCGATCGAATAATTCTGGTGTAGCAAGACACCTCGCGCCGTCGTGAATGAGGACTTGTTTAGCTTCTGCTGGCAAAGCCTGCAAGCCGTTGTAAACAGACTCTTGGCGGGTAGTCCCCCCTTGAATTAACTGTACGGGTTTAGTCAGAGATAAATCCCCCAGGATCTCCTTTAAATCTAACCAATCGGCAGGCTGGGAAATAATGCCGATCCAGGTAATTTCATCAGATGCTTCGGCTGCGCCTAGCGTCCAAGCAATTAGAGGTTGCGATCGCAGCGTCAATAGCAGCTTATTGCGATCGCTGCCCATTCTTCGTCCCATTCCGGCGGCTGGAATTAATAAATGCACGGTTTCTTAAGAAAGTGAGTAGTGAGTAGTGAGTAGTGAGTAGTGAAGACAGGGTGTGGGGTGTAGGGTGTAGTAACTGGTAACTGGTAACTGGTAACTGGTAACTGATAACTGATAACTGATAACTGACAACTGATAACTGACAACTGAAAAAATGTACGCTTTTATCGTTTCGCATAAGTATATGTTCACCTAAAATAAGAGCGAGTAAGCGTAGAACAGTAAATATGCGAATAGTAGCCTTAGTCCCTGGCGGGATTGGCGACCAAATTCTATTCTTTCCCACCCTGGACGATCTAAAGCGGAATTATCCCGACGCTGAAATCGATGTGGTGGCAGAGCCACGCTCTCTAGGAGCGTACCGAATCTGTAAGTCCGTGTCCAACGTGCTGAAGTTCGACTTCAAAGACCGTAACAGTTTGACAGAATGGGTCGATCTGATCGGTAATATCCGCGATCGCGAATACGATATCGCGATTTGCGCCGGGCAGCGCCCTTTTGTAGGCATGGCGCTGTGGCTGAGTGGCGTTGCAGTGCGAGTCAGCTACCAAGGGGGAGGAAATCTGTTTCTCACTAACTCCGTTCCCCTCAAAACCGAACAGTATGTCGCAGCAATGTATCACGATCTGCTCAAAGGATTAGGAATTTCCACCCCTTGTCCCGATTTAACAATCAACGTCCCTAAAACCGATCTGGAATGGGCAGAAAAAGAGCAGCAGCGTTTGGGAATCAAAGATAGCGGCTATATATTAATTCATGGTGGCTCTAATCAACTCGCCTCTGCAAAAACCAGCGTCCAAACCTACCCTGCCCAAAGTTGGCGACAAGTGGTTCAAAATCTACAACAGCGCCAGCCCGATTTGCCAATTGCGATCCTAGTTCAAACAGTAGAGGACGAGCAGTTGGTGCGATCTCTACAGGAAGCATTTCCCGATTTGAAGGTGACAACTCCTCCAGATATTGGTAAAACAGCAGCGTTTGTTGCTGCTGCCAATTTATTGCTATGTACGGACAGTGCGCCCATGTATCTGGCAATAGCGGTGCAAACCTATACGATCGCCTTGTTTGGAGCTACAGATCCGAAGAAGTTAATCCCACCGAGCGATCGCCTTATCGCCATCAAATCTCCTACAAGCAGACTATCAGACATCGCACCACAAACTGTTTTAGAACGAGTTTGGAGCGGCTGATTTGCTGTTGTTGGTACGAAGATGACATATGAGGGAGCAAGACAATTCGCACTTTTACGCTGATGCTACACTGCGTGAACGCAATTAAAATACGCACCACGCACCACTCAATTAGCCTCTTACCTCTTGCCTCTTGCTCTTGCCTCCTCATAACATCCCAAATAAGTCATCATCCAAGTCGTAACCTAGCATTTGACCCATAGATTTTAACCTTGCCGTGCTGGGAATACCCATTTGTTGTAACCAGTCGTGCAGAACAAAAACTTTCTGCATCAGAAAAATTTCTAGGGCTTCGGGATTGAATTGAATTCCTTCTTGGCGATGAAACTGATGGGGAACCAGCATGGCAGCGTAACGGGATAGTTCTCCTGCTTTCCAATCTAAGAGAAAAGGCAACCAGGGATAGCGAGCATCAAGGCGAATAAACCACATCCGCACTTCGGGAATTTCGGACAGTTCCCGTGGATCGTCTGAGGGACGAGGATAATCGATCTCGAAGCGAAGTTGCTGCTCGTAAGTGGCGATCGCCGATTTTTCTTGAGATATATTTTCGAGCGTTTTTGCAGCTGGCAATACATCTAAGCTGTTGAAGTTGTCAGCCTTGAGAGAAATGGTAATAGTCATAGCGAAGTCAGAATTCAGAATTCAGAAACCGTATTGAGCGCTTGACTTTCGCACTTTTTATAATTTGTGCTTATAATCTGTGCTTTGTGCCAGCAGTTTATTGACTTTCATTTTCTCAAAATAGCGATCGCCAATTACAATTACCAATTATCAATTACCGCTCACTTACTAAATTCTTGATAAGCAGCACGCGAGACTTGCCGAATCAATTCTTTTGCCTGTGCGTTGTTATGGGGACGCTTGACCATAGCAACGGCAATATAGCGTTTACCATTGGGCACGTCGACCAAACCGACATCCCCTACCATTGAACCAATGTCTCCGGTTTTGTGGGCGATCGTTGCTCCTGGTCCCAACCCTCTTGGTAGTAGGGTGGCGGTGTGCGTGCGGCGCATGATATTCAGCAGGCGATCGTGCGATTTAACAGAAATTAAATCTCCTTTTTGTACTGCTGCCATTAATTGAGCTAACTCTTTAGGACTAGTTGTGTTGGTTCCCTCTAGATCTGGTAGAAGATTACGTATTTCCGTTACGGTCAAACCCCAGTTTTTAAACCGTTGATTTAATGCGGCTATACCACCCAAACGCTCGATTAACAAGTTAGTTGCCGTATTATCGCTGACGATAATCATCTGAGTTGCTGTTTCCAGGGCAGTAAACTGGCTTCCCAACGGCTTGTACTGAAAGCCTCCCGCACCACCGCCAACTAATTCTTTTTCTAAAGTTAGCTTTTCGTCTAACCGAATTTTTCCTGCGTCTACATCTTGAAAAAAGGCGACCAGAATCGGAAACTTAATCGTACTTGCAGCCGCAAAAGTTGTATCCCCATTCCAATCTAGATAAGCTCCTGTATCGGGATCGATAAAAAACATCCCAGGAAACAATTTAGTATTGTTCGTTGCCAACTGTTGCATCAGCGTTTTCAGCGCCGTAATTTCTTGCGTTGGCTGGAGTGGTGCAGCATGGGCAAGAGTTTCGCTAGCTTGTAGCTGCGGCATAACTTCCATTGCAGTAATTGGTATTTTCTCGGGTGTAACGCGCGTGGTAGGATCCAAAGCCGATAGCACCGTACCCGCGATCGCGCTAATACCAATACCTAGAATTAGCAAGCGTAAGGCGTATAAAATTAATCTATTTTGGCGCTGCGAGCGCTGTCTCTGCTTGCCATGTTTTCCGATCGGAGCTGGCAGTGTTTTTCCTGTTGCTCTACTACTATTAGCTCCAGAAGAAGCCATTGTTTGGCTGGGGTTCTTTCGATTGTCGCTCCTAGGATCTGAAGAGAGAATGCGACTATTATTTTGTGGTGAGGAACGATCGCGCGGATTGCGCATTTTGGCTTGCCCGCGCTGCCGCGAACTGCTCAGATCCTTCTTACGCCCAGCGTTTGATTGCTTACCTGAATTTGACGACCCGCTTTCTAGTACCATTGACTTAGAGGAGACAACAAGGGCGAACTGAACTTGAAAAATAACCTACCATTGCTTGCATGAATTGCAAACCCAATAGCATTCGGTCAAAGTTTATCTCAACCAATTGGTAATGGCGATAAATCTTCAGGTGAAATATAGCCTATAAAAGCAATTAATCGGAGAAATACAGAATTAATCTCAATAAATCTCCGACGAACTGCGTTTTACACCTCTAAAAAAAGAGGTCAGGGAAGGAGTCAGTTATTCAGTAACTTCAGACTTCAGGCTTCCGATTTCCGAATTCTGCATCGCCCATTCCATTTGAGTCAAAATTCCCCGCAGCATTGCCACTTCAGTATTTTCCAATTGAGCGCGGTTAAATAGCTGGCGGAACTTTTCCATGCGGCTAGTAGCAGTATGAGGATAAAGGTAGCCGATTTTGAGTAGTAACGCTTCGAGTTGTTGGTAAAATCCTTCTAATGCTTCTACAGAGGCACGATCGACCGCGCTCTGTTCGTCGTTGACTACCAATTGACTGCATTTTGCCAGTTCGTAACAGCAAACTGCTACAGCCTGAGCTAAATTCAACGAAGGATAGGCAGGATTGGAGGGAATGCGGATAAAGCGCTGAGCGTAGTACATTTCCTCATTACTCAATCCTCGCGATTCGGGTCCAAAAATCAATGCCGTTGCTTGTTTTGGGGCTGAAATTAACCAAGGTAAAGCATCTTGCGGCTGTTCTAACTGAATGTCTAAGGTGCGAGGACGAGCAGTTGTAGCGATCGCCCTAGTACAATCCTGTAAGGCTATTGGGAGCGTTTCCACGACTTGGGCAGCTTGCAAGATATCAAACGCATGAACTGCCATTTGTTGGGCTTCCAGCGACAGCGGATCGCACTGGGGATTGACCAATACCAATTGCTGTAAACCCATATTTTTCATCACGCGGGCGATCGCTCCCACATTCAGCGGACCCGCTGGCTCCACCAGCACGATTCTTACCGCTGCCAAGGGGTAGCCGGGGGCTGCCAGCCCATTTTTACTGTGTGAGGGGGAAGTAGGCTCATTCACAATTCCGTAAAATTTTAGATACTCTCTCAACAACTGTATATGGCACGCACTCGATCTAAATCTGACCTACCAACGAAAATTTGTCCAGTGTGTCAACGCCCCTTTACCTGGAGGAAAAAATGGGCAGACTGTTGGGATGAGGTGAAATACTGTTCCGAACGCTGTCGCCGTCGTCGTTCTTCAGCAAATGGGGAGTAGGGAGTCGAGAAATTTTGAATGTTGGATTGCTCCTCTGCCCCTTTATCCCATTCTCCTTACCTTTTTACGAATAAAAAACCGCCAGGAGATGGCGGTTGTTGAGCAATCGGAGGGTTCTCAACAGCTTACCCATTCAGATTGTAGAGATTTGTAATGTTGTTTACACCAGATATGATTTCAGCCCTTGAATTTACCGTTGGATGTAAAGATTTAATGGTTCCTTAATCAATTAGCATGAGACAACCTTGCAGTATTCCCAGTTCAGCAGCGTCGCCAGCCGAGGAGCTCAGCTGGAATCGCTCGAGTCTAAGAACGGCGAGCTAAAGCATTGCGTTTAAGTTTAATTATCGTTTCAAAAGGGGGTTGCCAAGAAATCTACTTACTTGTTCTTTTGTGCGTTCTTAGCCTGCTCCAAAGCAATTTCTTTCACCGTTTGATAAGAATTTACATTCGCTGCTCCTTCAATTGCTTTTACTGCCAAATCTTGTACTTGTCTCGAAGTTGCCTCTAATTGTTTAGCAAGACTTTGAATCTGCCCTGCTTGATTTTGAATAATTTGTTCCAAAGATTGGACGCGCTGTTCGTAAAATCGTTTCTGTCCTTCTACTTCTTTGGCATATAAATCCGATTTAATCTTTGCTTGATAGTGAGCGATCCCTTTTCCTTCTTCTGTAGCTCTTTTCAATGCTGCTTCCTTTTCTTTAGGGAAGGCTTCTACCTTGGCTTTTGCTTCAGTAAATTGTTTTTCCCGTTCTGCGATCGCTCTTTCTCTTTCCGTCCATTGTTTTTCTTGTGCTTGCTGAAACTCATCTAATTCACGATAAAGATTTTTTTGATTTAGCTCGTATTCCTCAGTCGCTAATTTACGTTGCAGCTCTAAATTATATTTATACTCTGTGCTTTCCCTTTGGCGAGTTTTGTTTTGTGTTTCATTTCGCTCCTTCACCGTGCTTTTGTATTCTTCTTGTTCTTTATACCAAGCTTTGACTTGCGTTTGTACTTCTTGCTCTAAAGTTTCTTTTCTCTGGCTAAACTCCTGGCTAAAAGTCTTTAAATTATCCTCATAACTTTTAATTAAGCTGTCTAGAGTATCGTCGTTAATCTTTCTCAAGTTATGCAGACTTTGCAACTCTTCTGTTTCAGTTGCAACGTTGCGGCGCATTTCTTGCAATTTAGTTGCTTCTGTAATAAGCTGCTCTGATAGTTCGCTGACAGCACTGCCAACTCCTATCTGAATTTTCCCTAAGTTATCGATAATAGAATTCATTTTTTGCTGCACAGTTGAAGATTGGCTCATAGCTAGCTTTGGTTCGGATGCTGGTTTTGCTTGAACTACCAATGTTTCTTCAGTTAATTTATCGAGTTGCGATTTCAAAACTGCTTTTTCTTTTGACAACTCATCATAAGCTGCTAAAATTTCCGCTTTCGTATTCTTGTCACTTGGTTTTCTTGCTACCATAAATAATTTCCCTGTAATTAGTGATTGGCAGTTGATAGTCGTTAGCTATTAAGGATAAACTTTTATGTCTAATTCCTAAGCCCTAATGCCTGATTTATCCATCATCTATTGCCATTATTGTTTTGAAAGGCTCTGAATGCTAATTCTTGTGCTTGCTGTTGCGCGGCTTGCATTTGAGCCGTTAAACTTTCAATTTGTTCTAATTGTTTAGCGATTACTTGCTCTAAAGATTGCACTTGCAATTCATAGCTTTGTTTTGTAGCTTGCCATTCTTTCTCAAACAGATCGGCTTTGACTTTTGCATCTTGGCTGACATCTTTAATTGCTTCTTCCCTTGCTTTTTTGACTACCTCTTCTAATTCTCCAGGAAAAGCAGTAATCTGTTTTTGATATTCTCCTAGTAATGATTGCTGTTCGGTTAAAACTTTTTGCCGTTCTGCCCAATCTTTTTCTTTAGCTTGCGTTACCTCTTGCAATTCTCTTTCTAAAGTGCGCTTTTTCAATTGGTATGTATCAGTAGTAATTTTTTGTGTCTGCTCGAGTCGATACTGATATTCTTCTAGCTCTTGCTGTCTTTCTTTAACTAATACTTCATTTTGTTCTTGCATTTTTGCTTCAAACTCTGCTTGCTCTTGCTGCCAGATTTTTCGCGACTGCGTTATTTCTTTTTCTAAGTTTTCTTGCTGGCTTGTTGTGCTTTGCTCAATTCTTTTTAATTTTTCTTGATGTTCTTGATTCAATATGTATAGAGTATCGGCGACAACTCTAATTTGTTGTAATTCTTGTAAATTTTGTGTTTCTACTTCAATAGCACGTTTGAGTTCATCTAATTTAGAAGTTTCTTTGGATAATTTGTCTGATAGTCCGCTGACGATTCCACCAAACTCTAGTTGTAGTTCGGCTAAACCTTTTACAATGCTGTCTACTGTATAGCTAGAAGCAGTTTGCAGAATTTGTTTATTCTTCTCCTTGTCAGCTTCCTCTTGTTTAGTGGCAATTTTTAATGCCATATCCTTTCTTTCCGCAAGAATGCGTTGAAATGCTAACAAACGATCTTTGCTGTCTTTGGCTGCAAGTTGATTCATGTTGCGACTCCTACAATTAAAATTAAGGGAGATTTAAGTTAAAATAAACACCTGTGGCTATACCCTAGGACATAGATCCTAAGCTAGCCTCTGTTGAAGCGATCGCAAAGCAGTAAAATTGCTGAAATGATGGTAAAGACTGGTAAATAGCGATTAGTAATTAGCTCAAAGCTAAACACCGACCGCAATTTTTTTCTGTATAGTACATTTGTACTGTAAAAAATATACTTGACTGAATGCCGGCTGTCAAGATCTGGAGTTATCCGGATTTCCAGAAATTTCCGACTGAAAGGATTTCGGATGTCTTCCGATTGGATAATAATGATGCAAGAACAGATCGACAAAAACGATGTTTACTCGCGAATTGACCAACAGTTCCCCCAAAGTGGAAATCGGGCAAATGAGCCGCATTCTGGTGGTAGAAGACGAAAACCTGATACGGGAAATGCTCGTAATGGCTTTGGAGGCAGAAGGTTTTGCGATCGCTACTGCTGCTGACGGACGTACAGCTCTTACCTTACTTCAGAGTAGCGAACCTACCTTCGGAGACTTTCCCTTCGATCTGGTAATTCTAGACTTAATGCTGCCCCAGATCAACGGCTTAGATATCTGTCGCTTGCTCCGCCATCAAGGAAATCAAGTACCCATTTTAATTTTGAGTGCCAAAGGTAGCGAAACCGATCGCGTTTTGGGTTTAGAAGTTGGTGCAGACGACTATCTCACTAAACCTTTTAGTATGCGGGAATTAGTAGCGCGGTGCCGTGCTTTGTTACGCCGCCAGCGCATAGGGGTATTACCACAAGTCCCGATTTTGCAATTTAAGGATGTCACTCTTTATCCGCAAGAGTGCCGCGTCACCGTCAGAGCGCAAGAAGTCAACCTTTCTCCTAAAGAATTCCGCTTGCTAGAACTATTCATGACCTATCCCCGCCGTGTTTGGTCGCGAGAGCAATTGCTCGATCAAGTCTGGGGAGCAGATTTTGTTGGAGACAGCAAAACTGTAGACGTTCACATTCGTTGGTTGCGGGAAAAACTAGAAAAAGACCCCAGCCACCCAGAATATTTAGTTACGGTGCGAGGGTTTGGTTATCGATTTGGGTAGGTAATTGATAGTTACGTGATGCGTGGTGCGTGGCGCGTGGTGCGTGAGAAGAGTTTGTACTTATCTTCTTCCTATCATTCTGTCTTCTGATAAGTGACAACTGACCACTGATAGGAGGAGTTAAAGTGATAGGTAACTCACTTTTCATCCTTCTAATGGTACTACTGGCGTTTTTGCTGGGACTAGGGATAGGAATTTGCTTGTGGTTGTGGCAGTATGGCCGATTGCAAGCTAAGTTGCGGCGTTTATTGCGAACCGTATCTAATAATAGTGAGATGGCAACTTCCCTAGGAATGATTCCTCAGTTGCGGCAAGAAATTGTCTCGATCCAACAGCAAAGGGAAGAGTTGCAAGCTAAACTCCAAATCTGGGAGCAACTGATGCGAGTCGCTCCTGTAGGTTACTTGCAAGTAGACGAAGAAAATCAGTTATTGTGGTGCAATCAACAGGCGCAGCAGTTGCTAGGCTTGCAGAAGTGGGAACCCAGACAGGTGCGCTTGCTGTTGGAGTTGGTGCGTTCCTATGAATTGGATCAGTTAATCGAGCAAACGCGAGAAAGACAGCAGCCGCAGGTCAAAGAGTGGTTGTTTCATCAAGCGAGTGCAGACGCAGCCGCATTGAGCGAATTGAAAGCGCTGACAATGAATGCAGCAAGTCTGCCTTTGCCAAACGGACAGGTAGGGGTGTTTTTGGAAAATCGGCAGCCTTTGCTCGATTTAGCTCGGACTCGCGATCGCTGGGTTTCCGATTTAGCACACGAACTCAAAACCCCATTGACTTCAATTTTATTAGTGGTAGAAGCCTTGCAGCAACAACTCGAACCACCTTATAAGCTTTGGGTCGATCGCCTCTTACCAGAAGTGGAAAGATTAATTAGCTTAGTTCAGAATTGGTTGGAATTGAGCCAACTAGAGCTAGATCCCAGTCGTCAGTTGCATCGCGAATCAGTAGAATTGCGATCGCTGATCGATTCCGTATGGCACACTGTAGAACCTTTAGCGCAGCGACAGCAACTCCGTTTATCCTATTCTGGAGCAGAAACTTTGTGGATCGAAGCAGATAAGTCTCGCCTAACGCAAGTGTTATTAAATTTACTCGATAACAGTATCAAATTTAGCCCTTTTCGAGGCACGATTTGGGTTAATGTCAAGCTAATTGATTCGGAAACTAAACCTAAATACGTGCAGATCGATATTATTGACTCCGGTTGTGGCTTTCCACCAACAGATCTACCTTACGTGTTCGAACGCCTTTATCGTGGTGACCCAGCCAGAGCCAGACAAACGACACCTGACTCAAGTGCAATTTCTACTTTGGCAACTCATGGTAGTGGTTTAGGTCTGGCAATTGTCAAACAAATTGTTTTGGCACATGGCGGCACGGTCAAAGCTATGAACCATCCTGAAACTAAGGGCGCTTGGCTACAAGTTGAGTTGCCAGCTCAATGACAGAGCGGATGCTTATAATAGTAAATATAGTTAGTAATTTACGCCACAATCTGCACTTACTGCCAGTGACAGATGCGAGTCACAGGATTTATAACTACTATTGACGTTCTACCTATTTATTACGGTGTCAGAATTGCTCGACGTAGACGCTGTTGCTTTTCCACCCAACCAGCCTAGCCGCTCTCACTTTGAACGTCGCCTCAAACGTTTAGAGCGAGACATTTTGCGCATGGGAGCTTTGGTGGAAAATTCATTTCGCCTCAGTCATCAAGCATTGTTTGCTCGTAACTTAGCAGCAGCGGAGGAACTACCACTGCTTGACAAGCAAATCGACCAGTTCTACCGCCACGTCGAGATCGAATGTGCTGCATTGCTAACTTTAGAAGCACCAGTGGCAAAGGATTTGCGCTTACTCAGTGCTTTTATGCAGCTCGTGCGAGACTTAGAACGAATTGGAGACTATGCTGAGGACTTAGCAGAAATTGCGATTAAGCTATTTCCCTATCCACCTCACAAATGTATACCTCAGATCGAGATTATGTCTCACCACGCCCAAGCTATGCTAGCAGCTAGCTTGATGGCACTGGCAGATCTAGATGCACAAGCAGGGCTAGCAGTCAAGCAATTAGACGATGCTGTAGACGAGTCGTACCAAAATCTTTACCACACTCTAGCAACAGAAAAAGACATCCAAGGAGTTTTAGAGCCTTGGTTGTTGCTAGCTTTGGTGATTCGCCACTTAGAGAGGATGGCAGACCACGCTACCAATGTCGGTCAGCGAGTTGCTTACATCGTCACCGGACAGCGCTCTTAGCAGCGATCGGCAAGCAATGGTCAGTCATAACTTCTATCTCCTCAAGTTCGACTTATTAGTTCTGACTTCTGGTTTCTAGTAACTTTTTAATCAAAACTTACTGACTTCTTAAACTAAGCATTTTAGTATCTAGCTAGCAAGTATTAATAAAGCTTAGTAGTGAGATGTTTTAGGTAAGAGCGAGCAAGTGACTGATGAAGCTCAAGCGCCAAGATCCCCTAATGTCTTTGCTAGGGAGAACGAGTGTAGTTGCACTTGGAACTATGGCTTTTGAAGTGACGGGTTTAACGCTGTTGTTTTTGCGATGGGCGAGGCAAAGGCAAGCGCGATCGCCAATGTTGTCCGATCTGCCACGTGCTAATTTTGTTTTTTTCAATGCGATCGCGATTTGGAATTGGATAGACAGTTTTCGCTACAGCTATAAATCTCATCTGTCTTATACCAACACAAATTTTAGCCACAGCAATTTCCTAGCTAACTTGAGAGGAATGAGGAAGTGGAGAGGGGTTGCTCTCCCTTATCTTCTTACCCTCACTCTCCGCCCCTCGTTCGATCGGATCGACAGCCTTTAAGTATTCCATCAGCGGTCTTTTTGTTTTATGGCAATCTCTACCACAACTTCTAGCCCCGTTTCGCAGTCATCCCAACGACTCTTTGCCCGCCACGACCTAATTCCATCTCGTCCAAATATTTTGTGGCGGATCGAGCGCGGAGCCGTGCGCACTGTCACTTGGAGCGAAAATGGGACGCTAATTACTCTGGGTTACTGGGGCACAGGGGATCTAGTCGGTCAACCTTTGTCTCGGGTAATTCCCTACCAAATTGAATGTTTGACCAGCGTTGAAACAACTATAATTCCACCTGAGTTATGGCATTTGACTGTAGAGGCAATGATGTCTCACATTTGCCAAACAGAGGAATTGCTGAGCATTATTCACCGTAAACCCGTTTCGCTTAGATTGTGGCAGTTTTTAATCTGGCTAGGTGAAAAATTCGGTCGCGATGTCGATCTGGGAAGATTAATAGACGTTGCTGTTACCCATCAAGAACTAGCCGAAGTTGTAAATACTACTAGAGTATCAGTAACACGGATGTTGCAGCAATTTGAGGAAGAGGGGTTGTTAACAAGACATCAACGGCGGATTATTCTGCATTTACCAATTGGAACGGCAAAAGTTTAATTCCAGTTCTAATTTAGTTAAATAGGAGGCATCGCAGTGAATTTACGGTAGTGCATACACGGTTCCAATTTGAGTGAATTGGTGAGAATATTATAGATAGTCAAGAGCGATCGATAGCCTCAATCTCTCTTGAGTTGACAACAGTAACAAAGCATTGGTGTGAGTGAGAAAATATATGTCGAAACTTATTTGGAATACTCTCAAACTCAGTCCCCTTTTACTAACAGCAACCCTGTTCGTAGCAACTCGGACTCAAGCGGCTGAACCCCTACCTCTGGAAGAAACACAGCCAACCTCTGTCTCCCAATTATCTGACAAAGCGCCAGAAACTCTAGCCCAAGTCACATCCGTTTCTCAACTATCTGACGTACAGCCTACCGATTGGGCTTTTCAAGCGTTGCAATCCTTAGTCGAGCGCTATGGTTGTATTGCTGGTTATCCCGACGGAACTTATCGTGGCAATCGTGCCTTGACTCGTTATGAGTTTGCCGCAGGTTTAAATGCTTGTTTAGACCGGGTGAACGAGCTGATTGCTACTGCTTCTGCCGATATGGTCACCAAAGAAGACCTGGCAACTTTACAGCGGTTGCAGGAAGAATTTTCAGCGGAACTAGCTACCCTGCGCGGTCGCGTCGATGCTCTAGAGGCACGGACGGCAGAACTAGAAGCAAATCAATTCTCTACAACAACTAAACTAAGTGGGGAAGTAATTGTTGCCGTTTCCGACGTATTTGGCGGTAACGAGTTTGCTGCAAGTGGTAGTGGCGAACCTATAGGTGATGACAATAATGTTAACACCGTCTTGGCAGACCGCGTCCGTCTGACCTTCAATACCAGCTTTACCGGCAGCGACGAGTTGAGAACCCGCATTCAAGCTCGCAACGTCGAACCATTTGGCACTGGTCTTACGGGTACTAATATGACCCGCCTGGGCTTCGATGGTAGCAATGACAACGATGTAGACATTGATGACTTGTGGTATAAGTTTGCTCTCGGCGACATTCTTGACATTAAAGTTGACTTCGCCAACGGTGAGTTTAACGACAACGTTTATGTCTTCAACCCTCTACTTGAGAGCAGCGGTCGCGGTGCGATTTCTCGCTTCGGTCGTTTCAACCCCATTTATCGCGCGGGTGAAGGTGCTGGTTTAACTGTTAACGTCAATCCCAAAGGTGTAATTAGCGCTTCTGCAAGCTATCTAGCTCGGAACGCCAGCGACCCGACCAACTCTTTTGGTTTATTTAACGGTGATTACGCCGCTCTGGGACAGATTGCTTTCCGTCCTAACGATAATATTGCCATCGGTGCGACCTACGTCCACACCTACGACAACTCCACTACTAGCGATATTACAGAAACTAACAGTATTGGCGTGACGGGTAGTACTGGCAGTGTCTTTGCTAACAACCCCTTTGCTGGTTCGGCGACATCTACTAACCAGTACGCTTTACAAGCTAATGTTAAGTTAGGCAGCTTTACTATTGGCGGTTGGGGCGGTTATACGGTGGCATTGAATGAAGATAGCCCTTCACAAACTGCCGATATCTGGAACTGGGCAGCCACTCTGGCTTTACAAGATGTCGGTAAAGAAGGTAGCGTCCTTGGTTTAATCTTCGGTCAGCCCCCAAGATCGGCTAGAAATGATTTTGGCGGTCGTCGCGACCAAGATACTTCCTATCACGCAGAACTACTATACCGCTTCCCGCTCACTGATAACATCGACGTTACTCCTGGCGTAATCGCGATCTTCAATCCAGAGCATAACGACAACAACGACACGGTTTATGTAGGTACGCTGAGAACGACATTCCGCTTCTAATAATATTTCCCCTTGTCTTGGCAAGGGGATTCCAAGTTAGTTCGGATTCATCCGCATAAGCTATGTATTATTAAGTCCGCTGAGGGCGGACTTTTTTTGTTTCAACGAAGACCTCGTTACTACGGGACGAATTGCGTCGAAACCCGACCTCCACTGACGACAAAATTCTGAGCGTCCAACTTGCCTACTGCTTTTTGTCCTTGTAAAGTCGCTGGTGGCTGGAATTGTTGATAAACGACGTTGCCCGTTGCTTCCATTTGTTGAGTCGAAATGTACCAAGTTAGGGCGTCAGATTCAACAGTCTGCTGCTTTTGCCCTACGCCTTTGACATTACCATTCATGTAGGCAACCTGTTTTTCCGTTTCTAGCCTACCGCGATCGCCACTAACAGTGACTTGCTGCTGGCGCTGCACCACGCGCACGGGCTGGTCTGCAATCACGGTTTTGGTGTCAACATTCCATTTGAGCGAATTGCCATTGACCTGTAGCGGTGGCTCTAGTAGAGAAATCTGGGCATTTTGCATCAAAGTAGCAATGTTTGTTTTCAGATTGTACTCGCCACGACCTGCCGTTCCTCGGTCGGCGATTTTTTTGTTTTGATAGCGATCGAATTTTATGGGGCGATCGCCAATTATTTTTTGAGCGCGAAACTGCCAAGTTAGCCGTTCCGTCTGCATTTGCACGTTTGATTCCTTTGCTGTTGCCTGGACTCCATCCAAGAACTCAACGATCCCCGCTCGACTTCTGACTCGAGCTTCTTTGGCAACTGTTTGCATTTGGGGATGTTCTCCCGTCAGGCGATCGCGCACAATTAATAAATCTTGGTTTGGTTGCCACTCTAGTTCATTTCCGCGCAACACTAAATTATCGGCAGGCGCTTTCGCCACAATATCGCCTTTGAGCAACAACTTTGCTCCATCCTGTTGGATCTCTCCTGTCTTTGCTGTAATATCGTATATCGGTTTGCCGTCTTGAAACAGTTGACCGATAGGATTTTCTACTTGAGCAGTTTTGCGATCTTTACTATATGTTGCTTGTTTTGATTTAACTTTCCAAAACAATTGTCCCTGTTTATCTGACTGCTCTAAGATCACATCATTAAAAGTTAGGTCGCGCTGCACTTGCTGAGGAGGCGAGGAGGTATCTTGAGCGACTGTTTCTGCTGTTTGAGTTCGCTGCTCGCAACCAAATAGTAACAGTACGAGTAATACACCTACTAATGGCGCTGTCATACAGCGATGAAACATAAAAAATTGCTGAAAGATATTATTTTTCATGCCTCCATCTTGACAAAAAAAATCTGGCATTGGCAGCCAGTGGAAAGTGCGTGGTGCGTGGTGCGTGGCGAGTGGTAATGGGTCAGGAGTCACTGATAATTGGTCGCTGGTTACTGCTCACCGGTCACTGTTACGTGTCTGAAGTTTCGATTGTATCTAAACCATCAGGGGATGGTTGCTCGACCAGATCGAGGCTGGACAGGGGACGATAGGTATAACCGGAACGTGGTGTTTTTTGGATATCTTCTTTGATCGTTTCTAAATCGATATAGCGATCGCTAACATTGATCAAGCTATCACTGGTCATCGATCGCAAACTTACAACCTCGACTCGCGCCCCACGATAGCTGACGGCATTCACGGCATAAGCCAAATCCCCATCGCCACTAACCAACACTGCCGTGTCATAAGCTCCGACCAAAGCCATCATATCGACGGCAATCTCTACATCTAAGTTGGCTTTCTTAGAACCATCTGGTAGCTGAACTAAATCTTTAGCAATGACGCGGTAGCCGTTGCGCCGCATCCATAGCAGAAACCCCTGCTGTTTGTCGTTGGTACGGTCTACACCTGTATAGAAAAACGAGCGCAACAACCGCGATCCCGCCGTTAGCCGACATAAAAGCTTGGTGTAATCAATTTCAATCCCCAACTGTAACGCTGCATAAAACAAATTCGAGCCATCAATAAAAATAGCTACTTTACCTCGATTTTCTAAAACTTGTTCTGGTGTAAAGATCGAACTATTTTCAAAATCTCTGTTACTCAACATGATTTTTATACCTCAAGTTTTTATTAAAAAAGCAAAAAGTTGTTATAATTGAAAATCTTTATTGCCTCGATTCTAGCAAACGCCTCAGTCAAATTTAAGTCATATATAAAGAACAGGGTCGATTGCTCCAGACTTTAGTAATAGCTATCGACCCTGTAAGCCTTACTTATTAATTAAACTTTTTGGGCTAATTCTATGCGTTGAAAAACTGGTCGAGGATCGCCCAACAGTTGCTTATCGCTCAGTATCCCCCAATTTGAGTGACTGCTGAATGGAGTGGTAATGAAAGTTTGAGCTTTGTTATCAAAATCAATCGCAAATCCTAACTGTTTGTAAATTTCAGTGCAAGTATGCGGGATGACTGGGGATAGTAAATAAGCTGCTAATCTAACTGATTCCAACACAGCATACAATACTTCCTCTACTTCTGTCTGTCTCCCTTGTTTATATAGACTCCACGGGGCTTGCTCATCGATGAATTTATTGCTAGCTCGGACGAGATCGAGGATCGCTTCACAAGCGCGATCGAAGGCTAGGACTTCATAGTAGTGTTTCACTTCCTGTCCTAAAGGGGTAGCGATCGCTTTGAGGGGATGCTCGTCGGCAGCTGCTCCCACACTAGGGACTTTACCCGCGCAGTACTTGCGCACCATGCTCAGGGTGCGATTTAACAAATTACCTAAGTTATCTGCTAAATCTGCGTTGACTGTATTGATAAATCGAGTTTCGCTAAAGTCGCCATCTTTACCAAATTCGATTGTTTTGAGGAAGTAATAGCGCACGGCATCGGAACCATATTGCTTCACCAAAGCTACGGGATCGATTGTATTTCCCATTGTCTTTCCCATTTTCTGCCCGTCTTTGGTTAAAAAGCCGTGTCCGAAAACTCGTCCTGGTAAGGGCAAACCAGCAGACATCAACATCGCGGGCCAATAGACAGCATGGAAGCGGAGAATATCTTTGCCGATAATATGTACGTTAATGGGCCACCATTTAGCTAAAGCATTTTCTAGGGTTGGCTCGCTTTTGGGGTCGAGCAGCGCCGTCACGTACCCCAGTAATGCATCAAACCAGACATATAGTGTCTGTTCTGGAGCGACGGGAACGGGAAAACCCCAATTTACATTCACTCGCGAGATGGAAAAATCCTGTAACCCTTGACTGACAAAGTTCAACACTTCGTTGCGGCGGCTAGCTGGTTGAATAAAGTCAGGGTATTTTTGATAGTGTGATTCTAGTTGGTCTTGGTAGCGCGACAAGCGAAAAAAGTAATTTTGTTCGTCCCGCCACTCTACCTGTTTATTTGGATGCAGCGGACAGTAGTTTCCCTCTAATAGTTCTCGTTCCTCTTTAAATTCTTCGCAAGAGACGCAATACCATCCTTGCTGGCGATCGGAGTAGATATCTCCTGCATCCCAAACACGCCCAAAAAATTCTTTAACTATTGCTTCATGTTGAGTTGCCGTCGTCCGGCTAAAGCGGTCGTATTGTATATTTAATAACTCCCATAAAGAGACAAAGCTAGATGAAATTCGATCGCAGTATTCTTGAGGCGATCGCCCGTGACCTTCCGCTGCGCGTTGAATTTTTTGTCCGTGTTCGTCCGTGCCTGTAATCATCAGTACGGACTTGCCCAGCAATCGCTCAAACCGAGCCAGCGCATCCGCTGCCATCGTTGGATAAGCACTGCCGATATGCGGTAAATCGTTGACGTAATATAGTGGCGTTGTGACTGCGAATGTATCTTTACTGCGGTCGGCAGAATTCATGAATCTTAAGCAGAGAATTTAAAAACTCCCTCTATCATATATCAGCCTTGGCAGTTATATATTTTCATGACTTTTAACGCAAATACATAACCGCCTAGTTAATCCTCTTGCGATCGCGCCCTAATAATTAAGCTATGTAAAATTGACTGAATTTCTGATAGAAACTTTAGCACTCAGAAGCCACAACTGCGGAAATAGAAGACAGAAGAGCCAAGAAAAATTAAATACTCACGCGCCACTCTCTCTTCCGACTCCCGGCTCCTTGCTTCTGATAACCGATCGCCGCTTGACCGTCGCTGTTCTATCCAAAGATATTCGCCTAGCTTCGCAAAGAAATGTGAAAATAGATTAAGTAAAGCAGCAACTCGTTCGAGAGATCGTCGGCTGCCGATCTCATAGGAAGGCTATATAGAGTAGTGCATGAGTGGAAACAGCCCCCTGCAAATTTCTGATTGGTTTCTGGCTTCGATGGGAACTAAGCAGTTTCTCTATTACGAAGACCGTATTCCTCGCGATAGCGCTGTGTTAGTCGTGAGCAATCATCGTAGTTTTATGGACGCACCACTATTGATGAGAGCAGTGGAACGTCCAATCCGTTTTGCTTGCCATCATTACATGGGACAAGTGCCAGTAATGCGAGAGATTGTTACGGGTCAATTGGGGTGTTTTCCTTTGGAAACTCCTCAATACCGCCAACAAAGCTTTTTCAATCAAGCCATCGATCTGTTGCAGCATCGGCAAGCGGTGGGAGTCTTTCCCGAAGGGACAAAACCAATGGTGCAATTCAGCCAGCCTTGCCAGATGCAAAAGTTTCAACGCGGATTTGCTCACTTAGCAATTCGGGCAGCTGCGGGCGGAGAAATTCACCAGCCAGTCAAGGACTTAGCAGTTCTACCAGTGGCGATCGCCTCTTTAGAAGAAGTTAACACCTCCGCCGTACCATTGCGGCTGCTGAGTGTATTCGATCCCTCAGAACCCTTATTCGATCGGGCTGGCTGGCATCCCCTAGTTATCTATCGTCGCGTTGCTCTTCTCATCGGTCGTCCTTTGTGGATTACACCCCAGCAGGTGAAACAATATCAGGGGAAACAAGCAAAAGCAGTTGTATCAGAATTGACAGATCGCTGCGAGACAGAAATCGATACGCTGTTACGTCAAGGATGTTACTAGTTATGAAGGAGACAGGAGCAGAGGAGACTAGGAGCAGGAGAGCAGAGGAAAAGAGAGCTGAGGAAGCCCAGGAGGCTGAGGGAGAGAATACACTCATCACTCACCACTTACCACTTACCACTCTTTCCCGACTCCCGACTCCCGACTCCCGACTCCCTATAGTCACCAACCGTCCCTGCTTTCTCAGCCCGAAAAAACTCCAATCAGAATATCCGCTGTTCGTGTTTTTACCGGGAATGGATGGAACGGGGCAGTTATTGCGATCGCAGACTGAGGGTTTAGAAGTTGCTTTTGACGTGCGTTGTTTGATGATTCCGTCAGAGGATATGTCAAGTTGGGATGTTTTGAGCGCACAAGTAATTCAACTGATCCACGAAGAACTTGCCAAAAATCCTCAAAGAGAAGTTTACTTGTGCGGGGAGTCGTTCGGCGGCTGTCTGGCAATGAAAGTGGCGGTCAAAGCACCAGAGTTATTTAGCCGTATTATTTTGGTAAATCCCGCTTCTTCAGTGCAACTTCGCCCCTTCTTGGCGTGGGGTTCGCAATTTGCAAATTTATTACCGTCTTGTTTCTACCGATTGGGAGCGGTGGGATTGTTACCGTTTCTTGCCTCTTTGGGTAGAGTCACTAAAAGCGATCGTCGCGAAATGCTCAAAGTTATCCGTTCCGTACCGCCAGAAACTGTTCTCTGGCGGATTGCTTTAGTGAGAGATTTTGATGTGGACGAAGTACAGTTACGACAACTGACACAACCAGTACTTCTAATTGCCAGCGCGCAAGACTGCCTTTTACCCTCAATAACAGAAGCCGAACGATTGCTCGGAATTTTACCAAATTCCCGCTTAGTCGTACTGCCTCACAGCGGACATGCCTGTTTGCTGGAATCGGAAACAAACCTCTACAACATCATGCGATCGCAGCATTTTTTGGATGTAAGTGTAGAGAAAATGGCTGCTGAGAAGTCATAAGCCAGGAGTGGGGAGTTAAGGAAAAAATAATGAAAGCCAATAAAATGTAACGAATTTTACAGAAATTTAGTTCGTTTCGATCGGTGGGGGATAGGCTAGACATAAAGTGATAATTCGATCGTAATTGGGCGATCGCAATGAAATAGAGGAAATAGATATGATTTCTACCCCACTGCTACCGCTAGAAGCTCCCTCCCCGGCTTATATTTGCCCCTACGATCAAGCTTGTAGCTATCTAGAACAGGCAGCGAAAGAATTAAAGTTAGACCAGAACCTACTCACGATGCTGAGTCACCCGCGCAAAGTTATCACCGTGTCGATTCCAGTCAAACTTGATAGCGGGGAAGTGCAAGTGTTAGCAGGACATCGCGTGCAGCACTGCGATGTTTTAGGACCCTATAAAGGTGGAACTCGTTACCATCCTGCCGTGACGCTGCGAGAAGTTTCGGCATTGGCAATGCTGATGACATGGAAATGTGCCTTGTTAGGAATTCCCTACGGTGGGGCAAAAGGAGGCATTGCGATCGATCCCAACCGCTACAGCGTAGGTGAATTAGAACGCATTACCAGGCGTTATACGAGCGAACTGATTAAAGACATTGGACCCTCCGTAGATATCCCTGCTCCAGACATGGGAACTTCCGCACGGGAAATGGCGTGGATGATGGATACGTATTCTGTCAACGTCGGTCACGCCGTACCAGGGATAGTAACTGGAAAACCAATTTCTGTGGGTGGATCGCGGGGTCGGGAAATGGCAACGGGACGCGGCACGATGATTATTGTCCGCGAGGCACTGGCAGAGCAGGGTAAGTCTTTAGCGGGAATGCGGATCGCCATTCAAGGGTTTGGGAATGTAGGTGGTGCAGCTGCTTTGTTACTCCACCAAGCAGGAGCGAAAGTTGTTGCTGTCTCTACTGGTGCTGGAGGAGTTTACGCTGAAAATGGTTTAGATATACCGGCACTCAAGAGTTTTGCGGCTCAAAATCACCGCAGTCTGAAAGGTTTTCCCAACGCAATGCCAATTACTAACGCTCAGTTGCTAACTTTACCCTGCGATGTCCTAATTCCTGCTGCATTGGAAAATCAAATTACTGATGATAATGCTAACCAAATTCAAGCTGCGATTGTCGCAGAAGCAGCGAACGGACCGACTACCCTCGAAGCGGATCGAATCTTAGAAGCGCGAGGCGTAACGGTGTTACCGGATATTCTGGCGAACGCTGGCGGAGTTGTGGTGAGTTATCTGGAGTGGGTGCAAGGGCTTTCGTATGTATTTTGGGATGAAGAGCGCGTCAACCGAGAATTAGAACACTTGATGGTGCAAGCATATCAGCAGGTGTCCCAAAAATCTAAACAGCAGGAGATATCCTTGCGAGGGGCTGCATATATGCTAGGTGTCGGTCGTGTTGCTCAAGCATTATCTGACCGAGGATTGTATCCTTAATTTCTGGCGTTTAGATTGACACCCAGGTAGAAGGGGCGTACAGCCGTGCGCCTCTACTTTGGTCAAGGCGCGACACACCATACTTCTACTACAAGGCAAACTCATCAAATTTGACCGCTTCTGAGCCAGGAGATCGCGTATCGAAACGATAGCTGCTAACTGTACTCGTTGCTGTATTGAGGATGCTGAAAACTGTAATATCGTTGCTGGCAATGTAAGGCTGTGGTTCGCCGTCTTCATCTAGTAAGGGGGCGATTGTCGGTACTACAGGTTGCAACCCGTTCGGATCGCCTATTGCAACATAATCTTTGTCATTCCCAGGGGGTACTTTTCGCTTTTTACTCCCTACAGCCGCACCGTAAGTATTGCCAACATTCGACGTTTCTAAAAAGTGCGTGCCACTGTTACTAATAAAACGATTCCATATATGAGAATGCCCGTAAAAAACTAATTGCACCCCAGCTGTCTCTAACAAAGGCACGACATCGCGAACGATGTAGTCTGCTGCCCTAGGATATTCATATCGCACTGCTGTAAGGCTACCATCCGCAGCGCGATCGCGAATTTGTACCGGATCGGTATAAGCGGGAACGATATTATCACCCAAAGAATGAGGCGGATGGTGAAACATGACAATTTTGTATTTAGCTTGCTGGAATTCCTGGCTTTTGAGTTCTGCTTCCAACCAGTTATACTGCGGACTGCCTTTGTTAATTTCACCAAAAATTACTTGTCCGTAGCCCCACTTTTCAGGACTGTCTAAATCTTGTTGGCGTTCTTGATACTTCCCTCTTGCATCTGGACTGAGATTGTAAGTCCGCCACATATTCGTTGCGTACAGCACTATCAGCCGCACGTCACCAAAGGTAATGGCGTAGTATGTCTTTCCGCCTGGACTAGTTTGGGGCAGCGTGAAAATTTCTTCGTATGTGTTGGTATTGAAGGAATTATCCTTCAACCATTGTTCTGTTTGGGTTTCTACCTGTTCGGGATAAAGCTTTTTGGCGATCGCGCGCGGGATAGAATTCTCGAATTCTTCGCCTAAACTATCACCACTACCATATCTACCCATCACCTCATGATTGCCGAGCGCCGGGAATATAGGTGCATTTTGGGCGATCGCCCCACCTCTATAAACTGTCTTAGCAATCTCGTATTTTGCCCTTCCTTGCAGACAGGGAAAAAACGCCCCGCCACGATTGTCATCAAACCATTCTGAAGCGCGATCGGGGATATTAATTAAATCTCCAGCAAAGAAAACGCCGTCGACTCTCCCTACCGTTTCTACCACTTTTTGCAAATTAGCTGCCGTCATTGGTTTGAGTTGATGATCTGAGGTGAGTAAAATCTTTAATGGCGTTCCAGGTTCAGGCAGGGGAGCAAGGGTATATTCACCGCTACTGACTGTTGCGCCATCTTCACGCACGCTAGACACGCGATAAGGGACGCGCGCCCCAACAGTTAACCCCATTACTTCTGCTTCGTGTCGCCAGATATCTCGCAATTTGATGTTTTGGTATTGTCCGGTTTGAGTTTGTGCGCCAACATAGGATTCTCGATCTTCTCGCGTGCGGCTGAGTTTCATCGTAGAAGCGATCGCACTTTGTTTCAGTCCTGCGCCATAAGCAACTGTATGTTGACTACCGGCAAATTCTGTAAACCAAACCACTCTCACAGAGTTGGCAGTTGGTAGTTGTAAAAATGGCTCTGTAAGTAACTGGGGTGGTACAGGTTGTATCATTGGCTGTCTGTTGAGTAATACTCCTAGCCACGTCAGCATCAAGATTAGCAAAAAACCAACAACAGCGAAGGTTGCGAAACGAAGCGCTTTCGGCAACGCATTCCACCCAACTCTCGACTCCCCTCGCCTCGTTGTAGAAAACATCATTTCTTTAAAGTGTAATGGTGCATCTTCATCATTTCTTGATGACAGCAAGAAAGCTAGGTTTTATATTTTATGTAGGGTGAACAAGTAAAAGTTTGCTCGACGCCAAACCGAATATCTCTAGCTCTAATACTATACTTAAAGTAATTATCAGTAAGCACGAACCCGCAGGTAATTTAAATTACCTACGGGTTTTATAATTCTGGATGAAATACAGTGGTTTTTAGTAGTAGCGTAGGCAACACTCGCTATACACTTAGATTGCACTAAGAAAAATTAAGAAGACTTTAGTTTAGTGCAAAAAGATACGAAATTGCCATTAAAGATTGCTCTATTAAATAAAAAAATACTTAAATACGCGAATTAAGCTCGAGCATTCAGCTAAAAAACAAATTATTTTTCTAAAATCGCTCTCCAGCACGATCTAACGCTCGATTTATCAGTTGACAGCCACAGCGATTAGTTGACAAATTATGTATCAAAAACTACTGCGGGTAAGCACTTGAGTAATTGTTAAAATTAGTTACCAATGGCAACGAGCTTTCTAGCAATCTTGCTGCTATCTCTTCTCTATCCTACTTTTCAATCTACAGGAGTGTTTCGCGTGAATGCAGCCGAGCAAGCGACTAGTCTGGAATTTACGAGTAAGATTGCTACGGTGGTAAATCTATTTAAAGCTGAATTTCCTGAAATTAGAGCCGACCTCAAACCCTGGACGAACGATCCAGAAACTCTAGAGTTAGTCGATCCTGACTCGATTGATATTGGCTTCCATTTTCCTGGTTGGAGTAAATCGTTTCAGAGTCGCAGTATCCTAATTCAGATTCGCTTTTATCAAGATCCCGTCAGCGATGATCGGCGTTGCATTGGCGTGGAAGCGGCTGGATTCGATCATCGGGGTAAACAGTGGCAATTTTCTACTATCGAGGAATGGCGCTGCGAAGGCGAAACCAGACCTAAACCCGAATCTAGCGACAAGTTAAAGCAGTTTTGCTGCAAGATTATGGAAGTGTTTAATACAGAGGGGCTAGGGGCTGAAGGCTAGAGGCTAGAATTGCTCTGTTGTCCCCCGACTCCCGACTCCCGACTCCCGTCAGAAGCACAGCCGCAATCAGCAGCGTATGCAGTTTGATATGTCGTATCGCGTTTGCCAAATAGAGTGTAGCGGTTGTCGCGAACTTGTTCGTAAGTGCGATCGCCTATCCATTTTAAGCCAGGGAGAGAACGGTAAGTATTCACAAACACTTCCCCCATCGGTAACAATCGCCCAATTTCTTCAGCGGCGGCTGTACCTTGCCAACGACGATCTGGAATACTAGCATCAATTAAAATCATCCCAAGTTCGCAATCTTGAGATGTAATATTCCATTGTTGTAAAGCAGTTTCATTTTGCATAGATACATAGCGAAATTTCTGCCCTCCATCTAGTTTTTCTAATAGCTGAACGAGAGTTGTACAGAGATTACAATTGCCGTCAAAAATAACGATGTATTGGTTCATGGTAATTGGTAGTTGGTAATAGGCGAGAGGCAAGAGGCAAGAGGCGAGAGACAAGATAAAGTCTATAAGTGTTTTTTCACAAGTGTTCTTTCCCGCACCACGCACCACGCACCACTTTTTACTGATAACTGATAACTGACAAAAATATCTAAATCCGAAAAACAGGTTGGTCGGGATGAGCAGGGTTGGGAATTAAACGCTGATTTTTACAGTCTACTAGTAAATCTAATGTTTCTAGTACAGTTTGACCGATTAAGACTTCATCACCAGTTACTAACACCGCTTCAGTTGTCTCCCGTCCCATAATTTCAATAATTACAGGACTAGTTATTCCTACCATTTCCTCTCTACCATCAGCATATTTAGCAAGCTGCTGGGCGCGAATTCTTAATCCTAACTGCTGTACGATCGCCATAGGTACAACGGTACGAACTGCACCGGTGTCTACTAATGCTTCAGTCTCATACACGCGCAATCTATCGGGATTGAGTAATCCTCGACTAATTAAATCTTCATCGGTAGCATTCGTTAACTTAACTGGCACTCGTACTGCTCCCATGTGTTCGCTGACTGCAACATCAATCCGATTGAAATTTACCATAATTCCAACTTCTCTCTAACCAAGACTTTACTTTTGCGTGTTTTTATGGTAGCGCCAGCAAAATAGCAACGGGCAGAAAATTTCGGCAAAAAACAAGGTATAAATTAAGTAATTTGCATGAGTCTGCGCTGTTCGATTTTAGTATCTGAAATAACTAAATACACACTTCTAAGAGTTTGAAAGCTAGACAAAAACTCATAAATAGAGTGTACGGGCTGGTCATAGTGTCCTCACAGCAAGCAGAGAAACGACATGAGTCAAGAAATTCTGGGAATTCACCATGTTACTGCGATCGCCTCAGACCCACAGAAGAATCTCAATTTCTACTCTGGGTTTTTAGGGCTACGTCTAGTCAAAGTTACCGTTAATTTCGACGATCCCGAAACTTACCATTTTTATTACGGCGACGAGTTAGGACGACCTGGTACGATTATGACGTTTTTTGTCTGGTCTGATGCGCCCAAAGGTCGTCAGGGGACAGGACAAGTCACGATCGTATCCTTTGCAATTCCGCAAGCATCGTTAGGTTATTGGATCGAGCGTTGTATTAAATACGGCATCCGCTACGAAAGTCCTGAAGAACGCTTTGGGGAATCTGTTCTGAGTTTTAAAGACCCAGATGGATTGATATTAGAACTAGTAGCAACGCCCGATCTGCCCGATTCTTCTGCTTGGTCTACTAGCGGTATTCCAGTAGAACATGCGATCCGTGGAATTCATACGGTGATGTTATGTGAAGATGGCTACGAACTGACGGCAAAGTTGCTGACAGAAACGATGGGTTGGAGTTTTCAGCAACAAGAAGGAAATATCTTTCGCTACCAAATTGGTACGGGAGGAACGGGAAAAATTGTCGACGTGAGGTGTGCGCCGGATTTCTGGAAAGGTGCAGTTGCGGTGGGGACAGTCCATCATGTGGCGTGGCGGACTCGTAACGATGAAGAACAGGAAGCTTGGAGAAGTGCGATCGCGAACTTAGGATTTAACGTCACCCCAGTATTAGACCGCCAATATTTCCACTCAGTTTACTTCCAAGAACCAGGAGGAATTATCTTTGAATTAGCTACAGAGGCTCCAGGTTTTACCGTCGATGAAGCACCAGCAGAACTGGGAACTCGCCTGATGCTACCTCCTTGGTTGGAGAAGAAACGGCAGCGAATTGAAGCAATTTTACCATCCCTCTATCTGCCGCAAACTGGTACTTCCCCTATTCGTAGCAGCGATGCTAAAGGTGGTATGCTCTTCGATCGTGCTACGCAAAAGCGAAGCGACCATCGCCCCCAAACTCAACTCGGATTTATTCACCGCTTCATCCCCGCTTCCGAGCCAAATATACCGTATACCCTGCTGCTACTACACGGAACCGGAGGCGACGAAACCGATTTGCTGTGGATGGGAGAAGAAGTAATCCCAGATGCCGCAATGCTTAGCCCACGGGGTAAAGTTATAGAAAATGGAATGCCGCGATTTTTCCGGCGCTTAGCTGAAGGAGTATTCGATCCAGAAGACTTAAAATTCCGCACCCACGAACTCGCTGACTTTGTTGCTACTGCTGCTGAAAGCTATGGTTTTGAACCAGACCGAGTTATTGCGGTAAGCTATTCCAACGGGGCAAATATCGCCGCTAGTCTGCTGTTACTCCGTCCCTATACCCTAAGTGCGGCAGTGCTGCTGCGTCCGATGGTTCCCCTCGCACCGCCGCAATTACCCAGTCTTGCTGGTATTCCCATTTTTATTGCAGCCGGACGCAACGATTCCCTTGTCAGTCCAGAGGAAACAGAACGATTAGTCAAAATATTGCAGACTGCTGGTGCTGATGTAACCCTTTCTTGGCATCCTGGCGGACACGCCTTAAGTGGAGAAGACGTACAAGCGGCTAAAGAATGGCTAGCGTTGAAGAGACTGGAAAGAAGTCGTAAGTAGTCGTAAGTAAGAAATCTCCCGCCTCTTGCCAATGACAAATGACCAATGACTAATGACAAATCATGACAACCAAACCAGTAATCTTAACAGTTGATGACGATCCGGAAGTGTTGCAGGCTGTAGCGCGGGATTTGCGACGGGAATATGGCGATCGCTTCCGCGTTTTACGGGCGGAATCTGGGGCAGTTGCTTTAGAGGCGCTGCAACAGCTGAAGCTGCGTAACGAACCTATAGCACTGTTTTTAGTAGATCAGAGAATGCCGCAAATGTCTGGGGTAGAGTTTCTAGAACAGGCTTTACAGATGTTTCCAGAAACGAAAAAGGCATTACTCACGGCATATGCAGATACGGATGCAGCGATCCGCGCTATCAATACCACTCGTATCGATTATTACTTAATGAAGCCTTGGGACCCGCCAGAAGAAAGGCTATATCCAGTATTAGATGACCTACTCGATGATTGGTTGTCTCAATTTCGTCCGCCTTTTGACGGAATTCGCATAATTGGCAATCGCTGGTCGCCTCATTCTCACGAAATTAAAGATTTCCTCGCCCGCAATCAGTTGCCCTATCAGTGGTTGGATATTGAGTTATCAGAGGAAGCGCGGGATTTAGTTAAATATGCTGACTGCGATAAATTAAATTTGCCGCTAGTGCTATTTTCTGATGGTTCTAAGTTGCTCAAACCGTCACCTCTGGAAATAGCAGCCAAAATTGGATTGCAAACTCAAGCTGGAAAACCGTTTTACGATCTGGCGATCGTTGGTGGAGGACCAGGAGGGTTGGCGGCTGCAGTTTATGGTGCTTCGGAAGGGCTGCATACAGTGTTGATCGAACGAGAAGCCCCAGGCGGACAAGCGGGAACGAGTTCGCGCATTGAGAATTATTTGGGATTTCCTGTGGGTTTGAGTGGTGGCGATTTAGCTAGAAGGGCAGTAACGCAGGCTAGACGTTTTGGCGTAGAGATCCTCAATCCTCAAGAAGTGCAGGGAATTCGAGTCGAAGACCCCTATCGGATTATTACTCTTGCAGATGGCAGTGAAATTAGCTGTCATGCTTTGATTTTGGCGCTAGGTGTATCCTGGAGACGGCTGAACGTCCCAGGAATGGATCGGTTGACTGGGGCGGGCGTGTACTACGGTGCGGCACAAACCGAAGCTTTAGCTTGTCAAGGAGAAGAAGTCTATATCGTCGGAGGCGCAAACTCTGCCGGACAAGGGGCGATGTATTTTTCGCGCTACGCCCATCACGTCACGATGTTAGTTAGGGGCGAGTCTCTTGCCAGTAGTATGTCGCAGTACTTGATCGATCAAATTGCCGAGACACCTAATATTACTGTCAAAGTGCATTCTCAGGTGGTGGAGGTAAAAGGAGAGGCGAATTTAGAGGCGATCGCCATTCAAAATACTCAAACCGGTGAAGTTGAAGTTGTTGCCGCTAATTCTCTATTTATTTTCATTGGGGCTGTTCCTAGAACAGAATGGCTAGATGGAATTGTCGCACGCGACGATCGCGGTTTTGTCCTCACTGGAACGGATCTCAGCCAGAACGGTCACCGTCCAAAAGGATGGACTTTAGATCGAGAACCTTTTTTACTAGAAACTAATGTACCTGGGATTTTTGCCGTGGGTGACGTACGCCACGGTTCCATTAAGCGCGTAGCTTCTAGTGTTGGTGAAGGTTCGATTTGCGTCCAATTCATCCATCGTTATTTGAGTAATGTGTTGTAAGTGGTAATGGGTAATGGGTAATGGTTGACGGTTGATGGTTAACTGTCAGATGTCAACTATCAAATAGAAATGCAAAGACTTTGGTAATAGATATTATGAAGCAAGAAGAAAAAGGAGATTTTTCTGAGCTATTCTATGCTTTCTTCTCCCTAATGAAGCCCCGTAAGGGCAGTTCTTCTGATGAGTGGCAATCTCATGTTTTACCTCATAGTGCAATTGAAGAACTAGCGCCGAATCTATGGCATGTTACTGGTATTTTACCAAGTTCTACTATGGTTCCGCGTGAAATGGTGATATATAAATTGCCAGACTCTAGCTTACTAATTCATAGTGCGATCGCCTTACATGAAGCGGATATGGCACAACTTGAGGCTTTGGGTGTACCTAATATTCTCATAGTACCCAACCGCATTCATAGGCTAGATGCTGGTGTATATAAACAGCGATATCCTCAGCTAGTAGTCGTTTGTCCCGCCGCTGCAAAACCATATGTCGAAGAAGTCGTTTCAGTAGATGGAATTGCAGAAGAAATATTACCTAAATATGGTATTTTCTGCCACAGACCTGCTGGAATTCGTCCGCAAGAACTCGTTTATGAATTACCATTGCCAACAGGAAAGGCATTAATATTTACTGATATTTTATTTAATTTAAATAAGTCATATTTACAGCAAAACTCACCCAAAGGAAAATTTACATTCCAGTGGTTAGGAGCAAGTGCTATTGGAGCAAATGGATTTTTTGGTATTACTTTCTTAGGTAGGCAATTCTTTCTACGCGATCGCAATGCTTATCGTCAGTGGTTAGAAACACTAGCTGACAGCATACATGACTTACAAGTAATTTCCATTGCTCACGGTAGCCCCATTGTCGCTAACTGTAATCAACGGTTACGAGAAGCAGCAGCACGTTTGTTATAAAATCTCCGATCTTCAGTTAGAAGCAATTAGCAGTTATTAGTTATCAATCTAACTAACTACCAATTACCAGTTATCAATTCCAATGACAGATACCAAATTAACTTTACACCAAGTACCGATTTTTGCTCATTTAGATAATACGCAATTGCAGTGTTTAACTCAACTTGGTAAAGAAATTCATCTCGATGCAGGTACGCAAATTGCTAAACAAGGAGAGCCACCAGATGGATTTTATATCATCTTAGAAGGAGTTACCGAATGGACGCGAACTGTAGACGGGCAAACAGCGCACGCCATTAATTTAGGATCGGGAGAAGTATTTGCGGAATTGATTTTACTACTAGACGAACCTTATCCCACCAGCGGACGCGCTTTAACTCCTGTTACACTTTATAAACTCAATCCAGAAGCTTTTTGGCAGATGCTGGAAATCTGCCCCCAAGTGTGGCGCAGTATTCTCAAAATTGCTACACAGCGATCGCAAATTCACGAATCTGTTACCCAACAGCAAGCAAAATTAATTTCTTTGGGTACTTTATCAGCTGGATTAGCACATGAATTAAATAATCCGGCGGCGGCAGTGAAAAGAAACGTCCAGAATTTAGATGAAATTTTACAGCAATTACCTGCTTTAGCATTGCAGATGCACCAACAACCTTTAGATAAGGGACAAATTGATTTTTTATGCGAGTTATATAAACAAGCGATCGCAACTGTAAAAACTTGTTCTCGTCGCGATCCAATCGCCCAAAGTGAGGCGGAAGACGAAGTAACTGATTGGTTGGACGATCGCAATGTGAAAGAAAGTTGGAAACTCGCCCCAACTTTAGTTACAGCAGGAATTACCACAGAAAAGTTAGATGAAATATTAGTTCATATTACGCCTGAATGTTTGAGTAGCGTCTTGCGTTGGCTGGAAGCAACAGTCACGGGAAGTGGATTGTTACATGAATTACAACAGAGTTCGGGGCGAATTGGTGAATTAGTTAAAGCCATGAAAGAATATTCCTACATGGATCGCGCCCCTATACAAGAGGTGGACGTTCATGAAGGAATTAATACCACATTAACGATCCTCAAATATAAATTGAAACAAGGTGTGAGCGTACATAAAGAGTATGGTAATTTGCCTAAAATTAGTGCTTATGGCAGTCAGTTGAATCAGGTTTGGACGAATTTAATTGATAATGCGATCGATGCTACAGATGGTAAAGGGCAGATTTGGATACGAACTTGTCAAGAAGGCGATCGCGTTTTGGTAGAAATTACTGACAATGGTGTGGGTATTGCGCCAGAAATTCAGTCGCGAATTTTTGAGCAATTTTTTACTACGAAAGAAGTGGGTAAGGGAACGGGTTTGGGGTTAGATATTGTTCGGCGAATTATTGTCGGACAGCATAAGGGTGATATTCGATTTGAGACAAAGTCAGGGGAGACAAAGTTTCAGGTTAGGTTGCCGATAAGTTTGGATTGAAATGTCACGCAAAGACGCAAAGGCGCAAAGAAGGGAAGGTGTTTTACTTTGATTGCAACGATCGATGAGTATGTTGAAACTTTGAGAATAACTCACTCTATCCCAGGTTTATCAGTTGCAGTAGTGAGAGATGGTATGCCAATTTTAATAGCGGGATATGGGTTAGCTAATGTGGAATTGTCTGTACCAGTTACGGAAGATTCTGTTTATGAATTGGCATCAGTTGGCAAAACTTTTACTGCTACTGCCACAATGATGCTAGTAGAACAAAATAAAATTAGTTTGAGTGACAGTATCACAGATTATTTGGATAATCCACCCGCAGCATGGCAACCAGTAACTTTAAAACATATTCTCTGCCATCAATCTGGTATTCCTAGCTATACATCTGTTGCAGAATATTGGCAAAAAACTCGCCTGAATGTTCCGAGAAGTGAAATTCTGGCGCTTGTCTCCGAATTACCTTTGATGTTTTCACCAGGAGAATATTGGTCTTATGACAATACTGGTTATTACTTACTCGGTTTCATGTTGGAAAAAGTCAGCGGTAAACCTTATGAAGTCTTGCTTAAAGAACTCATATTCACCCCCCTAGACATGAATGCAACAGTAATGAACGATCCAGCCCTAATTATAAAAAATCGCGTTGCTGGCTATCGCTTAGAAAATAACACGCTCCAAAATAAAGAATACTATAGTCCATCAAATACTTATTCTGCTGGTGGTTGGGTATCGTCTGTAGCAGATATGGTGAAATGGGAAGCTGCACTTTGTAGTGAAAAAATTCTCAAAAAATCTACCCTAGAGCAGATGTGGCGATCGCATGAATCAAAGAAAGGAAACGAGCGCGAAAAGTACGGTTTTACCAATGGGTTAGGTTGGCACATACCTAACTACCTAAGTAAAAAAGTCGTCAGTCACAATGGCTCGATCAAAGGATTTGCTACCAACGTAACGCGTTATGTTGATGACATTACAGTTATATTGCTGTGTAACTTAGAAAATATTGCAAGACCAGATGCGATCGCTAAATCTATAGCTGAACAATTTATTCCCAATCTTGCCGAAATACCTCTACAACCACCGCTCTAAAAAAACTCTAAATAAAATCCACAAAAATTGATTTTTCATATTTACGTTTATCTTTCTTCATTTGCGTTTTTTAATTAAAAAAGGGCTCTACCTTTTGACTTTTAACTTTTGACTTTTGACTTAATTAAAAGGTAATCATGACTAACATTCAAAATCCCCTGCGTCAGCAACTCGAGATTAAAGACGCACTCCGTCAAGTACCGCTATTTATCAAATTACCAGAAACAGAATTGCAGTGGTTGTGCGATCGCGGACAAGAAGTATGGCGGGAACCAGGAGAAGTCCACCGTCGAGAAGGAGATCCAGCCGATTACGTATTTATCCTGCTAGAAGGAGAAATTCGGATTACTCAGCAAGTCGGAAATCAGCAACTCGTTTTAGCTACTTATGAAACGCAAACTCTATTTGGCGAATTACCCGTACTAATGGGGCAAGATACTTACTGGGCGAGTGGAATTGCGATTAAGCGATCGCGTATTTTTGAATTACCGAAAGACGCATTTTGGCGCTTACTATCTACTTGTTCCTGCGTCACTGCCTCTATTCTCAGCACGATGGCGCAGCGAATGCAAACGGTACAAACCATAGCACAGCAACGGGAAAAATTAGCTGCTTTAGGAACGTTAGCCGCTGGACTCGCCCATGAAATGAATAATCCCGCCGCCGCTGTCAGACGCAGCGCCAAGCACTTGCACGAACTTTGGCAAGACATACCCTGCTTCACTTTAAAGCTAAAGCAGCAGATGACAAACGAACAGCTAGGCTTTTTAATCGATATGCAGTGCGAGGCGGTGCAACGGGCACAAAATATATCTTCTCTCGATCCGCTAACGCAAAGCGATCGCGAGGATGAAATTGCTGCGTGGCTAATAGCGCGCCAAGTAGAAAATAGTTGGCAACTCGCCCCCATTTTAGTTGGAGCAGGGTTAGATCCAATATGGTTAGAAAAGATTGCCCAGAAAATACCTGCTGATGCCCTATCTCCGGCGATCGTGTGGTTGACTGCGTCTCTGACGGGCATTGCGGCAATTGATGAAATCGATCGCTGTGCCGATCGTATTTCTCAGCTAGTACAGGCAATCAAAGATTACTCTTACATGGATCGCGCCCCCCTACAAGATGTAGACGTACATCAAGGACTGGAAAGCACTCTCACAATCCTGAGTCACAAACTTAAAGGTGGTGTAACTGTAATCAGAGAATACGATCGCAACTTACCGCGAATTGTCGGTTACGGTGGGGCATTAAATCAAGTGTGGACGAACTTAATTGATAACGCGATCGATGCCATGCAAGGACAGGGTAAAATTTGGCTGCGGACGTGGCAGGAACACGACCATATCGTAGTCGAGATTGCCGACAACGGATCGGGCATTCCCCTTAATATTCAACCCCGCATTTTCGAGCCATTTTTCACCACAAAAGGCGTAGGGCAAGGTACGGGACTGGGTTTGGATGTAACGTACCGGATTGTCGTTGGCAAGCACAACGGTGACATCAATTTCACTTCAAAGCCTGGAGATACCTGCTTTCGGGTACGATTGCCAATCGCAGCTTCATAATATTCCTACGTCAAAACAAAAGCCCCCCTTCACAAGGGGGGTTGGGGGGATCTAACCTGTGGCAAAACCAACAGAATTAATGTTACAAACTTACAGTGTCGGGACGTACTGTGGCTTTTCAGGTACGTCTGTGTATTCAGCAACAATCTGGCGGAATTCTTCACCGTCGATCGTTTCTTTCTCGATCAACAGATCGACTAAACGATCTGTGACGGTACGATTGTCGCGGATGAGTTTTTTCGCCAACTCATAGCATTCTTCGACAATAGCGCGAACTTGAGTATCGACGCGAGAAGCGATCGCTTCTGAGTAATCGGAACGAGTCATTAAGTCGCGTCCCAAAAATACTTCTGAACTTTGGCTATCTAACGACAGGGGACCCAAATCTGACATCCCGAATCTTGTCACCATCTGCCGCGCCATTCCCGTCACCTGTTGCAAGTCGTTACCCGCACCAGTAGTCACTTCTGCCGTACCAAAGATGATATCTTCAGCAGCTCTACCACCCAAAGCACCGCTAATTCTAGCTTTGAGCTGCGATCGCGAGATCAATCCCTGTTCTTCGCTAGGAGTAAACCAAGTCAAACCTTGAGCTTGTCCGCGTGGCACTAGCGTTACTTTCTGTACCGGATCGTGGTCTTTTAGCAGCGTACCGATCAAAGCGTGTCCGATTTCGTGATAGGCAATCAACCGCTTACTCTTGCTATCTACTAACGGCGTGCCTTCCATCCCTGCCACAACGCGGTCTACAGCGTCATCAATTTCTAACAGAGTGATAGCGTCTTTGCGCCGTCTTGCCGTCAAAATCGCCGCTTCGTTGAGTAAATTCGCTAAATCTGCCCCTGTAAAGCCAGGAGTGCGGCGCGAAATTGCTTCTAGCGATACAGTGTCAGCAAGTTTCTTGTTTCTGGCATGGACTTTGAGAATTTCCAAGCGCCCTTTGATGTCTGGTGCATCTACAGTCACCTGGCGATCGAAGCGACCGGGACGCAATAATGCTGCATCTAGCACGTCAGGACGGTTTGTCGCGGCGATGATAATAATTCCCGTGTTGCCTTCAAACCCATCCATTTCTGTGAGCAATTGGTTGAGAGTTTGCTCTCTCTCGTCGTTTCCGCCGCCAATTCCCGCACCTCTTTGTCTGCCTACTGCATCAATTTCATCGATAAAGATCAAGCAGGGGGCGTTGTCTTTGGCTTTCTTGAATAAATCCCGCACCCGCGACGCACCGACACCAACAAACATTTCGACGAATTCGCTACCGGAGATGCTAAAAAATGGGACTCCTGCTTCACCCGCGATCGCTTTTGCTAGGAGAGTTTTTCCCGTGCCTGGAGGTCCTACTAACAGTACACCTTTGGGAATGCGCGCGCCTACAGCTGTGAAGCGTTCTGGCTGTTTGAGGAAGGTGACAACTTCTTGTAATTCTTCTTTGGCTTCGTCAATTCCAGCTACGTCATCAAATTTGATGCCCGTTTTGGCTTCCATCTGGAATCTGGCACGGGATTTGCCAAAGTTAAGCGCTTGTCCTGGACCACCAGGAATATTGCTAGAGCGACGGAATAAGAAGAATAAACCACCAATCAGCAGCACGGGAAAAATCAGATTGCCAAGTAAACCCCAAATCGCACCGTCGTTTCGCATCGGGTGAGAATCAAAGCTCACATTTCCCGTTCTGAGTTTAGCAATCAGTTCAGGAGCGCTGTATGGCAGGTCTACCCGCAGCCTTTGAATGCGATTATCCAGTTCTGGGTCGATCGCCTCTACAATTGCCGTCCGTCCGCCTTCATATAGGTCTACACTAGTGACGCGACCGGCATCTAAATATTCCAGAAAACGACCGTAAGTCATCCGAGTACTGGCGGCATTCTTACCCATGTCAGCAGGAGCGCCAGCAAATGCTCCCTGCCAGAAGAAAAAGCCTATAACTAGTGCAGGCAATGTCCACAGTACTAGGACTCTCCAAGAAAATTTCATCAGTTAGTTGCCTCTAGGTGTAGATACAACAAATCAGTTTGACTACAGGCGGGCACTTTTATCCCGTAAGCAATAGCCTTTAAACAGATATTGTTAACTTTTCTTTTGCTCAGTAAATCTTCTAGTCTATGAAGATACTGACAGCAGTTTGATTACTATCTTAATTAAATTTAACGTAATTTTAAGCGATCGCACCAGTCAGTTATCAGCGATCGGTGACCGGTAACCAGTGACCTCTTATCACGCACCACTCACCGCGCACTACTCACCATGCACTACGCAATTACCAACAGCCTATTACCCATCACCAATTAGTTCATCTACTATGTAGAGAGATGTAAACAAATGTAAAGAAAAATGCAAGACAAGGCGATCGTAGTCGTTGGTGCGACTGGGGGTATTGGTTCGGCTTTAACTCGCAAACTAGCTTCAACTGGGGCGCGTCTGGTGTTAGCAGCTAGGAATAGCAACGCATTACAAGATTTAGCAGCACAGTTATCTGTTAGTAAGCCAGCATTAACCGTTCCTACAGATATCACCGATCGCGCTGCGGTAAATGCCCTAATGGAAGAAACTACAGCCCAGTTCGGTCAAGTTGATGTCTTAGTCAATGCAGCTGGTGCAGGAATATTAAAGCCTTACAATGCTCTAGAACCAGCCGACTTAGAAGCGATGTTAGACCTAAATTTGAAGGGTAGTTTCTACACTTGCCAAGCCGCAGCTGAATTAATGCAGCGGCAGAAATCCGGTCATATTTGTAACGTAGTTGGAATCTTGGGCAAGCATTCCATGGCAATGGCAGCAGCATACAGCGCCTCCAAGTTTGGTGTAGTTGGTTTCAGCAAATGCATGGCGGAAGAGTTGAAGCGTTTTGGTGTGAAGTTCACGCTATTCTATTTTGGTGGTGTAGACTCGCCCTTCTGGGACAACGTACAGCTAAAAGTCGATCGTAAAAAAATGCTCAGTACTGAAACTGCTGCCAACGCAATCTTTTATGCTCTCCAAGCAGAACCGCAAGCTGTTCCAATGGAAATTAATATTCAACCAGATAGTCACTTGTTTTTTTAGGGGCTAGGGGTCGGGAATAGGGAGAACAGAGCAGAGGAGACTAGGAGCAGAGGAGCAAATACCAATTACCACTACCAATTACCACTCTTCATGCTCTGACTGATAACTGACAACTAATTCTGCAATTCTTGCTTAAGAGCGAATAGTAAATTCAGCAAAACAGGCAAAATTTACAAAGAGATAGACTGTGATGCTGAATTTTCAAAAAATATGAAAATCGATCGGATTCACTTCTACGTAGAAGACGCAAAAGCTTGGCGTGACTGGTTTGTAAGCAAATTGGGCTTTCAAGCTGTAGCCAGTTACAGTAGCGATCGCTACACCGATACAGAAGTGGTGAAGAGTGGTTTCGTCTGTTTCGCTCTGTCTTCACCGCGATCGCACTTCAGTCCAGTCTGGCAGTTTTTGCGCCACCATCCTCCAGGCGTGGCAGATGTCACATTTGTTGTAGAAGACCTGGAAACTGTCATTCATCAAGCGATCGCCTACGGCGCAAAAGTCTTGCAACCCCCGCAGCTACAGCAAGGCTGCAAGTGGGGCAAAATCTCTGCTTGGGGTTCCCTGGCTCATACTTTGATCGAAAGGAGACGGAGAAAAGTCAAAAGTCAAAAGTCAAAAGTCAAATTTTCCCACTCCCGACTACGCGGTGCGAACAGCGAGGAAACCTCGCCCTCCACCCGCTTCCCGACTCCCGACTCCCGACTCCCCATTACTGGTATCGATCACATAGTATTAAACGTGGCTGCGGGGGACTTGGAGCTAGCTGTGACATGGTATGAAAGAATTCTAGGGTTTCGCTCTCAGCAGGCTTTTACAATTCAAACCGATCGCTCTGCCTTGCACAGTCAGGTGATGGTTTCTAGTAATAGTTGCGTTCAGTTTCCGATCAATCAACCAGCATCGCCTAATTCGCAAATTCAGGAATTTTTAGATTGCAATCGAGGCGCGGGAATTCAACACATCGCCCTCAAAACTAGTAATGTCATCGAGGCGATCGCGCAATTTCGCAATAACGGCGTATCTTTTCTTCCAGTTCCTCCCGCTTACTATACCCAGCTACAGAAGCGTTTGGGAATACCAATATCAGCTGACGAGTTACAAGCTATTGCCCAACAGCAGATCTTAGTTGACTGGCAAGATTCCCACCCTGATGCTGTGCTACTACAAACTTTTACCCAGCCGATTTTTACCCAGCCAACTTTCTTTTTTGAAATTATCGAACGCCGCTCTCAAGCCATGGGTTTTGGCGAAGGGAACTTTCGCGCTTTATTTGAAGCAATCGAACGGGAACAAATCAAACGCGGTAGTCTTAAGAATAGGGGAGTGGTGAGTGGTGAAAATACAAATGACCAATGACCAATGACCAATGACTAATTAGTATTTCTAAACTCATCCATCACACATTCAAAATTTCGCGTTATGGCATCTGAGCTAATGTGTTAATAAAAGTTAGCATCTTACAATATAAATGCTTAGATTAATCACTGATTTTGACGGGCCCATTATTGATGTTTCAGAACGCTACTACCGTGTATATCAGTTGTGTTTAGAGAAAACTCGCCATCCAGAACAAGCGATCGCGCGGTTAAGTAAAGCGGAATTTTGGCAGTTAAAGCGCTCCAAGGTTCCTGAAAAACAGATTGGCATTTTATCTGGACTAGACGAAACCCAAGCTAAAACATTTGCCAATTTGAGACGACAAACGGTACACGCTCATCCTTACTTCCAATATGACAAATTGGCTCCGGGGTCGGTAGCAGCTTTAGAGCAAATACAGCAAGCTGGCATCGATTTAGCAGTGATGACAATGCGCCGCGTGCGAGAATTAGACTATGCTTTCGGACAACACGATCTGAGTCGATTTTTCCCTGAAAATCGCTGCTACTGTTTGAGTAATGATTATCTGAAAACTCGCGACATTGACGATAAACCTTTACTAATGGAGAGAGCTTTAGGAGAACTGCCTCCTGCCAGCGATGTTTGGATGGTGGGTGATACAGAGGCAGATATTATTGCGGCGAAAAAGCATGGGATCAAGGCGATCGCAGTAGAATGCGGGATTCGCGATCGCGCTCGACTACAACAGTATCAACCAGATCTAATTGTTAAAGACCTAAAAGCAGCGGTTGATGTCGTGCTCAACGCTGCTTTTGCCCAAGCTGGTTAGTATCTTTTCTCAGCGTAGAAAGCTGGAGAAAATCCACAATAATACAAAAGTTAGGACAGTAGAAAATTGCTCTACTGTTAAAACATTTGCAATCTGAGGTTGTAACAAACTGCCGATCAGCCCGCCACCAATCAAGCCTACAATTAATCCCGTAGCTGTGAGCAAGACTGCCCGACCAAATTTTTGTTCTTTCCGATAGAGAAAATAGAGGCTAGAACAAACACCGACTATCAACAGAAACTGCAAGACTTGAGCGCCAACTGCCGTGTAGAATACCCCAATACAGCTCAAACCTAAATACAGAACTCCAGGCATGAGAATTTCAGTCAAGCTAGGCTTGTCCTGCATTCCCTGCAGCCACGCTGGAGTTTGAGGCGCGGGGGATGAGATTTCTTTAGGGGGAGATTGAATAGCAGTCTCCGCGAAGCGGATGCCTTCCGGAACCTTTATCTTACCTTCTTGGCGCAGTCGCAAACGCTCCATGAGAATGGCATCATAGGCTGCTTCCACAGTCTCCAACAGCTGCTGGTCGTCGCTGCACTGCTGTACGAGGCGAGTGCGAGCTTCTTGGATCTCGTCGAATGTCGCGTCTTCTGCTACCCCAAGTTTGTCGTAGGGACTTTGCTCGATCATGTGAATTTATCGCCTTAGCGCAGTCAGGGGCGAACTCTACAAAAAAATGTACAACAAGGCTTATACTATCAGCCTAGCCTATCTAGATATATTCTAATAGACTATTGTAATTACTTGTTATCGGCGTACCTCACCAGGATATCACTTATTCGTCTTTTACTGTCATGCCTTTTAGGCGATGCGATCGCTGACGCTAGTTCGTACCCGAGATTTACTGAGATGAGGCGATCTCCTTGCTGTTCTTGGGCGGGATCGCTAGGCTTTTCTGTTGTACCTCGGTAATTGTACGAAAATGTAATATGGGTTGTATCGCCGATCTATGCTGTCGTAAATAGCACGATCGAGCTAAAGCAGAATTAAGCGATCGGCAGTCGAAAAGAAAATTTGGGTAGTAAAATTCGATCGTACTGAAGCTAGCGCGCTCGCTAGCTTTTGGCTATTTGGCGATTTTTAACATTGTTTCCACTGCGATCGATTCAATTGAGAACTTCTCAAGTTACTATGGCTCAACTGATTGGCACGCCAGTACTGGCGACAAAATCTTCTTAGTAATTCTACAAGTATATTAGAGCACAAGGGTCGATCTCAGAGTTGGCATTCCTGAATTATCGATTAATAATTGTGGTAGCTTCGATCTGCTTATTCTAGCGCTACCACCCAGGTTGCTGAATAGGCTTTTTATTCCTTCTCTGCTCAAAGTAATGCCTATGGCTGTTGCCAAAATTCTAGTTGTTGATGACGATCCATCAATTCGTAATTTAATTCAACGCTTTTTAACCAAGCATAATTATCAGGTAGAGGCTGCTGAAGACGGTAAGGCTGCCTTAGCTCTATTCGAGCAATTTAACCCCGATCTAGTGATTCTAGATGTCAATTTACCAGATACGCTTGGTTACAACCTCTGCCAAGAGATGCAGAACCGCACTAAAGTTTTTGTTCTCATGCTCACAAGTCGGGCTGATGAGGCAGACAAAATCCGAGGTTTTTCTCAAGGTGCGGATGACTACTTGACCAAACCATTCAGTTTAGGAGAATTGGAAGTCCGAGTCGGTGCAATTTTGAAGCGCCAGCGGATAGTCACCACTGCGGAAAAACAACGCTTGGTATTCGATAAACTGACAATCGATCCAGAACGACGAGAAGTGTCGATTGATAATCAATTGATTCCCCTCACAGCCCTGGAATTTGACTTGTTACGCTTTCTCGCCAGCCATCCAGGTCGAGTATGGCGACGTGCCGAGCTAATACAAGAAGTCTGGGACTATGAATATGTAGGAGATCAGCGGGTGGTAGACGTGCATATCGGTCAGATTCGCAAAAAAATTGAAATTGATGCGGCTCAGCCGATCCTGATTCAGACAGTACGTGGTGTCGGTTATAAGTTTGAGGCTCCTAGTAAAGCTGGGAAAACTCAATAGCGCACCACTCTCAATCTGCAAAATCAGAGCTAGAAGGCTACACTCTTGCTGCTGAGGGAAAAAACTATGGGGTCTTCATGCGGTTGAAGACCCTTTTGTTTTATCTGTTGTCAGAAGACAGGAGCCAGAAGTCAAGAGCCAGAAGTCAAGAGCTAGGAGTCAGAAGTCACGAGTCAGAAGTCAGGAATCAAGAGTTAGGAGAATATATCTAAATACTCCCTCAGCTTTCTCAGCTCTCTTATGTTCCCCTTGTCCCTAGTAGCCCAAGCACCCCTAGTTTATGAGTGATGAAATAGGGTTTCTAGATAGACTCTAGCGGCACGGCGATCGCCGTTACTATTTTGCAGCAGAAACAGTGATAATGCTGCTGCAAACACCCGGTCTTGATCCCAATCAGGATGGGTTTCTAAGTACTTTTGCATAGATTCGTGTAATGATTCGGGAATCTCAGTCAAGATGCTAACGGTGGCGGACATGGAGAACCTCTCTTCAAACGGTTATATGGATGGGGTAAGCTGACTTCCACGACATAAAAAACGCAAGTTAAAAATCAAGTTAAAAATGCAATGCCTTCGGCAGTTGGCGCAGCGATCGTCATCGCCACTGCGACCCTGACAAATCCTCGTTGCTGAAGCATAACCATTACTTCGATGGAGCGCGATCGCCCGATCGTTTTCTCGGCAGGTTTTATAAAGGGAAGTCGCATCATTGTGCGACAAGTTTCACTGTCCCGTCAATGCTGCGAAATATTACAACTGCTCTAAACACAAAAAAATCAGTACGATCCGATCGGGGTTTCACCCCTGTTTTTGTTACGTATCTTCACATTTTTTCTCAGATTCTCAGCAGATTGAAAGCGATGTGAGAAATTCACAGATAGAGCAGTAAGCCTAATTTCTGACGTCATCGCTTGTGGAAAAACTCAAGCCTGCTGTGGAAAAAGCTAGAGTACCTGTGGAAACAGTGGGGAATACCTGGGGAAAACTCGACAGAAAAATAAGAATTGCAAAGATCGTCATTCGTTATCGGTCATTTGTCGTTTGTGGGAGCAAGAAACGAATGACCTATGACAAATAACGCTAAGATGCTAGATTAGTCAACAAAAGTCATAAGGTTAATGGCAGAAACGTTATTTTTTAATGCCCTGAAAGAAGCCATCGATGAGGAAATGGCGCGGGATTCTACTGTATTCGTTTTGGGTGAGGATGTCGGTCACTACGGCGGCTCGTACAAAGTTACAAAAGATTTATATAAGAAATATGGTGAGTTGCGGGTACTAGACACCCCCATTGCCGAAAATAGCTTTACTGGTATGGCAGTAGGAGCAGCGATGACTGGCTTGCGCCCGATTGTCGAAGGGATGAACATGGGCTTTTTGCTGCTTGCATTTAACCAAATTTCCAATAATGCTGGAATGCTGCGCTATACCTCTGGCGGTAACTTTAAAATTCCGATGGTGATTCGCGGTCCTGGGGGCGTGGGTAGACAATTGGGTGCAGAACATTCGCAGCGGTTAGAAGCATACTTTCAAGCCGTACCTGGGTTGAAAATAGTGGCTTGTTCTACTCCCTACAACGCTAAAGGACTGCTTAAATCGGCAATACGCAACGATAATCCAGTTCTGTTCTTTGAACACGTACTACTGTATAACCTCAAGGAAAACCTACCAGAACACGAGTACTTAGTCCCGTTAGACAAAGCAGAAATCGTGCGACGTGGGGAAGATGTGACAATCCTGACCTACTCGCGAATGCGCCACCACGTCATGCAAGCAGTCAAACCACTAGAGAAAGAGGGATTCGATCCAGAAGTTATCGATCTCATTTCTCTAAAACCCTTAGACATAGACACTATTGCTACTTCGGTCTGCAAAACGCATCGCGTCATTATCGTGGAAGAGTGCATGAAAACGGGGGGTATAGGTGCAGAATTGACAGCACTGATTAACGATCGCCTATTCGATGAATTAGACGCTCCTGTCTTACGCCTATCTTCTCAAGACATTCCCACACCCTACAACGGCAGTTTAGAAAGACTTACCATCGTACAACCAGAACAAATTGTCGAAGCCGTGAAAAAGATGGTAGCCGTGCAGGTGTAAAGTTTTAGGGACGCTCGAGCGTCCCTAACCTCTTAAAAAGGGGTTAGTATAGCATTTGTTGCCGCAGCACGTAGTATGCAAAAACAGCGATCGCTATTAGCTTTAATTGTCGTTCTCATCATCGCCGCAATTGTAGTAATTGTGAAATTTCCCGTGCCTTTGGGGTTAGACCTCCAAGGTGGTTCGCAATTGACAATTCAGGTCAAACCTAACGAGGAAATCAAACGCATCACCGAACGCGAGTTAGAAGCAGTACAAACTGTAGTCGAAAATCGCGTCAACGGACTAGGGGTGTCTGAACCTGTGATTCAAACGGTGGGACAAGACCAGATTCTCGTTCAACTCCCAGGAGTCAACGATCCAGAACAAGCAGAAAGGGTACTGGGTGGTACGGCTCAACTGGATTTTCGCCGCGAGAATGCAGAAAGTAGAGCTTTTGTCAATAACAGGCAGCAGCAAATTCAGGGATTAATTGCAGAACAGCAAAAGCTACAAAGCGCCAAGGAACGGGACGAAAAGGCGATCGCGGCAAATAATGCTCAAATAGAAGCCAAAATTAAAGAAATTACCGAGCTGGAAGCAAAGCTATTCGAGCGCACGGGGTTGACGGGGAAAAATCTCAAGTACGCTCAGGCGACACCCACACAAGGCAGCAACTGGAGTGTAGCTTTAGAATTTGATGCCAAAGGTGGCGAATTATTCGCTCAGTTGACCAAGGAATTGGCAGGAACGGGCAGACGTTTAGGAATTTTTCTCGACGATAAACCAATTAGTACGCCCGTAGTCGGTCAAGAATTTGAAAAAACAGGTATTACCGGCGGACGGGCAGAAATTACGGGAACCTTTGACTTTGAATCTGCCAATGAATTAGCACTGCAATTACGGGGTGGGGCTTTACCCGTACCCGTGGAAATCGTCGAAAATCGAACCGTGGGCGCGACTTTAGGGCGAGATAGCATTCAACGCAGTATTTATGCTGGGGTTGGAGGGTTATTTTTAGTCCTCATCTTTATGGTGGTTTACTACCGCCTGCCTGGACTCATAGCCGATGTATCGTTGGTGATTTACGCTTTTCTCACATGGGCAACTTTTGCTCTGTTGGGCGTTACCCTAACGCTGCCAGGTATCGCTGGATTTATTCTCAGTATTGGGATGGCTGTCGATGCCAACGTGCTGATTTTCGAGCGGACGCGGGAAGAGTTGCGGGCGGGTAAATCGCTATATCGTTCGGTGGAATCTGGCTTTTACCGGGCTTTTTCTAGCATTTTAGATAGTAACGTTACGACGTGGATTGCTTGTGCGGCGCTGTTTTGGCTTGGTTCTGGGTTGGTGAAAGGTTTTGCTCTGACGCTAGCATTAGGGGTTGCCGTGAGCATGTTTACCGCAGTTACCTGTAGTCGTACCTTCTTAATGTTGGCGATCGCAATTCCCAGTTTGCGCAAACCAGAGTTATACTGTCCGAGCTTGCCAGCATCAAATAAGGCACAGGGGGCGACATGAAACTCAATATCAACAAACAGCGATCGCTTTGGTGGGGAGTTTCCCTGAGCGTGATTCTGGCTGGTTTAGTAGCGATGGGGATATCTTGGCAAAAATATGGTGCGCCACTACGTCCGGGTCTCGACTTTATCGGTGGAACGCGATTGCAACTCCAGCGCGATTGCTCTCAACCAGAAAACTGCGCCAAACCAATTGACATTAATGCCGTCCGTCAAGTCATGTCCGAGCGCGGATTGGGCAATAGTAGCATTCAGCTGGTAACTGACGAAAGCGGACAACAAGGCATTTTGATTCGGACAAGAACCCTAAATGTTGATGAGAGGACGCAGTTACAACAAACTCTTACTAAAGAAATTGGCGCATTCGATCCCAAAGCAACCCAAATCGATACAGTAGGTCCAACAATCGGGCAACAGTTGTTATCTTCGGGTTTAATTGCTCTACTCGTCTCCTTTGCCGGAATCACGGTTTATTTAAGCCTGCGCTTCCAGTTAGACTACGCTATATTTGCGATCGTGGCTCTGTTCCACGATGTTTTGATTACTACTGGTGTTTTTGCGATTTTAGGTTTAGTCCAAGGCACAGAAGTTGATAGTTTATTTATCGTGGCGCTGCTGACAATTACGGGTTTTTCTGTCAACGACACGGTGGTCATTTACGATCGCATTCGCGAAACTCTCAAAATCAGTCCTGATTTACCAATTGACCAAGTTGTAGACAATGCTGTAAATCAGACTTTGGGGCGATCGATCAACACTACATTAACCTCGTTGCTGCCTTTGTTGACCTTATTTATCTTTGGTGGCGAAACGCTCAAAAACTTTGCTTTAGCACTGATGATTGGTTTTGGTGCTGGGGTATATTCTAGTTTATTTATTGCCAGTACCCTACTTTCCTTCTGGCGAGAACGGACTAGTCAACCTCAGAACAGCGACCAATTATCAGCAACCAGCGACCAGTAAGTAAATAGTGGTGTGTGGTGCGTGGTGCGTGGTGCGTGTCTTAATTTTGAATTTTGAATTTTGAATTTTGAATTGCTTCCTCAGCTCTCTGCTCCCCGACTCCCGACTCCCCAGTCACATGCAGCCAGAAGACCCGCCCTTTGTAGCGATAGAACTCGACCCAACTTTTGAGCGACAAGTACAAAAGCTGTATCGACTGATTGCTTACAGTCGATGGTTGGTCGTAGGGTGTTTGTGGCTGAGTGTTGGTGTTTTAAGTCTTTGGGGACTGCGTTATGAAATCGGTTTATTGTTGCAATATTTCACTTGGGTAGCTGTGCGATACGGACTTTATTACAATCCTCTACCCACTTTTGGTTTGGCTTGCTGCTCGGTCATGACAATTTCTACCCTCCTTTGGCAAGGTCGCATTTTACTATTTGGAATACCACCAAAGGAGTTGCGTCGCTTGGCGAAACAAGTACAGCAAATCCGCCAGCAGGGTAGAAGCCATCCTCTGTGGAAATGGATTTGTCAGTAGAGAAGTGAGAGGTGAGGGAGACGGAATTCCTTCTAGTTTTCTGTTGCTTCCGAGACGGTTTCAGGTTCGAGAGTAACCAAGGGGATGGTCAATTGTAGCCGCGTATAAAATTCATTCTCTTCGTCTATTGACATTGATGTTGATATTGAGTTTGGCATTGATAAGATTTCTAGCCGACATTGCATCAGATCCAGAAGAGTCTGAGTTAATAGCAAAACCATTCCTGGTGAAAAAGCAAAATCTCTTGTTTCTAATGGTGACAAACCGCTTTGAGATACGTCAATAGATTCTGACCAAATCTGATGTGGTAGTTCGGCATCCAGCCAAATTGCAATCTCGTTGGTAGCAAGAATGGGATGAGTAGAAACTAGAATTTTCCCTTCTTGCATTTGAGTCAAACAAATGTTGATTAGATCGATTAAAACTTGCTGCAACCAGCGCGGGTCGGCCAAAACATAAGACTCGGTTTCAGGTAGGGAGAGTTGTAACCGTAAATTGCGATTAGCAGCAATTAGGTAAGTAGAATTATAAACTGCTGTCAGTAAATCGGCTAAATTAAGCGGCTGGATTTCTAGCTGAGACCTGCCATGTTCTATGCGAGAAACATCTATAACCCGATCCATCAAATTCATTAACTTCAAGGCTGACTGATGAGCTTGGGCAATAAATGCCCGTTCTTCCGCAGGGTCATCGCATAGATCGGATAAAATCAACTGGTGCAGCCCGATTAAACTGTTGAGCGGCGATCGCAATTCATGGGCGGTTCTTGTCAGAAATCCTGCCTTGAACTGACACATTTCTCGTGCTAATTGATAAGCAAGCTGGCTTTGCTGTAACTGACTTTGTAGAGCCAGGATCTCATGCCTATCCACTGTTGGTAGTTTTGGCTCGATTGCAGAATCATGAGTATTATTAGCAGTAATAAGCGAGCGCTTAGTTCTGCCTAGAAACCAGCGTCCACCTACACCTAAACTTAGTCCTAACAACAGCCCAAAAAATAAATACACCCATTCATTCCAGCTCATAACTTTCCAAAGACTCACACCACAAAAAATTGAAATCTTACCCTGAGTTTGGTAGTATTGAGCTTCTCTCGACCAAGATAGTTCCGTAATTAACAAACTGATAACTATATTTCTAACACTATGGCTCCTTGACGCAAAATCACCCAACCACTACCCATCCACTTAGCTACAGTAGAAGGAACGCCGATTCCGGAATCTGAGGTTTGCAGAGTCAAAACATTGGGAAACTGAGCTGCAATTTCTGCCATAGTTTTCAATGGTGGTTGCCCTGATAAATTAGCGCTGGTGGTAGCTAGAGGTCCAGTTTGAGCTAAAATTTCTTGGGCGATCGCGCTTTGAGGGACGCGCACGCCTATCGTCGTAGGATCGGTAGGATTCATTGCTTTAGGGACGCGATCGCTCGCTGGCAGTACTAAAGTCAAAGCCCCAGCCCAATACTTTGCCGCTACTTGTTGCCAAACTCGCCATTCTTCTTCCGTCCCCATCACGTAAGCCCATAGATCTTCTGCCTTGGCTCCCATCAATATCAAAGGCTTATCCTGACTGCGCTGTTTAGTTGCAAAGATTAAATCGGCTCGTTCTGGTAGAGCTGCCAATGCAGGAACGGTATCGGTAGGAAAGCCGATCGCGCAACCAGCGCGGACACCAGCAACCAGATCTGTAATTGAAACTTGAGGCATTGAAAAGAGCTGAGAAAGCTGAGAGAGTTTTCAGGCAGAGGGAGAATGACAATCCAAAATCCCAAATCTAAAATCTAAAATTAACTCACGCACCACGACGCGGCACGCGGCTTAATGCGGGAATGCGATTCCCGCACCGCCCGCTTTCCAATGCGGAGGACACCTCCGCTTCCGCCCGCTCCACCACGCACCACTGTTCGCTGGTCACTGGTCGCTGACAACTGCTTCAGCTATAGATGGTTTTTGTCCTAGTTGAGGCTCCGTACCAGCTAGTAGGCGCTGAATATTGCTCTTGTGGCGCAGAATGACGTACATACCACCTACTATGCCAAACAATACATAAGGTAAAGGTTGATGAAACAGCAGCATCAATAGTGGGACTGCGATCGCGCCTGCAATCGAACTGAGTGAAACGATCCGCGAGATGGCGATCGCAACACCAAACACCCCAACAGTTGCTAAAGCGACCTGCCAATTCATCGCCAATAATACGCCCAAACTAGTAGCGACAGATTTACCCCCACTAAACCCCAACCAAATCGATTTGCTATGTCCCAAGATGGCTGTTAATCCAGATAACGTTACCATCCAAGACAGCCATAGCGCCGCGTTAACGGTAGCAGGCAAAAGATTTTGTCTAGTAGCGAAGCTAAACAGCCAAGGCACGAGGGCGATCGCCAAAACTCCTTTGAGAGCATCAATAACTAATACGAATGCGCCTGGTCCCTTGCCTAAGGTTCTCAAAACGTTAGTTGCTCCAGTTGAACCAGAACCATGTTCGCGAATATCAATTCCTTTCAAGAGTTTTGCTAGCGTGTAACCAGTTGGCGTAGAGCCGATCAGATACGCCACTAGTAAAGTTATTACGCACAAAGTGAGCCAGATAGTCATGTGTGAGGGGTGAGGGGTTAGGAAAGGACAAGGGAGGGAAGACAAGGAAGACAGAGAAGAACAATTACGTCAACTGTCAACCAACAACTAATAACTAACAACTACCCATTACCTATTACCCATTACCCATCAATAATCAAAATCTCTGTCTCTGAGAGTTTGGGGATCGGGGGCAAAGGCTAGTAACAGAGGAAATTGTAGCAGAGAGAGGCTAATTTTCTCCTCGGAGTCGTCAATAATAACGAGTGGCATTTGATTGGCTTCGATCGCTCTTTCGGCTCTGATAGCAGCTGCTTCTGCATCTTCAAACAAAATCACACCGCGATCGGGACCAAAATCTGTGCGAGAAATGCCGAGGCAATCTTGCAATCCCCGCCGCCAATCTCCTAGCCGTTCTGGAGTATTAGCTAAAACCAAGACGCGGAGGCGAGTATCGTACAAGGCGTACAGAACTGAAATAATCGCCGAGCTAATCAAAATATTTTGCAGGCGGCTGCCTGTGGTTCGTAACGCCCCCCGTCCTCCTTGTTTAAAAAACCAATTAGATACTCGTTCCGCTTGAACTGGTTCAAACGTGCGGCGCAGTTGCCAAGGAGGACCGTAATAATCGGGTTGGTTGCGGTATTGGTCGAGCAGGCGACGAATTTGCTTTGTGGTAGCTTGAAATCTCTGTTCGGTAAATTGGGGGGCGGTAGGCTGCTCCTCTGACTCTTGAGGCTTGGATTGTTTGGCTGCTGGTTGCGGTTCCGGTCTAGTTTTTGGTGCTAGCTCTAATTGCTCTACTGCTGTTGCCAAATCTTGTAAACTGCCCGTGAGATAGTCTTTAAAACCCTGCACTCGAATTGCTAAATCTTGGGAAACTCCAGCAAAACTCGTCCGCATTTCCGCCCGGATGCGTTCTTGTCGCCGTTCTAACTGTTCGATCGATATTTGTAATGCTTGCTTGCGTTGCTCCATTTGGGCAAGACCTTCTTGCACCACTTTACTCATAGCAGATTGAGTTTGCGCTAACTGAGCAGATAGTTGTTTGTGCGTTGCTTGAAGGCTAGCAATTTCTTGTTTTAAGGCTTGCTCCTGCTGTTGCAATTGAGTTAAACTAGATGGCTTAGCAAGTGGAATTAGCGGCGTTTCTGCTGGAGTTTCTTTTGGAGAACTTGGTGGTGCTAATTCCTGCAAAAACTCATCTTCTACTTCTTCTGAAGCTGAGGCAAAAAAGTTGAAGTTTTCTAGCTCTAATTCCGTATCTGTATCTCGATCTGTATTAGACTCAGATTGAGATTCGTCAAATAAATTTATTTCTTCTAATTTCCCATTTGGTTCCTCCATCGAGAAGTTTAGAGGTTTGTCTTGTGCCTCTAAATCTTCCCAAGGCTGATTATCTGGTTTTGGTGTTTGGGATTCATCTGAAGTCATAATTCAGTTATCAATATAACGGTTATCAGTGACTACTAAATAGCGGTGTGTAGTGAGGCGGCGGAAGCGCGGTTAAGGAGCGCATGGGAACCGCGCAATCAAGCTACGACTGTTGCATGGTGCGTGGTGCTTGAGAAGCGACGAGAGGCTCTCTTCTCTCCCTCTGCCCCTCAGCTCCATTATCCTCCTTGTCCTTCCCTAGTTCCTAGTCTTGGGCAGCGTTGCTCTAGACAAGTTTGTAGCATTTTGGGGTCGAAGAGAATGGGCAAAAAGTGAATGCTTTTCACTTCTCGAAAGTAGAACAAGATCGGCACTCGATGCCAAAAAATCTCCCAATGTTGCCATTCTTGATAGGGAAAGTGCCGAATGATGGTTTCTCCTCTGTAGATGTCCAAGGCAGTTTCAGTGAATTGCAACCGTAGGCTTGTAGCTTGAAACATCAGAAACAAACCAAATAAGGCGATTATGCCACTTACCCAAGCTGAAATTAGGATTAGAGGAATTGCTCCTAAGACTATTACTAAAGGCAGCTTATAGCTGGGAGCAAGCTGAACGGTTGATGTCACTAATGGTGTGGAAGTCGTCACTATTTTTATCCTGCCGTAATAATAAGACTCTACTCACACTCTTATTTTAAGGTTCAGTCGGGAGTCGGGAGTCGGGAGTCGGGGTGAAGAGAGCCCAGGAAGCTGAGGGAGACAAGAGAGCTGAGGGAGAAACGATCTCTCGCACTACGCACCACTCTCTACTGGTCGCTGATAACTGCTTATAGCGTCGCTCTTCCTAGTCCTTGAAACATCACCCAAGATAAGAAAAAGTTCATGATAAAGATTGACAGTAACGCCGTGACTACGGCAGCTGTGGTTGATTGCCCAACTCCCTTTGCTCCTCCTGTGGTTGTCAAACCCCAACTGCATCCAATAATTGCGATCGTTGCTCCAAAAACAGCGCCTTTGATTAAAGCACTGGTAACATCCCAGACATCCAAGAAATTACGGGCTGAATCGATAAACACACTTTGAGATAGACGATACAAATTGGTGGCTACTAACAAACCGCCAATCATACCCGTAATTGCAGATAATAGGGTCAAAATTGGCAGCATGATGCAACAGGCTAGCACGCGAGGAATGACGAGATAATCAATTGGATCGGTTTTGAGCATGTACAGAGCGTCGATCTGCTCTGTGACGCGCATCGTGCCAATTTCAGCTGCAAATGCGGAACCAACTCGCCCTGCGAGAACTACGGCTGTCAATACAGGTGCGAGTTCCCGAGTTAAGGCAAGGGCTAAAACCCCCCCAACTGTCGTTCCAGCTCCAAATCGAATGAATTCCCGTGCTACTTGAATCGTAAAAACTGCGCCGACAAAAACTGCCGTTAATAAGGCGATTAGCAACGAGTCTGGTCCGACTGCTGCCATCTGTTCTACAGTATTCCGGCGATGAATCCTACCTTGGAGCAAGTGAATTAGAACTTGCCCACCTAGTAAAATTGCTGCCAGCAACCGCTGACTCCATACTCCCAGAAAAGAACGTGGTCTTGCTTCGCTCAATTTTCCTCTGCTCAATAAACTCTTTGTTCAGAATAACTAAAAGTTCAGAATAACTAAATTTCACTCTAGCTACAGACAGGTTTTTGCCTTATTTTGTCGCTCGATTGCCTAGTCTTGTCAAGATTTGACAAGCTAATGTTTACCAATTTTTAAGCAAACCTGAGAGATATACGAGTCAACCCGAGCGGGAAGCTGTTGGCGACAGTAGATGACGCGATCGCGTGCTATGTAGTAATTACTGGGAATAAAAATACGTTACAGTCTCGCCACGCTCCGCTAGAAAAATTTATCTAATTCCCCGGTCGTTAATATCGCTTTGAAGTTGTAGACAAAACTTTTAACGATCGCTTAAGATTTTTGAAATTTGCTGCAACGGTAGGCGATCGCTTTTATTGTAGAAGGTGGCACTCGTATCGGATTTTCATTGTCAACCGATTGAAGAGTACGCTTCATGAGCATCCTGCCTAATTTTCTCCGTTCTCTACTACTGACAATTATTCTTAGCTTTGTCGTTCCCACATTGCTGATTGGTGGGAGTTTAGCAAGCGTGTCTCTGCTAAAGTACGTTCCTGGCTTGCAAGGAATCGGTCAAGAAATTGCTTCTGCTATGCAACAGTTTTTAGCCACGTTTGGTAGTGGTAGTGCTTGGCGAGGACTATGTATTATCGGGATGACTTGTAGCTTAGTCGGCGCGTTGTTCGATACTTATGCCTTCTACCGCTATCAAAATTTGCGCGGCGACTGAATTCAGTTTAAAACAGCTAACTCATGAAAACAGCAAACCCGCCTCAGTTACTTAATTTTGGAGACGGGTTATTCAGAGAGTTTGGATTTAGTTAAAAGCAGCAAAAACTAGATGAACTCAAATAGGGTGGACAAAGTCGCAATTTACCTGAAAATCAAACTTGTTTTGTATTTGTCACTCGATCGGAATTCTTTGTAGACCGGACACCTCCTTTTATCTGATAGAAATACTTGAGATAAGAACGTTTTTCTACTATCAAGTGAGGTATTGTCAAGTTCAGGTACTTTGCGGCAGGACTAGAGCAGGAGGCACAGGCTCTAATCTCTAAAGTTTTTTAACTTCAAGAATCTCCTTTTGTGCCTTCTTTTAAACTAGCATGACTTTTCTGGGCGCTTACTAGCCGATTTATTAAAGTTTATTAGGTTTCATGGGTTGTAATAATTACTAAAAACTGTTTACAAACAAAGTCACCGATCGCCGATCGCTGTTTCCGGACCAACCATGGAAATATAGGGTTCGAGTAAATAGCGGCAAGCTGCTTGTTGTGTCGCTTCAGCACTGACTTGGGCAATCTCTTGTTGAAATTGGCGATCGAATTCAATTCCCAAGCCTAAAATTTCATACCAACCATATACTTGAGCAATTTGTCCGTTCGTTTGTTTGCCAAGGGCATATTGACCGAGAAGCTTGTTTTTGGCTGTTTGTAAGTCTTCCGTGCTTAGTTGTGCTTGACATAGTAACTCTACCTCTGTTTGCAGGCGATCGCAGGCGAGCGCGGTGTTCTCTGGCGCAGTACCGATATAGGCGACAAACGTAGCGGGTGACATGCGGGTGGGGTAAAACGCCGAAACTTCGTAAGCTAAGCCCAATTTTTCGCGCAGTTCGACAAACAAACGGCTGGATAGCCCGTTACCTAAATGGGTAGAAAGTAGTTTTAAGGCTGGATAATCTGATTGATGGACGGAGGGAGCTAAGTAGCCCAGCATGATAATCGATTGCTGAGTTGGCTGCACACTCTTGAGCTTCTGAGGGACAGGAGTAAGGCTGGGTAGTTGCAGTAACGGTATGGGCAATTGCGGCGCTTCCCAGTCGCCAAAAACTTTTTCGATTTGGGCGATCGCTGCATCGGCTGTAATTCGACCTGCTAAGCTAATGACAACATTATCGGGACGAAAATAAGTCTGGTGATATTGTTCTAGGTCAGTTCGCTCGATTTTAGCTACCGTTTCTTCCCATCCCAAACCAGAAGAAGCATAGGGATGATTTTGGTAAATTGCTTGTCTCAACTGGTCAAAAGCGATTGTAAACGGCTGTTCTTGCTGGGAACGAATGTGTTGCATTGTCAGCCGTCGTTCGAGTTCCACCTCAGCAGCGGGAAATGAGGGCGATCGCAATAGTTCTCCTGCTAGTGCCAAGATTTCGGGAAAATCTGCCGAAACGGTTTTCATGCTCAACAGAAAATAATCTGATGCTGCATCCACGCTCAGGCTTGCACCAACGGACTCTACTCGTTCGGCAATTTCCATCGAGGAGAGTTCTGTGGTTCCCTTTGTCATCACCGCAGACAGCAGATGTGCTAACCCAGCTTGCTGTTGTGGTTCCCAGCAACTCCCAGCTTTGAGAAAAATACGGGTGGCAACAATATCTGCGGCTGGGTTTTCAATCGCCAGCACTACCATGCCATTCGATAAAACAGTGCGATGGATCTGTTGAGTTGGTAAAGAGGTTGTCACGGGAAATTCAGTTGTCAGTTATCAGTGAAGAAAGGGTGTGGGAAGTGTGGGCAGTGTGGGCAGTGTGGGCAGTGTGGGCAGTGTGGGCAGTGTGGGAGGACACAAGGGAGAATTTTCGAGAGCGCTCTTCCTCAGCCTCCTCTGCTCCTGAAGCCCCTGAAGCTCCTGAAGCCCCTGAAGCTTCAATTATCCCCGACTCCCGACTCCCTACTCCCTAAGTTAACAAGGTTTGACAACTGTTACCGCGTAGGAATAGGGAGAAAGATATTCTTGGGCGATTTGTTGGAGTTCGATAGTATTGAAAGATTTAATTTGCTGGGGATAAGTCGTGGCTAAATCTGGTTCGCCTAGAGTATGGTAGTAGCCATACAACCCTGCCAATTGTTCCGGTGTTTCGGTAGAAAAGGCATAGTCGTTACACAGAAGACGCTGAGCGCGGGCAAGTTCTTCAGGAGCAATCGCAGTTGTCTGCAACTGTTCTAAATGGGCGCAAATTAATTCTTCTACTCTTTCTAAATGCTGTGGTTCTAACCAAGCACTAATGGTAAATAAACTGGCATCTTGTAGTAGGGAAAACTGGCTGCTGAGTCCTTGCACTAATTGTTTATCTTCCCTGAGAGAGCGAATTAAGCGAGAAGATCTTCCCACGCCCAATATAACTGATATGAGATCTAGACCGTATGCGCTGCGCCATCGATCGATCCCTGGTGCAATCCAAGCCATCAGTAGACGTGCTTGTTCCAGTCTGGGTAAATATAGTTCTTGGCGGCGAATTCCTGCTAGCAGTGGTTTTTGGACTACCTCTACAGATGGTAGTTTTACCCGTGGCGAAAATCGGTCGAAACTGCGGCTGACGATTTCAATCGCTCGTTCTGGTTCAATTCCACCCGCGATCGCTACAGTCATATTTTCGGGTTGGTAATGGGCGCGATGAAAGCACCGCATAGCTTCCGCTGAGTGCTGCATTAACTCTATTTCCGTACCCAGAACCGATCGCCCGTAGGGATGCTGTTGGTAGATACTCTCGCTCAAAGCTTGAAATCCAATCCAGTCTGGATCGTCATAACAAGCATGAATTTCTTCTAAGACAACTTCCCGTTCTCGATCGAATTCGTCTTCTGGAATGGCTGCGTTTAATAACAACTCTGATAAGTACGGCAGCGTGTCTTCCCAGTAAGGAGCGGCGGTTGTTAGATAAAAGTGAGCGTAATCGTGGCTAGTAGCAGCATTTGTCATCCCACCTCTGTTTTCCACGACGCGATCGAACACTCCTGGCGGTATCGTCTCCGTACCTTTAAATATCATGTGTTCCAGAAAGTGAGCCATCCCATACCATGCTTCCGGCTCCGCGATTGCACCAGCCCGCAACCAAACATCTGTGACTACCACTGTAGTTGCAGGAAGGTATTGATGTATAAGAGTTAAACCACAATCTAATTGAAGAACCGTCGGAGAATGACTTGGTGCTAACAGTAGAGGCGACAAAGGCTTAAGCCCAAATTAAGACTACATTAAGTTTATTTACTTTACTGCTAGCACAAATAATTAATTGCATAAATTGATACAAAAATTTATTGGTAATGGGGAGTTGGTAGTTGGTAATTAAGAATTGACCAAAATCAAAAACTCCCTCAGCCGTCAGCCAAAGGAGTTCATGCTTGTAAGTCCACCACAACGCCGTCTTACCTCAGTTTTGACCTGGAAAATCCAGGTGGGAATCGATTAGCTTAACTTAAAGTTTCCGAGTACTTGCTCGGTTTACTGCCGCTAGCAACTCTGACTCCCTTAAATGTTTAAGCATAGATCAAAAACATTATTGGCAGTCACCAACGCCGCAGTTGAACTTCACTTATTATAGCTTTTTAGGGAGAATCGACAAGCAAACGGGAGTCGGGAGCCGGGAGTCGAGAAAGAGAGCTGGGGGAGCAATCGGAAACTGGGGAAGCTGGGGGAGATGGGGGAGAACGAGGAGAAAGAAAATGCTTCGAATGTCCTCCCACACTGCCCACACTGCCCACACTGCCCACACTTCCCACAGCCCACATCCCACACCCTTTCTTCACTGATAACTATCAACTGAGTACCAAATCGATTCGATTTGTTGGGCGATCGCATCTGCATAGTGGCGGTTATTCTCGTTAAATAATACGGTGACGTGTCCTAGTTTGCGTCCTGGGCGAGATGTGGTTTTACCGTACCAGCGAACGTATGTTTGAGGAATTTGGGCTATTTGTTGACGTTGAGCGAGATAGTCGCGCCCAGAAGAAGTTTCGTAACCCAACAGATTCACCATCAACGCCGCAGCACTGCGGAGGGTAGTACTACCTAATGGCAAGCCGCAGACAGCACGAAGATGCTGTTCAAATTGCGAGACTTCACAAGCGTCTAGGGTAAAGTGTCCGGAATTGTGCGTGCGGGGAGCAACCTCGTTTACCAATACCTTACCTTGTGGTGTGAGGAATAATTCGATCCCGAATATCCCAACAGCTTGTAGACTTTCTAAGAACGTGCGGGCGATCGCTTCAATTTCTTGCACTAATTCTGCACTAATATCGGCAGGGGCAAATACCCGCCGACACACTCGATCTTGCTGTTGCGTCTCGACGATGGGATAAATTGCCATCTCACCTGTGACGGAACGAGCTGCGATAACTGCCAACTCGCGATCGAAAGGGACAAATTCTTCTAATAAATACTGAGACTGTTTTTCCGGATGTTGAGATGCGGCTAATTGTTGTTTTAAAGTCTCCAGATCTTTAATAATAAAAGTCCCTTGTCCGTCATATCCGTGACGACGAGCTTTGAGTACGACAGGAAATTTTTGTAGGAGCGCATAGCTATGCACCCCTACAGCTGATTCATCTAAAGCAACAAACTTAGGAACGGGTAAACCAATTTGCTGTAAATAATTGCGTTGTTCGTATTTATCGAGAATGTGAGATAAAACATCTAATCCAGGACGAAAGCACGCTCCTTGCTCTGCCAAAGTTGATAAAGCGGTTAAATTGACAAATTCATTTTCAAATGTCACGATCTCGCAATCTTCAGCTAATGCTTTTGTTGCCTTGGCATCGTCGATCGCGGCGATAATTGTTTCTGTGGCGATCGCGACTGCTGGATCGCTCTTATTTGGTGTTTGTACTACCAGTTCGATCCCTAATTTCTTAGCTCCATCAGCCATCATCCAGGCTAATTGTCCGCCACCAATAACACCGACACGCTTCATTGACACCCCAAAGATTCGCGAGTTTCAACACCAGTTTTTGAGTTCACGCCACTTGCCCGTTGGCACAATTCTTTCACCTGCGCCCCGTCTAAAATTGCGTCGCTAAAATCCGCACCTGTAATATCGACGTTGGTAAAGATGGTACGGAGTAGTAGGGCTTCTTGCAATATAGCATCGCTCAGATCGGCTCCAGTCATTTTTACCTGATCGACCATAGCAATACTCAAATCTGCACCGTGCAAGTTTGCCTGTGTCATCACTGAAGCGCTCATGACTGCCCCACGCAAGTCAGCATGAGTAAAATTAACCTGTTCCATGTTGGCGTTAGAAAATTCTGCGGCTCTTAAAATTTGCCCTGAAAAGTCTTTACCTGTTAGTTCTGCATTGCTGTAGGATAGTGGCGGCGGATAATCTAAAGCTTGGGCAGGTAGAGTCCAAGTCATGAACAGAGCGATCGCAATGAATAATCCTGCCAGTTGCCGCCAAAATACCATGTTGAGATCTCAATACTACTCTTTTCAGCTTATCGCATTCGCTCTCCAAGGCAGAAGGCAGAAGGCAGAGAAATAACCCTGATTCTCTAGATAATTACCCAAAATTGCAGAGCGAGAGTGGCAAATTTATCAACTTACAAATACCACTGTGGTATGTATTAAGCAAGGACGAATATCATCTTGTCATTTCAGTAGAAACCACCATGCCACATTTCCTGTTGACTTGGCTCGTGACGGCAGTTTCCTTACTAATTACGGCTAACATAGTCAATGGCTTTATAGTCACGAACTTTGCCGCAGCTTTAATAGCAGCAGTTGTTATTGGTTTAGTTAATGCTATTGTCAGACCGATTTTGATTGTGTTGACTCTACCGCTGACAATCTTGACTTTAGGATTATTTCTATTTGTAGTAAATGGCATCAGTATTTGGATTGCAGGAGCTTTGTCACCTGGTTTTACTGTCACGGGATTGTTGCCAGGTTTGCTAGGTTCGATTGTACTGACGCTAGTTGCAGGCATAATTAATTTTCTGGTTGAGCGAGTCGTACAAAGCTAGATAGCAGAATCTTGACAGTGAAAAAATCGTTTTCAAACTTTAGTCCAATAGGGAGCATCCCAACAAGTATTATTCATTATTATTCATCGCCACCCGCGTCCAAAATTGCTCCTAAATACAAGATATCCCCCTAGTCTCCTTCAGACAGGGGGGAAATAAAGCTCCCTTATTAAGGGGGTGGGGAATCGAACTAGACAATCACTTGAGCCAAACTTGGTGTGGAGATTGTCGAACAGCCAGGAGCGTAGATTCGCGTCACGTAATCGGCGATCATCCGATCCGTATTAAATAAGGGTGCATTTGTCTTAATCGATGCCTTCATCATTTGAATCCAGCGGTGCGGAATGCCCCGATCGTCGCGATCGTAGTAAAGAGGCGCAATTTCCTCTTCCAATAACTTGTAGAGGGATTCAGAATCGATCCGATCCTGCAACTCTTGATTGCTGGTATGAGCATCTTCACCGATCGCCCAACCGTTAATCCCCTTACCATCCATCCCAACTTGATAGCCTTCGCACCACCAACCATCAAGGACGCTGCAATTGATCCCGCCATTAAAACAGACTTTTTGCCCGCTCGTACCGGAAGCCTCTAGGGGACGGCGGGGATTATTCAACCAGACATCTACGCCTTGCACTAACTTCTGTGCCACGTAAATGTCATAGTCTTCAATAAACGCCACTCGATGCTGAATCGCTGGGTGCTGACACCACTCCATCAATTTCTGGATGATCCGCTTACCTTCCTCGTCGGCGGGGTGAGCTTTACCAGCAAAGACAATCTGAACTGGACGCTGAGCGTTTCCAAAGATTTTCAGCGCTCGTTGGGCATCCCGTAGCAGCAAGTTACCCCGCTTGTACTGGGAGAAGCGACGGGCAAAACCAATCGTTAGAGCATTGGGATCGAGCAACAGATCGGCAGCATGAATGCGATCGCCACTTTCACCCCGATCCATTCTCGCTTTTTTGATTCTGTAACGGGTAAAGGCAATCAAACGCTCTTTCAAAACCTGATGACGCTGCCATAATTCCGCATCGGGAATGCGATCGACATCTGCCCACATTGCCGGATCGATCGCCCGCGTTTGCCAGTCTGCACCCAAATATTGAGTATAGAGGTCAGCCATCAATGGAGCTGTCCAAGTGGGGGCGTGAACGCCATTGGTAATGTGACCGATAGGTACGCGGTCTTCAGGGCGATCGGGATACAAAGCAGTCCACATCTGCCGCGAAACTCTGCCGTGCAGTTCGCTCACGCCGTTAGCAGCGCGACACATCCGCAGTGCCAAGACAGTCATACCAAAAGGTTCCCAAGGATCGCCCAGTCTTTTCGCACCCAAGGCTAAAAACTGCTCTCGCGATAGCCGTAGTTGCGTCCAATATTGGGCAAAATGGGAGTCCATTAAATCGGGCGAGAATACGTCGTGTCCGGCGGGGACGGGGGTATGAGTCGTAAAGACGCAGCGATCGCGCACCGATGCTTCTACATCGTAGAAAGCTTTGCCCGTCCGCTCCATTTCCTGCCAAGCAATTTCTAGGGTGCAAAATGCTGCGTGTCCCTCGTTCAAATGGTGAATTGAGGGCTGAATACCAAGGGCTGTAAGCGCTTTGACTCCGCCAATACCCAAAACAACCTCTTGGGCGATCCGCGTATCTTGGTTGCCTCCGTAGAGGTGTCCTGTGAGCCAGCGATCGATCGGGTCGTTATCTTCGCGGTCTGTATCTAACAAGTAGAGACTCACCCTACCCACTTGCACCCGCCAAATTTGAATTTTGACCATCCGCTGTCTAACTTGCAGTTCGATAGTCAGGACTTCTCCCCGTTCGTTCAGCATCAATTCCAGCGGCATTTGCTGGAAAACATTGTCAATGTAATAATCTTCCTGCCAACCACTGCGGTTGAGTCGCTGCCGGAAATAGCCTTGACGATACAACAACCCCACGCCAATTAGGGGGACGCCCAGATCGGAAGCAGATTTGAGGTGATCTCCAGCCAAGATACCTAAACCGCCGGAATAAACGGGGAGAGATTCGTGAATGCCAAATTCAGCACAGAAATAGGCGATCGGATTTTGCCGTGAAATTTGCGGTGCAACTCGACTCACCCAAGTATCTTGCTGATTCATGTAAATATCAAACTCAGCCACCAACTGGGATAACTGTTTGATGTAGAAAGGGTCTTCTGCCAATTGGGTGAGACGTTCGTAAGAGGCCGACTCCAACACGGCTACGGGGTTATGCCCGTAACGCTCCCAAGCTTCCGGCGAAATGTTTTGAAATAGGAAAACTCTCTCACTCGTCCAACTCCACCAGTAGTTATAAGCCAGATCTGCCAATCTTTTGAGTGGCAGGGGTAATTTTTCGCTCAGCTTTTGTGCTGGTGCGATCGCAGATTTATTCGTCATATTATTCCAGTACTCTCTTGTGGACTCTCGCTCTAAAACCGATGGCAATACAGACCAATTAAAACTCGACTCGGTGATAGAAACCTGGGTAGTTTATTCTCGCTAACATCATCCCAGTTAGGACTCTTAGCATATACGGGGTATGTCTACTTTAAGATTTTTATTCACACTTTTTCTATATTTCAGTGTCAAATTAAATAAAGGATGTTTTAACAAAATTTTGCTGGATGTTACGTTTGGTAATGGTTAGTCATTCGTCATTTGTCATTTGTAGTGATTCTTCTTTGTTCTCCTGTCCCTTACTCCCGACTTCCGACTCCCATCTCCCGACTCTCCCAATTTGGTTAAATTAAGAAAGTATCCTACACATCTGCTTATGAACCCTGCCCTGACGAAAATTGGCGCTCAAATGTCCCACCTGACGGGGGTGCGGGCAATTATGAAAGATATTATTGAAACGCTGCAGGCAGGTGCAGGGAAGGAGTTTATTAATTTAAGTGCAGGAAATCCGCTGATTTTACCGGAGGTAGAGCAGTTATGGCGAGACTGTACGGCACAGTTGTTAGCTAGTTCCGACTACGGTGAAGTTGTCTGTCGTTACGGTTCGAGTCAGGGTTATACACCACTAATTAGGGCGATCGCAGCTGATTTTAACCGCCGCTACGGGTTAAGCTTAACCGAACGCAATATCCTGATTACTCCTGGTAGTCAAACCCTTTATTTCTACGCTGCAAATGCCTTTGGGGGCTATTCTCCTAGTGGCGAGTTAAGACAGATCGTTCTACCCTTGAGTCCAGATTACACGGGTTATGGTGGCGTGAGTCTTACCCCAGAAGCGTTAATTGCCTATAAGCCTGCACTAGATATCGATTCTATCGCCCACAGATTTAAATATCGCCCCGATTTTAGTCAACTCAAAATTAACGAAGAGACGGGATGCGTTGTATTTTCTCGTCCCTGCAATCCTACGGGTAACGTTTTAACGGATGAGGAGGTGAAAAAAATTGCGGCTTTGGCTGCACCTTACAACGTTCCAGTTATTATCGATTCTGCCTATGCTCCTCCCTTTCCAGCTTTGAATTTTACAGAAATGTCGCCTGTATTTGGAGACAATATTCTCCATTGCATGAGTTTATCAAAAGCCGGATTACCAGGTGAAAGAATCGGAGTGGCGATCGGAGATGAAAAATTAATTCAAATTCTGGAATCATTCCAGACAAATATGTGCATCCATCCCTCGCGCTACGGACAGGCGATCGCAGCTTTAGCGATTAATTCTGGTGCTTTGGCAGAAATTTCTAGCAATGTCATTCGACCTTTTTATCAGCAAAAATTCGAGGTATTAGAATCTACTTTAGAACAGTCAATGCCCGATATTCCCTGGTTTTTACATCGCGGCGAAGGGGCAATTTTTGCATGGCTGTGGTTAAAAGATTTATCTGTAACCGATTGGGAATTTTATCAACAACTAAAACAAGAAAATGTTATTGTCGTACCTGGTAGTTCCTTCTTCCCTGGTTTGCGCGAAGATTGGATTCACAAACAGCAGTGTCTGCGGATCAGCCTGACTGCAAGCAATGAAGAAATAGCACTTGGAATGCAACGACTTGCGAAGGTAGCCGAACGAGTTTATGCAAAGGCTAAAATTGCCAGATGACATTAAATTTTTATGGAACACCAGAAAACATCCGAAAAAACTAAAACTCAAAACTCAAAACCACAAATTCCTGATGGTTGGCTAGCGATCGGTACAATTGTCGCACCGCAGGGGTTAGATGGAGAAGTCAGAGTTTATCCCGATTCAGACTTTCCCGAACGATTTGTAGACCCAGGACAGCGCTGGTTGTTGCGTCCTGGGAAAACAGAACCAGAAGCAGTTGAATTAATTGAAGGACGAGATATTCCAGGTAAAGGGCTGTACGTAGTAGCGTTAGAAGGAATTGAAGATCGCACGCAAGCCGAAGCATTACGAGACTGCGTATTACTCGTACCGGCAAGCGATCGCCCCCAATTAGGAGAAGATGAATATCATGTCGTCGATCTGATCGGTTTAGAAGTCTTCCTGCAAGAAACTGGCGAAAGCATCGGTACGGTGACAGATCTAATTCCTGCTGGTAACGACCTGTTAGAAGTACAGTTGCATCAAAAAGAAGAAGTCAAAAGTCAAAAGTCAGAAGTCAAAATTAATGATTCTCCACTCCCGATTTCCGACTCCCGACTCCCGACTCCCCCAAAGAAAGTTCTGATCCCATTTGTGAAAGCGATCGCGACTGTTGTAGATATAGAGATGAAAAGAATTGAGATCTCACCGCCACCAGGTTTGCTGGAACTGTAACGTTTGGCAGAATACTTCTATCTCAACTTATCTCTGCTACGATTCTTTAATTGGCGTTAGTTGTTAGATATTGAATTTGCTTGGCGCAGTTAGCAAGAAAGCCATTTCATTATAGCTTTCACTCATTTGACTTTTAACTTTTAACTTTTAACTAATGAAGTTACTGCGAAAACTGCTGTTACCCCTAATAGATAAAAACGAGAATCCAGGCTTTTTAGTTTTTGTCGATAAAGTAGAAGATTTTTTTGCTAAACTCCTAACGTTAGCCATGTTAGGAGTTATTGCATTCTCAATCATAGATTTGGGCGTAACTTTAGTTAAAGAAGTACTGCTTTCTTCTGAAATTGGTAATTTTTCTGCTGGTTTACTCAAAATATTTGGTTTATTTTTAAACATTCTTATTGCCTTAGAAATTACGCAAAATATTACTTCTTACCTGAGTAGCCATATTATTCAAATTGAGATGGTAATTGTCACGTCTCTAATTGCGATCGCTCGCAAAATTATCATTCTCGACCTCGGCAAAATTACTGATGCTCAATTAATAGCACTGGCAGCTGCAATTATTGCCCTTTCTATCTGTTACTGGTTAGTCAGACGCACCAATGCCAAATATCCACCACATAAAGGGCATTAAAGCATGAAAATATACGACTGGATTGTAGTAGGCGGAGGCATTACCGGCGCAGCTTTAAGTTACGAATTAGTTCAGCAAGGCTTTTCCGTTCTCCTACTAGAACAAGATCCGACACGGCAAAATGCTACTCGTTACAGCTATGGCGGTCTAGCTTTTTGGTCTGGTACTACCGATACGATACGTCAATTGTGCGCCGAAGGAATTGCCCGTCACCGCATTCTTTCAGAAGAATTAGCCGCTGACACTCAATTTCGCGAACTGGACTTACTACTGACAATTGCAGCTGATGATGACCCCGCAGCAGTCGCCGCTACCTATAGTCATTTTGCTATTCCACCCCAACTCATTAGCATTTCAGAAGCCTGCGAACTAGAACCATTATTAAACCCTCATGCGATCGCGGGGGCGCTAACAGTCAAACACGGTCACGTCAACGCTGAAAAAACTGCCCAAGGTTACATCCAAGCCTTTCTACGTGCGGGTGGTGAGATGCAGTTTGCTCAAGTACTAAAACTCTGGCAACAGGGCGACAAGGTAGAAGGAGTAGCAACCACTAGCGAGACATATTACAGCGCCAACACAGTTATTTGCGCCGGTGGATTGAGCCGCGCTTTGCTCAAAGCGGCAGGCATTTCGGTCAAATTGTACTTTACTCATGCTGAGTTAATTGATATTCCGCCCGTAGATATACAATTGCGATCGCTCGTGATGCCAGCTCGACTTCAACGCTTTCAACTAGAAGCCGCATCCACTACAAACGATCGCCTGTGGGACGAACCAGGACAAGAACTCGCACCCCCAATTTTAGATGCTGGAGCGATTCAATTCCTCGATGGTAGCCTGCGCCTAGGGCAGTTGAGCCGAACTTTAACAGACACTCAAGCCACAATTAATCCCGAAGCCAGCGAAGCAACTATTCGAGCGGGTGTAGGGCAAGTTTTACCAGCACTCCAAGACTTACCTGGAACTTGGCATCACTGTTTAGTTAGTTTTAGTCGCGTTAGCGAAGCCGAACGAAGTTATTGCCTGCCTCTAGTTGGTAGTATCCCTGGCAAAACAGGCATCCACATCTTCTCTGGATTCAGCAATCCCCTCGCGATTATCCCACCCCTAGCGCAGCACTTTGCTCGTTCAGTTAACAGTTAACAGTTAACAGTTATCAGTGACTGCTAACCAAAATTTAGAAGATTTACCAATAACAAATAACGAATGACAAATGACAAATGACGAATGACAAATGACAACCGTCAACCGTCAACCGTCAACCGTCAACCAAACAATAAACGTAGTTCCCCCGCTACTTTCTGATGTAGGATGCCACAAAGCAGGACTGAAAACTTCAATTGTGCCCTGCATTTGCTCGATCAGTGCCTTAGCAATTGCTAGCCCCAAACCCGTACCAGGAATATCTGAATCTGCTTGTCTACCTCGGTAGTGGCGATCGAAAATTCGCTCTAAATCCTGAGGGGGGATACCTACCCCCGTGTCGCTAATGGCGATTCCTTGGAAGTTGTCTCGCTCCAATCCTGCCTGGACGTAAATTTTGCCTCCAGATGGAGTGTACTTGATTGCATTGTCAAGCAAATTGCTCAATACCTCGCGCAATTCTCTTAGATGAGCGCGCACTGCTGGTAAATTTGGTGGCAGATCTGCTTGCAGCTCTAAGTTGCGTTCTTGAGCGATCGCCCAAGCAGAGGCTAGCAAGGGTTTTAGCACGTCCTCAACTGTGCATATCTCGCTCTGACTGCCTTCGCGATCGGGCAGCAGTGGTAATCGGGCATTGAGTATAGGTATTGCCGATCGCACTTCTGTCGCTGGAGGAAGAGATTTGGTTGGTTCTAAATCTTCCTCCGTCATGTCAATGACCCGATCGAATTGTTGCAGTAATTCTTGCAAGCGATCGCTTTCCCGCACGATATTATCTGCTACAGCTCGGTTTGCATCTCCAGGCAGCAGACGCTTTAACAGCAATTTGCCAAACGTCCGCAATGCCGTCAATGGGTTGCGAAACTGGTGCAGTAAGTTATCTAGTAACTCTCGCTGCTGAGCTTGCAGTTGCTTTTGTTGGCTTAGTTGCTGCTCCGAGCGCTCTCGTCGCCGATCTAAAAGTCTTGCCAGCGTCAGCGTTTGTGCCACTCGCTCAATTTCATGCCGTTCTCGCTCGTTCCATGCTCTATCCTCTCGACTAGTCACGAGCAACCCAATTAACGTTCCTTCATTCAGCAGTGGTAAAACAATCTGTTGGCTGGGTACTAAGGCGCTACCTGCTGTTTCCTCTGGTTCGGCTGCTACACTTGCATCGTTCGATACCTCCGGTAAAGATACGGTATCTTTTGCCGCTGTTTCTGCTTGCAGTCGTGGCGGTTGAGAGCGACTCGTTGCCGCAGGAAGCGCCGCGCTACTTAACTCTAGTCCTTCCCACCTCACTGCTGTCTCTGGATAGGCTACAACGGGGATCAGCTTATCTTGGGCTGTTCCTTCTTCTACTAGCCTTTCCGTCAGGTATACCACGCTCAAAGCCGCTCCCATTCCCTGGGTTAGCAAGGCAACTTGAGAGCGGCACAATGAAATAAACTCGGCACTGGCAGGCATTATGGAGGCAATAGGGCAAGAAGTCGGAAGTTATGAAGTGGGAGTCGGGAAGAAGGGGACAAGATGGATAAGGGAGACAAAGGATCGATTCCGATTGCTGATTCCACCAACCACTACTTACCGATTGCTGAGAACTGAGATTTAGTTGGATTACAAGTGTTAATCGACTGCGATCGCTTATGTCGTTTTATTAATCATATTTTCAACATTAGCAGCTTTTTTGTTGCAAACCCTTAACATAAGTTGATTTTTCTAACTCAAATCGATATACTGACGACGGATTTTGTAAACATAAATACAATTTTCTGGTTAAAAAAGGAGGGAGACAGGTTGGCAAGAAGACGCAAGCGCAAAAGTCGTCGTCGCCAGGAAGGACGTCGCATCCTCGAGCATGTGCCTCAATATAGCATTGAAAGTGGCGAAGATAAACCCGTGACTGCTGCTCGGAAGTTTATTCAAGCGGAGGGGATTGCTCCGCCTGCATTGCTGCTAGTCAAACGAAACGAGCACACTACAGATCGCTACTTCTGGGCAGAAAAAGGTTTGTTTGGGGCGCAATATGTAGAAGAGAACCATTTCTTGTTTCCTAGTCTAAGGGTACTAGAAAACTCTCCTGAAAGGGAACTCGTTGCTGCATATAGGTAGCCTCAGGCGGTGCGAAACTAGATGAAAGCCTAAAAACTAGGCGTTGAAGAATTTGTCATCATCGGTGTTACTGTCGAACACGAGAGATTCGCGTTCGAGCAAAGCAAAGATGAACTGTAGGGGAAGTCTATACTTCCCCTAAAATATTGCTACACGCAAGGTTACACAAATTCCAGATTCCGCTCTCGTTATTCTGCTGGCTTCAAATTTAGCGATCGCTGCAATTGAATTAACTCATCCCGATGAGCGGTGACGGTGAGTAGGCTTTGTGGCAATGTGCGATCGCCCGTATTCGGCTCTAATTTAAGCCATACTCGTTCTTTTCTACCTGCTTTTTTCCAGTAGAAAATACCTGCTGCTGGAGCAAGCAAAACCAGGATCGAAAAAGTTGCCGTCCAGTTTGGGAATAGTAACGACCAAACCAATATCAAGCATAGAATTCCAACCAGAGCAAGAATTGAGAGGAAAATAGCTAGAAACAGGCTCGGTCTGATAAATCCCTCAAATGAAACGGAATTTGTTTCAGCATCTACCTTAGACAAAGTGTAGGAACGGGAGTGCAAGTACTGTTGCAGTTGCGCCATCAACGAAGCTTCTGGTTGTGCGGACACCAGATGGATCGTTTGCGTTCGGTCTTTAGTAGAGGCTCGAATGAAGAAAAATAACCCTACTGACAGCAATAAAGTCAGCAGTAGGGTCGATGAGAGAATCGGAGTCATAGCTATCTTGCTTTTGAACAGCGCCTGTTCGACTTTTTCACAATCGATTTTTGCACGATCGCTCGGCCATTAGCGTACCACCTTATTACTTATATATTCTTGCCACAAACGAGATAACTCCTGTGCCTGTACTTGCCATTCCGAGCTTATTTGATACATCCGTCGCGGTCGTCCTCTTCCCTCCACCTTCTTCCAGTAGCCGAGAATTGCCTTTTCATCTTCCAGAAACTTGAGTGCGCTGTATAGGACTGTATCGGAAAGGCGATAATTAGGGTATTCACTCTCCAGCTTTTGAATCAGTTCCGTGCCGTAGGATTCTCCTTTTAATAAAACTGACAGCACGTAACAAACCGCAAGTTCTTGGCTCAAATAGGTCGGAGGAGGATTTTGGAAAAACTGATAAATATCCTCAATTCTCATAGTTTTAGTTTACTGCTCATCCATAAATCACAAAAAACCGCACTTTTGACAATCATCTCTGACGAAATCCTTGTTTCTCGCATTCAGCCGCGATCGCTCTGCAAAACTTAGCCGATCGCACCGGAATGCGGTTGAGGCAATTTTAAACGCAGAATCAGAGGTTGTCTGCTAAACTTCATTCAAAATTCATTACATTTTTGCTTCTTGTCTCATGTAGCACGACAAGATCTCTTACAGGAAGGGCTGTGGAGTAGGGTTTGAGGGTTTGAGATGTAAGAATTATTACAAGTTACAAATTATGAATTCTAGTTTGAGAGTGATAAGTATCTATTTAACAGATGCGTACTGGAGATAAATATGTTTGATAAGTCTGGTACTAAACCTCCGGCATCGCTTGAAGCGATTGCCAACCAGTTTCGGCTGACTGGTTGGGTCGGCTTTTGGTCGCAGATTGTTTTGGGTGTTGTTTCTGCCATAGTTTTATTGCTATTTGCCGTATTCAGTCAGCGAACTGGTAGTCCTAGTAACAATCCTGGAACTGGATTTGGGATTTTTCTCGCCGTCTGCGGATTGATTGCCCTTGGCATGAGCGTTTACTGTGCTTTTCGATACACCAGACTAGGCAAACAACTCCGGTCATCTAATCCTGCCAACCGTCCGCGCAAAATTTATACGATACAAGTGATTAAATTTGCTTTGGTGGTTAACCTAGTAGGAATGCTCTTGAGTCTCTTTGGAGCTTACGCGATTATTGGTACTCTATTTGCTAGAGCCATATCGCCCCAGGCGATCGCCACGGGAATATTCGATCCCAACCGGATTATTGGCGGCTTGGACATATTGGCAGTGCAAGCAAACACGAACACCATTTTTGCTCACTTTTTAGGATTATCCAGCGCTTTGTGGCTGCTCAATCGGATTAATCGAAGTTAAGTGAGGAGCGAGGAGTAAGGAGTGAGGGGTGAGTAGTGTGGGAAGTGTGGGAAGTGTGGGAGGACACAAGGGAGAATTTTCGAGAGCGCTCTTCCCCATCTTCCTCCTCTCCCTTGTCTCCCTTGTCCTTTCTCCCTCACTCCTCACCCCTCACCCCTCACTCCCCACTCCTTACCCCTCGTGATAGTGTTGTAACCAGTACTAGAAGAAGCTAAACAGATCCGTGCTGGATATTAAGCAAATTAGAGAAAATCCCCAAGCAGTGCAGGAACGGTTGCAGCGTCGCGGCGACTACGACCTGCAACCATTACTGGAGTTAGACCGCCAACAACGCGAACTAGAACAAGCGCGATCGCAACTCCAAGCTCGGAGTAACGAAATTGGTAAACTCGTCGGACAAAAAATTAAATCTGGCAGCAGTCCTGACTCTCCAGAGGTGCAAGACTTGCGGGAAGAAGGCAACACGATCAAAACTCAGTTAAGCAAACTCGAACCGCAAGAAAGAGAGCTAAAAGAAGAAATTGAAACCTTCTTACTGACAATCCCCAACTTACCAAGCGATTCTACCCCGATTGGCAAAAGCGAAGTAGAAAACGTTGAAGTCAGTCGTTGGGGAGATAATTTCATCCCTCAAAATGCCAATATTTTGCCTCACTGGGAAATTGGCGAGCAGCTGGGTCTGCTCAATTTCGAGCGATCGACAAAAATAGCCCAAAGTCGTTTTGTCACTTTAATTGGTGTGGGGGCGCAGTTGGAAAGAGCATTAATTCAATTCATGCTCGATCGCCAAACCGCAGCAGGTTATATAGAAATTATTCCACCCTTTTTGATTAACACTCAATCTCTCACAGCCTCCGGTCAACTGCCCAAATTTGCCGAAGAAAGCTTTAAATGTGCCAACGACGATTTGTGGCTCAGTCCTACAGCCGAAGTACCGATTACTAATTTCTATCGAGGAGAAATTTTAGCAGCAGAACAACTACCCATTTACCATTGTGCTTATACTCCTTGTTTCCGCCGCGAAGCTGGTAGCTATGGCAGAGATACACGGGGACTGATTCGACTGCACCAATTCAATAAAGTTGAATTATATAAATTCGTCCATCCCGACACATCGGAACAAGAGCACCAAAAACTATTGCAAGACGCAGAGGCAATTTTGCAAGCTTTACAACTGCCCTATAGAGTACTAGAACTGTGTACGGGCGATCTAGGCTTTTCGTCTACAAAAACCTACGATTTAGAAGTGTGGCTACCTTCATCGGAAAAATATCGAGAAATCTCTAGTTGTTCCAACTGCACTGATTTTCAAGCCCGAAGAGGTAGCATTCGGTTTAAGGAAGCAGACAAAAAAGGAACTCAATACGTCCATACGTTAAACGGTTCCGGCTTAGCTGTAGGTCGGACAATGGCAGCAATTTTAGAAAATTATCAGCAGCCAGATGGGACGGTGAAAGTACCGGAGGTGTTGCAGCCCTATCTGAAGCGAGAAGTCCTGGGAGTCGGGAGTCGGTGAAGAGAGCCCAGGGAGCTGAGAAAGCAAGTCGCTATGCTCGCAGTCGCAAGTCAAAAGCCGCTTGTCTCTTGCCTGTTGCCTCTCGCCTCAGATCGCGCACCACGCACCACGCACTACTTTGTAGAATGAAGAAATATGTAGCTAAATTTATCGAGAATTGATTCTATGTCAGTTTTGGCAGCGATCGCAGTCTTAGCCGTCTTGATTTTGGTACACGAGCTAGGGCACTTCATAGCCGCACGGTCACAGGGCATTCACGTCAATCGTTTTTCCTTGGGCTTTGGACCGATTTTGTGGAAATATCAGGGACCGGAAACCGAATACGCGGTTCGTGCTTTTCCATTGGGTGGCTTCGTGGGATTTCCTGATGACGATCCCGATAGTACAATTCCTCCTAACGATCCCAATCTTTTACGCAACCGCCCGATTCTCGATCGCGCGATCGTGATTAGCGCTGGGGTAATTGCCAACTTAATTTTTGCCTACTTGCTCTTGGTGACTCAAGTAGGAACTGTGGGCGTGCAAAAATTCGTCCCCGAACCTGGGGTGCTCATCCCTGTAGTAGCTACAGATGTGAGTTCTGTTGCTGCTAAGGCTGGCATTCAACCAGGAGATGTGATTTTAGCAATCGATGGTAAGCGATTGGAAGCCGTGCCTGGTACTTTAGAGTATGTCAAGCAAACGATCGCGGCTCATCCCAACCAAACCTTAGAACTACAACTCCAACGGGGCGATCGAACTCTAGATGTCAATATTACGCCAGAACGCAGTCCTGAAGGTCAAGGACGGATCGGCGTTCAACTCAACCCCAACGGAAAAATAGAAACTCGCCGTGCTGCAAACATTTTGCAAGCTTTTAATATCGGAGCAAACGAATTCCAAAAGATTGTCCTTCTTACGGGTCAGGGATTCGTCCAACTGATTAGCAATTTTGGACAAACTGCCGATCAAGTGGCGGGTCCAGTCAAGATTGTAGAAATTGGTGCGAATATTGCCAAATCTAATGCAGGTAACTTACTGCAATTTGCCGCTCTAATCAGTATCAACCTTGCCATCATCAACATCTTGCCTCTACCAGCCCTAGATGGCGGTCAATTAGCGTTCTTGTTTGTGGAAGGATTGCGCGGTAAACCGCTACCCACCCATATTCAAGACGGTGTGATGCAAACAGGGCTGATGCTATTGTTAGGATTGGGAATTTTCCTCATCGTGCGCGATACTGCTAACTTAGCTTGGGTGCAAAAGTTCTTTCAGTGAGCATAACTCGGAAGTGGGCATCGAAAAAACAACGGGCATTGGAGATTTTAGTGCGCCTAAAGCGGCTGTATCCCAATGCCTCATGCACGCTTAATTATGCAACGCCAGTCCAGTTACTAGTTGCAACTATACTTTCAGCTCAGTGTACGGACGAGCGGGTAAACTTAGTCACGCCTGCTTTATTTGGGCAATTTCCCGACGCTGAAGCACTAGCTAAAGCAGAATTAGTCGAGATTGAAAATCTCATCCGTTCGACAGGATTCTATCGCAACAAAGCTAAGAATATTCAAGCTGCCTGTCGGATCTTGGTAGCGGAATACGGAGGACAAGTACCACCTAGTATGGAACAGCTCCTACATCTACCAGGAGTGGCGCGAAAAACGGCAAATGTGGTGCTATCTCATGCCTTTGGGATTAATGCTGGAGTCACGGTAGATACCCACGTTAAGCGCTTAAGCTATCGTTTGGGATTGACGAAAAACACAGACCCCATTCACATCGAGCGCGATTTGATTCGGTTGCTACCCTCACATGACTGGGAAAACTTCTCGATTCGCCTCATTTATCACGGACGAGCAATTTGTAAAGCGCGTAACCCTGCGTGTCAAGCATGTTTGCTCTCCGATTTGTGTCCCTCAGCTAATCTACCCTTGGTAGAAGAGAGCTGAGGGAGAGAAGATACACGCACCACGCACCACTCTATTAAGATACAATGGAAAACGGTGTCTTTAGGGAACAATAGCTTTCAGCATTTATGGCTAAAAAGAGCATGATCGAGCGCGAGAAAAAGCGCCAAAAGATAGTTGCAAAGTACGCCGACAAACGGCAGGCATTGCTCGAAGATTTTCACAATGCCGAATCTCAAGTAGAGAAATTAGAAATCCATCGGCAAATTCAACGCCTACCCCGCAGCAGTTCTCGCACCCGTCTCCACAATCGTTGCTGGGTCACGGGTCGTCCTAGAGGGTATTACAGAGACTTTGGGCTGTCTCGCAACGTGTTGAGAGAATGGGCGCACGAAGGACTATTACCAGGAGTCGTTAAGTCGAGCTGGTAAATTTTATTTATTGACCGATTTATTGACCGCAACAGCGATCGATGCCCAAGCTATCGAGGAGCAGATCGCTGACTGCATTCGCAACAGCAAACTCGCTGTAAAAGCTTTTAGAAAAATCAAATTCTTGCATTTCTGTCACGATCGCGATCGCTAAAGAACCTAGATCGTTTTCTCCCTCCATTCGCTGCCGGACGAAAATTTGGGCGGCGCGGTGAGAAATTTGGTGGTTAGCTGGCTCGGGCAGAAATTCCGTATCGAGCCATTGCTGCAGGGCTGCTTGCAACCATTCCCCCTCTTGTAGAGGATCTTTAGCTGGTGGCAATGTGACTGGTGGAATTGGTTCAGCCATGATGAGGAGCTAGGAGTCAAGGGCTGGAGGTAATAGAATTTAGTATATTATTCTATATTTTCAGTTCAGAATCAAAATCATCAGTTATCAGTGGTCAGTTGTCACTCGCCGCTCACTACTTACTACTCGCTACTCACAAATGACCAATGACTAATGACAAATGACCAATACGACGTGTCTGCAATCGTAAAGGGATATGCCCAAGGCTATTTCCTGATGGCTGACGAGACAGGCGAAAATTTAAGTTGGTATTCTTGCCGCGATCGCGCTTTCATTCCCCTAGACGAAAGGTTTCATTATCCTAAGTCTTTACAACGAGTTTTAAACTCTAACCGTTTTACTGTTGCTATTAATCGCGATTTCAAAGCCGTGGTAGCTGGATGTGCTAACCGTCAAACAACGTGGATTTCCCCTCAATTACAAGAAATTTACTGGTTGCTCTATCAATCTGGCTATGCCTATAGTTTTGAAACTTGGCAAGGAGATGAATTAGCGGGAGGAATTTTAGGAATTACAATTGGCGGCGCTTTTATTGGTGAGTCAATGTTTTATCGCATCCCCGAAGCTTCTAAAGTAGCAATGGTAAAGTTAGTCGAAAGATTGCGCGATCGCCACTTTGTTTTCTTCGATGCTCAAATAATGAATCCTCACCTAGCAAGGTTTGGGGCTTACACAGTCAGCGAGAAAGAATATCGTTCCTTACTCCGTCTCGCCTGGCAACGCTCTTGCTCATTAGTATAGATTGTATTTGTGAGTGATGAGTAGCGAGTAGCGAAGAGTTGTTAGCTGTTAGTAGTTGGTAAGAAAGTGGTGCGCGAGTAGAAGTCACCGGTCAGCGATCGCTGCTCCCTTTCCTGTCATTTTTTAATTGCCAATAACTATTAAAATCCTCTGCCTTACGAAATAAATATCTAAAAAATACTTCTAGATAATGAATACTGTGATTTAGAATACTCGATTAGAAAAACTATCTATGGCTGTATTTCTGCTTGTAGAAAGAGGAAGTATCTCTATTCCCTACCTACGATTGAACTAGGAATGAAAAGTAAGGAAAAATAGATCGTGGCATACAACAACATAGAAGAATTACCAGCAGAAATTACAGAAAAGCTACCCCAACACGGACAGCAAATCTTTTTAGCTGCATTTAATGCCGCACAGTCAGATGGAATGAGCGAAGACGCTGCAACAAATGTTGCTTGGAACAGTGTCAGTCAAGAATACGAACAACGGGAAGATGGTAAATGGTATCTGAAACCAGAAGATACCGCAGTACACGATACACCTACTGTATCTGGTGGTAACTAGTAGATAGTTCTCACATCTAGGACTAAAACTCAGCGCGCAATCGCCAAGCTATATAGTATCAGATGGCGATGACTCAGAGAAAACTCATGTTTTTTCAAACCCGCCGACGCGGGTTTTGTTCGTTTAGTCGCCATCTTGCATCACTGAAGATGAGGTTGCAACAGCGAACCTGTCAGCTAAATAGGCGATCGCGTTCTGCTCTCAGCAAACTGTAACATTCACACGCCGTAGCCTCTAAGCCTTGGCGATCGCAAATTGTCATCTTACCGCGATTGTATTGAAGTAAACCCATTTTTTGCAGTTTTAATGCTACTTCTGTCACGCTAGCGCGGCGCACGCAAAGCATCTGAGCCAAAAACTCTTGGGTCATTTCAAATGTATCATCTCTGGCACTATCGTGCATCATCAGCAACCAACGACAGCATCGTTGTTCGACGCCATGGCGGCTGTTGCAGCCGGATGTTTGAGCAATTTGGATTAGGAGGAGATTGATATACCGTTGTATCCAGAGCGATAGTGTATCGACTTGAGCGATCGCTTGCTTGAAGACATCTGCTCTCAGCCGTACTGCTTCCCCTGGAATCTGGACGATCGCTCTAAAGCTGGATATGTCGGTTCCTAAAAATAAGGGAATACCTGCCATACCTTCGTTACCTACTACACCTACCTCTACCGCAGTGCTGTCTGTCATGACAGTTAACAGGGAAACTAGACAACTAGTAGGAAAGTAGACATATGATATTTGCTCTTGTGGCTGAAACAAAACCTGCTTGAATGCCAAAGAAACAATTTCGAGATGAGATTGGAGGCTGCGATAGGCTTCTGGAGATAAAGCAGATAGTAAGCGATTGTTTAGATCCTTTTGATTACCTTCTCGATTAACTTCAAATCCACTCATTGGCAGATGCCCCTAGCCATCGGTTTTGTTATAAGGAAAGAGCGTGGCACGGGCTTAAGGAAGTGTTTTTGCTAATTGTATTTCTCACCGAGAAGTAAATCTTAACTACTGCTTAAGAATACCTACAAATTTAGTATAACAAGCCGTGTATGTACGGTATCGTACTTTGATTCGTGCGAGGTTTATGTACGATTTTGAAGTGAAAGCTGAGCTATGCCTGTAACCTCGATTGCATGAAGTCAAAATATTATCGATTTATCGCTCCAATTCAATATCAGATCTTCATTCTTCACATCCGATATTGGCTGCTGTGTCAATGCTATTCCTAGATCGGTGTTATTGCTTGGTAGAGGCAAGCTAGTGGTAAATAGCTCAACTGTTTCGAGATTTTATCCCTCATTTTAATTTTTCTGCGACGCTTGATAGGTGACAGTGCCGACATCTTCAGAGCTAACACTGGAGTCATGGCAAGAGTTGTTTCGCACTGTTATTGAAGCAGATTTTCACCTCAAATATTTAGTTAGATCGATGGAGGAAGCTTTAAGTGTCAGATTCTGAAGCTAACAGGCTTGATCGAAAAAATCACTTGCTGGCTGCTTTGCCGATGGAAGAATACCAACGCCTGCAGCCTCACTTAGAAGTTGTCTGCTTGCCCCATCGGCAGATTTTACACGAAATTAACGAGCCGATCGACTACGTTTATTTTCCCACTCAGGCTTTAGTCTCTATGGTATCGCTGATGGAAGACGGAGCAACGATAGAAGTTGGTGTAGTGGGAAGAGATGGCATGGTTGGTTTACCCGTCTGTTGGGGAGGTGGCAGTGCCACAACTCAGGCGATCGTGCAGATTCCTGGCAGTGCGATTAGAATGACAGCCGATCGCCTGAAAGCCGAGTTCGATCGCCACGGAGCGCTCTATCGACTCATACTCCTTTACACCCAAGCTTTGTTTACTCAAGTTGCTCAAACAGCCGCTTGTAATAGCCGCCACACTGTAGAGCAGCGCTTAGCACGGTGGTTGTTATCAATCGAAGATCGAATTGAGTCCGAGCAATTGTTACTCACTCAGGAATTTATCGCCCAAATGTTAGGCATCCGTCGTTCTGGCGTAACTGTAGCAGCTACAGCTTTACAACAAGCCGGAATGATTCGATATTCCCGTGGCAAAATTGCCATTGTCGATCGCCAACTGCTGCAATCTTCTGCCTGTGAGTGTTACAAAGTCGTTAAAAATGAGTTCGATCGCCTCATACGTCTAATACACAATACCGCTTGATTTACTGTTGAGATTTTTTGCGTCTATGTCCGCCAGCGTACAGTCACCTTTCAGCTTAGTAGATATGCTAGTTTAAGCACATCAATTCTTCATAGCGATAAATTCTGGGCGTTGCCGATCTAAGGTTCAACCAACAAGCACGAGCCGATCCCAACAGCCTGAATCAGCCGATGTGAATTCCCACCAAAAATTTGAATAGTCGATCGAAAGCGCAGTTTAATTTCGCCAATCCGCATCTACAATTTTGAGTAATGAGTTCTCTTATGACCTCAGAAAACAAGCGCGACATCCAAAACCAAAAAGTTGCAAAGCTTTGGGGTAGTAGCTGGCAAAAACTCAGTCCTAAGCAGCGGCAGTTAGTTGGAGAGATCATGCAAGATGTTAAGCTCGTGTCTATTGGCGAGCATCTGGAAGTAGAAGTTAGTAAAATGCCGCTTCCAGATTTTGCTAACGTCATACAAAGCGATCGCTCTACTTATTATTTTGGCGATCGCAGTTCCTCCGAGCTTAGTTCCCCTAATGTTTTGGCAATTACATGGCAATCTGTTTTAGAGAAAACTACAGCCGCTTTACTAGAGCAAAGCAATCTGGAACAGCTACAATTTATATTCCAAGAATTAGATGATCGACAAATTATCAAAAATTCCATTCACGATATTGGCGCGATTGTCAGTCAGCCAGTAGATTTAGATGCGATCGCTATAATTGAAACTCAAATCGAGCAACTAAAAAAACTACTCAATAACTATTTTCTTCAATCTAGGTTACCTGTAGTAACTTCCTGCGAAATATCTCTACAAAGAGATTTAGCTTGTGCACTTGAAAATTTAGTCGATCGGACACAAAGTTTAGGTTTAATTGGTTTAGGTGCTTTTACTCTTGCAGTAAATTTACACTTACTGCTTTTACAGGAAAAGGTGAAACATGCACCCCAAGAGAAGCATAACGTCAACCGCGTTCTTCACGATTATATAGCCTACGTTAAAAGTACAATACCTCTGATATTCAAGCTATCTGTAGGTAGAATAGATAAAGCTTGTACGTGTGTAAAATATTATTTAAATTTTGATGAGACTCCAGAATATGAATGTCGGTATTCTGATGGAAAAGACATTTATGTTTTTCGCGATCGTAGCGAGCGAGTAGGATATGAATGTAACAAACACAGATTAAAAATGTTTCATTCTACTGTAGACAGAGTGCTGCAAATAGCAGTTCAGCCTTTGCGATCGACAATCAAAGCCTGGGAAAAATTGGTTGTTCAAACATCTCTCGCACCTATGTAGAGACACTCAAAAGAACGTCTCTACATGATGCTATACTCTCCCTCAGCTCGCACAATAGAGAGTCTGTAGGGGTCAAATAGGAGTAAACTATTTCCGATGGCTACCCAACCACTTAGCCGCAGCAATACCCAAAACGGCTGCTACTAGGGGGTTGCTGAGGAACTTGATAATAGCTGGTTGTTCCGCCATCACTTCCTGGAAGATGTCGGGGTGGTTGTGATATGCGTAAGCAGCTAATTTGCTGACATCGTCAGCGCTCATGCGATTGGGATTGTGAGTAGAAAGTCCCAGTTGCCGCTCTAAATCGCGATCGTGTAACCCTTTCTTGCTTAAATGCTTGAAGAAAGCCCGCGCTACATCATCTCGTTCGTTTGGTTTAATTTGCGCGATCGCTTTTTGTAATTCTGGCTCCATCTGTGCGGGAGGAATGCGATCGTGTTGTAAAGAATCACCAAACATTTGACGACGCTGATCGTAAGACGATCTTTGGGCAAAATCATCAAAATTTTCGTACTCTTGCTCTGGGCTGTTTGAGGGATATGCGTCAAGGTTTTCCGTGTTACCTTGCGCCAGATCGTTCATGATCTCCCTTTTGTATCTGTCACTGCTAGTCATAACTCCAATCTCCTTTTTTAAATCGCTCGCCGATCGTCAGTTATTAGCAACTGAACAAATGACACTACTTGTACTGAATCTGATTTGTTTGCACGTCGTATTGTGCTGTCAAAATCAGTTTTTTGTCTGGAGCGTACATTAAAACTGTTAAGTCTTGGTTAGGGAAGTTTCTATGAAACCCTTGTGCTAGAGATTTCGCTAATGTCTTCACTTCATTCGGACGAACATCTGGTGTGATGACTACACCTAACTTATTGTTGTCTCTCACATATGCATCTTGAATCAAGCCTTTACCCGTACGAGTTACCCAAGTTCCGAAGTCTTGTCCAACCGGCGTATTGCCACGGGCAATTTGTCCGTAATCTGCACTGCGACTGACAGATGGTAGGCTAGTATTGGGTTGCCTTGCTTGCACGCTGCTACTACAAGCAACTGTTGTTGTCAGCAATAAAATTGCTGAAAGAACGATCAAAATTTTACGAAAGTGCTGTATTAAATTCACTTCCGTTTCCTCCCTGAATTATTGTTTTTACGTTTAAAAAAAGAAGGTAAAGTTTTACGAGCTATTTCGTCTTTACCTTCACTTTTTACTCGGCTTTGATTAGAGATTCTTCTTCACTTCATCTTTTACATCTTCAGCGGCGTGGCGTGTTTGAGCTTCTGCCTGCTTAGCTTTACCTTCTGCCTTATCTTCAGGATCGCCTGTAATATTTCCTAAAGCTTCTTGCGCTTTTCCTTCAATATTTTTACCGGTGGCTTTAGCTCTATCTTCTGCGCTCATGTTATTTCTCCTTCTTAATTCTAATTAGCCTTCAAGTTGAATACCAACTTTGGAGAGCTTTTGTGTATATGCTTACACTCTATATGATGTTTTTAGTTATAGCCTTCTGCCACAAGACTGATTCAGGTTCTCTATAAAAAGAGAGAGGATGGCATTAAGTTAAGTCAAAAGTTAAAAGTAAAAAACAACAATGCTTGGAACTGATAAGGCTGCTTTATTACTTTTAACTAGCAGTTGCGATCGGTGGAAGTTCTGTGATGTATTGTTGGGGCAATTAAAAATAGAATGTAAATTTAGCAACTCTTACCAAAAAATGAAAAACCTGGCTGCATTGAACAACCAGGTAGATAAAGGCACGATTGTATTTTGATTTCTTAATCGATATAACCCATTAAATAAGGGTAGTTATCGATTTCATTAGAGGCAATCGGACGCATTCCAGAAGATACATAAGTGTTGGAGAAATCGAAGGCATCTTCGGCAATGGGGCGATCGCCCATCAAGGGGATAATGTTGGAGTACTTAAACTCATCTGCCATAATCGGACGCAATCCGGCTGAGTTAATTGTGTCCACGATTTCTAAGTGGTTTGCTTCAATCGGGCGGATACCGGAAAGATTTACGGTGTCAAATATCTCAAAATCGGTAGCCATGATGGGACGAATCCCGTGCATATTCACTTCTTCTCGCACCAATATGGCACTGGGGGCAATGGGGCGCAGTCCTGCTACATTGACAACACTACCACCAACAGAATTCTGCTCGTCAGCCGAACTTTCGATCTCGCCATTTACCACTTGGTTCTCAGCCTTGGACTCGGTACTCTTGGCACGCGATCTGCGGCTGGTCGAACCACTACCATTTGTTCTAGCATTGCTGGCGTTAGTCATAATCGCAAACCTCTAAGTTTTTATCCAGAAATAGCAAATAGCCAGAGAAATTCCGCGTACTGTTTGTCGGTTAATTACTGCTATCTGAGTTTAGCGTTAAAAAAGATTATATAGTTATAGGTATCTTAACGGAATAAACATAGAAAAACTTAAATATGTTAAAATATGTAAATGTCATTTGTCATTTGTCATTTGTTATTTGTCAGTGGTAGAAGGTAAGAGGCAAAGGGTAAGAGGTAAGAATTTCATTGTGAATTGAATTTACCCGACTCCCACTCTCCCACTCCCTACTCCCTACTTCATGATGCAATTTAGCCTTCAAGCTCCGTTCGCGCCTACAGGCGATCAACCGCAGGCGATCGCGCAACTGGTAAAGCACATTCAAGCCGGACATCGTTACCAAACTTTACTTGGGGCTACAGGGACGGGTAAGACTTTTACAATGGCGGCGGTAATTGAAAAGATTGGCAAGCCGACGCTGGTACTCGCTCATAATAAAACTCTCGCCGCCCAACTTTGTAACGAGTTGCGAGAATTCTTCCCCAAGAATGCGGTGGAGTATTTCGTGAGTTATTACGATTACTACCAACCAGAAGCTTACATCCCCGTCACCGATACATTTATCGAAAAAAGCGCCTCTATCAATGACGAGATCGATATGCTGCGTCACTCCGCCACGCGATCGCTATTTGAACGGCGAGATGCGATCGTCGTTGCTTCTATCAGTTGTATTTACGGTTTGGGAATGCCAGCCGAATATCTGCGCGCCTCGATTCCTTTACAAGTGGGAATGGAAGTGAACCAACGGGAAATTTTACGCAGCTTGGCATCAGTACAGTACAACCGCAACGATTTAGAAATGGGACGGGGAAAATTCCGCGTGCGCGGTGACGTATTGGAAATTGGACCGGCTTACGAAGACCGGATCGTCAGGGTAGAATTTTTTGGGGACGAGATCGATGCGATTCGTTACGTCGATCCGGTGACGGGGGAAATTCTTCAGAGTTTGGAAGCGTTAAATATCTATCCGGCAAGACACTTCGTCACTCCAGAAGACCAGTTAGAATTTGCGCTCTTAGCGATCGCGGCAGAATTGAAACAGCGTAAAGCTGAATTAGAAGCAGAAAATAAGTTACTAGAAGCACAACGCATCGACCAGCGGACGCGCTATGACTTAGAAATGCTGCGCGAAGTTGGCTACTGCAACGGCGTAGAAAACTATTCCCGTCACCTAGCGGGAAGACAAGCAGGAGAACCGCCAGAGTGTTTGATCGATTATTTTCCCAACGATTGGCTGTTGGTTGTAGACGAGTCTCACGTTACCGTACCGCAAATTCGGGGGATGTACAATGGCGATCGCGCTCGCAAATTGGTATTGATCGATCATGGTTTCCGCTTACCCAGCGCCGCTGACAACCGCCCGTTAAAATCAGAAGAATTTTGGGCAAAAGTGAATCAGTGCGTCTTTGTCTCTGCGACTCCCGGTAATTGGGAATTAGAAGTCTCGGAGGGACGAGTGGTAGAACAAGTGATTCGTCCTACGGGTGTAGTCGATCCAGAAATTTTCGTCCGTCCTACTGAAGGACAAATTGACGATCTTTTGGGTGAAATCAAGCAGCGGGTAGATCGGCGCGAACGAACGCTGGTAACAACCTTGACAAAGCGAATGGCGGAAGATTTGACAGAATATCTTCAAGACCACGGTATTCGCGTCCGCTACCTCCACTCCGAGATTAGTTCCATCGAACGAATCGAGATTTTACAAGATTTGCGCGAAGGTAACTTTGATGTCTTGGTAGGGGTAAACCTATTGCGGGAAGGATTGGACTTACCCGAAGTTTCGCTAGTCGCAATTTTAGATGCAGACAAAGAAGGATTCTTGCGGGCAGAGCGATCGCTGATTCAAACTATAGGTAGGGCAGCCCGAAACGTGCGCGGACAGGCAATTTTATACGCCGATAACCTGACAGATAGCATGGCAAAAGCGATCTCGGAAACAGAACGACGACGGGCAATTCAAATCGAATACAACGAAAAGCACGGGATTACACCCCAACAGATCGTGAAAAAATCGAGTAACGCGATCTTGTCGTTCTTAGCAGTGTCGCGCCGCTTGAACGCCCAGGAATTAGAAACTGTTTACGAACAAGCCAGCGATCTACCCTTAGAACAGATTCCAGAATTGATTACCCAACTGGAAGCGCAGATGAAAGAAGCCGCAAAAAATCTGGAATTTGAAGAGGCAGCAAAATATCGCGATCGCATCAAGCATCTGCGAGATAAATTGCTGGGACATTAAAGAAGAGTGGTGCGTG
>ERZ1066118.91-NODE-91-length-102686-cov-30.379953_pt1 | contig 102686 bp, 83 predicted proteins | sample MGYA00382765_ERZ1066118 | MGnify/ENA primary metagenome ERZ1066118 (study PRJEB33369, sample SAMEA5778348) | biofilm metagenome | biome: Industrial cooling water; feature: Water cooling tower basin; material: Biofilm | place: United Arab Emirates | collected...
TGTTGCAACGGATCAAGCCAGTCAACCAAACATAATTTCCCAACACGTTCTAAGGCGTAGGTTTTCATAATATCGCGTGAGCATCCTATTGTAAGTGTTGAATAATAGCCGTTCCAAGAACTGCAAATAATTTAAGAACATATTGCTTACTGCCTGAATTTTGATCTAAAATTTAAGTTTATAAAATTTATAGATGAACAGAAATTGTACAGATTTTCTCAACTTATATGATATATTTAACACATAAAATTTATTAATATTTCATATCCAATTAATATGATAAAAAGTTCTTGTTTGCTATTTGTACACTATTTCGGTAGAATCAGAAACTTTAAATGTTACTTTTAATAAATCATATATAGAATATATATTTAATATAAAAATTGAGAGCTTTATAGTGTTTAAAAAAATTAACTTCGAAACTCCTAAATAATCCTCAAATTGCAAATCTTTCACGTCAATCTTCTCCACGACCATGCAAAGAACGGATACTACGAGGCTAGAAAAAATAAATATTGTATTATCCTTGATTTCTCTAAGCAATCTATTACTTCTATAAATTATACGCGCTTTTTCTGCACTATTCTTTGAAGCTTTATTGACTGTGTACTCTCTAATTTTATCTAGCATAGATATAATGAATGTTAACAATGTAAAAGCAAATCCCAAAAGCACCCCTATTGATACGAATAAGAATTCGCTATCAACTATTTTTGCCTTGCCAACGTCCGTTTTCACAACTAAAATATACGAAAAAAATAAACTGAAGACTATCGGCCCGACAGCATACTTTATTCGATACCAAGAATAAGATTTATTTCTTTCTACCACGCCTTCCATCTTTTCTACTCTTCTTTGCACTATAACTATTCATCTTATCCAACTTTTCAATTATTTTCTTCAGTGTAGAATCATCAATCAATTCAGTATTATCAGGTAGAACCTCCTTCTGAGCCGTATCTTCACTTCTCAGTTTTATTGCTTTGCTACTATTTTTTTGTAACACCCTCATACGAAATTTTCCTGCTCCAGATGCTATGAGATTTATCCAATCAGCGAAATTTTTCTTAATCAAATTTAGATTACCCTTTCGATTATATATTTCTATTCTAAATTCATTAAAGTCCGTTTGTTGGTGTACCTCCTTAACAAAGGCGCTAGCTTCTTTATCGCCACCAAAGAGGTTTGGCTCATTAAATATTAGCTCCAGAGAGTAAATTTTCTCCGATTCACTAACCTCCTTCCAAAATTCTTTATTTTCAAATATTTGGTTAACTCGTATATTAAAATTTGCATTAGAAATTTTATTTATTGATTTTTGAAAATAATATCTCAGCCTATCTATAGCTGTTTCCATCTCATCAAAAGCAGCCGTATGAGAGTCAATTAATAATATTTGAGTTTCTATATCAATAAATACCTGATGATTAGGATGACGATAATCTGAAATTATCTGGATATCATTACCAATTAGTTTTGGCGTATTCGTTCTTTCTTCTTTAACAAAAGTAAAAAGGTAAATATTATTGTTTATCATCTTTTTAAAGATAAGATAATGTATAGCATTGTAAATAATAAACGAATCTTTGTCTTTAGATTTAATTCGCTCAAGAATATCTTTGAAAGCTTGTACTTTATCTACATTTCCATCAAATAAGGAAGGCTGGTCTTCACTCTGAGTTATAAAAATTCTGTAAGCATTATATATAGCCATACAAAAAAGTTTGTGGTTTATAAAATGTTAATTAAAAGTAAAAATATACTGATTTCCTCAAATATTATAAATATCTTTAGAAGATCCAAACGATATTAAGATCATTTATTGTTTGGTAGATGCTGCTGCCGCACCTGCTCACTGACCGACGTGTAATGTACTTCGCAGGGGTAACCGAACAGGCAATTATCCTTGATCTGGCGCACGACGCTCTCCGGCACCATCGTCTCCCAGCCTGCCTGCCCCGCTTTTACCAGCGTCAGCACACGGTCGGTGGAGATATGCAGGTTTTCTTCGTTGTAGTCGGTGATGTCCTCAATTTTGTCGTTCTGAACCAGATACTGGAAAAGTGGCGTCAGATTAGGCGTCGTCCGAAAGTTTTCGCAGGTATAAATGCTGCCGTCGGGGGCCAGCGTCGGGTAAACGAAGAGCTTCACTTTCCGGCTGAACAGCGTGGAGAACGATTCCAGGATGCCGCCGGGCAGCGCCTTGTAGTGTTCTTCATCAAAAATGTACTCCAGATTCGGGATACCCAGAATCAAACCAATCTTGTGTTTGGTCAGGCTGGAAATGTAGGCGACAAGCTTGTAGTATTCCAGAAAGCTCGAAATCATCACGGTCTGCCCCATCGAACACAGGATGTCTACGCGGTCCAGGAAGTCTTTTTCGTCGATGCGGTGGTCGCCCGCTGACAAGTTCTGGAGCGTTAGTTCAGCGATGCGCACCACCCGGTCGGGATCGACGTCGGGCTCTTCCAGAAACTGCCTGTAACCATTTTCAAGCATATCGACGTGTACATTCGTAACCGGGCGCAGGCGGCCCCGCAACAGCAGAATGTTTCGCTTATAGAGCGCCTCCGATGGCTGCAGAACGTTGCCGTCCGGCCCGAATAGAGCAGCGTTGGTGAAGCCGTTTTTGACCAGATACAAACTCATGAGCCGGTTGTCGACCCCGGCAAAATCCGGTCCGCTAAACCGTATCATGTCGATTTCAATGCGCTCCGGCGACAAATCGTCCATCAGCGACAGCAGCAGCGTTTCGGGTGATTTATGGTAATAAAAGCAACCGTAAATCAGGTTGGTACCAATAACGCCCAGCGCCTGCTGCTGCAACACGTTCTCGTTGTCGAGCATCCGAACGTGAATCACCACGTCGTTGAACGGTGCCTGCGGATTTAGCTGGAATCGCAGACCGATCCAGCCGTGGCCCTGATTAGTTTTCTGATAATTAAGGGCAACGACCGTATTGGCAAAAGCGAAAAATGTCGTGTTTTCGCCCCGCTTTTCGTCCAGACGCTTTTCAAGCAGGCTATATTCTTTCGCCAGCATCTTGTTGAGCCGCGATTCACAGACATACCGCCCGCTCTCTTCCGGTCCGTAGATGGCGTCACTGAAGGTCATGTCGTAGGCCGACATGGTTTTGGCAATCGTGCCCGATGCCCCGCCCGCCTTGAAAAAGATGGCAGCCGTCTCCTGACCGGCCCCAATCTCGGCAAACGATCCGTAGATGCGCCGGTCAAGGTTGATACGCAGGGCTTTTTGTTTTATTCCGACTAAATTTTCAGGCATATCATGGTTGGTTGTCGTTATCCGGTTCGTTTGTGCGACGGACCGAACGTCCGGTGGTTTAAATTTACACAGACAATCGGGAAAGCGCATTATCGAATGACCACTTCCTTTCTTTTCGTTTATGGCACCCTCCGGCGATCATCCATGCACCCGATGGCCCTTTTCCTGCGAAATCACAGTCAGTATCTGTCTGACGGTCAATTACCAGGCCGACTTTATAGCCTGGGTCGATACCCGGCGATGATCTATGATGCCGCCACTGAGAACGTCGTGAAGGGCGAGGTGTATGAACTCACCGACCCGGTGACTGTACTGGCACACCTCGATGCATACGAAGGAATTGAAGGCCATTCCGACGATGAATACGTTCGACGGTGTTTACCTGTTGAGACGCCAAAAGGCCCGAAAAGTTGCTGGGCATATGTATTTAATCTGTCCCCCGATGGGCTGAGCCGTGTAGAATCGGGTTATTGGGTGGAGTGACCTGAGTTGCCTATCCCGTATAAAACGCAAAACCCCACCGCACGGCAGGGTTTTGCAGATCGAAAGCGAAATCTTTATTACTGAGGCAGTTGCACGTTTTCCATAAACATATTGCTGCCACCGGCTTTACGTTCGAGCGATGAACCCACTTCGTCGAAACGAGCACCGGTCGGGACACCCCGCCGGACGTTGCGGTCGCCGGTCATCTGAAAAATAGCTTCGTTCAGAAGCGGGTCCCGCAAATCGCCAAGCTGAATCTGCCGGGAAGTCAGCGTTTCATTGATTTCAGCGTTGGGAACAAAACCCGCCGTGTAGTCCGACTGACCGAGACTGTTGAACGATTTGGAGACGATGGGCTGCATCCCCCACTTAATTTTTCCGGTTTCGTCTTTCCGCGTAATGGAGCCCACATTCTTGCCCGTCGTCGTTGCGCCAATCAGCACAACCGGCATATAGGGTTTCAGGCCGTTGATAATTAACTCACTGGCTGAGGCTGTTCGGCGGGAAGTCAGAATAAAGACCCGCTGAAGATTACCGCCTACGTTCTCGGCCTTGTTGCGGAAACGGGTCACCAAACTGGCCGTCTGATTCTCCGCTTCAATCTCAGCCATAATATTTTTATTGTACTCCTGCCGGTAGAAGACCTTACTATTGTCGATGCCCTTACCAATCAAACTGGCTAGATTGGTGGCTGAAGACACGTAGCCGCCCGGATTATACCGGAAATCGATAACCAGTTCGTTGATACCCTGATTCTTGAAATCACTAAAAATCTGGTCAATTTTCCGGTCGAACGCCTGGTTGGTGCTTCCGTTAGGGCTGGGGATAAACTGATTGTAAACCAGATAGCCAATCGTTTTTCCGTTACGTACATACACCGAATCCAGATAAACCGGGTCTTCCTGCAGCACTTTCGCCCCAACCGTTTTGGTCTGGTCAGTGTCTACCAATGCACTCCCTTCCACTTTCGCCAGGCCAAAAACATACGAATCCCGGTCGAACAGCAGGCTTCCGTAATTGTTCAGCGTCAGGCGCTGCCCGTTTACCTGATAAATGATGTCACCGCGTTTAATGCCCGCTTCGGCGGCTGGTGTGCCAGGCAGCACATACAGCACCTGCGCAATCACGTCGTCGGAACCGGACGACCGCCGACCGAGCGTAAATTCCATACCGGTCGATTTGCTCTCCCCGCTCAGTGAAGCCGTCAGTTCGTCGGCATTTTCCTGAATCCAGGAGAAACGGTCGCCGTCGGGACGGAGCGTGGCGTCGAAGCGATACAGCAGCGACTCGAAAAAATCTGTCGGGGCCAGGCTTTTATTGGGATTGGCTGGAATCTTATCATTCCAGTAATAAACTTCTTTCAGATTTTCGTAAATCCAGTCGTTGACCGCCTGATTGTCGCTGGCAGGATTGGTAGAATCGGGTTCTACTTCGTCCTGCTTACAGGAGGTCATCCAGAGGCCAGCTAGCAGAGCAGCGGCCCAGACAGTGGCGCGGGTGTTAAAACGGAATGTCATCAAAATGAGCTTGTTGGTTAGTGTGCTGGTAACTTGTAATAAACGAAGTGATAAGGGGTTTTAGTTTTAACTAATTTTAATGATCACCTTACCATCGGCGCAAACTCAAACTACGAACAAGTACCTGAAAAAGACCTGTTTCGTTGCAGCCTGCTCCATATTCTTAACAAAAAAGCGCATGGATTTGCTCCCTTTTCCACGGGCGCTTAACTGCTTTTTAACGTATATTTTGCCAGAAACATGCTATTCCAGAAAGTTACATCCTGTAACCACATTGATTGATGAAAATCATTGTTCTATTCCTCCTCTCGTTGCCTGCTCTGGCTCAATGGCAGATGCAGGTCAGTGGTACGGACGCCAATTTCCGGGCAGTCAGCGCCGCCAATCGGCGGGTAGTCTGGGCGGGTGGAACGCAGGGGACATTTATCCGCACCACCGACGGGGGGCAGACCTGGCAGGCCGGACGCGTACCCGGTGCCGATTCGCTGGACTTCCGGGATGTCCACGCCGTCGATGAGCGCATGGCGTATCTGATGTCGTCCGGTCCCGCCGAACGCGGTCAGGCCCGGATTTATAAAACCACCGATGGCGGGCAGTCGTGGCAGCTTGTTTACGAAACTCGGCAAACCGGTGTGTTCTTCGACGGTATGGATTTTTACGGTCGTCGGGAGGGAGTCGTTTTCAGCGATCCGGTAAACGGTAAATGGTTTATTCTACGAAGCTCGAACGGCGGGCGCACCTGGAAACAGCTCCCCCCGGAGACTCTCCCGCCCGTGTTGCCGGGGGAAGCCGCTTTTGCCGCCAGCGGCAGTAACCTCATCCTGCGAGGATATCAGATCCAGACGCACCGCTACCGGCATGTCTGGATTGCCTCTGGCGGAGCGGCTTCCGGGAGGATATTTTACAGTCGAAATTTTTATCGTCGGTGGCGAGTGGTCGATACGCCCATTCCCGGTGGCCCGACGGCGGGCATTTTCGGGTTGTGGTTCAGCCCCGGAGGGCGGCGGGGCATGGCCGTCGGGGGCGACTATAAGGCCGAAAATGCCGAAAGCCAGAATGTGGCCGTAACGCGTAATGGCGGGCGCACCTGGCAGGCTGCCACACCGACGAATCCGCCCGGCCTGAAAGAAGGCATTGGAAAGTTAGGGCGTCGGCTGATTGTCGTTGGGCCATCGGGAAGCTGCTTTACCGACGATTGGGGACGTTCGTGGACTAAAATTGACGATTCGGCCTTTCACGCCATCTCCTGTGCAGGCGGGCGCTGCTGGGCCGTGGGCGCAAAGGGAGCGGTGGGCGTGTATAATGGAAAATGAAGGCGCTTTTTCTAACTTAAGCGCTAATTTGTCAGTCGCCCCCGTAACGTATGATTCCTTTTTCTGATGCACTCCGCGTTCTTACCTTCCGATTCGACCGCAAACTCCTTTTGGGGCTTAACCGAAATCATTTCTGGCTTGGTTTGGCCGGAACATGGCTGGCGGGCATCGGGCGCTACTATGACAGCCCGACCGCTTCAGGCCTGCAACAAACGGGAATTGGCTCGGTCATTTATATTTTTGTTCTATCGGCCTTCATCTGGCTGTTGTCAAAGCCCTACCGTATTCATGGTCTGACTTACTTTCGCCTGCTCACGTTTATCAGCCTGGTTTCGTTTCCGGCGCTTCTTTACGCCATTCCCGTAGAACGAATGACAGATTTAAACCATGCATCACGCATCAATGCCTGGTTTTTGTTAATTGTCGCTACCTATCGGGTAGCGCTGCTTTATCGTTTCTTTCGTCGCATGACCGATTTTTCGCGGGAGTACGCCATTGGTCTCACGCTCCTGCCTATCATCACGATCATCGTTGCCCTGACCTTTCTGAACCTGGAGAAAGCAGTCTTCAATCTAATGGGAGGTCTGCAAACCAGCAATGACGGGGCGTATGCTATTCTGACGGGCCTTACCGTCGTTTCTGCCCTGCTTCTCCTTCCTCTGCTGGCGCTGTATGCCGCTGGTATTTTCCGAGCCAGAAACAACCCATAAACACCACTTTTTCCCGCAACTTTTTGCCTAATTTTGGCTGTTATACATAGATGAAATCTGTCGGAATACGGTCCGGCACATCGGGAGATTTTGATGACTAATTATATAGATACGCTGAATGAGCCGCAACGCGAAGCGGTGCTGCATGGAGAGGGGCCGCTGATGATTATTGCCGGAGCCGGGTCCGGAAAAACCCGCGTACTGACGTTCCGGATTGCGCACCTGATTCGTCAGGGCGTCGACCCGTTCCGGATTCTGGCGCTGACGTTTACCAACAAAGCGGCGGGCGAAATGCGTCATCGTATCGAGAGCGTGATTGGCAACGAGGCCCGTAATATCTGGATGGGGACGTTCCACTCCGTGTTCGCCAAAATCCTGCGTTTTGAGGCGAAAGCGCTCGGATACACGTCCAATTTTTCCATATACGACACCGACGACTCCAAATCCCTGCTGAAAAGCATCATCAAAGAGTTGGGTATGGACGATAAGGTTTACCGTCCCAATGTGGTGTTTTCACGCATTTCAGGGGCTAAAAACCGGCTCGTCGGGCCGGATGAGTATCTGAACAATCCGCTCATTCAGGCCGACGATGCCGCCGCCCGGATGCCCGACATCGGACGCCTCTACAAAGCCTATTCGCTCCGCTGCTTCGGGGCCAACGCGATGGATTTTGACGACCTGCTCTATAACACGAACATCCTCTTCCGCGACCATCTCGACATTCTCAATAAATACCAGCATAAATTTCGCCACGTACTGGTCGATGAGTTTCAGGATACGAACGTCTCGCAGTATCTCATCACGCGTAAACTCTCGTCGGTGCATCAGAACATCTGCGTCGTCGGCGACGATGCGCAGAGTATTTACGCCTTCCGGGGGGCCAACATCGAAAACATTCTGAATTTCGAGAAGGATTTCCCCGACGTCCGGACGATCAAGCTGGAGCAGAATTACCGTTCCACCAAAACCATCGTGGAAGCGGCCAACTCGGTGATTGCCCGCAACCGGGCGCAGTTGAAAAAGAGCGTGTTTACCGCCAACGAAGACGGTACGCTCATCGACCTCATCAAGGCCGCTTCGGATAACGAAGAAGGTCGGCTGGTTGCCTCGGCCATCTTCGACCAGAAAATGCAGGAGAGCCTGCGCAATAATGATTTTGCCATCCTATACCGCACCAACGCCCAGTCAAGGGCATTTGAGGAGGCGCTGCGGAAGATGAGCATCAAATACCGCATCATCGGCGGCCTGTCCTTTTACCAGCGCAAGGAAATCAAGGATCTGCTGGCCTATCTGCGGTTTACGGTCAATCAGAACGACGAGGAGGCCTTCAAGCGGATCATCAATCTGCCCAAACGAGGTATCGGTGACACCACGGTGGCGAAAATCGCCGTGATCGCGGCTGAAAATCAGGAGCCAATCTGGGAAGTGGTGGCCGACATCAACAAATTCGTGGCTGGCCGGGCGGCGGTGGCTATCGAAGGCTTCGCCGACCTGATAAAAAGCTACCGGCTGCTGCTCGACACCAAAGATGCCTACGAAGTGGCGGCGCACGTCGCCAAAACGTCGGGACTTCTGAAAGAACTTTACGACGACAAAACCGTCGAAGGACTGGCCCGCTACGAGAACGTTCAGGAATTGCTGAACGCCATCAAGGAATATGTCGATAATCAGGATAATGACGATAAAAGCCTCAGTGCGTTCCTGCAGTCCGTTTCGCTGCTGACGAGCGCCGATGAAAAGGAAGACGACGGCGACAATGATAAGGTGACGCTGATGACCATCCACGCCGCCAAAGGGCTGGAGTTCCGGAACGTGTTCATTGTCGGGCTGGAAGAGGACCTGTTTCCGTCGCAGATGATGCTCGAAAGCCGGGCCGACCTGGAAGAAGAACGGCGATTGTTCTACGTCGCCATCACGCGGGCGGAAAAGAGGCTGACGATGTCGTATGCCGAGTCGCGTTATCATTATGGTCGGCTGAAGGTCTGCGAGCCGAGCCGGTTTCTGATGGAAGTGAACCAGGATTACCTGAAAATTGCCCGCCGCCCCCGCTCCGAAGCCGATCCGTTCGAGCGGACGGAGCGTGACACGCCTTCGGGGGGGTCGATGGCCTTTGTGCGGAGTCTGGCCCAGAAAACGGCCCGCCAGTCGCCCCAGCCAACCATCGCTCACACACCCTCGGCAGATTTTGCGCCCAGCGACACGTCTACGCTGGCGGCGGGAATGAAGGTTGAGCACGCCAAATTTGGCTTCGGAACAGTAAAGTCGCTGGACGTCAACGGCACCGAACGAAAGGCCGTCATTGCGTTCGACAAAGCAGGCGAGAAGACGCTGCTGCTGAGTTTCGCCAAACTACGGATATTGTAGATGGAACGCGGATGACACGGATTAAGCGGATTTTACACGGATAATTACAAGTAAAAAATCCGTGGTTATCCGTTCAATCCGTGTCATCCGCGTTCCACCCCTTTGACTATGATTCGCTATTTCACCGAAGACATTTCGTTCTCTCTCCCCCAAAAACAGCGCACCCGCACGTGGCTGAAAGGCCTCGCCGAACGGGAAGGCTATAAAATCGGCGAGCTAAACTACATCTTCTGTTCAGACGAACACCTTCTGGGCGTCAACCGCGAATATCTCGACCACGACTACTATACCGACATCATTACATTTGATAATTCCGAAGCGGAAGACACGATTGAGGGCGATATTTTCATCAGTATCGACCGCGTCCACGACAACGCCCGGACGCTCGGTGTGTCTGAAGAACAGGAACTACGGCGGGTGATGGCCCACGGACTGCTGCACCTATGCGGCTACGGCGACAAGACGGACGAAGAGGCTGTTATCATGCGCCGGAAAGAAGACGAAGCGCTGGCTGACTGGGGCTTCTGACAAAAAATAGGTTTCTGCCTTTCCGGGGGTCCGGGCTTGCTTCACCCGGCTAAATTCCCTTATTTGCCAGCCGTACAACAACCTTTCCATTCTCTCAGCCCATGACGTCGTTTACCGAACAGGATCAGCATCAAATTTTTTCCCAGGGCGCGTCCCTCGAACAGGTCGAAACGCAGATTCAGCATTTTATCGACGGTTTTCCGTTTCTGCCCGTCATCAAAGCCGCCACTGTCGGCGATGGTATTATTCGGGTCGATGAGTCCGGGCTGGATAATATCATCGCCGATTTCGACCGCAGAGCTGACTCGCTCTCCCTGCTGAAATTCGTTCCGGCGTCGGGGGCGGCTACGCGGATGTTCAAATCGCTGTTTGCGGCGATGGAAGGCAAATCCGATAAGTCAGTGGAGGAGTTTTTTGCCCGTATCAGGGACTTCGCTTTCTACGATGCGCTGGGGCAGCCCGAAAATCTGGATCGTCAGACGGCATTGTCTATTCTGCTCACCGACGAAGGTCTGGATTATGGTAATCTGCCGAAGGGACTGCTGCTGTTTCATCAGTATCCCGAAGGCCCCCGGACGCCCGTGGAAGAGCATCTCATCGAAGGGGCCGCCTATGCCAACTCCGGCGGGATGGTCCGGATTCATTTCACGGTTTCGCCCGAACACCGAAGCCGGTTTGAAGAACTCATCGAACGGGTGCGGCCCACGTATGAGGAAAAATTGGGCGTTCAGTTCGATATTACCTTCTCCGAGCAGAAAAAATCGACGGATACGATTTCCGTCAATCCCGACAACACGCCTTTTCGCAACAGCGACAACAGCCTGCTGTTTCGCCCGGCGGGTCACGGGGCGCTTATCGAAAACCTCAACGACATCGACGCCGACGTGGTGTTTATCAAAAACATCGATAACGTTGTTCCCGACCGCTTGAAGGACACCACCAACACCTACAAAAAAGTTGTCGGCGCTATTCTGCTGGACATTCAGCAGCAGATTTTCCGGTATCAGGCATTGCTGGAAGGCGATTCGGTCAGCGAGGGCTATCTGACTGAAGTCGATGAGTTTTTGCGAGTAACGCTCTGTACGCTCCCACCGACTGACTTCGATTCATTGTCGGACGCGGAGAAACTGGACTACTATCGTCGTAAACTCGACCGGCCCATTCGGGTCTGCGGCATGGTGAAAAACGTCGGCGAACCGGGCGGCGGGCCGTTCTGGGCCAGAAATGCCGACGGTTCGGTGTCGCTGCAAGTTGTGGAATCGGCGCAGATCGACCTCTCCGACCCGGCCCAGAAGCAGATTTTCGATACGGCAACGCACTTCAATCCGGTGGATCTGGTGTGCGGATTGAAGAACCGCAACGGGGAGAAATATAATTTGCCCGCCTACCGCGATCCGCAGACGGGCTTTATTACGGCAAAATCCAAAGACGGTAAAGACCTGAAAGCTCAGGAACTGCCCGGTTTGTGGAACGGCGCAATGGCCGACTGGAATACGCTTTTTGTAGAGGTTCCCCTGATAACGTTTAATCCGGTGAAAACGGTGAACGATTTGCTGCGTAGTGAACATCAGCCTGCCTGAGTGATCAGAAATTACCCCGGCAGTTTACGTTATAGAGACGCAATGGCAGAGCCCGGTCGGGAGGATTCCTCGATTGGGCTTTCCAGTTTAGGTACGAACGTCTTCAGCGTCGTGTTTTCATAGACCGCCAGATTGGCATCACGCACCTGTTCCATAATGGGCCGGATGGCACATGTCTCCTCGTCGGTGCAATCGTCGCACTTCACATAGAAATTTTTGGAAACGCAGGGAGTTGGAGCAATGGGACCGTCGATGACCCGCAGTACCTGGGCCAGATTGACGCGCTCCGGATCGACACGCAGCAGGTAGCCGCCGCCTTTCCCTTTCTGACTCTGCAGGATACCGTGATTGCGCAGTTCCAGCAGAATGGCTTCCAGAAATTTCTTCGGAATGTTCTCTCTGGCAGACACATACGAAATCAGAACCGGTCCTTTGCCGTATTCTTCGGTTAGAACTTTGAGCGCTTTGATGGCATACTTGGCTTTCTTGGAAATCATTCGTTACGGTTGTTTTATGTTTGGTTTACACTTAGACAATTAATAAGGTCTATGGTTTAAGTTGGCTTATCCATTCTCTAATTAATTCTATACTTTCTTCATGAACTAACTTCCGTCCTAGCTCCGGCATCATCACGCCGGGGTCGGTTGACTGGAGTCGGTACACGAGAATCGACTTGTCAGGATTTCCTGGTAAAATATCAAACTGATGTCCGCCGGATCCGCGTCCGGCGGCAACCGGAGTTTTATTGATGCCGAGCAGGGTCGGGTCTGTCTGACGAAGCGATAAATCAAGACCGGAGGTGCGGGCCGGTCCGTTGGGGTTGTGGCAGTGTGCGCAGTTGATATCCAGCCACGCTCTTGCCCGCTCAGCTACACTACCGCTTTTTGGGTCATTCCAAACGGCCAATTTAGGTACTTCACGCATATCCGGCAACTTTTGCAGCCATTTTAATCGACTCCAGCGCGTGAGCTGATTCTCCTCCCCGTCGGCATAATTCATCGGTCCGTTTAATTGTTTGACGGAAAGACCCAGCGGAAGTAACATTTTTCCGGAAACATGACAACCCTTACATTGGTTTAGATTCGGTACAGTGTAAGTCAACTGACGTTCTTTTCCCCGGCCATCTACCCACTTAACGGCTTTTTGCTCCCCGGCCACTTCCAGCACGGCATCCGTCTGTTCGTCATTCCAGACGTATGGATAGGCCTTCCAGCCCTTTTCCTGATGAATCAGCAGGCGGGTTTCGAGCAGCCGCCGACCCCTGGCCGGGTTTCGAAAATCATTGGGGTAATAAAACGTCTTGACCAGCACCGTCCCAACGGGAAAAGCCAGTACGCTGTCGGCATTATACGGAACCGTTTCGCCCGCTGGTAGTCGCACGAAACGCAGTTTCTCGGCATAATCGCTGAACAGCGGCGTATTTAGCTGATAGGGCAGCACACCCTCTGCGGGCTTCTGCTCCGCCGGATTTCCTGCAAAAAGCCCATATTCGGATAAGCGCTCCCGAACTTCTACGTTACGGGAAAGCCGGGCCTGACGCAGCGACACCAGAACCATTACCGCCGCCAGCAGTAAAACAAACAGGCGCATCCGCTTCATGGCTGTCGCAGCGGAGGCTGCCGTTGAACGATGGTTTCCCGCAGGGGCGTAAGAGCGCAGTCGTACGGGCGGGTGTCCCGCGAGACATTCCGAAACTTATTGGCAGCATCCAGGTTGACAAACGTGGCGTTTTTGTTGTTCCGGATGCAGATGCGGGCCTCAGGCTGCACAGCGCCGTTAGCCGTCAGTCGTTTCGGGTCGACGATGCCGTCGTAGACGATATCGGGGACGTTTTTCCCAAAGCGTAGCTTATACCGGAACAACATACCGATCCGGCCCTTGCCCTGAAACCGGACCCGATCACGCTCATAAATATTGTCGTGTACTGAAACAGCCGTCGGATACGGATAATAAAGCGAATCCTTAATCGGATTTTCAGTCATGTAGTAGCTGATGATGCTGGTGCCGATGCTGTTATTTCTCAGAATCTGATTGTTAAAAATCTCTACCTCGTTGGTTGCCAGGATCATCACCCCGGTGCCTGCGGGGACTTTGGCAACGATATTGCCTTTCGGTGCAAAATTCGGATAATTATTATTGTAGATTCTGTTGTTGAATACCCGCACGTTGCCGCCCCGCTTCTGAACCAGATCGGGCAGGTCGAAGACCAGGATGCCTCCGGTGTTTTCGTAGGCTTCGTTCTCGTACACGTCGGCCATTTGCGAATTTTCAATTTCGATACCGGCCACGTTGTGCCGGGCCACGCAGTTGCGGACAATGATGTTCTTCGACTGACCGACATAGATGCCCGCGTCAGAGGCTCCGATGGCCGTGCATTTCTCGATAAGCACGTTTCGGCACTGCACGGGATACAGGCCGTAGGAGCCGTTGTCCGGACCCGGCGTCCCGGTCCATTCCACTCTGACGTTCCGGAATGTGATGCCTTCGACGTTCATCGTTTTAATACAGTCGCCTTTGGTATCCTGCACGGTCAAATCTTCGATAACGATGTTTTCGGCATTACTGACCCGAAGCCCCTCGGCCCCGTCGGTTTGGCCTTTAAAACTCAGAATGGTTTTGTCGGGTCCTTTACCGCGAATGGTAATCTGTTTTTTCGATTCAAGGGAAAGGCTTCCCGTCAGGCTGAAGCGGCCTTCATCCAGCGTGATCACATCGCCGTCTTCGGCCATAATCAACTGTCGCTGAATGCGTTTCTGCACGTCGGGCTGCGCCACGGCGGCCAGACCGAGCAGTAGAAAACCACCCGCAAAAAGGGCAGCGCTTCGGATTGCTGGAGGTTTCATGAGCGTGAGGTGGACATACGGTTCATTTCGCGTTCGATACTCTGTTTATACGGATGGAAATCCACCTGTAAGGTGTGTCTCGCCGATTTTTTATAGCGTCGCTGGTTTTGTCGCCGTTCAGCGTCTATCGACCGCAGCATGGCTTCGCGGTCGGGCAGGCGGCATTCTTCCCTGATTAACTTCGCAATCCATTTAGCCTGCAATTCTGCCAGGGGCATAATGGCTCCTAATGGCTGTAGCAGTCCCAGAAAATACAGGCCGGGCCGATCCGGATGAATCACCCGGCGATAGAGCTGCAAATCGTTCGTATCTTCAACATGGAAAAAGCCCTCCTTCAGAAATGGAAATGTGACTTTGTAGCCCGTTGCGTAGATGACCGTATCGTACTCGCCACTCGTATCGTCTTCAAATACAACGCGTTTACCCTGAAACTCTTTTACGTTCGGCTTAAAATCAACGAGTCCGCGTCCGGCCATGTTCAACAGGTCCTGCGAGATGGTCGGGTGTTCGCTCAGTAGAGGCCGGGCTGGTTTTGGAACGCCATAATCCTGCTGTCGCCCCCGCGCCAGCCAGAGCGAAAAACTCAGCAACGCCCGCTGCACGGCCCCCGGCAGCCGGGCCGTCAGTGGATTCGCCAATGAATCGAAGGGCATGCTCATCAGCCAGTTAGGTACGATATAGGCCCCGCTCCGGGTCGAGATCGTGACTTTTCCGGAGTGCATCCGGGCGGCTTCGCAGGCAATATCGACCGCCGAATTGCCGATACCGACAATCAGCACGTCTTTGTTTTCAATCTGCGCCGCCACTTTATAGTCATGGGAATGCAGCGTTTCGCCCGCAAACGTTCCCGGAAACGGCGGGTCGGGGTAGCGCGGGTTCCAGTGGTGACCATTGGCGACAACGACGTGACGATAGTTTCGGACGAAACCCGTGTCCGTCTGCACCGTGTAGGTTCCGTCTTCATTTCGTCGCACGTCCGTCACCGCCGTGTTGAACGTAATCCGGCTGCGCAGTCCGAAGTGATCGACGTAATTATCGAAGTAACGGATAATCTGGCTGTGGTGCGGAAACATGGGATAGCTGCGGGGCATCGGGTAATCGCTGTAAGCCATCACGTCACGGTTGGTGTTGATGTGCAGCGACTGATACGCCGACGACAGGCCATTGTCATTGTTGTATCGCCAGTTTCCGCCGATGTTCGACCCTTTTTCGAAACAATGAAAGCTAATCCCACTGTCTTTGAAGACTTTGGCAGCGGCGATTCCTGAGGATCCGGCTCCGATAATGCAGACCTGTATGTTCCGCTCACCTTCCTGCATACATTCTCTGAGAATAGGATGTTGGTTTCGTCTGTTCCCCGATTGCGACACTGCCCGGAAGCGCCTGTTGGATCCAGTGTTCCACCTGTGTAGCGATGATGGCCGCCCCGCGTGTGTTCAGGTGTAAGTTGTCGAAAGTCAGGTCGTTACCGTTGTCCATGCAGATTTTGTCCCAGGAATGTCCCAGCAGATAATGCCGTGCCACGGCCAGATTCAGCAGCCAGTAGGTCTGGTCATGTCGATAACGGTAGGATTTCGGATGAGCGTCCAGATACGCCTTCATCGTCTCCCGAATGGGCAGATAGTCCAGCCCTTCCGTTTCGGCCAGTTGCCGGATGGCCTCGCTGTAGCGGTCGGCCCGGCGGTTGGCTTCGTGGCTCAGGTCTTCCGTGATGGGCGGCAACGACAGCAGCGCCAGACGGGCCCCCGTTTCAGCTTTCAGCCGACGTATGATTTGCCGGTAGTTTGCCACGAAGCTATCGAAGGAAGGCTGGTCGTCAGGCTCGATTCGTCGTAGATTACGGTAGTGTTTCAGGGTGGATGGCCCCATCGTCGCCTGAACGTCATTGGTGCCGATAAGCAGAACGACAAAGTGTGGGCGGCAGGCGATAATGTCGTCGAGGCGGCGCAGCAACGTATAGGTCAGGTCGGCATTGCGTCCGGCATTGTAGAAGAGATAGTCCGATTGGGGCAACCATTTTTCGAGCAGGTCAGGATAATTGGCGCTGACGTTTCCATGAGTCAGGCTGTCGCCCGCCAGTACGACCACCGACCGGCCCTCCATCTGAGAACGAAGCACATTCACGGGCGTTGGGTAGTTGACGGGCTGGTGTGTGGTGACTTTTAATCGAAGCCAGAGATATGTCCCTGCCAGCATACTCACAAGGATAATACCTAAAAGCAATCCAGTCATGCTGTACGTTCGTTTCGTTCAGGAAGGTGGAAAAGTAACCAAAAATATACTATTTTATCTTTTAATTGTCAATTAAATCCGTTCAATTCCCGCATGAAGATATTTTTTCTAACGGGCTGCGCCAATGGTATCGGACGGCACATGACCGATCTGCTGCTCCATCAGGGCCATGCCGTTACGGCTACGGACGTCTGTTTTGAAGACCTTGAACGGCTCGCCTGGGAGCGCCAGTGGCCGACGGAACGCACACTGCTCATGCCGCTCGACGTCCGGCAGCCCGCCGACTGGAAACGGGCCATTGCTCAGTCAATGGCCCGCTGGGGCCGTCTCGACGTTGGAATGAACATTGCGGGCGTCATTCGGCCCGGTTATCTGACGGAGCAGACCCCCGCCGACGTCGACTGGATGGTGGACGTCAATCTGAAGGGCGTCATGCTGGGAACATGTGCGCTGGCGGAGGTAATGCTTCAACAGGGAGGGGGGCATATTGTCAACGTGGCCTCACTGGCGGGGATCGCGCCCATTCGGGGGCTGAGTATTTATTCGGCGACAAAATGTGCCGTACGGGCCTACTCGATTGCCACGGCGCTTGAATTACGGCAAAAGAACGTCTTTCTGTCGGTTGTCTGCCCCGATTTGGTCGATACGAACATGCTGACCCTGCAACTGGAGTACGAAGCGGCAGCGCTGACATTTTCCGGCAACCGCATTCTGACGGTAGAGGATGTCGGTCGGGCGATTATGAAGGAGGCCCTTGCAAAAAAACGTCTTGAAGTGCTGTTGCCGGGCAGCCGGGGCTGGCTGGGTAAATTAGGAAATGCCTTTCCGGCACTGGCAACCCGCCTGACTGAATCGTTAAGTCGTAAGGGGTTAACAAATCAGCAGCAATTAAAAGAGAGAAACCAGCGGTAATCCCCTGGCCTTTCGTGCGACACCAATATGAAAAACGATGCGCCGTAGCGATTGACCTAAACAATGCAACGGATTAATACTGAGTGCCCTGCGGGTCGAAGTTGGTCCAGCCCTGCGCCCAGTTGGTGGTTCCAAAAGCGCCGATATGCGTTACTTTCTGGAAGAACGTATCGCCCACTTTTGAATCCGTAAAGGCCGCACCGGTTAGCAGCGGCGAACCCGTCTGCGGCAGAAAATTCGGAGCCGTCAGGTTAAAATTGCTGGCATTCAGGTTCAGCGTACTGAAATCTGCCAGTGCCTGATTATTATTGGCCGGTGTATTGAACCAGGTCGTTACGTCAGTCGTGGCTGCCCCGCCCGCACCGAGAAGGTTGTTTGAATTACCGGCGACGATGACGTTCTGGACCTTCAGCGCCCCGCTGTTGACGTTCGTCATGGTATTGGAACCACCATCGATGACCAGCCCGCCCGCCGGGAACCCCGTGATCAGGGAATTGTAGATCGACTGTGCCGTGTTCCGGCGCAGATGAGCGCCCCGACCGAACAGTGCGTTGACATTTGCGGCATTGCGGCCCAGGGGACCAAAGAGGCTCATGTTGGAAAAAACAGCGCTCGTCAGCGGCGTTGAGGCCGTCGCCACGTTGTCGTTGTCGGATTCGATACCGTTCGACTGCGATTGGTCGGCAATGGCCGGGTCACGCAGGGCAACCCCAAACTGTACTTTGCCTGAATAGCCAAAATCTGTGTCGAAGTCGTCATCCCGGCTGCGATAGGCAATCAGGTATCGGGCATTGACCGTTCCGCCAAACCACTCGAAGGCGTCGTCACCACTGAACGATACCTGCACGTATTCGATGGTTGTTCCGGACCCCACGCCTGCCAGTGTCAGTCCGTTGATTTCATTGTTGGGTGTAATGGAAACTCCGGCAAACTCGATGCGGACGTAGCGCAGTCGGCCTGAATTATCTCTGGCGTCCGTACCGCCGTAGGGAGCATTGGTCAAACCTTCAGCATGGGTTGTCGTTGGTTTGTTGGTCGGGGCATTTCCGAGAATGACAATGCCGCCCCAATCTCCGGCATTTTTTGCTCCTTTGGCCTGACCTGAAGTAAAAACAATCGGCTGTTGGGCCGTGCCATTGGCATCGATCCTGGCACCGCGCTCGATCAACAAAGCGCCCGTCGATGCCTTGTCACCCATAATGACGGTTCCGGCGGGAATCGACAGTGTAGACCCCGACTTGACGCGGTACGTACCCTGAAGAATATATTTCTCACCCGCCAGCAGCGTCCGGTTGGTTGTCAGGTCGCCGGTCAGTATGACCCGGCCCTGCCCGTCACGTGGGCCTGTTTCGGTCTGCTTCACCGGTTCTCCTTCTTCTCCACATCCGATAATCAGGGCAGACAGAGTGATTATCAGCAGAATGGGCAGCGCAGTTTTTCTTACCATGTGCATTGACAGATTGAGGTAATAGCCTCTACGGGAAATACAACAATAATGCCAATGCCTTTTTGGATGTATGCCGACCCGACAAAAGAAAAACCGGCGGTAAAACCCCCGGCTTTTCGTGCGACACCAATATGAAAAATTGAACTAAAAAATGCGTTTGAGTCAATTGGGATTAATTGTAATCCGTGTTCTGCGGATCATAGTTGGTCCAGCCCTGCGCCCAGTTGGTGGTGCCGAAGGCTCCCCGGAACGTGGTCGTCTGGAAGAATGAATCCAGTTTCGGCGACGTTGCCACACCTTGCAGCAGCGGTGAACCTGTCTGCGGCAGCGGCGTCGGATTCGTCAGGTTGAACGCACCGGCAGGCAGCAGCAGTGTAGCGGCATCGGTCACAATCTGGTTGCCGCGAGCCGCCTCGCTGAACAGCGCCTGCGCCTGTGCAGCCGTGATTTCACCGGCACCCCGAACCGGGATGGACGTTGTGGAATTGGCAATCCCAACGTTAGCCAGCGTAATGCCCCGCAGGTCCAGACGACCCGCCGTTGCGTTTGCCAGCGTACCCGTGGCCGTTCCGTCCAGGCGAAGCCCTTCGGGGAAGCCGACAAATACTGAATTATAGATGCTGATGGCCGTATTGCGGCGCAGGTGCATCGCCGACTGGTAGCCGCCGCTGCCCTGTGCAGTAGCGGTCGACGGTGCTGTCCCAGGTGCGAAGGCGAAGGCGCTTACGTTGGCAAACACCGGGGCCGTCAGCGGCTGACCCGCGTTATTGCCGGTTGCCGGTTCGCCGGGGTTGAAGTTATCCGATTCAAAAATATTGGAGCCAGACTGGTCGGCAAAAGCGGGGTCACGCAGGGCGTAAGCGTACTGTACTTTGCCGACAAAGCCCCAGTCAGTATCAAAATCATCGTCAAACGTGCGCAGCGTAACCAGATTTTTGGCATTGACCGTCCCCCCGAACCACTCGAAGGCATCGTCACCGCTGTAAGAAATCTGTACGTTTTCAATAGTCGTTCCGGAACCTACACCGTAAAGAGTCAGGCCGTTGATTTCGGAGTTGGTGGCCGTCGACAGGGCAATTCCCGGAAACTCGATACGTACATACCGCAGCGTACCGGAGTTGTCAGTCGGCTCGTTATCGGTTCCGAACGTACCGGCAATTCCACCCTCGAACGTACGCGAACCGGGCTGATTATGTGGCGCTTTACCGATAATGACGATGCCGCCCCAGTCGCCGTAGCCCCGCTGACCACGCGCTCTGTTAGAGGTAAAAACAATAGGCTCCTGCGCCGTGCCATTCGCTACGATGCGGGCACCCTTCTCAATGATTAGGGTACCACCACGCTGATTACCCGAAGGGTCCTGTTCCCGCGTACCGCCTTTGATAATCGTACCGGGTTCGATAGTCAGCGTAGCGCCGCTCTTCACATACACGAAGCCACGGACGACGTAAATCGTTCGCTTGTTCCAGGTGGCGCTCTGTGTAATGTCGCCCTGTACTTCCTGTACCGGTCGGGCGCTGATGGAGAACGATGTCGTACTTTGAACTGTTGCTCCACCTACAGTCACGGAGATGGGGCCGTTTTGAGCGCCCGCCGGCACCGTAACGACCAATTGTGTACTGGTAGCCGACTGAACCGTTGCCCGGACATTGCCTCCGAAGGTGACGGTATTGCTTTCTGGCGTGGTGCTAAACTGCGTACCGGTAATGGTCAACGTGCTTCCTACGGGAGCCGATGCGGGAGTAAAGCTTTCAATACTCAGAACCGGATCGGGCGTTGCCTCGTTTTCACAGGCGGTCAAGCCCGCAAACAAACCCAGCATAAGGAGCATGGTGTACTGCCAGCCAATTCTCCGGCACAATCTGAAAAGCTGCATAATCGAAATAATTTAGTTTATAGGTTGTGATTAGTAAGCTGTTAAGGAACAATGACCCGCCGTCCGAACGTATAGACCCCTGTCAAAGTAAAGTAAGTACCCCGGCGAAACTTCCGGATGTCCTGATCCGCACCCGCCGTTCTGGACGTAACGTCGCGGCCAATGCGGGCATCCCGGCTGAAATCCTGCGAGAAACGCACAGGCTGATTCAGAAGGTCCTGGATACCCAGGCGCAGCTCAACCTGCCGGAACGTCTTGCTTAGATTCAGGTCCACTACGTGACGCGGCATTTCGTAAACCGTTGGGCTTTCGACGTTGCCGACGGCGAAGATCCGCTGCCCGAACACATTATACAGAACGTTCCACTGGAGGCCGCTGGTTGGGTGAGCGTAGTAGACCCCAGCATTAATCAGGTACGGCGACTGACCGGCCAGCGCCCGTTTGGAGTCGGTTACGCCCGTGAGGTCGAAGCGCTGAATCGTACCACTCAGATCCGGTGCCGTGACGAACTGACTCAGATTTATCTGACTCCGAATCAGTGAGGCATTAGCTACCAGCGTCAAATGCTGTAACAAAGCGCTGGATGAGTTAGTAAGTCCTTTCCGAATTTCTACCTCCACACCGTAGTTACGGGCCGAGGCCGCGTTCGTAAATGTGTACGACAATCCGTTGACGCTCGGCAGCAGGAACTGCTCGATTGGGTTTCTGAAATATTTATAGAACGCCGTGACCGAAATCAGTTCGTTCTGCGTCGGATAAAGCTCCCACTTGGCGTCGACATTCTGAATGTTCGCCGTCTTCAGTTCGGGATTCCCCTGAACATCCGACTGCGTGTTGAAGTCATAGAAAGCAAACGGCGACAATTCCCGGAATTCGGGCCGGTTGACCGTTGAAGAGAAAGCGAAGCGAATGTTCTGTTTTTCGTTCAGCTTATACGTAAAGTTCAGCGACGGCAGCGGACTGAAGATGGGGTTGTCGACCCGCTGTATGCGGGTGTTCACCGGTGTCGTAAACAGATTCTGATCGTTGTATTCACCCCGGAAGCCCAGCGTCAGGTTGGCCTTTGGGCCAAAATAAACGTCACCACTCACATAACCGGCCAGATAATCCTGACTGGCTTCGTAGGAGTCGATGCCTTTTGTGCCATCCCGCAGCGAAAGGCCGCCCGGCTGACCGGTCACGTTGCCGGGAGCGAAAACGCTGCCCACATCCTGACCGATAACGTTGGAGGCATCCCCAATACTTTGATAACCATAAAAACGGGCGGAGAAATCACGGTTTTTGCGTTCGGCGTAGACCCCGGCCCGCAGGCGGTTTGGCTCACGGTCGGTTGGGTTGCCAAACGTGTGTTCATAATTACCCGAAAGCGTCAGAGTGTGCTCGCCCAGCTTTGAATAAAAGCGGCCCACATCGATTGGGTTGGGGTCGGTCGGAACGGTGATCTGATAGGCGGCCTCCTGTCCATCAGGCCCTAAAGCGCCAACGGCACGTTGGTAACGAACTCGTTTCCAGTCCGGCTCCCAGCGGCCCGTATAGCCATAACCAGCCACCCAGTTCACTTTTGTCAATTCCGAAAGCGTGTGCTCTCCCGCAAGCTGCGTAGTAACGATGCTTCGGTTTTCGAAGCGCTGCGAGTAGGCCCGAACGTCGAACCCGTCGACAACCCGCTGACCCGACCGGTTGATGGTTTCTGTCGTGCTTAACTGATTGAACAGCGTTTTCCACTCCAGATTAAAGTTGGGCGAAAGCCGGGCCGTCCAGTTATGCAGTACCCCCAGACGCGTGTTGCGGGCATAGCTGGCGTCGTTGTAGGTCTCAAACTGATCGTTGGCCGTGGTGCCGTTCTGGTAGATGTTCAAGGCCACGTCGGCGTACTGATGCGACATGGAGTAGTTGATACTCGTCAGATTACTGATGGGTACGTTGCCGATGTCGAAGCGTCGGCCAGTGTTGAGCGCAAAGCGAATATCCGGGGCGACCGTAACATCATTCAGTCCCCAGGTGTTCGGCAGCAGACGAGCATATGCCGCCCGCTGCAGTGGGTTAAGATTGTTGAAGGTGCCGGAAGAGGTCGGGAAGCTATTAGGTATCTGCTGGTCAGCACCCCAGAGTCCCAGCCAGTTAGCACCACTGCGTTCGTGGGTCTGTACGCTCCGTAACGTCGTATTCTGGCGATAACCCATCGTGAGGCCTGCGTCCAGAAAATTCTGGTCGGGACGGCGTTTCGTGTAAATTTTGATCACGCCACCGGCAAAATCACCCGGTAGTTCGGCAGAACCGGATTTGAAGACAATCATCCGGTCGATGATGTTGCTCGGTACGAGGTCGAATGAAAAAGAACGCGTGTCGACCTCCGTAGATGGCGTGATAACGTCGTTGATCAGCACCGAATTATATCGGGAGGACAGACCCCGAATCAACACAAAGCGATTGTCCACGACGCTGACCCCCGGCACCCGGCGGATAGCGGCGGCGGCATCCCGATCCTGCGCTTTCTGAATCTGCTGGGCCGAAAGACCCACCGCAATGGGTTTCAGTTGTTTGATTTCGGTGATGACGGCGATTTCCGTGTTGGTCGTTCGGCTGGCCCGAACGACGACCTCCGCTAATGAAGTTCCTTCTCCGTCGAGTTCGGTGTCGATAACGGTCGTGTTACCCGACTCGACCCGAACGCCCGGTATCTCTTTGGTTTTGTACGAAACGTAGGAGATGATCAGTTTGTGCGTGGCAACCGGCACATTGGATATGGCGAAGTTGCCTTCCACGTCGGCGGCGGCTCCGAGTGTTGTGCCGTCGACCCGGATGGTAGCCCCGATGAGCGCTTCTTTTGTCTTGGCGTCTTTGATGCTGCCCCGGATGATCCCGGTCTGAGAGAATGCCGTCAGGCTAATTAAGAAGAATGCAAATGATAGAGCGATGGACCTCATATTGGTGTTAGTAGAATTACCGCAAAGGTAGACCGCCAGTGTTACCCCAATGTTAACGCAATATTACGTATGGGTTATATTTGAATTGTAAAAATATGTGATTATTAGTGGATTACGTTTTTTGCTTTTACGAATCTCCCTATATTTTTCCCGTTTTTTCAGTATCCTCCCCACCGAAGGATTAACCCCTCATTTGTATCCTGATTCTACTCAATCGTTCCGTTGGTCAATCTGTTTTGTCCAGTTTCCGGATTCAGCCAAAAGCCGTTTACAAACACGTAACGAAGTTTATTTCCCTCTTTCAATAAAAAGGTAGCCAGCTTCCCGGTTTGTACGAAGCGCATGGGCGTAGCTATCGGCTGGAGCAGATGAACGGGCCGCGATACGGAATCCGCCCGGGTAAGTTTGGCTATCCGGAACGTCGTTACGCCCTGACGCAGCAATGAATCGATTTGTAACTTTTTTAAGTCTGCCGCCGACTGCAGCGTTTCCGGATGAACCCGGCCCGGCACCAGCGTCAGGCCAGTTCCGTCCAGTTCTTCGATGCCGAAAAACGTGGACAAATCGCCCAGGTCTTCAATAACGCTGCGGTAGGCGAACCGAGTTGCGTTGTCCTGATTGACTTCGTTCCGGTTGATGCCTACGTCTACTTTATACGTTTTGCCGTTGCGGGTGAACTGCACGTTCCGGATGAGCAGATCGAACAGATAGCGATCATTTTCGGGGATGGTGGCGTATTCGGAGCGGGATTCGTGTTTATAGGCGTCCGTTGAGATAGATTCCAGGGCCGTCAGAATTGCCAGGTAGTTCAATTTGCGGATATACTGCTTCTCCGGGTCGTTCGGATAGCCCCCCGACTCGATCAGAATGAGTGTAGTACCCCATTTCTGGATGTTGTCGCCAAAGGCCCGTGGTTCGAACTCGTCAGAATACCGCCCTACGCCGCCCGGAATGAACGGCTGCAACACCCGGTTCATGGTCACTATCAACTGCATCGACCGTTCGCGAATGGGGTTGATGTTGCGGGCTTCGTCGTAGGCCGTTGCCAGAAATGAAATCGTTGCCTGTTTAGGTGTATGTCCAACGCTATACCGCGTACCCTGATCGTGGAGATTGAATCCGAAGTCGGGCCTCAGTTTCTGCTGTAGATCTTTGAGAATACGCGATTCCGGCGACTGTAGCCGCAGGGCATCCCGGTTCATATCCACGTCGAGGGCGTTGCGGCGCTGGTATCGTTCGGCCCCGTCGGGGTTGAGCATCGGAACAAAATAGAGCGTGGTTTCCCGCATCAGTTGCGCTCGCAGGCTATCGAACTCATCGCTGCGCCGCAGCCAGTTGAACAGATCGAACAGGGCCATTGTCGCCGTGGGTTCATCGCCGTGCATCTGCGACCAGAGCAGCACCTTACGCGGGCCGCTGCCCCATTTGATAAGCTGAATGGGCCGTTTTTCGACCGACTCCCCGACCTGCGAGACTATAAATCGGCTATCGGTTTTCAGGCTGTCGATTAGAGGAAGGATGTCTTTCTGTTTAAAACGGCGGTGTGAAAGGGAGGTTTCCCGGTAGGTATCGTGGGTATCGAAAATGCGTTGAGAATTGATTTGAGCGGTTGTGTTCATTACAAAAAATAGATTAAACGCAGAGAGCGCAGAGAGAAGGCGCAGAGTTCGCAGAGAGATGTTCATGACGGGCGGCGGAGTCCGGCTTCGAGGCCAAGCCAGGAAGCGATGAGACAAAGTATGACGCTGAGAACGATGTTTGCCAGCGCCGCCCAGCGATTTTGTTCCAGTAGGGTCAGGGTGTCGGTGCTGAAGGCCGAGAACGTACTGAGGCCACCGCAGAAGCCCACGCCGATGAGCAAACGATACATCTCCCGGTCGGCCACCCGGACCGTCAGCCATCCGATCAGAAAACCCAGAACCAGACTTGCCACCACGTTGACCAGCAGCGTTGCCACCGGAAAGCTGGTCTTGAACAGCGGCTGAATGTAGCGACTGACGCCGTAGCGGGCCGCACTACCGAGGCCGCCACCCAGAAAAACCAGCAGGAAGGGATGTTGCGTCATTTCTTGCCAACAGGATTGATTTCTTTTTTGACAGGGTTTACTTTTTTTGACAGGATTGATTTCTTTTGACAGGATTGATTTCTTTTTGACAGGATTGACACGATTGACAGGATTTTTACCATGAACTGAATCTTGCTTTATGAAGCTCTTGAACGGGAACTTGCCCTACTTTGAGAATCTCATCCTGTAAATTCTGTCAATCCTGTCAAAAAGAAATCAATCCTGTCAAAAGAAGCCAATCCTGTCAAAAAGAAATCAATCTTGTCAAAAAGAAGCCAATCCTGTCAAAAAATCAAACTTAACCAAAAATCATTACTTTAGCCCGATGACACCCACGGAAACCAAATCTCCTTCGGCCCTGCTCAAACTGCTGGGCGTCGGCTTCGGCATTGCCGTTACGATCGGCGGCACCATCGGCACCGGCATCCTGCGTCGTCCCGGCACCATTGCGCAGGAACTCGGCGATCCGTGGCTTATTTTAAGCGTCTGGCTGATCGTGGGTCTATACGCCCTGCTGGGGTCGCTGTCGGTAATCGAACTGGGAACGATGCTGCCGAAAGCCGGAGCGTGGTATGTGTTTGCCCGCCGGGCATTCGGCGATTTTGCGGGCTTTCTGATTGGCATTGCAAGCTGGTTTGGGAGCATCGCGGCGATGGCATTCGGTGCCTCAGTGATGGGCGAATATCTGGCTCTGCTGTTCCCGGCGCTGAGTGGCTCCATCCGGCTCGTGGCCGTGTTCATTCTGGTGCTGTTTGTGGCGTTTCACTGGCTGGGCGTCGGTCTCGCCAGCAAAGCGCAGGAGGTCATGAGTTTTCTGAAAGCCGTTGGTCTGCTTCTGTTCGTGGTTGTCTGTTATGCCTATACCCCTGACCAGCCGCTCGATTTTTCTGCCGACAACTCCCTGCCCATCCAGGGGTCGCTGGTGGTGGCCCTGCTGGCGGCCCTGCAGTCCGTTTTCTACACCTATGACGGCTGGCACACGGCGGCATACTTCACCGAAGAAGACGTCAATCCGAGCAAAAATCTGCCCCGGTCGATGATGAGCGGTGTTCTGCTCATCGTTGCGATTTATCTGCTTGTCAATCTGGCGCTTTTCCACGTATTGCCCATGCGGGAGCTGGCTGGCTCCAAACTGGCAGCCGCCGATGCCATACAGCGTATTTACGGTCCGGCTAGCGCCAGAGCGGTTACGGCCCTGCTCATGATTTCCATCATGGGTATCATCAACGCCCAGATCATGTTCAACCCCCGTGTGCTGTTTGCCATCAGTCGCGACGGGCTTTTCTCCAGAACCTTCGCTACAGTCAACCGGGGCGGAACGCCGGGGGCCGCCATGCTACTGACGGCAGGTCTGTCCATTCTGATGATCCTGACCGGTTCCTACGGTCGTTTTTCCGATATCGCCTCTTTTTTCTTCGTACTTTGTTACGCCTCCGGCTTTGCCTCACTGATTCGGCTGCGCCAGTCCGAGCCGAATCTGCCCCGACCATTCCGGGCCTGGGGCTATCCGGTCGTAACGTGGGTGCTGCTGCTGGCATCACTGGCTTTTCTGGTAGGTGTCATCATCGGCGACCGCGTCAGCAGTGCCTACGCCATCGGGTTTCTGCTACTGTGTTATCCGACCTATCGTGTCGTAAAACGCCTGAACCGATAAACATTCCGGGCGGGTTACTGCTTTTACTCCAAACCAATCATTACCCGTCTTCATGCAGTTGACCGTTACGCCCGAAAATCCGCTGGAATGGTTTGCCCTCAAAACGAATCTGGTTCCCCTTCCTCTGCTTCATGCGCAGCTTTTCCCCATCATCGCCAAAGCAGTACTGGAAGCGGGCGACAAGGGTGTTTTCGATGCGGTCGCCGGAGGCAGCGGGACCATCGATGAAGTTGCCGCTGTCTGTCGGCTCAACCGGAAGGCAACGGGCGAATTGATGGGCCTTCTGACTACGCTGGGTTATTTTCAGTACCAAAACGAGCGTTTTCGGCTTACGCCAATGGCCCGTAAATGGACGCTTTCGTCGGATCGGGGTTCCACGCACGGGATGATGGTTTTCAACAACCGGGTGGTGTGGCCCTGGCTGGAGCAACTGGGAACGTATCTGCAAACCGGCGAGGGCATTCAGTATCACGATCATCTGACCAGCGAGGAGTGGACGTATTACCAGAACGCCATGATGGCCGCCACCAACACGGAAGCGGTTGAATTTGGCCGACGGGCACCGATTCCGAAGATGGCGACTCACATGCTCGACATCGGCGGTTCGCACGGACAGCATTCCGTTGCCCTCTGCAAACGCCTTCCGGCGCTGCGCTCGGTGCTTCTGGATTTGCCGCAGGCCATTGAGAAAGCGGCCCCGCTGCTGGCGCAGGCGGGAATGGGAGACCGCATACGACATCAGCCGGGCAACGCCCTCACCGACGATTTCGGCGAGAACCAGTACGACATTGTGCTGATGTCGAGTCTGGCTCATCACTTTTCCAACGAACAGAACCAGAAAGTAGCCCGTAAAGTGGCCCGGGCACTTCGACCGGGAGGCGTTTATATCGTCAATGAATTCATTCGCCCCAAATTGGGGGATAAGCCTAACCTGGTGGGGAGCAGTACCGACCTGTTCTACGGACTCACCAGCACGGCGGGAAACTACTCCATCGAAGAGATAAAAAGCTGGCAATCAGAAGCAGGACTAAAATCTTATAAAGTGAAGACCTATCTGAGCATTCCGGGTCGGGCGATGGTGGCCGCAAAAAAATAGGTGAAAAAAAGGGGGATATTTTGATGAAGTGTATTAAGATAAATCGTAATTTGGGCACACGGTTTTCTTAACTTCATAACATACTAATGCCGAATTGACGGCACAAAAATTAGTCCGGGCTTCCACCCGGACTTTTTGTTGGTGTACAGGAAGCAAATCGTCTCCGATTATCCCCGTGTAATAAGCTTAAAGCACCATTTTCTCAATCAGCAGAATGAACAGGTGAATAACCTTGATATGAACCTCCTGAACGCGGTCGGCATAGCCAAAATGTGGCACCCGGACTTCTACGTCGGCGGTTCCGGCGAGTTTTCCGCCATCCTTACCGGTCAGCAGCACCACCTTCATGCCCTTCTGCCGTGCTGCTTCCACGGCCCGGATCACGTTTCCGGAGTTACCGCTCGTGCTGATTCCCAGTAACACGTCGCCCTCGTTGCCTAAACCTTCGATAAAGCGGGAAAACACAAACTCGTACCCAAAATCATTGCTGACGCACGACAGATGGCTCGGATCGGAAATGGCGATTGCGGCCATTGCCGGGCGATTTTCGCGGTAGCGGCCCGAAAGTTCTTCCGCAAAATGCATGGCATCGCAGTGCGAGCCGCCGTTGCCGCAGGAGATTATTTTCCGGCCATTGCGCAGGGCGTCGGCCATCAGCCGGGCCGCCTCTTCGATATGGGATAAGTTGGTTTCATCATGCAGAAAAGCGTCCAGCACCGACCGGGCTTCGGTCAATTCCTGGCGAATCAGTTGGTTGGTTGTCATTCGGGAATTGGTAATTGGGGGATTGGGTAATTGAGGAATGGGGTGAAGCGAATATCCATTTACCCAATTACCCTGATTTACAACACTAAATTTCGGTAGGCCATGTTCCAGCGCACTCCAAACGAAGTCATGGACGAACTATAATCAAGTCGCGAGGCCTGGCTGTCGCTCAAGCGAAGCATCTGCCGAAAATCGAGAAAGAAGTTATGTTTCAGCATGTAGGTGGCCCGCAGGTCGCCGTAGGAGACGAGGGTTTCTCGGCCCTGAGCCACAAAATTACCTTCGTTCCGAAAACGCGTTTCGTAGCTCTTCAGCAGATTGCCTCCGTAGTTGCGGCCCGGCGGGTCGACGCCGAAGCGCAGTACTCCGAGAATACCCGTCAGATTCAGACGCGGGATGGGCTGATAGCGGACGATCGCCAGTCCCTCGCGGAAGTTGGCACCCAGCGGATGGGCCAGCGGCTGACTATAGTTCACGTAATTGGTATTCGACGTCCGGTGGGCATACGTAAAAGGCCGGACCACATTGAATTCACCCTGTACGTCGAGATTCGGAATGCCAAACGCATCGACGTATTTGATGCCTGTCTGAAACGCCGTTTTCTGCGTCCAGGCGCCGTTTCGGGCCCGCCAGTCGCTTATCCGGAATTCATCGATCAGTAACTGGTTGTACCACAGAAATTTCCCCAGAAAATTAACTTTCCAGTCGAGACCCAGCAGGGCATTGTCGGCGCTGTTGCGAAAGCCTTCGATGTAGCGGTACAGAATGACCGGATTTAGGTAATTCAGTTCCAGTTGGTCGCGGCCAAAAATGACAGCCTCGAAGATTCCCACGTTGACGTGTTTTCCGATGTTGACACTCAGGTGGTGCATGGTCGCATACTTGCGTGGTAGTGGCTCGTTGGCACTGACGGGTCGCTGCCGGTTCTGTAGCTCGCTGTACAGGTTAGTATACTGAAACGGCCCGAGGCGGGTCGTGATGCGCAGAAACGTATAGGGGGCACTGTTGTCTGACAGAAACAGCGACCGAAAGCCGTTACCGACGAAATTACGGTCATGGCCGAACTGGAGGTTGATTACTTTCAATGCGTTGAACGTGATGTAGCCCCGCGCCGACAGAAAATCGACCCCGCCCGGCTGCCTGCCAAACTGCTTTGCCATCCCTTCGGAGGGCGCGATGGCCTCGTCCGTCGAAACAACGTAATTGGTCGTATAGTCCTGAATGTTGCGGGAATAAAGCGCCTGATTTTCGGAGAAAAACGTGTAGAAACTCAGCCGTTTGAGGACACTACCCCGAATTTCGACGCCCCGGGAGTTAACATAAGGTCTTTGCCGTTCGGCCCTTCCCCGACCTTCGGTAATCACGTTCAGGTTCTCGAATCCACCGTTAAAATTTATGACGGGACTCATGTGGACGTCGAAATAAGCATTTCCTGCGTGGAAGAAGTCGCTTTTTTTCCGGTAAAAAACGCCCAGAAACGGTCGGCGGCTGTTGCCGATGGGGTTGTAATTGGGACCAAGCTTGGACAACTGAATCTGAGTCGCCGACAGCGAATCATGGCTGGGGCGGGGCGTGAGCCATTCCCAGCTATCGTCACGGAGGTATTGTACGTTGAAGCGGTCGACCGGTGACAGCCGCGTGTAGGGGTCTTCCAGCAGACTATCGGTCATCTGAACCACCTGGTGACGATTGTAGGGCTTCACCGAACTGTGAAAATTATCCGCCCAGCGGCCCTGCTTTACTTCGAGCCGGTCTATCAGGTGGTAGTAGTCGGTATTGAGCGGAATCGTCTGGCTCTGGGCAAATCCCGGAATGGTATTGACCAGCAGCCCGATCAGCAGCAGGTATGCATGTCTCATAAAAAACCACAATCCGTATGCATCGCGTCCGGAAAGACAGTACAAAGTAAGGAATCTGTTTGGATTGTCTTTCATCGTGCTTTTAAATTAGCTTTATTTAGTTCCATTTCGTTCAGCCATCCATGTTCGTATTTTCCCAGCAGCCCTCCGTGGCTAATCATTTCATCGCCGAACTCCGCGACGTTACCGTTCAGAAAGATCCCATGCGCTTTCGTCGCAATCTGGAGCGGCTGGGCGAGCTGATGGCCTACGAGATATCTAAGTCCCTCAATTATCAGACCAATAAAATAAAAACGCCTCTCGGCGTCTCGGCAACCCAACTTTTGGCGAATCCGCCCGTGCTGGCAACCATTCTGCGGGCGAGTCTGCCATTCCATCAGGGCTTTCTGAATTATTTCGACAAGGCGGAAAACGCTTTCGTGGGTGCTTATCGGGGCTATCATGCCCATGACGAAGGCTTCGACATCGCAATGGATTACATTTCCAGTCCGGATCTGAGCGGCAAGACGGTGATTCTGATGGACCCGATGCTGGCGACGGGCCGCTCACTGGAGAAGGTGTATCACGCGCTGCTGCGCTATGGCATACCGGCGCAGACGCATATCGCCGCCGTGATTGCCAGTCCGGAAGGGATTCAGTTTGTGCAGGAACGCCTGCCCCAGTGTCGCCTCTGGCTGGGAGCCATCGATGAGCACCTCGACGACCATTTCTACATTGTCCCCGGTCTGGGCGACGCGGGCGATCTGGCGTTTGGGAGTAAGTTGTAAACAAGGAGGAAAGGAGAAAAGGAGAAGAGGAAGACTTACCATCGCATCCCTACTCCTTTTCTCCCTTTCCTCCCTTTCCTCCTTAATTCATCAATTCATCAAACGTCAGGCTGATGTAGTACATCGAGCCAATGGACGGGCTGCCGAACGCCTGAATGTAAGGTTTGCCAAACAGGTTTGTTCCGCCCAGTTTAACAATCGACTTTAGTTTCGACAGTTTGTAGCTTACCTGCGCATCGAAGTTGTTGATAGCCGGAACAATCGTATTGGCGTACAGCGGCACACCTACTTCGGTTGGCTGACCGAAGCCTTCCCAGGTAAACGCGTCCTGATGACGGAACGACAGGGCAAAGCCAACATTGGAATCGGTCGTAGGCCGCTTGCTGAACGAGATGTTCCAGCGATACTTCGGCGTATTGAAGCCGGACGTCTGCAGTTCGGCGGTCGGTGTAAAGTTGTTCAGAGTGTTGTTGGCGATGTTACCGGCGATGGCAAATCCTTTGTTCAGGGCGTAATTCAGACCGATGGCCCAGCCGGAGGCGGTGATACGCTCACTGCTGTTAACCGGCATGGAGAACACGCGGCGGGTGTTGCCACTCAGTACGCCTGTTGCCAATGGCAGGGCAGGAAGCGGGCTGGTGGGAATAGCTGCCGTTGGTTGAATCAGAACAACCGACCCAATGAAGTCCCGGTAAATACTGTAATAATAATATGCGTCGACCAGCAGTCGGCGGTTAATCACGCCTCGGTAACCAATTTCGTAGCTCTGAACGCGTTCCGGACGGAACTCTTTACGCTCATAGGGTTTCAGATTGCCGATATTGCCAGCTACCGCCTGATATTGAACGAAGTTATCCAGGCCAGCATTGACCTGTGCCGTGGTGTTCTGCTGAATCAGCCCCTGTACCTGAGCGGAAGCTAATTGAGCCGCTACCTGCTGCTGAATGGCAGCCTGAGCCTGTGAAGCCGGAATCAGACCCGCCGCAACCGCCGCGTTAACCTGCGCCGTCACAGCGGCCGTTACCTGCGTCGTGACAGCCGCCACAACCTGCGGTTGAACAAGTCCCGTAAGCACCTGTCTTTGCTGGTCACGGAATTGCTGGTTAGCCGCCTGTGCCTGAATCGCCGCACCCACCGCCGTTACGTCCGTGCGGGAGTAGGAATTTGCCAGGTTATAGCGCTCATAGAACTCTGGCAGGCCACCAACAAGCCGGGCAAGCGGCGTCTGCAGGTCGATATACTGATTCTGCGTCGTCGGAATCCGGAAGCCGGTTTGGTACGACAGACGGATGTTCTGCTCACCGAACGTTGCCACTGCTGACAGACGCGGCGTAAACTGGCCTTTGAAATTCTGGTTCTTATCGTAACGCGTCGAGCCGGTCAGTTTCAGGTGGTTATTAAGTATTGTTTTGCTGATCTGCGCAAATGCCCCGTACTCGGTAATGTTGATGCGGCCATCCCGTCCATCCACCTGATCGGCAAAGAGCGTTCCCTCCGATCCTAACTGGTACTGACGCAGATTGGCCCCGATGAGTACGTCGGCAAACTTGATTTCGTTCTTGAAATTATAGACGCCCTCGGCATGATACAGATTGGACTTGTCGAGGAAAGCGCCGCCGCCCCGGACGATGGGCGTCGAGCGGGCGTTTTCATACAGCGTGTTATAGGTGTCGGTGCCCGGAAGGGGGCGACCCTGATCGGCAACGCCCCGGGCCGCCAGATGAGCGGCTTCGTCGGCCTGACCAGCCACGCGGGCCGCCAGGTAGGCACCCACATACTGACCAAACCAGGCCGTGCTGGGCCGCCAGGCTTCGTTCATCGTGACGGCCGCCAGACCGGCGGTGTATGAATCGCCGGAGCGTTCCTGCGTCGTGTAGGCCCGCAGCGTGAAGTTGTCGCCCCGTAGTTCGAGCTTGGCCTGCGTCAGGCTGAAATTACGTAGTGAGTAGCGCCCGTTGGCCGTGTAGACGGTTGTTCCGTAGCCGTAGTTGACCTGTCCGATAGCCTCGACTTTCTCCGAAACGCGGTAGTGCAGCGCCCCGTTGAATTTAAAGCTTTTCGTATTATAGTCGACGAGGTCAAGTTCGCGGTAGCCCGTGCGGCTGACGTTCACGTTAGGAATCAGACCAGCGCCGAGCGCTGCCTGAATCTGGGCACGCTGGGTTGTTGACAGGGCTGGATTGGCTGCCAGCGCCTGGGCTACCGTCCGCATATTGGCCTGCGCCTCGTCGCCGTAGACGTTCATGCCATCGTAGTTGACCGGAATACCAGGTCCACGGTCGGGGGCGGCAGAGTTATTGCCGCCCGTAGTGGCGTTCAGGTTGGTGTAGTCGGTGGCCTGCCAGTCCTGCGCCCGGATATACGACAGGTTTACCTTGAACGCAAACCGGTTGTTGAACGCCTTAGCGTAGCGAATAGAGGCGTCGTAGAAGCCCGTTGTGGGCGTCGAGCGGTTCTCGGCATGCATGACGCCCGTCTTGACGTTGGCGCTCAGGCCCTGATACAGAAACGGGCTTTTGCTGGTCATCAAAATCAGCCCCTGAATGGCATTGGGGCCGTAAAGCGCCGATGCCGCACCCGGCAGAATTTCCACGCTTTCTACATCCTGCTCCGGCATCCCGACGATGTTATCGACGGGGAAGTTCAGACCGGGGGCGGAGTTGTCCATCCCGTCGATCAACTGTACGGTACGCGGGTTTCCGGTAGCACCGAATCCGCGCATGTTGACGGCCCGGAACAACAGACCCTGGGTGGCTACGTCGATACCTTTCAGATTGGCAAGGCTCGCGTAGAAATCCGTAGCAGGCGTGTTCTGAATAGCGCGAAGGTCCAACTTCTCGACCGTAACGGGCGCTTTCATCACGCTCTCCTCTACGCGGGAGGCCGACACCACCACCTCCTGACCGAGCATCACCTGCTCCTGTAGGGCCACGTTTACGGTGGAAGCACCGTTACTGACAGCTATCTCCTGCGTCTGGTACCCTACGGATGAAATAACAAGGGTCAGGGGCGGGGCCGCGTTTGTGGTAAACGAAAACTGCCCCTTGTTATCGGTGATCGTACCCGTCAATTTCCCTTTGACCGTAATGCTGACGCCAGCGAGCCCATCCCCGGTTCTCCCATCGGTTACCGCACCGGCTATTTTAGTCTGAGCAAATGCAAAAATGCTCATCATCAGGAGTAAACCCGTCAGACTTACCCTTGTCGTAAAACTTTTCCTCATGGATACATGTAGGTTTGTGAAGTGAATGCGAATATTTAACGCAATAATTACCATTAGCGTGTTTATTTACAACTTTTTATCAGGATATTAATATCAATATAATGCTCTGTCTTCACTTTTTACGCAATGGTCTTATCGGGCTGACAGGTCTTATTATTCTATTGTCGGGCTGTCAGCCAGGGCCCTATCAGCTTAAATCCTCTTTCGATTCCACCCGCCTGCCGCCGCCTCCGGACTATAGCCAAAGCGAGAACTGGGCGGCGCTGCCGGAGAAAACCGATATGGCCGACCGTATTCCTGATGGAGCGCCCGCTTCGATACGGGACGGACAGACTGCGGCCAAAGCCGACGTCTTTTTTATTCACCCCACTACCTATACGTACGAGCCCGCTGAGGGCGGCTATCCCTGGAACGGCAGCCTGAGCGACGGCGAGCTGAATCGCCGCACCGACGAGTCGACGATTCTCAATCAGGCGTCAGCATTCAATGATGCGGGCCGGGTCTTTGCTCCCCGCTATCGCCAGGCCCATTATTATTCGTTTCTCACCAAAAATGATGCCGATAAGAAGCAGGCGCTCGACATAGCCTATTCGGACGTAAAAGCCGCTTTTGAATACTATCTGGCTCACCATCAGGATGGTACCGGGCAACCCCGGCCCATTATCATTGCCGCCCACAGTCAGGGGACCATGCACGCCGTGCGGCTGCTGAAGGAGTTTTTTGATGGTAAACCGCTGCGGGAACAGCTCGTGGTGGCCTACCTGATTGGCATCGCTGTGCAGCCGAACACGTTTGAAACCATTCGACCCGGCGAATCGGCAACCGAAACGGGCTGTTTTGTCTCGTGGAATACCTTTGCTGACGGCTATGTGCCGGATTATTACAAAAATGGCCTCAATACGGCGGTCTGCACCAACCCGCTGACCTGGACGATTACGGAAACTTACGCTCCGTATGAGGACAACAAAGGCGGCGTCGGCTTGAAATTCCGGTTTGTTCCCCGTCTGGTCGATGCCCGGAACCATGAGGGCCTGCTATGGGTCAAACGCCCGAACGTGGCCGGGGCGGCATTGCTGCGGCAGAAAATCTGGCACCGCGCCGACATTAATTTTTACTGGATGAATCTGCGGGAAAACGCAGCGCAGCGGGTGAGGGCCTTTCTCAATAAGAAAACAGTCCGGTAACAAAGATTTGGGGGAAAGGTCGTAGATTCGGCGGTTTTTACTGACAAACAACGTTATTATCACTTAATTAACCCATGAATCACACATATGCCGTCATTATGGCCGGCGGGGTTGGAACCCGCTTCTGGCCGTTCAGCCGCACGAACAACCCCAAGCAGTTTCACGACGTTCTAGGCACCGGCAAAACACTTCTGCAGCAAACGGCCGACCGTTTCGATACCATTTGCCCCAACGAAAATATCTATATCGTCACCAGCCTCGAATACCGCGACCTGGTCAAACAGCAGCTTCCGTTTCTGAACGACGAGCAGATCCTGCTCGAACCCGTCCGGCGCAATACGGCTCCCTGCATCGCCTACGCCGCCTACAAAATTGCGGCCCACGACCCGCAGGCCAACCTCGTTGTAGCACCAGCCGATCACATTATTCTGAAAGAAGAAGAGTTCCGGAATTCCATCCGGACGGCGCTTACGGCCACCGAGCATCAGGATATTCTGGTGACGCTCGGCATTCAGCCCAGCCGCCCCGACACGGGTTATGGCTACATCCAGTATGTGCCGGAAGAATCGGGCGACGGGCCGCTGAAAGTGAAGACATTCACCGAAAAACCGCACCTCGAACTGGCACAGCAGTTTCTGGAAAGCGGTGAATTTGTCTGGAATGCCGGTATTTTCGTCTGGAACGTCCGGGCCATTATCCGCGCTTTCGAGAAATATCTGCCCGAAACAGCGGAGGTATTCGCTGAAGGAAACACGCTTTATTACACCCAAAAAGAGCAGCCTTTCATCAATAAAGCCTACACGCACTGCAAAAGCATTTCCATCGACAACGGCGTTATGGAAAAAGCGGAGAACGTGTATGTGGTGCTGAGCGATTTTGGCTGGTCGGACCTGGGGACCTGGAAGTCGCTGTATGAGGTGTCGGAGAAGGACGACAACGCAAATGTCATCGACGGCAAACTGATGATGTACGACACCAGAAACTGCATCATCAAAACGCCCAAAGACCGCCTTGTGGTGATTAATGGGCTGGACGGCTACATCGTCGCCGAATATGATAACGTCCTGTTAATCTGCCGGAAAGACGAAGAGCAGAAAGTGAAGGAGTTCGTCGCCGACGCCAAAGAACAGGGCGGGCAGTTTGTGTAGAACGGTTTAGCCCCTGAAGGGGTGGACCTGGTGCTAAAAGCCCCTAAATCCCCTGAAGGGGACTTGGCGCTGCCTCAATCAGAATCCGGAATCAGCGGAGCCAAGTCCCCTTCAGGGGATTTAGGGGCATTTTTTTAGTACTTTACTTTTTCAAATACTCGATATTATCGGTCTGAATGTCTTCCGTCTGCTGCACATTCCGGAAGGCATACTCCATCTTTTTCCGGTCAAACTCCCTTTCGTTGTTCGCCAGCCAGATGGTCGCTACACCGTTTCCGATGAAGTTGGTGATGGAGCGGGCCTCCGACATGAACCGGTCGACGCCCAGCAGCAGAGCCAGCCCTTCGAGCGGAATCAGAGGCTGGCCGTTTACCTGCAAAGCCTGCAATGTACTCGCCAGCACGATAAACCCGCTGCCGGTTACGCCTGCCGCCCCTTTTGAGGTCACCATCAGAATGCCGATGATGGTCAGTATCTGGTTGAAGGTTAGTTCGACGCCGAAGACCTGCGCCAGAAAAATCGTCGCCATCGAGAGATAGATCGTCGTCCCGTCGAGGTTGAACGAATAGCCAGCAGGCACCACCAGCCCGACAACCGATTTGGAACAGCCCATGCGTTCGAGTTTCTCCATCAGCGAAGGGAGGGCCGCTTCCGACGACGACGTACCCAGCACAATCAACAATTCCTCGCGGATATACCGCAGAAACCGCCACAGCGACACCCGGTAATGACGCAGAATCAGAAACAGCACGACAAAAATGAACATAGCCATTGTCGTATAAACCGTCATCATCAGCTTCCCCAACGGAATCAGCGTTTTGATTCCGTATTTGCCTATCGTGTAAGCCATGCCCCCAAACGCTCCGATGGGCGCAAACAGCATGACCAGATGCAATCCTTTGAACACCCAGCGGGAGGCAACCGTCAGCCCATCGATGATTTTCTGCTTACCGCCATATCGACTCAGCAGCATTCCGAACAGAATGGCAAACAGCAGCACCTGAATAGTGAGGTTGTCGGCCAGAAACTGCCACCAGCTAAATTCCTGCGCACCTTTAGTGTATTTGCTGATGTCGCCGCTCGTCGCTGCCGTTGCCGCCACCCCGTCGCCGGGCCGGATGATGTTCGCCACCAGCAGACCAATGAGCAGTGCCAACGTCGTAACTACTTCAAAATACAGAATGGCCTTTCCGCCCACCCGTCCGACCTTTTTCAGATCACTCATGCCGACGATGCCCAGCGTGATGGTCAGGAAGATGATGGGTTCGATAAACCGTTTGACCACCCAGATGAATGACTTGCCGAGTACGTCCATCCGCACGGCAGTTTCGGGCGCAAAATGCCCCAGCAGGGCTCCGGCGGTGATGGCGGTCAGTACCCAGAAGGTTAGGTTGGTGACGATTTTTTTCATTGGCGTACAAAATACAAAGAAGCCACCGAATATCTAAGTGAATGAATAATGTAGGATGTAAGTACCAAGCCCAAATTAAATGTAAAATGGATAATGTAAAATGGATAATTAAATATTTGATGATGAGGCACTTGACCTAATTCGCCCATTATACATTTTACATTGTACATTCACTTATATTATTCATTTTACATTTAGTTTGGGATAGTGGATATCAGCCTGGAATAAATCGGCTGATTTCTGTTTCTACGGCATTGGCGAGCAGTTCGGGTGCCTGCCTGATGGCATCAGCGAAGGTCATTCCCTCCGGCGTAATGGCAATGGCCCCGGCAAGTCCGAGTGCCCGGATCTGTTCCGGCGACAGTTGGAGTCGTCCGCAGAAAGCAACTACCGGAACCCGATGCTGACCAGCGAGGCGGGCAATTCCGCCAATGACTTTTCCGGAGAGTGTCTGCTCGTCCAGTCGCCCTTCGCCCGTGATGACCAAATCGGCCCCGGCAATGCGGCTGGACAGGTTCAGATACGCTGCCGCCAGCGAAAAACCGCTTTGCAGATCGGCGTTCAGGAATACGCGGGCACCGTAGCCCAGGCCCCCGGCGGCCCCGCTGCCGGGTTCGTACGCCGGATTCGGCCAGTGCATCCCGCTAATCACGTCGGCCAGATGCCGTAGCCCGGCGTCCAGATGCCGTACGGCCCGGTCGTCGGCCCCCTTCTGCGGTCCGTAGACATAAGCAGCCCCTTCTGGTCCGTAAAGCGGGTTTTCTACGTCGCAGGCCACGACAAAGTTGGTATCCGACAGTTGCGGCATAATTCCGGACGCGTCGACGTGATGCAGGTAAAGCAGGTTCTGCCCGACGGGTATGAGCGCCCGTCCGGCGGCGTCCGTCAGCCGGTAGCCCAGCGCCGCTGCCATGCCGATGCCGCCATCGTTGGTGGCGCTGCCGCCGATGCAGAGTACAATCGTCTGAACACCCCGGCGCAGGGCCGCCCGGATGAGTTCGCCGGTACCGAATGTACTGGTCATCAGCGGGTCGCGCTCGTCTGGAGTCAGTCGGAACAGCCCCGACGCCTGCGCCATTTCGATAAAGGCCGTTTTGCCGTCGCCGGAAATGCCATACACTGCTTCAACCCGACGGAATAATGGGTCGGCAACCCGTTCGGTCAGTAGCTGACCGCCGGAGGCCTGGGTCAGCAGTTCGGCGGTTCCTTCGCCGCCGTCGGCAACGGGCTGCCGGTCAATTCGTAGCGCGGGATTGGAGCGAAGCAGTTGCTGAGCAATGATTTCAGCAACCTGCCGGGCCGATAGTGACCCTTTGAATTTATCAGGAGCGATAAGAATCTTCATTTTAACCAATCAATTGCATCAACCACAAACACATGAACGTTGCCAGGCCCATCAGCACCGACATAATGCTGTACGATTTGAGCATCAGGGGTGCAGGCAACTGCCCAAAGCGGGCCACCACCCAGAAATAGGCGTCGTTGGCGTGAGAAAGCATCATCGAACCGGCTCCCATCGCCGCCAGCACCAACAGTTTATCCCAATCGGTGTCAAAACCCAGCGCCGGAAGCAGCGGCTGCAGAATGGACGCCGCCGACAGCACGGCCACCGTCGATGAGCCCTGCGCCGTTTTAAAGACAACCGTCAGCAGAAAGGGCACCAGCAGCCCTATGAACGGGCTGCCCGGTCCGGCCTGACGGGTTACTGCCGACAGCGACTGTCCAATGTCCATATGCTGAATCACCTCGCCAAAGGCTCCTCCGGCACCCACAATCACCAGCACTGGCCCCGCCTTGACGATAGCTTCTTCGGTCAACTCGTTAATCGTCTGCTTATTTATTGTCGGTAACAGGCGTAACGAGAGACCGATTCCCACGCACAACGCCATGATGGGATCGCCCGCAAAATCGATGACCCGGCGCAGCAGAGCCGGGTAGGCGTCCGGCGTGAGCGAAATGACGGATCGGAAAGCGATTAAGGCAATCGGCACCAGAATTGCCAGCAGGGCCCCCCTTGCCGGGGGCAGCCGGCCTGTCGGCACAGGAACACCCTTTTCGGCTGGCTCGTAGGAAGCCAGGGAATGTCCGTACTGTTTTTCGGCCCATTTTGCCCAGAAATAACTAACGCTGGCACCCGGTACGGCCAATAGGCTACCCAATAGAATCATGCGCCCCGTATCGACGTTCAGGATGCCGACGGCGGCAGTGATGCCCGGATGCGGCGGCACCAGGCAATGAACGGCGTATAGTCCTCCGGCCAGACACAGAACCAGTTGCAGGTGTCCCCACCGGAGCCGCTGCGCCAGCGTCAGCACCAGTCCGCTCAGTACGATGAAGCCTGAGTCACAAAAGATTGGCAGGCCGACAAGAAACGCCATCATCGTAATAGCCAGCGGTGCCCGTTGTTCACCCACCCGGTGCAGAATGGCGCTGGCAATGCTGTGTGTTGCGTGACTTTTGTCGAGCAGACTGCCCAGAATCGTCCCCAGAATTACCAGCAGACCAATTTTTTCCAGTGTATGCCCGAAACCGGCCCGCAGGTGTTTCAGTACGTCGCCGGAGGGCATACCAGCCAGCAAACCTACCACAATGGTAAGACAGAAAAGCACCAGAAACGTGTGAATTCTGAACCGTGAACTAAGCAGAATAATAGCAACGATACTGAAAAGCAGAAGCAGTACGGTGGTCATTGGGTTAGGGAGTTGGGTAAATGGGTAATTGGGTAAATGGGTAATTGAGGTAAATGTGGTAAATGGGTGATTAGGTAAATAGGTATTCGTTTTATCCGGCCACAAATTACCCTAGTTACCCCAATTACCCATTTACCTATTTACCCACTCACCCATTTACCCATTGCTCCACGGGCGGCTGGCAGCTTTTCCAGTGACCGCCAGATGGTGTGTAGGCTCTTTATCGAATGATAGCACCCTTTCTGTGGCGACGCTTTGACGGCGTTGACCGGATGGCCGTTACGGTCAAGCGTTCCAAACCATTCTTTCCCGTTTTTATCCGAAAAATGTGTCCACAGATATTCATGAACGCGTTTGAGCCATTTCTCACCGTCGGGATGCTGCGTCAGGGCATATCCCTGCGCCAGCACCGCCGCCGCCTCCAGATGCACCCAGGCGAGTTTCCGATCCCACTCGCTGTCGACGCAGGGCCGTTCTTTTAGGTCTATATACTGAAAAAAACCGCCCTGCTGATCATCCCAGCTCAGATCGGCCAGATGAAACACCAGCGTCATGACCTGCTGGGCCAGTCGGCGGTTTTTGTTCAGCGCCGCCGCCTCAAGCAGATAACCCGCCGTTTCGAAACCCAGGCCCGGGTGGATGCGGCGCCCCGTGCTACTGTCGGAGAAACCGCCCCCCGGCAGAATGTTTTCCCGCAGGAGATTGATGCGCCGGTCGACAAACTCGTTCAGCAGCTCATGGATCGTCTGTTCATAAGCCGCCTGATACACATCGGGATCGAGCAGCGCCTGGGTTTCAAGCAGGGCTTTCAGGAGCATCATGGGTTCGCTCAGGTGTTTGTATACCCGAAAGCTACCCAGTTCGTTCTCCCATTGCCGATGCTGATGCCGACGGTGTTCCAGTATCGTTTCCAGCGTCTCCACAGCCAGCGCCGCCGCCTCTTCGTCGCCGGTGGTGGTATGCCATTGCGCTAACGCCATCGTCGCAAAACAGTCAGGTACGACGGTTGGGGCAGGTGCAACGGGCCGGCCCCGGCGGTCGACAATACCGAACCAGCGGCCATCTTCATCTGAACGGCCCCATTTTTTTAGAAAATCAATCCCATGCCGGGCCAGGTCCAGCCAGGCCGACTGCGCATCCACCCGATTGTACAGCCACCCGAATGCCCACGCCTGCTGCGCCTGAAGATGGATATGCTTATCGGTATCGAATACTTCGCCCGTATCCAACAGACTGTTGAAGTAGCCTCCACAAAGCGCATCCCGGCTGTGACTGAGCCAAAATGGTAGTATAGACCGAAACAGCGCTTCCTGATACTGAGCAGATATCTTCGCAGAATCGAGCATCTTTTTTCAGAAGAAAGAAGATAGAGAAAAGACGAAGGACGTATTCGCCTTCTGTCTTTTTCTTTTGTCTATAAGTCTTTTATCTCTTCCCTATCTTTGCCAAAATTGACAAAACTTTTCCGAACATGACGGCCCTGCAGGAGCGGTTCAAGCAAATTACTACGTTTATTTTCGACGTCGACGGCGTGTTGACCGACGGCACCGTCAACGCTCTGGAGTCGGGCGAGCAATACCGGACCTTCTATATCCGGGACGGCTACGGCATTGAACGGGCCATCAACGCGGGCTACCGGGTCGCTATTCTGTCGGCAGGAAATCAGGTGGGCGTTCGCAAACGGCTCGAATTTCTAAAAATTAAGGACATTATGATGGGCGGACCTACCGACCAGAAAATTCATGCTTACCTGGGCTATCTGAATCGGGATAAACTGACTGAAGAAGAAGTGCTGTATATGGGCGACGATCTGCCTGATTTTCCCGTGCTGCGCCGCCCGAACCTGTTCAGTACCTGCCCGGCAGATGCCGCCGACGAAATCAAGGCCGTCTGCGATTATGTTTCGCCCATGCCCGGCGGTCGCGGGGCCGTCCGGGATGTCATCGAACAGGTCATGAAAGCGCAGAATAAATGGCTGGCGTGGGTGTCGGACGAACAGCCATTTGCGCTGCATAATGAGAAGTGATTATTACACAGAGCGGTCCGCCGCTGCGGTTGATCAGAGGTCATCAGAGTTGATCAGAGTTGCTTTTCTTTCAATTTTTCTCTGATTATCTCTGATGCCCTCTGATTATCCGCAGCGGCGGACCGCTCTGTGTAACAACCCCAACCCCGAATTACACATGAAAAAGCTCCTTTTCCTCCTTATCTGTTTGCCGTTTATGCTTCAGGCGCAGGATTACAAGAACAAAATAACACTCGTTGTCCACGGCGGGGCAGGCACCATTACCCGGAAAAATATGACGCCGGAGAAGGAGAAAGCCTATAACGCCGCCCTCACCCAGGCACTCCAGGCGGGTTATTCTGTTCTTAAAAAGGGCGGTACGAGTCTGGATGCCGTCGAGGCGGCCATTCACGTAATGGAAGATTCGCCGCTGTTCAATGCGGGGAAAGGAGCGGTTTTTACGCATGATGGAAAGAACGAGCTGGACGCTTCCATTATGGACGGCAAAACCGGCATGGCCGGGGCAATTGCGGGCGTGACCACCATCAAAAATCCCATTACCGCTGCCCGGAAAGTGATGGAGAAATCCGAACACGTGATGATGGTCGGCAGGGGGGCTGAAGACTTTGCCAAATCGCAGGGCGTCGAACTGGTCGATCCGAAGTATTTTTATACCGAGACCCGCTGGAATGCCCTTCAAAGCGCTATCAAAGAAGAGAAAGTACAACTCGACCACTCGGCCAAAGACACGACCGGGGCCGTTCTGGACGACCAGATTTTTGTGGAAGGGAAGAAATACGGCACCGTCGGCTGCGTGGCCCTCGACCAATATGGCAACCTGGCGGCGGGGACGTCCACCGGCGGCATGACCAACAAACGCTTCGGTCGGGTGGGGGATGCGCCCATCATCGGGGCGGGCACCTACGCCAGCAACGCGACCTGCGCCGTGTCGGCAACGGGCCACGGCGAATATTTCATCCGGTCGGTGGTGGGCTATGACATCTCGGCCCTGATGGAATACAAAGGCTACAGCGTACAGAAGGCCTCCGATGAAGTAGTGATGAAAAAACTCGTACAACGCGGCGGCGAAGGCGGAGTCATTGCCCTCGACCGCAACGGCAACGTCGCCATGCCCTTCAATTCGGAGGGCATGTATCGGGGTTACATCCGGGCCGACGGTAAAATGGAGGTGAAAATTTATAAAGACTAAGGCCGGTTACGCCTCGGCAAACTCCGCAAACCGTTTCAGCAGATACTTTGTGCGCTCGCCGGGCAGGCCGTCGCCAATCCTCATGTCGTCGACGCGGGTGATGGGCAGCAGTTGCTTGGTCGAGCTGGTCGTAAACGCTTCGTCTGCGTCGTAGAGATCGGAAAGCAGCACGGGCCGCTCCTCAACCCTGAAGTCGGCCTGAGCCAGTTGCAGCACCACCCGACGCGTGATGCCGTAAAGGATATGGCGATTCGGCGTGATAAGCGTGTCGCCCTTGAAGATGAAGAAATTGCTCCGGCTCAACTCGCTGATTTCACCGTTTTTGTGATAAAGTACGTCCGAAGCGCCCGCCGCCCGGATGTCGTCGGCCAGCAGAATGACGCGTTTGTAATCCGTACTTTTTACCTCCGGCATCTCCCGCACATAGTCATCCAGGATGACCTTGATACCCTGCTCGTACTGGATTGCGGGCGTAAAATGCAGTTCCTCCGTTGCTATCAGCAGGTTGGGCTTCACAACCGAAATACTATCGGGGCTGTACCCCCCGGTCAGGACGAACCGAACGCCCATGTCGGATACGTGTGTGCGTTCGATGAGGTCCAGAACGATGCGGTGTGCTTCGTCTTTACTGACGGGAATGGTCAGCCGCATTTTCTGAGCCGATGAGAAAAAGCGTTCCCAATACCAGTCCCACTGGAACGGCTGGCGGTTATACGTACGGAAATAATCGAAGAGGCCATAGCCCCGCAGCAGCCCCAGATCACTGATTTGAATCTGGGTGTCGGCAGTGCGGGCGATGGCGCCGTTGAAGTAGCAGCGGTAGGGCATTTTTGCGCTCGAAATGATATATTTACGGAAACAAAGATAGAAGGAATGTCTATTACGCCCCGAACGAAGCGACAGAATCTGGTGGCAGGCCGACGAGTTCCCGCCTCGCTGGTCTATGAGGAGATTGACGGCGTACCCTATTATTACAAAGGCTATCGCTCTGTCTTGACTCACAAAAAAACTGCGGAGGAAATTATGGGTGCCAGTGCCCTCCAATCGGCCATCGTGTCACTATTGATTCATATTCTCTATAAATATTTGCCGTTTGATGATTACCTGATTGCGACCAATGAACCGGGTCTACACATAAAAACTGGTAGTAATCTTTCTAATGATATTGCCGTCTTTGAACAAAGTTCTCTCGCCTTTCCACTGGACGAACGCTATTTTTCCACCCCGCCAAAAGTGGTTATCGAAGTAGATGTAAAAATTGATTTGCCTGCCGATGTCTCAGAGACAGAATACATCCATAGAAAAACTGAAAAGATGCTGAATTTTGGTGTGCAGAAAGTTATCTGGATTCTGTCAAAAACTCAGAAAATACTCGTCGCTGTGCAGGGGGAACGATGGATTATTACGGATTGGAATGACAATGTAGAAGTCCTGCCGGGCTGTAGTTTCGAATTAGGATCGCTGCTGCGGTCGAAGAAGGTTATCTAATAGTAAAATTTTTGTTTTATGTTTAAAGATGTTTTTATGCATTTTATAATGCAGGATGAAAAATATAGAAAGATAGAAACCACATGTTTTGGGAAAATTATTATACTTGATGATGTTGATGATTTATTTACTATCGCTAATCTTCTAACTTCATTCGACGCTCATACTTTTTCTTTCGTGGGGTGGAGAGGTCAGGCCTCTCTTAATTGGTATATTGATAGCAAAGCGGTAAGACGATTAAAACTTTATCATCTAGCCGCGGCCAAGGCGTTTGATGATAGTATTCATACATTCAATAGCTTCCTAGGTTCATATGAAGAAAAACTTTTGCAGAGAGCAAGACAGCGAGGACACGGTTACTATTTTGGAAGAAGCTTATACGATTTAGAACTGTTGTCATTGATACAACATTATGGAGGAGCAACAAGATTATTAGATTTTAGCAAAAATATGTGGATAGCATTATGGTTCGCTTGTATGGAACAGGAAGAAGAGGACGGTTTGCTGGTCTGCTTAAATATCGATAGGCTAAATAATAGTATGGCTCACATTAAAGAAGGGCTTACGTCTTTGAAGTTAGAAAAAATTTTAGAGATTGTTCCAAAGCATCCAATTATATATGAGCCAATGCATCTTATACCAAGAATGAAAAATCAGCATTCCTTTTTCGTTTTTGGTAATGCAGTTAACGAATCATGGGGATCTATCCCGGTGTACTCAAGTGAAGACTTGACATTTATTGGTATATCTTCAAAATTAAAGAAGAGCCTTAATTTATTATGGAAGCCATTATTTGGTTTTGATGAAACATATATTTATGACGACCTTGAAGGTTTTTCTCAGAGCCACAATTCAAACAGAAGTATAGACTTTGAGTTTCAAACTTTTGGTTAACATTTTGAAGAAGGGATAGATTTATTGCTACTTCTAAATATTAACCAAAAGTATCAGACCAGTTTCTTATACTTAATCCGCTTCGGCGTAGCGTCCGTTCCCAGACGTTTGCGGCGGTTTTCTTCGTATTCGGAGAAATTGCCTTCAAACCAATACACCTGCGAATCGCCTTCAAAAGCCAGAATGTGCGTCGCCACGCGGTCGAGGAACCAGCGGTCGTGGGAGATGACGACAGCGCAGCCTGCGAAATTCTCCAGACCCTCTTCTAGAGCCCGAAGCGTGTTGACGTCGAGATCATTGGTTGGCTCATCCAGCAGCAGCAGGTTGGCGCCTTCTTTCAGCATCATTGCCAGATGAACGCGGTTGCGCTCCCCGCCCGACAGGTTGCCGATTTTCTTTTCCTGATCCGATCCCGTGAAGTTGAACCGGCTCACATAGGCGCGGGCATTGGCCTGTTTCCCGCCGAGAATGACCCACTCGGTTCCACCGGAAATGGTTTCAAAGACGGTTTTGTTCGGGTCCAGACCGTCGTGTTCCTGATCGACATAGGCCCACTTCACCGTATCGCCGACGTCGAAGGTGCCTGCATCAGGTTTTTCCTTGCCGGTAATGAGTTTGAAGAGCGTTGTTTTCCCGGCGCCGTTCGGGCCGATGATGCCGACGATGCCGCCCTGTGGAAGCTGGAAATCCAGATTTTCCATCAGCAGCCGGTCGCCGAACGCTTTGGCGACGCCATGTGCTTCGATGACTTTCGAGCCCAGACGCGGCCCCGCCGGAATGAAGATTTCGAGTTTATCTTCCTTCTGCTTCATGTCCTCACTCAGGAGCTTCTCATAAGCGCCTAAGCGGGCTTTCGACTTCGCCTGACGGGCTTTTGGGGCCATCCGCACCCATTCCAGCTCACGCTGCAGCGTTTTCTGGCGCTTCGACTCCTGTTTCTCTTCCTTCGCCAGACGGTTTTGTTTCTGCTCCAGCCAGGATGAATAATTGCCCTTCCAGGGGATGCCTTCGCCCCGGTCGAGTTCCAGAATCCAGCCCGCCACGTTGTCGAGGAAATACCGGTCGTGGGTAACGGCAATCACCGTACCCTTGTATTGCCGCAGGTGTTCTTCCAGCCACAGCACCGACTCGGCGTCGAGGTGGTTGGTCGGCTCGTCGAGCAGCAGCACGTCGGGTTGCTGCAGCAGCAGGCGGCAGAGCGCCACGCGGCGTTTTTCCCCGCCGGACAGAGTACCGATGCGGGCGTCGGACGGCGGGCAGCGCAGGGCGTCCATCGCCTTTTCGAGCTTGTTGTCAAGTTCCCAGGCTTCCAGATGATCCAGTTTCTCCTGCACCTCGCCCTGCCGGGCAATCAGCTTATCGAAGTCGGCATCGGGATCACCGAAGGCCTCGTTGATCTGGTCGAATTCTTTCAGCAGATCGACCGTTTCCTGAACGCCTTCCTGAACAACCTCCAGAACAGTCTTGTCGGGGTCGAGTTGCGGTTCCTGCTCCAGCATTCCGACTGAATACCCGGGTGAAAATACGACCTCGCCCTGGTAGTTTTTATCTATCCCGGCGATGATGCGCAGGAGGGTAGATTTACCAGAACCGTTGAGGCCCAGAACCCCGATTTTTGCACCGTAAAAGAAGGAAAGGTAAATATTCTTTAGGATTTGTCGATTGGGCGGAATAATTTTACTGACACCCGCCATGGAGAATATAATCGTTTCCTGGCTCATTATTTTCTTTACATTTGTGGGGAGCAAATATCAACAATAAACCCATAAGGTAGCCTTAATCAATACAGTAAAAATAATGGAACAGGCTCAATTGGTAGACGAATACGGTTACGTCAAAGACGGAAAGGTATTCTTAGCGAGCTACCTCAGCTATCCGGACCGACAGATCGGGGAAGTGAAGCGTACGGAACAGGAAGCGCTCGACTACTTTAAAAATCGCTTTACGATTGCCGAAAACAAGGTCAATCAGTTGGAGCAGGAAATTGAAGAGGCCCAGAACAAAGGGTCGTTCCTGACCAAGCTGGTGCAATTGCGCAAAAAACTGCTCAGCTTCGATGCGATAGGCAACTTTGTCCCTCTGCTGAACCGCCTTGATGCAATGGAAGAGGTTTTGGTGGATTTGATAAAGAACAATCAGCTCAAAAACCTCGAAATCAAACAGGCGCTGCTGGCCGAAGCCGAGAGCATCGCCGACAGCAACGACTGGAAGCCGACCGCCGAGAAACTTCAGGAAATCAAGACGAAGTGGATCAAAACCGGCCCCGTCGACAAGGAGCAGGATATCGACGTCGAAGCCCGTTTTCAGGAAGTGCTGGACGGTTTCTTCCAGCGCCGCCGCGAGTTCTTCAACGAGCAGAACAAGATTATTCAGGAACGGATCGAACGGTATGAGGCTCTGATTGCCAAAGCCGACGCCGCCGTCCGGACGATTTATGAAGCCGACCGCGCCCGACCCTACCGCAGCATGAATGCGGAAGGCACTGAGCAGACGATTGGCATGAATCAGGATCCGGAACGCGCCCGGATGGCAGAAGACCGCTATAACCGCGTTTTGAATGATGCGTATCAGCTCGTCCGCACGCTTAACAACGAGTGGAAAGAGGTGGGCGAAATTCCCATCAAACGCTCCGGAAAACTCTATAAACTGTTTCGCCGGTCGACCAAAACCATTTTCGACAAATACAATCTGGCCCGGGGCATCGTCCCGAAAGTTCGTCTGGACCCCCGTGTCGAACAGCAGATGAAAATGGCCGACGAAGCCGAGAAACTGGCAAAATCTGACGATATCAACGCCGCCGCCGACCGGGCCAAAGTGTTGCTCAATCAGTGGAAGGAAATCAAGATTCCGCCGAAACTCGCCGATCGCAAAGTCTCGGATCGGTTCCGGGCTGCCTGTGACAAAATCTTTGAATTAAACTACCTGAATCGGGTTATCAGCCGAAAATATCCCGCTTTCGAAATCAAGAGCCGTACCGAGCAACTGCGTACGCTCATTCGGGAGATGGAATATCTGGTCCGCCGTGAACGCAGCGATCTGGCAATGTCCATGAGCGACCTGAATGCCATGAGCATGGGCGGCGAACCCGATAAGATGCTGGTTGGCAAAGTCAATACGCAAAAGCGGAAAATCGCCATGAAAGAAGTCATTCTGGGCGAGTTTCAGCGGGAGCTGGATTCTCTGGAGTAGAAACTGTGTCTAATTGATAACGGCCCCGCAGATTAGCGTCTGTGGGGCTTTTTATTAGGTAACTTTTGAGACAGGAACGATGTTATTTCTATGCGGCCCGGGCCGCATGAACTATATGAAAACAACGTACGCTCCCATTGACCGCGACTTCGTTCAGGTTGTTCAGTCATTCCTCGATCAGAAGAAGTTTGTGCGGGTCGAGTTTCTAACTGATCTGAATGAGTACTACAAAAAAGATGCACTGCTGAAACACCTGACGCAGGAGGAAAACGGCGAATACCTGACGCTGTCAACCGGCGACCTTATCCGTCTCGACCGTCTTATCAGCGTCGGCGGCCAGCTATCGCCGCATTTCCCCGGTTATGAAAGTACGTATGCATGTAGTGTTTGAATGAGGGAGGAAAGGGAAGAGAGGGACAAAAGAATTTTTTATTACCCCTCCTCCCTTTCATCCCTCTCCTCCCTTTCCTCCTTTTTAAGGCTTTTTCCGCTTGATTGCCAGGTCATGGGCTGTATCGTAATAGGAGCGGAGGTTGGTCCAGTCGAACACGTCGGAGATGTTTTCCACCCGGTTACGCTGAGCAATGCGATCCCGCTGCGAGAGTCGCACAAACCGGAACAGCATGTTGGCTAACTGATCAGCGGCTTCGTTGAAGTTCTGGGTTTTCCGGTTTACGACGTAGATACCCCGGTTTTCGTAGTCCCGCATTATCTGCATAATAAAATCACCAAAGCCCGACAGATCACTGGTCACGGTCGGGATGCCGCGCACGACGCACTCCAGCGGCGTATAGCCCCAGGGTTCGTAATAACTCGGGAACACGCCGAGGTGACAGCCCCGTACGAACTGATTGTAATCCAGCCCAAACAGCGGATTGGTCGATGCGATAAAATCGGGATGGTAAACGATCTTCACCCGGTCATACTCGTTGTTGACCAATTTGATGTGCCGGATAAAATGTACCATGTCATCCTCCTTCACGAGGTCGTGCGTCACGAAAGGCGGGAGTTTTTTCGTTTTCCAGCTTTGGATGGTCCGCCGCAGCCGCAGCCGCCAGTATTCGTCCACAAACTGGTTCAGATCGGGCAGGTTAATGTCATTTTTGGAAGCGGCTTCCATGAACAACCGGTCCCCAATCTGCTTTTCGATGGATTTGCAGGTTTCCTGAATCTCGTCGAGCAGAGCGCGGCTGTGCAGCACGTCGGGGTCGATGGAATGATACGGCTGTTTGGTTACCAGAAACATCACCACGGTGGTGTCCATGTTGGCCTCCCGCATCTTGTCGTTCAGACGGCGCAGCGCCTCCAGCGTCAGGTCATACCCTTTATTAACAAATTCGAAGCGGCCCGACGTGAAGAAATAGAGCGTTTTATCGAGGTCGAAGGAGTAGCTCTGGAAAAAGTGCCCCATCACGAATTCATGAATGCGTTCCTTGAACCTGACGTGCAGATTCTGAAACTCATGCATGGCCGCAAACCGGGTGATATTGAGACCGTTGGGCAGAATCAGGTCAGGGTTGCGGCCCAGAAATACCTCGCATTCGCGGGCCGTAACGTCGCTGACGGTGGTGAACACATGTGACTGCTGGGCCGCCAGACGCTCGATGGTTGCCTGCGCCTCGATGCCGTAGTGTTTGGCTTCTTTGGCCCAGTCGAAGAACGGCAGTTTCCCGTAGAACCCGTTGACATTCTGGGCCAGATAGCGTCCGAGCATGGTCGCGTGGGTCGTGAAAATGGTCGCCACCTTGACATTGTCCTGACGCAGTTGCGGCAGACCGCTGCTTGCCATCCATTCGTGGAAATGCGCTGCGATATCCACTTTCTTTGCGCTTTGCTCGGCCAGGATGGTCAGAAAAATCCGGATCATCTCCCCGAACGCCACGACCTGGTTGACCAGGTCTTCCACGTTCAGCGTCGACACCCGGTTTCGTTCCCAGAGCTGGTATTTGACTGCGTCGATACGCGGTGCCAGACTTTGCAGATTGAACAGTACGACGCGTGGTTTGCCGGTAATGAGCCAATAGCCATACTGTACGTCCAGTCCCTGCTCGCGCATGGCAGCCACTGCTTTACTGGCTTCGGTGCCGTCGTCGTGGGTAATCGGTTCAAATTCGATGAGGGCTTTCTGGGGGAAATAGGGTCCAAGCAACAAATAGTCTTCTCCCCACTTCTCTACCATCGACGGTACTTTTGACCGAATGACGGTATAAATTCCCCCGACCTGGTTACAAACTTCCCAGGCGATTTCGATTAACAGTTTTTTCTTGGATAGGCTGACACGTGGTTCCAAGGCAGTAGAGTTGGTTCAAGGGTGATAGACTGCCCGCTTCCGTTCCGGCTTTTTGGGCTAAAAATCATATTTACGGACCTCATGCGGTTTAGAGGCTGATTTTACTACTTTTATGACAACTTCCAAACAATATTGATTTTTCATGCTATCCGATACGCGGCACATTCTGCTGATGGATGGCCCCGACAGTACCGGGCTCATTCATCAGGTAACGGGAATTCTTTATCAGCATAACCTGAATATCATCCGCAACGACGAGTACGTCAGTCCCGACCGACAGTTTTTCATGCGGACAGAGTTTGAAGGCGAACTCGATTCCGCCGCCCTGCTGGAAGAGCTTCAGCACACTCTGCCGACGGGAATTCATCTGCGGATAAACCCAAAAAAAAAGAAGAATATCGTCGTTTTTGCTACAAAAGAACACCATTGTCTCGCTGAGTTACTGATTCGGTATGCGTTTGACGAACTCGATGCCGATATTCTGGCCGTTGTCAGCAACTACAATGCACTGCAGCCGCTGGTTAGCAAATTTGGTATTCCGTTCCATTTTATTTCCCACGAACATAAAACTCGGGAAGAGCACGAAGAAGCGATTTGCCGGACGCTGGCGATTTACCAGCCCGAATATCTGGTTCTGGCGAAATACATGCGTGTCCTGACGCCGGGCTTCGTCGACCAGTTTCCCAACCGCATTATCAACATTCATCATTCCTTTCTGCCCGCGTTCATCGGGGCCAGCCCCTACCGGCAGGCTTACGAACGCGGCGTGAAAATTATTGGCGCTACGGCGCATTTCGTAAACAATAATCTGGACGAAGGCCCTATCATCGCCCAGGACGTAAAAGAGGTTCATCACCGGCAAACGGCCGCCGACATGGCAACGGAGGGCCGCGACGTGGAGAAGATGGTCCTTTCGAAGGCGCTCAAGCTGATTTTTAATGACCGGGTGTTCATTCATCAGAATCGGACCATTATTTTATAGGCCTGGCTGGCTTTTTCATTGGCTAAACCTTGAATTGCTTATATTTCGTCCCGAAATCATTTTATCTTACCTGTTGCCCCCGAACGCCCCGACATGCAAAAGCTACAAACGCTTGATTACGTCATCTTCTTCATTTATTTCATTATCGTTGCCGTCTATGGATACTGGATTTACCAGCGAAAAAAGTCGAAGGAAGCGTCATCTACGGATTTCTTTCTGGCCGAAGGGTCGCTGACCTGGTGGGCCATCGGCACCTCGCTCATCGCCTCCAACATTTCGGCAGAACAGTTCATCGGCATGTCGGGCAATGGCTTCTCGATGGGTCTGGCAATTGCTACGTATGAATGGATGGCCGCCGCAACGCTACTAGTGGTGGGTATTTTTTTCATGCCGATTTATCTGAAGAACCACATTTTCACGATGCCGGAGTTTCTGCGGAAACGCTATAACGACACGGTAGCGACGATTATGGCCGTTTTCTGGCTGTTTCTCTACGTGCTGGTCAACCTGACGTCGATTCTGTTTCTGGGGGCGCTGGCCGTTTCGACGGTCTCAGGGCTGGACTTCTGGTTGTGTATGATCGGTCTGGCGATTTTTGCGCTCATTATCACGGTCGGCGGCATGAAGGTGATTGGCTATACGGATGTCATTCAGGTCTTTTTTCTGATTCTGGGCGGTCTGGCAACGACGTATCTGGCGGTCAATCTGGTATCGGAGCAGAACGGGACCGAGGGGCTGACGGCGGGTTTCAACCTGCTGCTGCAAAAGTCAGAAGATCATTTCCACATGATTTTCGATAAGGGCCATCCGCAGTACATGTCGCTGCCGGGGCTTTCGGTGCTCATTGGCGGCATGTGGATCGTAAACCTGAACTACTGGGGCTGCAATCAGTACATTACGCAGCGGGCGCTGGGCGCAGACCTGAAAACGGCCCGTTCGGGCATTCTTTTCGCCGCCTTCCTGAAACTGCTGATGCCGTTGATCGTCGTGGTTCCGGGCATTGCGGCCTACACGCTCTACCAGCAGGGTCTTTTCCAGACCGATATGCTCACCAACGGTCAACTGAACCAGGACCGCGCTTATCCGGTGCTGCTCAACCTGCTGCCAACGGGCCTGAAAGGGTTGTCGTTTGCGGCACTGACGGCGGCTATCGTCGCCTCGCTGGCAGGCAAAGCCAATTCCATCTCAACGATTTACACGCTCGATATTTACAAGAAATTCATCAATAAAGACGCCTCCGAACAACGGCTGGTGACGGTGGGGCGCATCACCATTTTAGTTGCCATGATTCTCGCCATCGTGGTATCGCCGTTTATGGGAATCGATAAAAAAGGTGGATTTCAGTTTATTCAGGAAATGACGGGATTGGTGTCGCCGGGCGTATTTGCGGCCTTCATCATGGGCTTTTTCTGGAAGAAGACCAACACGGCGGGGGCAATGTTTGCCATTGTCGGCGGTTTCCTGCTGGCACTCTTTTTCAAGTTTGTGCTTCCGGAGGCAGTTGATCTGCAGCCACTGGCGGCCTATGGTTTCGCCGGACTGAATGCGGAGTCGGGCCGTTATGAAATGCCCTTTATCGACCAGATGGGCTTCATCTTCCTGATTTGCGTCGCCGTCATGGTGGTTCTGGGCAACCTGAAACCTAGCCAGAAAGGTCTTGAAATTGATTCCCGGATGTTCCGGCTGGCACCGAATTTTGCCCTCGGAACGGTGGTCGTGGTGAGCATTCTCACGTTCCTGTACGCGTATTTCTGGTGAGTTTTAAACACAGAGGACACGGAGACTGCACAGAGTTAAAGAAGAGTTTTCCTTCTTTCTCTGTGCAGTCTCCGTGTCCTCTGTGTTTACATATTTATCTCCTTCACAATTGCCAGCGCCTGCTCCACGGTTTGCTGGATGGCTTCCATATCGCCCTGGGCGACAACCTCTTTAGGGAACAATTGCGACCCCATGCCAACGCCGCTAACCCCGGCGCTGAACCATTTGGTCAGGCTTTCGGCGGTAGGCTCAACGCCGCCCGTCACCATCAGCCGGGCCTGCGGCATCACGCTCTTCACCGACTTGACAAACGCCGGTCCAACCACCTCGCCGGGGAAAATTTTGATAATGTCGGCTCCCGCCTCCAGCGCATGATACACCTCCGTGAGCGTCTGACAACCGGGAAGCCAGGGCACTTTATGCTGGCGGCACACCTCGCCCACCGCTGGATTCATGATGGGAGCGACCACAAATTGCGCTCCGGCATCGATAAACCGCCCGGCGGTGTCGGCGTCGAAAACGGTGCCAATACCCAGCAGCAGGTCCGGAAAATCGGCGAACTGTGCTGCCACCAGCCGTCGGAAATTCTCAAGAGCGCCAGCGGTCCGGTTGGTATACTCAAATACCCGCATACCACCTGCGTAACAGGCCCGGATAACGGACAGGCTCACTTCCGGCGATTCATGGGTGAAGATTGGGACGATGGCCGCCCGCAGCAGCATGTCAACAGTTGGATTCATATCGTTCATCGTCTTAACCGCCCGCCGACGTCGCCGCTCATCACCGCTTCCACTTCGGCGATGCTGACCAGATTGGCATCGCCGGGAATGGTATGTTTCAGGGCGGAGGCTGCCGTGGCAAAATTCAGCGTTTTCTGTTCGTCCTCGAACGTCATCAGGCCATAGATTAACCCCGCGATGAATGCATCGCCCCCACCGATGCGGTCGATAATAGGGTCGATGGTGAACGTGTCACTTTCCAGAACGGCCTCACCGTTCCACAGGATTCCTTTCAGGTCGTTGTGGCTAGCACTGACCGACGTGCGGTGCGTATCGACCACGTACCGTATAGTTGGAAACTGCTTTTTCAGACGCTCGCAGGCCTGCGGAAACGAATCATTCTCAATACCGAAAATGAGCTGAATGGCATCCGGACTGGCAACCACCAAATCCGTGTAGCGGGTCAGTTCCGGTAAAATTTCCTGCGGCGTTTTGCCGTATTGCCAGAGGTTGGAGCGGTAGAAAATATCCGCCGAAACCGTCAGACCGAGCTTCTTTGCCATCCGCACGGCCTCCAGACACACATCGGCGGCTCCCTGCGACAGGGCGGGCGTGATGCCGGCCCAGTGAAACCACGACGCCCCGTGCAATACCGATTCCCAATCGACCATGCCGGGCTTGATTTCGGAAAAAGCGGAGTTATATCGGTCATACACGATCTGACTGGCCCGCAGGGCGGCACCCATTTCCAGAAAATAAACGCCGATTCGCTGCCCGCCGTGCAAAACAACGGACGCATCGAGTCCGTGTTCCCGCAGATAACGCGTTGCCCGCCGCCCAATGGCGTTATCGGGAAAACGCGTTACGTGCGCCGATGGAACGCCGAAGTGGGCCAGCGAAATGGCGACATTAGCTTCGCCGCCGCCGAAGACGACGTCGAACGACGTTGCCTGTTCGAGCCGGGCAAAATTGGGCGGAGTGAGGCGCAGCATGACCTCACCGAACGTAATAACCTGATTCAAGGAATTAATCGTTAATGGGCTTCAGTTTGGGAACCAGCAGATGAATGGCCGTCAGCGCCAGCAGATAGGCAACAGAAGCAATCAGAAAGAGCGAACCATAGCCGAAGTTATTGATAAGCCAGCCCGAATTTTTGTCGAGAAGCGCCCCACCGATGGCTCCAAACATACCCCCAAAACCAATAACGGACCCCACGGCCCGCCGGGGAAACATGTCCGTCACAATGGTGTAAAGGTTGGCCGACCAGCCCTGATGAGCCGCCGCCGCCAGAGAAATCAGCGCCACTGCCACCACTACGCTGCCCGTTACGGAGGCGAAGTAAATCGGTACGACACAGAGCGCACACACCAGCATCGTGGTTTTGCGGGCTGCATTGGCCGACCAGCCGCGCTTGAGCAGCGCCGTCGAAATCCAGCCAAACAGAATGCTGCCCGCATCGGATACCAGATAAATCACCAGAAAAGCGGGGCCAATAGTTTTTAAATCCAGTTGAAAGGAAGCGTTTTCGTTGAAAAACTTGGGCAGCCAGGTCAGATAGAACCACCAGATGCAGTCGGTCATGAATTTGCCGGTGGCAAACGCCCAGGTCTGCCGGAAAGGAATCACTTTTCCCCACGACAGTTTATTAGTCCCCACGTCTTCGCCGTCACTGCGGATATGAGCCAGTTCTGCCTGCGTCAGCGACGGGTGCTCTTCCGGTCGTCGATAAACCAGAAGCCAGGCTACGAGTAAAATCACACCCAGACAGCTACTGATCAAAAACGTCGTCTGCCAGCCGTATCGCTCCAGCAGGAACGGTACGCTGAAAGCAGTGGTAATAATGCCCAGATTGGAGCCGGAATTAAAAATACCCGTCGCCAATGAGCGTTCTTTCGCCGGAAACCATTCGGCAACGGTTTTAATGGCCGACGGAAAGTTGCCCGCCTCCCCGATGCCCAATCCGATCCGGGCGGCCATCAATCCCCGCACACTCCCCACAAAACCGTGTGAAATGGCCGAAAGCGACCAGATGGCAATGGATACGGCATAACCAATGCGGGTGCCGAAGCGGTCGATAAACCAGCCCATCAGAATGAATCCCAGCCCGTAAGCCAGCTTGAACATCGACTGCACATTGCCGTACAGGACGTTGAAGGCCTGCTCGTCGGCCTGCGTCAGCGTCGCCCCTGCTCCCAATCCGAGCATCTGCCGCTTGAAATCCAGATTATTGACCACGTAGGACAACACGCTCCGGTCGACATAGTTGATGGTGGTGGCAAAAAAGAGCAGCGCCAGTATACGCCATCGGTAATTACCTATGCTGCTGACTGAAACGGATGGGGGAGGAGCAGGTTTAGTTTGCATATAAGGGCGGATTTAGGTCAGTGACGGCTGATGAACCCGGCTGCCGGTGAAGCCGAAATACGCTTTGGCATTATGGTAACAAATATCCTGAACCATCTTGCCTAGCCAGTTAATATCGTTGGGCAACTCCCCGTTCTCGACGTCCTGTCCCAGCAGGTTGCACAGAATCCGTCGAAAATATTCATGACGCGGATACGACAGGAAGCTTCGCGAGTCGGTGAGCATTCCGACAAACCGGCTCAGCAGGCCCATGTTCGACAAAGCATTGATTTGCCGTTCCATACCGTCTTTCTGATCTAAAAACCACCAGCCGGAGCCAAACTGTAGTTTACCGGGTGTAGTTCCGTCCTGAAAATTGCCAATCATCGTCGCCATCACCTCATTATCAGCCGGATTGAGGTTATAGAGCACCGTCCGGGCCAGTTGATCCGTGCTGTCGAGGCGGTCGAGCAGGCGGGCCAGCGAACGAGCCTGCGAAAAATCGCCCATGCTGTCCCAGCCTGTATCAGGACCTGACTGTTTCAATTTGCGGCTGTTATTGTTCCGTAAAGCGCCCAGATGATATTGCTGCACCCATCCGTGGGCGTGGTCCCGTTGACCGAAATGCACCAGCATGGCCGACTTGAACTGACTTCCTTCAATGGCCGACAACGTCTCACCCCGACGGGCTTTGTCGAAGATCGCCCGGACTTCAGATTCGGTATACACTTCGGCATACACCTGTTCCAGCCCGTGATCGGAGGCCCGACAGCCCAGGTCCGAAAAATGAGCGTAACGCGTGTCCAGAGCCGCCAACAGGCTGTCGTAGTCTGTAATATCGATACCTGAAACGGCAGCTAATTTGTCAAGATACGTTGCAAAGGCGGCGGGGTCGTCGGGCGTCATGGCCTTATCGGGCCGGAAAGTCGGAACAACGGCTATGTCCAGTTCCTCTTCCTGCAATTTCCGGTGGAATTCAAGGCTGTCGGCGGGGTCGTCGGTGGTACCAACGGCCTCTACTTTCATCCTCCTCAGCAGGTTGCGGACGCTGAATGCCGACGTCCGCAGCTTTGCAGAACACTCATCGTATATTTCCCGGGCGGTGTCTTTATTCAACAGAATGTCGATGTCGAAATACCGCAGCAGTTCCAGATGCGTCCAGTGATACAGCGGATTCCGCATCGTGTAAGGAACCGTTTCGGCCCATTTCTCAAATTTCTCCCAGTCGGAGGCATCGCCCGTGCAATACCGCTCAGCAACGCCGTTGGTGCGCATGGCCCGCCACTTGTAATGGTCGCCATAGAGCCAGATCTGTGTCAGATTTTCAAACTGCCGGTCGGCGGCTATTTGGTCGGGGGGCAGGTGGCAGTGGTAATCGATGATGGGCATGTCTTTCGCAAACTCATGATAGAGTCGGCGGGCGGCCTCGGTGCGAAGCAGAAAATCGTCGCTTATAAATGTCTTCATCGTCAACGTTTTACGGATAAGGGTTCAGGCTGTTACAGTCAATTTCTCTGCGCCTGGTCTCTGTTAACTCTGTGGTTGAATAAGATTTCGCTCGATACCCATTTCCAGGCCCCGGAGTTCGGCCAGGCCCCGCAGCCGACCGATAGCCGTGTAGCCCGGATTTGTCCGTTTGCCGGAATTCAGATCATCGAGCATTTTATGACCGTGATCGGGTCGGAATGGCATTCGACTGTCCGCTCTCCCTTCTTCCTTTCGCCTTTTCTGCTCCAGAAGCAGCGCCCGCATCACACCGTACATATCGACGTCGCCGTCGAGGTGATCCGCTTCGTGAAAATTGCCTTCTTCATCCCGTCGGGTGGCCCGCAGGTGAATGAAATGTATCCGGTCGCCCAGCCGTTCGACCATGCCGACCAGGTCGTTATCGGGCCGGACGCCGTAGCTGCCGGTGCAGAAACACAGACCATTGGCGGGCAGCTCGATTGCCTTCAGCAACGCCTTCGCATCGGCTTCGGTGCTGACGACGCGGGGCAGACCCAGAATCGGAAACGGCGGGTCGTCGGGGTGGATGGCTAACCGGATGCCTTCCTCCTGGGCTACGGGTGTTATCTCCCGCAGAAAATGATACAGATTGTTCCGTAATTCCTTATCGCCAACGTTGCGGTACGATTCCAGCATCTGCCGAAGACCGTCGAGCGTGAAGTGCTCTTCGCTGCCGGGCAGACCAGCAATGATGTTCCGGGTCAGGCGGCTGACGTCGGCATCGGTAGCCGTACCGAGCCAGCGACGGGCCTTTTCCAGTTGCGCCTGGCTGTAATGGAGCGCCGATCCGGCCCGCTGCAGAATGTATACCTCGAAAGCGCAGAATTCAGTTTTATCGAAACGCAGGGCGGTGGAGCCGTCAGGCAGCAGGTAGTCGAGGTCGGTGCGGGTCCAGTCGAGAACGGGCATGAAATTATAACAGACCGTATCGATGCCGCATCGGGCCAGATTCGTCAATGACTCCTTGTAATTTTCAATGTACTGACGGAAACTACCCTGCTGCTTTTTAATATCTTCGTGGACGGGTACGCTCTCGACAACCGACCAGGTGAGTCCGTAGGCCTGTTCAATCAGGGTCTTTCGCTTCTGAATTTCCTCTACGGTCCAGGTTTGTCCGTTTGGAATGTGGTGCAGAGCCGAAACAACCCCCGTTGCGCCCGCCTGCCGGACATCCCGCAGGCTGACTGGGTCATCAGGTCCGAACCACCGCCATGTTTGCTCTAAAGCCATTGTATTAACTTTATTCCGTAAAGACGGCGGTCCGGTGGGTTTACCCTGACAGCGTATTCCATCCGTTTCGGGTGAACTAACTCATTCTGGTTACACATGACTCTCCTTACTTCATGGCGAAACAGTCTTCTCCCCGTCTGATAAAAGACCTGATTCTGATAACGGCGGGGATCTTCAGCGCCGGGCTGGGCCTCAAAGGCTTTCTGCTCTCCAGCCGGTTTATCGACGGCGGTGTAACCGGCGTTTCCATGCTGCTTTCCGATTTGCTGGGTATGCCGCTGAGTGTATTGATTTTTCTGTTCAATGTGCCTTTCGTGGTGCTTGGCTACAAACAGGTCAGCCGACAGTTTGCCATTCGAAGCACCCTTGCCATTCTGGGCCTTTCGCTATGTCTGGCCTTCGTGCCGTATCCCGACGTAACGCCGGACTTGCTGCTGACCGCCGTTTTTGGTGGTTTTTTCATCGGCGCAGGCATTGGGTTGGCTATGCGGGGCGGAGCCGTGCTCGATGGAACCGAAATCGCCGCCCTGCTCATCAGTCGGCGGAGCCATCTGCTGAAGGTCAGTGACGTCATTCTGCTGATGAACGTGTTTATTTTCGGCGCAGCGGCCTTTTTTCTGAATATTGAACTGGCGCTTTATTCGATGATTACGTATTTCGCGGCCTCAAAAACCATCGACTTTCTGGTGCATGGTCTGGAAGAGTATACCGCCATCATGGTCGTGTCACAGCAGAATCCGGCTATCCGAACTCGTATTCAACGGGCAGGCTGGGGCGTTACAACGCTCCGGGGCGAACAGGGGTTCGGTAAACGGGGCGTGAGCGTAGCGTACACGGAAATTCTATACATTATCGTTACCCGACTGGAAATTAGCCGTTTACGAGCCGTCATCGAAGAAGTGGATGAAAACGCGTTCATCATTATGCACTCGGTCAATGATGTCATGGGTGGTAAGGTGAAGGAACGGGCCGTCCACTAATCAGCCAGTAGATACCACTGAATCAGTTTAGTTCTGCTCAGCAAACAACGGGAGCATTCCCGCAGTCTTAATCAGCGATGGCGGCAACGCCTCTTTATCCATCAACGTTAAACTTTTCACTGCAATGAACGAGTCAACAATTTCCGGAGCATGGAATGAGCTGAAAGGCAAAATCAAGCAGGCTTATGGCGATCTGACCGACGACGATCTGGCGTATGAAGAAGGTCAGGCCGACGAAATGTACGGCAAGATCGAGCAGAAATATGGTCATACCAAAGACCAGATTAACAAGAAGATTGCCGAACTCTGATGAGTTGCGCACTTTGTGAAAGAACCCGGTCGGCCAGCCGGGTTCTTTTGTTTACACCGCCTGCAACGGCAGAATTTTTGCAACAAAACTATCCCAAATCCGTTATACAAGTGGTTCTTTCTGACGCATTTACGGAACTATATTCATACTGATTGACATTATCGCTTACTCTCTAAATTTTACTCCAATGGTAGCCACTGTCATTGAAAAAGAGCAGATCAGTCAGTATCATTTTCCCCACGACGAGGTGCTGACCACCGACGAGGAAATCAAGGAACGGCTTCGGATGCTTTACAAAGCGCAGTCGCTGGGAAATCTGGAAAAGCATAAGGTCAGCATTGCCTTCGAAACGCTGGAGGGCGGCGTTCGGGCCGTCAACACCACCGTGTGGGCCGTGCTGGATGATTATGTCCTGCTCAAATGCGGCACCACGGTGCCTATCCACGCTATTCGGGAGGTGGAAGTATAAGAAGTAATCACCGTTTTACCTCTTCATCGGCAAATTTCAGGTACTGCCACCAGTCGAAATCGGTTACGTCGTGAACACCCGTCCGGACGTGGAAACGGACCGTTTTGCCTACCGGCTGATTTACCTCCGGAACCTCGCTTGTACCGAGACCTTTTTTTCCGAAAAGTGCATATATCCCCTCGGCCTCCCTCGCTCCCAGAAACTGCCCCCGCGTATCGGCCCAGCGGTCGTCTTCGGCGGCGGCTACGTAGAGAGGACGCGGGGCGATGAGCGCCAGCAGGATATGCTGATCGACGGGCAGTGCCGCCACATTTTTGTTATACTCACGGTATTTTCGGGCAAACCAGTGCGGAAAACTGGTATTGATACGCTCGACCGTTTCGCCATAGTTGCGCCGGGAGATGGCCGCTCCGCCCTCACCCGATTCGTTGGAAATTACCGCCGCAAATCGCGTGTCCTGCGCCCCGGCCCACAGAGCCGCCTTGCCCAGGCGTGAGTGACCGATGGCGATAGCCCGTTTTGCATCGATGGCCGGTTCGGTTTCCAGATAATCCAGCATCCGGCTCATACCCCACGCCCAGGCACCAATGGCTCCCCAGTTGTTGCTCTTCGCTGAATCTCCTAACACCGAGCGAATTCCGGTTTTCCAGCCCTGCGGATGATCGGGTTCAATATCACCGTAATAGGCCGTTGCAACAGCGTAGCCCCGCGACAGCAAGGTATCGATGGCCCAGCGCCGGGCCTGCATTCCCCGTGCTTTTTCGGTTGCCCGGTTGTTGACCGAGACTTCGCCAATGGCATTATTCATCCACCGTGCCGAGAGCGGAATGTCCGCTTCTGCCGTGATGCAGTGATTTCCACAAAAATTGAGGCCCACAAACACGGGCACGCGCTGCCGGGCAGCTTTCGGGATATAAAGCAGCAGGTCGATGGGGGGCAACTGCGGGTAATCGGCGAAAAAGATGGAAACCTGTTTACGGACCGCCCGCCCCTGACGGGCATTCTCATCGATGTGTTGAGTCTGGAATCGCAGCCGGACGCCCTGGCTGGGCGTTTGACCGTAGACGTAGTCAGAAAACAGCCGAAGCCACTTGGCCCGGTTCTTCTCCCATTGCTGAGCCGTCGTAATCCGCTGACCGTCGGATGACTGGAGCGGATCGGGGAGGGTAAATGAGCCAACCTGCGCCTCATTGTAATTAGGGACGAAGTTTGACTGAGCGCTTACTGCCGACGCAGCCAGCAGCAGACAGAAAATGGCAGTGAAAAACGGGTGCCGGAACATAAGTGCGTATTTAGCAACGAAAGTCGGAGGAAAGAGAGTTTTAACCGTCACCGAAACTCTAATCGCTTTCTAATCTGGCTCTAACCCCCTTCTAAATCCGCTGTCGGAATTTTGTTGCATTCAAACCAGAATAACAAACCCCGATTTACATACACACAATGAAAACGCTCGCTTTCTTATTGATATTCCTGACCGGATTTGCGGTGACAACCCAGGCGCAGGGCGGAAAAGCCCAACAGGACGTTACGTACTCGATTCATAATTACAAACATCCCAACAAAGCTGCCGCCGCCAGCCGTTGGAACGCTCAGCCCGGCACTGCCATCGTAACGCCGAATGTTCAGGGTGCGCTGGCTAACTACAAACGTCCGGTTCCTGGTATCGAACCCGGCGTCAGTCTGTCGGTGCCCGGCAATGGTCCGGCGTCCGTTGCCAGCCGCAACTATAAGGCCAGCCCACTGATGCTGCGGTCGGCGCAGCCAGCCGAATCGCTCTCGAAGGCTAAGCCAAAGACAAACGCTTCTTCGACCACCGGTGAATAATGATATACCACCTTTCCATACCGTAACCACGGCCCCGGTTTCCGCAGAAACCGGGGTTTTGTTTTGTTCAGGCAATGCTGCGGTTGACGGCGTAACGCTTTTGAATGGCGTCGGTGAGTGTGCCGTAAATTTCCAGCAGTTGCGGTCGGCTGCTTAGATAGTCCAGATGGAGGCTGATGGTGTTGAGGTCGCCCCGGCGGGCCGGCCCGGTCTGTACCTGCGCCGGGTGATCGGCGCTCATGGCCTTGCGGAACGTTTCGTCGATGAGGGGTCTTAGCAGATCGAATTCCAGTCCCTCCTCATCGGTCAGTTCTTTGGCAAGGCCGAGCAGATAATTGGTAAAATTGCAGGCAAAAACGGCGGCGACGTGCAGCGTTCGGCGTTCGCGGGAATTGACCAGATACACGATGGTGCTCATATTCTGACCCAGGGCCACCAGCGTTTCCTCTGTGGCCGGATCGCTGGCTTCGATGCAGAGCGGTATGTCTTCAAACGAGAGAAGCCTGGCGCTTTTGGTGAAGGTCTGGAGTGGATAAAAAACGCCGGTGCGGACCGGAACATCACTATAAATTTCAACCAGTTTTTCCAGACTATTCAGGGACTTGCTGCCCGATGTATGCACCAGAATAGCGCTTTCGGGCAGCACCAGCTTAGAGACGACGTCTTCCATGACATCATCCGGAACGGCCAGCATAAACAGTTGTGCCTCGCTTTCGGCAAAATTCAGGTCGTCGCTTATCCTGGCGTCATATAGCATCGACACCAGTCGCCGGGCGTTTTCGGTATCCCGGCTGTAGACTTCACTTACTTGATGACCGGCGTTTTCGAGCGCAGGGGCCATATGCCAGGCGACGTTTCCGGCTCCGATTAAGGCGATTTTCATCCTGAAATATAGTTTCTATTTTGAAAGACGCAAACGGCTCGGCGGGTGTCAAGAACTATCTTTTTCGGGATTGCGTATATAGTTTGTACCGTACGGCGGATGTACCGTTCATTGTCTGAAAATAGAATTTAACCGGCTGTTTTGAAACCCATTATCGTCATTATTCCCGCCTTCAATGAGGAAAATTCCGTTGGAAAAGTAATCCGGGAGATTCCCGCCGACTGGGTGCAGGAGGTCGTGGTGGTGAACAATAACTCCAATGACGAAACCGCCACCGAAGCGGCAAAGGCGGGAGCAACCGTTCTTCATGAACCCGTTCAGGGCTATGGCCGGGCCTGTCTGAAGGGGATCGGGTATGCGCAAAAAATTCAACAAAAGCCCGACATCGTAGTTTTCCTAGATGCCGATTATTCTGATTTTCCGGAAGAACTGCCGCTGCTGGTACGACCCATACTGGAGCGGAATTTCGATCTGGTAATCGGTTCGCGGGCGACGGGCCGACGGCAGCGAGGTTCGATGACGCCCCAGCAGGTGTTTGGCAACTGGCTCGCCACGCGGCTGCTGCGGCTGCTCTACGGTGTCCGGTTTACGGATCTGGGGCCCTTCAGGGCTATTCGTTTCGACAAACTGCTGGCGCTGAACATGCAGGATCAGACGTATGGCTGGACGGTCGAGATGCAATTGAAAGCCGCCAAACAGGGACTGCGGACTACGGAAGTGCCGGTGCGGTACCGAAAACGTATTGGTCATTCGAAAATCTCCGGGACGATAAAAGGAACCGTTCTGGCTGGTTATAAGATAATTACAACTATTTTTAAATACTGGTAGTACCCTTATCCACGTTATGGAAATCCTGATTATTTTGGCTTACGGGCTGGTGCTGTTCCTGCTGTTCATATACAACCTCGGGCAGTTGAGCCTCATTGTCAGCTATCTTCGTCAGAAGCGCCGTATGGCCGCTTTACGGGAGGTGTCATACATCGACGCCCCCGATTCAAAGCTGCCGGTTGTAACGGTTCAGTTGCCTGTTTTTAACGAATTATACGTAGCCGAGCGGCTCATCGACGCCGTGGCCCGACTCGATTACCCCCGCCATAAACTGGAAATACAGATTCTGGATGATTCCACCGACGAAACCGTTGCCCTGATTGCCGGTAAGGTTGCCCAGTATCAGCAGCAGGGTCTGGATATCCATCACATCCGCCGCCCCGACCGCAAAGGTTTCAAGGCAGGCGCTCTTGCTTACGGGATGGAGCGGGCCAGAGGAAATTTCATGGCTATCTTCGACGCCGATTTTCTGCCCGATCCGGATTTCCTCCTTAGAACGATGCCGCATTTCGAAGATGACGGCGTTGGCATCGTCCAGACGCGCTGGACGCACCTCAACGAAGACTACTCAATGCTTACCCAGTTGCAGGCGTTTGGTCTTAACGCCCATTTTTTCATCGAGCAGGGCGGCCGTAACGCCGAGGGGTATTTCATGAATTTCAACGGAACGGCGGGCGTCTGGCGCAGGCAGGCCATCCGGGATGCAGGCGGCTGGAGCAGTGATACGCTTACCGAAGACCTTGATCTAAGCTATCGCGCTCAGTTGAAGGGCTGGCGGTTTGTTTATCGTGAAGATATAGGCTCGCCGGCGGAACTGCCCGTCGAAATGAACGCTCTGAAATCGCAGCAGTACCGCTGGATGAAAGGAGCTGCCGAATGCGCCCGTAAATTGATGGTTAAGGTGATGGCGGCCCCCCAGGTGCCTTTGCGCAACAAAATCCACGCTTTCTTTCATCTCATTAGCAGTTCGACGTTCATCCTGGTGTTTTTGCTGGCCGTTTTGAGCGTCCCGATGCTGGTTGTCCGGATACAGCATCCCGAATATATATTCATTTTCTATCTTCTGGGCTTCTTCCAGGTTAATCTCATTATCCTGTTCCTGTTTTACGGTATCCCGTTTTTCCGGGAAAAGAGTGGGGGCGAAGTCGGGCGAATCGGTTATTATTTTCCCATGTATTCTTCCCTGATGATGGGTCTCTCGCTCCACAACACCGTGGCCGTTCTGGAAGGCTTCATGGGCCGAAAAACGCCATTTGTCCGGACGCCGAAGTTCAACGTCAACACGGTCGGGCAAAGCTGGCAGGGAAACAAATACCTGTCCATCGACCTCAGTCCGGCGCTCAACTGGCTGACTATCACGGAGGGGCTGCTGACGCTGTATTTCCTGACAGGTATCGCGATGGCTTTTTATTTCGGCCAGTATCACATGCTGGTATTTCACATTATGCTGACCATTGGGTTCGGTATGGTTTTCCTCTACAGCGTGACCCACGCCCGCATTCGTTCCTGAAGATTACTCAGCGCCATTTGTCGGCAAAAAAAATAATGGCAGATTTGCGGCATGGTGTCCCGCCAATCTGCCATTATTTTTTGGGCGATCCCGGTCTGTCTGCTGCTCTATGTCTGGCAGGGATATTTTCTCCACCGTTCAGCGACCGCCTGGCTGTTCACTTCTTTTGGCGGTTTGCTGGTGGGCTATGGATTTCTGCTGAAACTCCCCGAACGGTGGGGGTGGGCATCCGGCTGGCTCTTTCGGGGATGCCTTTTGCTGGCTACCCCCTGGCTTTCGGATGATTATGTCCGCTTTATCTGGGACGGTCGGCTATTGGCAAATGGTGTTAATCCGTATCTGACTTTGCCGTCAGCGCTTGTTGGAACGTCGGCTGCCCAACAGGCGCACCTAACCGACAGCCTGTTCCGATTGCTCAACTCGCCCCATTATTATACGGTGTATCCGCCGTTCAATCAGGCGCTTTTCGGTCTGTCTGCCTTTTTTTCCGGGCAGAATATTTTCGTTAACGTTATCTGGCTCCGCATCTGGATTTTACTGGCCGAAGCGGGAACGGCCTGGCTGCTGCCCCGGTTACTCACACGGTTTCGGTTGCCGACCCGAACGGCGTTACTTTACTGGCTCAACCCCCTCGTCATTCTGGAACTGACAGGCAATCTGCATTTCGAGGCAGTAATGATTTCTCTGCTGCTCTGGGCGGTCTGGCTGCTCCTGAGACGGGAGTCATCAAACGTGGGGTCGGCAGCGGTCGGGGCACTGGCTATAGTCACCAAGCTCCTGCCGCTGCTTTTTATGCCGCTGCTGATTCGGCGGCTGGGCTGGAAGTGGGGTCTGCTATACGCGCTGCTGGTCAGCGGACTAACGGTGGCATTATTTGCACCCTTTTTCTCCCTCGATTTGGTCCGGAATTTTCTGTCCAGCGTGAATTTGTATTTTCAGAAGTTTGAGTTCAACGCCAGCGTATATTATCTGATCCGGGAAGCCGGGTATTGGACAACGGGTTACAATATCATCGAAACCGCCGGAAAAGTGCTTTCACTGGCAACGTTGATGGGTGTTCTGTGGATAAGTTTCCGGTCGTCGTGGACAACCTCGCTGCCCCTCTGGATTCTGACTTTCTACTTTGCCCTGGCAACGACGGTGCATCCCTGGTACCTGACGACGCTGGTGGCAGCTTCGGTTTTCAGTCCGTATCGGTTTGCCATTGTCTGGTCGGGGGCGGTGTTTCTGACCTATTCGGCCTACGGGCAGGTGCCGTACCGGGAAAATTTGTGGCTAACGGCGCTGGAATACGGCGTGGTAGTTCTATTTGCCGGATGGGAATGGCGAAAAAAAACGGTTTGAATGGATGGGTGGATGGATGGATGGATGGATGCCATCGCTTCGAGCGATGGCATCCATCCATCCATCCATCCACCCATCCATTCAAACCGTTGACGGTGCCCCCCCTGATTTCTTAATCAAAGGTGAATTGCCTCCCCGTACGCCACTTCCGTAGCGTCTTTAATGGCTTCGGACATGGTTGGATGGGGATGAACCGTGCTCAGAATCTCGTGGCCGGTAGTCTCCAGTTTGCGGGCGGCAACCACCTCCGCGATCATCTCCGTGACGTTGGCCCCGATGAAGTGAGCGCCCAGCCATTCGCCGTATTTTTTATCGAAAATTACCTTCACAAAGCCTTCAGACGCCCCGGCAGCCTTCGCTTTGCCCGATGCTGAAAATGGAAATTTACCCACCAGAATGTCGTATCCAGCTTCTTTAGCGGCTTTTTCCGTATAGCCCACAGAGGCAATTTCCGGCTGACAATACGTACAGCCCGGAATGTTGTTGTAGTTCAGCGGTTCCGGATGCCCGTGACCCGCCAATTTCTCCACGCAGATAATGGCTTCGGCGGAAGCTACGTGCGCCAGCGCCTGCCCTTTCGTACAGTCGCCAATGGCATAGTAGCCTTCCACATTAGTCCGGTAGAAATCATCGGTAACGATCTTGCCGCGCTCGACCTGAATGCCCACTTCTTCCAGACCAATATTCTCGACGTTGGCAACCACACCGGCTGCCGACAGCACCACGTCGACCTCGAAGGTTTTCTCGCCCTGCGGGGTCTTGACGAACACCTTACAGCCGTTTCCGCTCGTATCCACTTTGGTCACTTCAGAACTCGTGTGGATGTCGACGCCCATTTTTTTGTACTGCTTGGCGAGTTCTTTCGAGATTTCCTCATCCTCGACCGGTACAATATTGGGCATGAACTCCACGATGGTCACTTTTGTGCCCATGCTGGCATAAACGTAGGCAAACTCAACGCCGATGGCACCTGATCCAATCACCAGCATGGTTTTCGGCTGCTGCGGCAGTACCATTGCCTTGCGGTATTCGATAACCTTTTCACCATCGATAGGTACGGCGGGCAGGGCACGGGCACGGCCACCGGTAGCGATGATGATGTGTTTGGCGTCGTAGGTAGTGGCTTTACCATCCTGACCCGTCACTTCCACTTTTTTGCCGGGTTGCACCTTGCCGGTGCCGGTCAGCACGTCGATTTTATTTTTTCGCATCAGGAAGCTGATACCCTTGCTCATCGCGTCGGCAACGCCCCGGCTGCGCTTGATGACGGCCCCGAAGTCCGGCGTGGCTTCCCCGGCAACGTTGATGCCGTAATCTTTGGCGTGTTTGATATATTCGAAAACCTGCGCCGATTTCAGCAGGGCTTTGGTCGGAATACATCCCCAATTGAGGCAAATGCCTCCGAGGTTTTCCCGTTCGACGATGGCGGTTTTCAGGCCGAGCTGCGATGCGCGAATGGCGGCAACGTAGCCTCCCGGCCCACTGCCAATCACGATTACATCATATTGTGATGCCATTTCTTAAGCTGAAAAAGAGAAGATGATGGAACGAAACCCGGAGCGCTCCGGGCCTGAATTCAGAACACAAAGGTAGACTGAAAAGTTGAATCCGCCGATTAGCGACCGGGATTAGGATAGATCCTCTATCTGGCGTACCAGACGAATGTTTTCGGCGGCGCAGGCCCCCTCAAAATCCGGGTCATAGCTTGCCAGCGCCGGAATGCCGTGGATTTTACAGGAGGCCAGAATCAGCGCATCGTTGGGTAGCAGGTTGTACTGCTGCATGAAGGAAAGATAGACGGGGATAATGGCGTTGTCGGAAGGAAGGATAGAAAATAAAGACAAAAAATCATGCTGATCGTCTTGTAAAAGTAATCGTCCAATCTGTTGACCCTGTTGAAGCGTTCTTGGTGCTTTTCCACCATTGTTTCCAAGCCAGTGAAACATATACTCGCTCAAAACAGTAGAGTTAATAAACAATTCAGTGGGCCGCTTTTCAAGTAAGTATTCCAGCAATTCCGTTTTCCTGCCTTTACTATATTCAACCAAGATCGAGCTGTCGAGTACAAGCGATTGGGTAGTTACTTTATTGGTCATATACATCGTATTCGTCTACCTGATAGCCCGAAGACTTCATAGTTCCTTTATATTTTCTGGCGATTTCAAGAGGGGCGAGTTTCTGAACATCCTCGTTACGTGGATGCAGTGGCCGCACCGTCACTTCAATCTCGGCCTGCTCCACGCCTTCGGGCAGGTCGATGGACAGTTTTTCGCCCCGCGTGATGATGGTGAAAAAATGCTGTTTAGCTTCCATAATGCCTCTCTTTTGACCAAAGGTATCCAAAAAATCAAACAAGACCTCCTGTTGGTTTTGTTCGTATCTTTGCAGAAAACAATGATTGAATGCTGAATGATAGAATGATAGAATAGGCTCTGCAAGTTTTGTACGATGGAGCCTATTCCATCATTCTATCATTCCATCATTCTAAATTCACTCATTCTATCATTCACTTATGACGACCGACCAGCTAAAGGACGTGAGGGCCAGAGTAGAGGCCCTGAGGGGGTATCTTTGACTACGATAATAAGAAACACCAATTAGGCGAACTCGAACAACAGACCTTCCAGCCTGAATTCTGGAACGATGCTGACCGGGCCGAAAACACCATGAAACAGGTCCGGATGCTGAAAGGCTGGACCGGCGGCTACGAGACCATCGAACAACAACTCGGCGACCTCGAAACGCTGTATGAATTTCTGGAACTGGGTGAAGCGACCGAAGCTGAGGTGGAGGCCGAATACCAGAACATGCTCACCGCCCTGGCCGATCTGGAACTGAAGAAAATGCTCGGCAACGAGGAAGACCAGCTCAGCGCCATTCTGGAAATCAACTCCGGAGCAGGCGGCACCGAAAGCCAGGACTGGGCCGATATGCTTTATCGGATGTACCTGATGTGGGCCGAAAAGCGAGGCTACGGCGTCAAGCAGGTGGACTATCAGCCCGGCGACGGAGCCGGTATCAAATCGGCGACGCTGGAAGTGGACGGTCCGCTGGCATATGGCTACCTGAAATCGGAAAACGGCGTTCACCGGCTGGTTCGGGTGTCGCCCTACGATGCCAACGCCCGCCGACACACCTCGTTCGCGTCCGTGTATGCCTATCCGCTTATCGATGACTCCATTGAAATTGAGGTCAATCCAGCGGATATCGACTGGGATACGTTCCGGTCGGGCGGTGCGGGCGGCCAGAACGTCAACAAGGTGGAAACCGCCGTGCGGCTGCGCCACAAACCGTCGGGCATCATCATCGAATGCCAGCAGGAGCGCAGCCAGTTGCAGAACAAGGAGGTGGCTATCCGGCTGCTGAAATCGAAGCTGTATCAGATTGAGGTCGAGAAGCGCAACGCCGCCCGGGCCGAAATTGAAGCCAGCAAGAAAAAAATCGAATGGGGGTCACAAATCCGCAGCTACGTGCTCGACGACCGCCGGGTGAAAGATCACCGCACGGGCTACCAGACCTCCAACACCGATGCCGTGCTGAACGGCGACCTCGATGAGTTTATCAAAGCGTATCTGCTGATGCAGGATTGATTCTTTAAACACAGAGAAACGAAGAATTCATAGAGAAAACCGTATAAATCTCTGGATTCTCCGTAAATTCTTCGTTTCTCTGTGTTTAATCCTCTCAACCATGCTGCCCGTCTACACGCTCTCGTCCGGCCCGAACGTTCTGCTCGCCTTTCACGGCATCGGGCAGGATTACGCTTGCTTTGAGCCTCTGGCAGCCGCGCTCGACGGGCAGTACACCGTGTATGCCTTCGATTTATTTTTCCACGGAGATAATGAGTCAGCGATAGGGGAAGAGACACTCACCAAAGCGGCCTGGAAGCGGTTGATAACGGATTTTCTGCTGCAACACGGCATTGATCGGTTCAGCGTGGCAGGCTTCAGCATGGGCGGTAAATTTGCGCTGGCGACAGCAGAATCTTTCACCGATCAATTAGACGAACTCTGGCTGATAGCCCCCGACGGCATCACGACCAGCCCATTTTATACTCTGGCAACCCGCACGGCTGTTGGCCGGGCTTTGTTTCGTTATTTTCTACGACACATGCCCCTGTTCCACCGCGTTGGGCAGATTCTGAGCCGCCTGAAACTGGTCGACCGGAGCACCCTGCGATTTGCCGAAAGCACTCTTTCCTCGCCTGGACAGCGGGAACGGGTGTATAAATCGTGGACTTATTTTCGAGATCTGCGATTCAATATTGACCAATTAGCCCAAACGCTCAACCAATCGTCGGTCCAGGTGCGATTTTTCCTGGGTTATTTCGACCGGGTTTTGCCCAAATCCTTCGTTCATCCGCTGACCCGACGGCTTCATGCCTATGAAATGCGTGTTCTGCGAACCGGGCACCATCGGCTGATTGAAAAAGTAGCAGAGTCATTTCGCTCGCAACGCCCGCTGCAGCACCGTCACCAACCCTAAAACGGAGATAATCAACAGAGTTAGCAGAACGATTTGTGAGTGACTGCCCTGGTTCGGATTTTCCAGCAGAGTACGGATCTCACGGGCCTGCGAACCCGTCCAGACGGCCAGCGCCGTGCGGGGAACCATTCCTAAAAAACCTCCCAGCAGAATGCTGCGAAGCCTGGCCCCCGACAGGGCAAATACCAGATTGGTCAGCGCAAACGGCAGAACAGGTGATAGCTTCGTAAAAAAAATAACGCTCAGCTCCCGGTCCCGAATGCGTTCGATCACGTTGCGGGCCTTCGGGTATTGTTCGACAAAACGGATGAACCGATCCTTGTCCAGCCAGTGAACAAAGGTATATACCAGAAAAATAGCCCCCATATTCAACGCAAACAGGGGCAGAAGCGCCTGCCAGCCCAGAAAATAGCCAAAAACCAGCGCCAGCAGGGTCGGCGGCGTCAGGGCGAAGGTGGAAGTCAGACAGCAGGCCAGCGTCAGCAGCAGCCATTCAGAAGCTGAAAACGCTGCTACCACCGGCTCATTGATAATCGTGTAATAGGTCAGGGCTGAACTAAACAGCAGCGGGGCCACGGTCATCAGCACCCCCGCTAATGCCGGGCCGGTAATTTTCTCCAGTAACGAACTTTTCACAGGGCCAAAGATCGGAATTTAGCGCAACGGTGAACTCATAAGTTATTTCGCGGAGTTAAGCGAAGGAGACAGAGTTTCGCAGAGAAATTTTTCAATATCCTCCGCTTAACCGCACGGGCGGCCCCGTCATTTTTTCTCTGCTAATCTCTGCGATATAACCCCTGTCTGAATCTTATGCACTTCGGAACAAAAGCCATTCATGCCGGTCAGCAGCCGGACCCCACGACGGGGGCCATCATGACCCCCATCTATCAAACCTCGACCTACGTTCAGGAATCGCCCGGCAAACACAAAGGCTACGAATACGCCCGCACTCAGAACCCCACCCGCGATGCGCTGCAGGCGAATCTGGCCGCCCTCGAAAACGGCAAACACGGGATTTGCTACGCTTCCGGGCTAGCCGCTACCGACGCCATCCTGAAACTGTTTAAACCCGGCGACGAAATCATCGCTGGCAACGACCTCTACGGCGGCACTTACCGCATCATGGTGCGTGTGTTTCAGGAATTTGGTCTCAAATTCAAATTCATCAATCTGGATGGTGCTGCCAATCTGGAAGCCGCATTGACGCCCGAAACGCGGATGGTCTGGATTGAAACACCCACGAATCCGCTCCTTCGGATCGTGGATATTGAAGCCATTTCGACCATCACCAAAGCCCACGGAGCCATGCTCGTCGTCGACAACACGTTTGCTTCGCCGTATCTGCAAAATCCGCTGGATTTGGGAGCCGACGTGGTGCTGCATTCGGCCACCAAATATCTCGGCGGTCACTCGGATACGGTCATGGGAGCCATCATTCTGAACGATGATGAAGTTGCCAATAGACTTCGCTTTATTCAGAATGCCTGCGGGGCCGTTCCAGGACCCCAGGACTGTTTTCTGGTATTGCGCGGCACCAAAACACTGCATGTCCGGATGCAGCGGCATAGCGAAAATGCGCTGAAAATCGCCCGGTTCCTGAACGATCACCCGAAAGTGAGCCAGGTAAATTATCCGGGTCTGGAAAATCATCCGCAGCACAGCCTCGCCAAACGACAGATGCGGGATTTTGGCGGTATGCTCTCCTTTGAGCTAAAAGGCGATTCGCTGCCCGAAGCCGTCCGGGTGATGGAGAGTTTTCAGGTGTTCTCGCTGGGCGAATCGCTGGGTGGCGTCGAATCGCTCTGCACCCACCCGGCTTCGATGACTCACGCCAGCATTCCGAAAGAAGAACGTGAAAAGAATGGCCTGAAAGACACGCTCATCCGCCTGAGCGTCGGCATCGAGGATGTGGAGGATTTGATGGAGGACCTGCGTCGGGCCATTGGATGATGGAACGCGGACGGTTCGCCGCTGCGATGACGCGGATTTACACGGATTTTATATAAATTTTATCCGCGTTTATCTGCGTCATCCGCCTCATCGCAGCGGCGAACCGTCCGCGTTCCATCAAAACCTCACCCGCATACCCGCCAGCACGTTGCGGGGAGCCTGCGGAAAGAAGAAATTTTCTGTCACGGTTTTTCCTTCCGAGATATAGCTGAACGTGTAGCCGTTCGACTCGTACAGTTCGTTCAGGACGTTGCTGAGCAGCAGCGTGAACTCAATGGTGTCCGCAAACTTAGGCTTCAGGCTGTAAATCAACCGGATGTCGTTGACGAAATACGGATTCAGACTCCGGGCCGTATTAGACGTATTGTCCAGAAACTGCCGCCCGACGTATTTCGATAACAGCCCTATTTCGAGCCTTTTCAAGCCCGTGTAAAGCAGTTGTGACCCCGCAATGGCATTGGGCGAAAAAGCGATGTCGGTGTTCCGGAATCGGTTGGCGACCTGTTCGCCCGTATCGAAATTGTCCAGGTATTCGGTGAAGTTCCGGATTTTGTTGCGGCTGAAGGTGGCGTTGACGTTCCAGCGGAGATTTTTAGCCAGCAGCGTTCCGGCTTCCAGTTCGATACCCGCCCGGTAGCTCTCCGGAATGTTGACGCGGTTGTAGGCTCCTACGTCGTTAATCTGGCCCGTCAGGACGAGTTGGTTGCGGTAGTTCATATAATACAGATTGGCCGTGAACGCCATCCGCTGCGTCCGGGTTTTGTAGCCCGCCTCCCAGTTGTAGAGCGTTTCGGCCCTGGGTCGGCTGACGGGCGTCGACTGCGTAAAGTCGTCCCGATTAGGCTCTTTGTTTCCTGTTCCGAAAAAGCCGTACAGTGAACTACGGTCATTGAGCGTGTAGGTGAGTCCTGTTTTCGGGTTAAGAAACAACATCTCGGCCCGTTGCTGCACATTCCGGAGATTATTGTCGAAACCCAGGAAGGAGTAGTCGATGGTTCGTACCTGCAAATCCAGGAAGGCGTTCAGTTTCGGTGTAAACTGGTAATAGGCTTTTCCGTACACATTAAAATCGGTTTTGGTGGCGTCGTTGTCATAATACCGCTGTCGGATGTAGCTTGTGCTGGCAAACCGTGCCCAGACAACCTCACCAAAATGGGCACCTTCATAGCGATTCCAGCCGCCGCCGATATGCGCCGTTAGTTTCCCGAAACTAGTATAATCCAGCGACCAGACCGCCCCGTAAAAGTCGTTGTCGAGCCAGCGGCGGCGGATCAGATCCGACGTTCGGATGGTGTCACGGCTCAGTATGACTGGCGGAAGCTGATAATCGGCCAGTTCGTCGTTTTCACGGAATTGTTCAAAATAACCGCGTCCGTACGTGTAATGCAGCGAAGCGTTCAGCCGCCAGTTACGATTCAGTTCGTGCGACGAAATCAGTTGGTAATGGTCCTGCTGATAATTGTCCGTTTCGTTGGCGTAGGTGTACGGATTATACGTTCGGTTCGTCTTTAACAACGCTTCCGGTACGCCGCCCCAGGCCTGATACGTTTGATTTTGTCCCGAAAAGACGTTCAGCCGGACAAAGCTTTTTTTGCCATACCAGCCACCCGACACGTAAAACGACCGCAGATCGGAAAACGCCCGGTCGATGTAGCCGTCGGACGTGATTTTTGACAGTCGGGCGTCTACTACGAAGCCATGCTTCATCAGGCCAGTTCCGGCCATTACGTTGTATTTCCGCGTATTGAACGACCCGGCACCGAGGTTCGTTTCGGCGTATGGTTCCTTTTCCAGTGAGTTGGTCTGTACGTTTACCGTGGCCCCAAACGCCCCGGCGCCGTTGGTCGACGTACCCACGCCCCGCTGAATCTGAATACTGCTCACCGACGACGCAAAATCCGGCAGATTCACCCAGAACGTTCCCTGCGACTCGGTATCGTTATACGGAATGCCGTTGAGGGTTACATTGGTCCGGGTGGCGTCGGAGCCACGCACCCGGATACCCGTGTACCCCACGCCCGCCCCCGCGTCCGAGGTGGTAACAACCGAGGGTGTAAAGTTGAGCAGAAACGGTACATCCTGCCCCAGGTTTAGTTTGCGAAGCTCCTTCTGGGTCACGTCGTTGTAGGCAATGGCCGATTTCTGGCTGGCCCGCGTGGCGCTCACCACCACCTCATCCATCACGATTTCACTTTTCTGAAGCGTAAAATCAGCCGTCTCGTCGCCATCGACAGCTATCTCCTGAACCAGCGGCTGAAAACCCAGCAGCGAGATCCGAAGCTGATAGGTTCCAGGTTTCAGGTCGGAGAGTCGGTACGAACCGTTCGCGTCGGCGAGCGTTCCTTTGTAGGTTCCTTCGACGGTGATAGCCGCTCCGGGCAATGGCCCGCTGCCAATTTCACTTATACGACCGGAAATGGAGAACTGCGCCCAGGCGGGCAGGCATGACAGCCAGAGTGCGGCGGCCACACCAAAGCGATAGGTTTTCGTCTTTTTCATGGCTGAAAAAGTGACGAATAGGTAAAGGGGCCACACCTATCCCTTGGTTTGTGATTATGATTAAAACTAAAGATTTAAACGGAAAATCTTTCCGTTTTACAGTTACCGTCCCTTCGCCGGCATTACCCGGTGCAGGTTCAATGGGTATAATCTCAGCCCGTTGTATTAAGGCACCCCCTGGAAGATTAGTATGGCAAAGATAACGTGATTCTTGAAAGCAAAAAAGGATTCTATTGATTCTATGGATGCTGTGGGCGCTATTGTTTATAGCATATGGACAGAATCAATAGAATCCATTATTCCCTCAGAATGGCGATGACTCTGCGCGGGTCGTTGATTTCGGTCATCCGGACAAATTTGACAATCACTTCTTCCAGCAAAGGAGGTTTTTCGATTTTCCGGGCCAGACCGGCTACCCGCCCATCGAGTTGACGAATGTAATCGGCATGTTGGTCCGGCGGCAGAAAAGCGAGGCCGGTAGCTACGCGCCAGGCGGCTTCCCGCGCTACTCCGATGCTGAAATTTATCACGTCATCGTCTGCATCGCCGGTAATGCGGTCGAGCCAGCGCATCGGAAACCAGACCTGTGTCAATTCGTCCTGCACCGTGCGTGTCAGCGAGGCAATGACGCCGTTGATTTTCATGAAATCGTCTTTCAGCGCCCAGATGGCCTCGCCGGGGCAGGTCTGAGCCGCCGCAATACCCAAATCGAGATTAATGTGGGCGTTGATTCCCAGAATCAGTTGCTGAAAAACCGTTACCTGATGCAGTCGGCAGGCTTCAAACGCTACGTGCCAGGCCTGCGTGGTTGGCTGCTTCTGCTGATATTGCTGATAAGCCTGTAGATATCGGTCGGCAAACGTTACGTCGAGTTGGGCCATTCGGGGGCCATCCTGAAATTTATTTTGCTGAATCCCCTGCAAAACGGCAGCCGTCATTCGCCGATACAGGCAGGCGAAATAACCAAGAGGCGAGTTTGTTTGAATCGAATGCTGAATAATGCCATCCAGCGATTTGATGACATCTTCGACGGTTACGGGCAGGGTCATGGTTATTTTGTTTTGTCTGTTCAAGTTATCCGATTAGCGGATTGAGAGTATGGTGAACTAAGTTTATTTTTTAAATGTATATACATCAAATGTTGGTGTACAAAAATTAAAACTAAACTGAATCGGCTTATTAACTGTTTGACAACAAGATGGAAACCCTGATTAATGGCCTTCACCACGTTACGGCGCTGGCAGGCAACACACAACGCAACGTCGACTTCTATGTGGACGTACTTGGCCTTCGGATGGTCAAAAAAACCATCAACTTCGACGCCCCGGATGTTTACCATCTCTATTACGGTGATGAAACTGGTTCGCCGGGGACCATTATGACCTTTTTTCCATATGATGGCATTCCCCGTGGACGGAAAGGCGTCGGTCAGTTGACTTACACGGCTTTCTCTGTACCCACGGAATCGCTGAGTTTCTGGATGGATCGGCTGAATCAGTATAGCATCCCGTATGCCGGGCCTTACAAACGCTTCAACGAAACGTACCTGCGTTTTGAAGATCCCGACGGCACCGGCATCGAACTGGTTGCCACGGGCGAGGACAGGCGTTCGGGCTGGGACAACGGAAAAATTTCGCCCGATCATGCCATCCGGGGTTTTCACACGGTGACGCTCAATGAATTGTTAGTGGACAAAACCGTCAAACTTCTGACGGAAACCATGCAGCACACGCTGGTAGCCGAAGAAAACGGTCTTTTCCGTTTTCAGGCCGGAACGGGCGGACCGGGCAGTTATGTCGACGTGCTGCACTCGCCAAAAGACATACGGGGGCTTCAGGGAGCTGGTTCGGTGCATCACGTTGCCTTCTCGACTGACAATGATGAGACGCAGTTGCTCATTCGTCAGGAGCTGGAAGAAGCGGGCTATAATCCGACCACCGTTCTCGACCGTAATTATTTCCACAGCATTTATTATCGGGAGCCGGGCGGCATTTTGTTTGAAATTGCGACCAATCCTCCCGGATTTGCCATCGATGAACCGGTTGCTGAACTCGGAAAAACGCTTAAATTGCCGGAGTGGTACGAACCCCGCCGGGCGCAGATCGAAGCTGGTCTTCCGGTAATTGAATTGAAATAAGTGGATTAGACAGGATTGACAGGACAAAACAGGATAGATTATTACCGATAATCTGCCTTCTATGGTATGTCTATCCTTTTTTCTTTAAGGATAAAATGATTCATAATCCGAACAACATCGTAACCGCCGGGAAACCGCTCGAAGAGGCAACCAAAGTGATGGTGATGGTGCATGGCCGGGGTGGCTCAGCGCAGGATATTCTGTCGCTGGCGGAGCATATCGACGACAAAGAGTTTGCGTTCGTAGCCCCACAGGCAACCAACAACACCTGGTATCCGTATTCATTTCTGCGGCCAATGGAGGAAAACGAGCCGCATCTGTCGTCGGCGCTGATGGTGTTGGCAGGCGTTCGGGCCCGGCTGCAATCGGATTTCAACTTTAAATCCTACCAGATTTATTGGCTGGGTTTTTCGCAGGGGGCTTGCCTGCTGCTCGAATTTACGGCCCGGAATGCGATGCCCTATGGCGGTATTTTCGGACTAAGCGGCGGCCTGATTGGCCCGCCGCATACCCCCCGGCTCTATGACGGCTCGTTTGAGGACACGCCGGTTTTTCTGGGCTGCAGCGATACGGATACACATATCCCGAAAGAACGCGTTATTGAAACAGAAAAGGTGTTTCGGCAGATGGAAGCGGAAGTTACGATGAAATTGTATCCAAATTTTCCGCATTCCATCAACGAAGACGAGCTTCGGATTGTTAACCGATTGATAGACGGGTCGGGAGGACGCCCCATTCGGCCCATTAACAGTTTGATGTCATGAGTCAGTATATGGTCGAATTTGCTCTCCCGCATGAGATGTCGGCAGAGTTTATGATGAAAATTCCTGCCCAGCGCCAGAAAGTAAACGATCTGATGGAGGATGGCCGGATTTTGTCCTACTCGCTCTCGATGGACCGCCAGAAACTGTGGTGCGTCGTGAAAGCCCAGACGGAATACGACGTCATGGAAACTATTGCGGATTTTCCGTTGATCGATTATATGACGCCAACGATTTCCGAACTGATGTTCAATAATGTCGTGGCCCTGCGGATGCCGCTGTTTTCGCTCAATTAAGCATTTGATACTTCTTTGCCGAAAGCCGATTCTTTACAGGGTCGGCTTTCGTACTTTTACGTCGTCCCTGTCATCGTCACTATGAAACCGTTAAGTTCATTCATTAAATCCTTAGTTTACAGCCTTCTTGTTATTCTCGTCAGCCTGTCGGTCTCCGACTGCCAGTCGCAGCGGGCCGACTCGGAACCGACGCAGAAACACCGGAATGCCAGCCAGAAAAACCACCGTTCTGAAAGCAATACGGAAGCGAATCAGCAGACGTCTGGGGAAATTCCGGCGAAGGTGTATAAGGTGCTGGACTACATTCGAACCAACGGTCGGGCTCCGGCAGGTTATGTTGGTGGACGACGTTTTGGTAATTTTGAACGCCTTCTTCCCCGGCAGGACGTGTCCGGCCAGCGAATCCAGTATCAGGAATGGGACGTAAACCCGAAAAAGAAAGGTCGTAACCGGGGTGCCGAGCGACTGGTAACGGGTTCCGACGGGCGGGCCTGGTATACGCGTGACCATTATGATTCTTTTGTCGAAGTGAAATGAACGACTAATGCTATGGCAAACTTTGTTTTTATCTCTTCAGAAAACGCCCTCGAGCGCTACAGCGACTTTCGGATTGCGCGGATCGACGGCAGTAAGGCCACCACGATGAAGGCTTTTTACGAGGCCATCGCCCGTGAACTGGCGTTTCCCGATTATTTTGGTCATAATCTGGACTCTCTGGATGAGCTTCTGAATGATTTCGAATGGTTGCAGGAAGATAAGATCGCGCTTTACATCTATAACGCAGACGCGTTCCTTTCACAAGAAAAAAGCGACGAAAAGAAAGCCGATTTGCTGAACCTGCTCGACGTCACGGCGGAAGACTGGAAGTGGGTCGATGACGAAGTGGAGGAGACTTCTCCAAAACAGTTTCTGGTCCTGTTCGACCCCAGCGAACGTCTGCGTACGTTGCTGGACAAAGAAGGTTTTGCTTACGAAAAGCCAGAGTAAGGGCCGAATTAGCCCCATCGAGGGCGTCCTGTCAATAGAAATAAATAGATGCCAAAAATAGATTGAAGCCCCAGCGGGGCGACCTGTACATTTGGTAGTTTACAGGTCGCCCCGCTGGGGCTTTTCTACAAGATATTCGACCGTTCTATAGACAGAGCACCCTTAACAGGGTTAGTTTTAATGACCTGTTACACATTGGCTCAGCACCGCTTCCCGTTTTTTCCAGAACAATAAAACCTTTCCCAAAATCCGGATGTTAAGCCAATGACTCGCCGCAGGGATTACTCTCTCTGCGGTTTTTAGCGTTTCTAAAATTCAACCGTTTTCCTTTGAACGTACCTGATTTACTGCAACTTTACTCTGAAGACAGCCTCGTCCGGTTAATAACCGAACAACTGAACCGGAAAAGCGCCGACCCTGTTCGGGTGCAGATTAAAGGACTGGCTGGGAGCCTGGACGCCGTGCTGGCCGCTGCTGTGTACCAGTTACAACCTGCTACGCACCTTTACATTCTGCCCGACCGCGAGGAAGCATCTTATTTCTTCAATGACCTGCAGAACCTGCTTAGACAGACGGAACGAAGCCCGGAGGTGCTGCTTTTCCCCATGTCGTACAAAAAACCGTATCAGTACGAAGAAATTGAGAACGCCAACGTATTGATGCGGGCCGAAGCCCTGAACAAACTGAACCTGAGCCGAAAGGAAGGAACAATCATCGTCACCTACCCCGAAGCGCTTTCGGAGAAAGTCATCAATAAAAAGACCCTGCGGGCCAATACGCTGACAGTCCGTTTGGGCGACCGGCTCGATGCCGCTTTCGTCAATGAAATGCTGAATACCTACGATTTCGAGAAAACGGATTTCGTTTATGAAGCGGGTCATTTTTCCATTCGGGGGGGTATTATCGACGTTTTCTCATTCGCCAGTGAGTTTCCATATCGCATCGAATTGTTCGGTGATGAGGTCGACAGCATCCGGGCGTTCAATCCTGAGACGCAGCTTTCAACCGATCCGGTCGACAGCATCAGCATCATTCCCAACATCGAAAACAAGATGCTGCTCGAAAGCCGGGAGCCGTTTCTCGACTTTTTGCCCGATACGGCCACACTCTGGTTCAAGGATGTGGAACTGACGCTCGAACTTCTGGATAAAAGTTTCGAGAAAGCGGAACAAAGTCTGGCAAAAATTGTGGGCAGCAGCGGTGGTATTCAGGTCGTTTCCGACCCCAATGCGCTGTTCGAGACTCGCAGGAGCTTCCTGAACCGGATAAAGACGTTCCGAACGGTGGAATTCGGGCGACGGTTTTACTTTAAGACAGGTTCTAAATCTCAGAGTAACGGTGAGGCGGCAGACAACGGCGGCCCGGCTGCCGGACTACTGCAATATCCATCCAAAGCGCAGCCATCGTTCAATAAGGATTTCAAGCGCCTGGTGGACAACTTAACGGAGAATCAGTCAAAAGGCTATACTAACCTTATCGTGGCGGAGTCGTTTAAGCAGCAGGAGCGACTCAAGACGATTTTTGAAGAGCTTAACCCGTTTCTGAAGTTTCAGCCACTGTCCATTTCCTTACGGGAAGGTTTCGTCGACGAAAACCTGAAACTCGTTTGCTATACGGACCACCAGATTTTTGACCGTTACTACAAATACCGCGTTCGGGACAAATTCTCCAAATCGAAAGCGCTCACCCTCCGTGAATTAAAGACGCTGCAACCCGGCGACTACGTTACTCACGTCGATCACGGCATCGGGCGGTTTGCCGGTCTGGAAAAAGTCGACGTCGGCGGACGGGAGCAGGAGGCCATCCGGCTCATCTACCGCGACAATGACGTGTTGCTGGTCAGTATTCACTCCCTGCACAAAATCGCCAAATACAGCGGCAAGGAAGGCGGTCCACCAACCATGAGCAAGCTCGGTTCGCAGGAGTGGGAACTGAAGAAATCCCGCGTCCGGAAGCAGATTAAGGACATTGCCAAGGAATTGATTGCCCTGTATGCCAAACGCCGTACCTCGCCGGGTTATGCCTACTCGCGGGATACCTTTCTGCAGGCCGAACTCGAATCGTCGTTCATCTACGAGGACACGCCCGACCAGGCCAAAGCCACGACCGATGTTAAAGCAGATATGGAGCAACCCCACCCGATGGACCGGCTTGTTTGCGGCGACGTGGGTTTCGGAAAAACCGAGGTAGCCATCCGGGCGGCATTCAAAGCCGTTTCGGACAACAAACAGGTGGCGGTGCTGGTGCCGACAACCATTCTGGCAATGCAGCATTACCACACGTTCAGCGAACGACTGGCCGACTTTCCGGTTCGGGTCGAGTATATCAACCGGTTCAAGTCGACCAACCAGATTAAGGAGACGCTGAAACGGATTGCGGCAGGCGAAACCCAGATTTTGATCGGGACGCATCGCATTGTCAATAAAGACGTCAAATTCAAGGACTTAGGCCTGTTAATTATTGACGAGGAACAGAAATTCGGCGTGAAGACGAAGGACCGTTTGAAGGAAATGCGGGTTGAAGTCGACGTGCTGACCCTGACGGCCACGCCCATTCCCCGAACGCTGCACTTTTCGCTGATGGGCGCCCGCGACCTCTCGGTGATTGCCACGCCGCCCCCCAACCGACAGCCCGTTACGACCGAAATTCATGTATTTCACGAAAATACCATCCGCGACGCCGTCAGTTATGAGTTGCGGCGGGGTGGGCAGGTCTTCTTTGTTCATAATCGGGTGGCCGACATCGAGTCCATCGCCAATCTCATTATGCGGCTTGTCCCCGACGCACGGGTTTCGGTAGCCCACGGACAGATGGAAGGCGATAAACTGGAAAAAGTGATGACGCGCTTCATTGAGGGCGAGTCCGACGTGCTGGTGTCGACCAACATCATTGAATCGGGTCTGGACATTCCCAACGCCAATACGATCATGATCAACCAGGCGCACATGTTTGGCTTGTCGGATCTGCATCAGATGCGGGGGCGGGTGGGACGTTCCAACAAAAAGGCGTTCTGTTATCTGCTAACGCCGCCGGTTTCGGTGCTGACTACCGACGCCCGCAAACGCCTACAGACACTGGAGGATTTTTCTGATTTGGGTGAGGGCTTCAAGATTGCCATGCGCGACCTCGACATCCGGGGTGCGGGTAATCTGCTGGGGGCCGAACAAAGCGGTTTCATCAACGATCTGGGCTTCGAGATGTATCATAAGATACTGGACGAAGCGGTTCAGGAACTGAAGGAAACGGAGTTCAAAGACCTCTTCAAAGGCGATGAAAGCCTGCTCCGGACACTGTTGCCCGACACGGTCATCGAAACGGATCTACAGGTACTTATTCCGGAGCGATACGTATCCAATATATCCGAACGTCTGGCGTTATATTCAAGGCTGGACAACCTACAGACGCCCAACGAACTGGCAGAATTCCGTACGTCGGTTCTCGACCGGTTCGGCCCTTTGCCGGAGGAGGTTGAGAATCTGATTAAAATGGTGACCGTTCGCTGGAAAGCTGAGCAGCTACAGCTTGAAAAACTGACCCTGAAAAATAATATCATGCGGGGCACGTTCGTTTCTGAAGGGAATGACGATTTTTTCAAGTCCGGGCAGTTTGGCAAAGTAATTGATTACGTTCAGAAAAACCCATCCCGGTGCTCATTGAAAGAAATGAAAGGCAAGCCCATGTTTATTCATCAGGATGTTCCAGGCGTGGATGAAATGGATGAAATATTGCGCCAGATGCTCGACTGAAGCACTGAAAACAGACGCCTGTCGGCACCTTTCTTTGAAACTTGATTGACTGACTATAATTTTGACGTTCTTTTAGTTATAAAAACACAATGAATCGAAATCAACCGCTACGCACCATTGCCGTTCTGCTGGCTTTCATTACGGCAATGTCGGCCTGTCAGAAGAAGCGCCCGACAAGTGTTCGTCCGGGTAAAGAGAGTACGGCCACAGGCATTGCGTATAATCAGGAGAACGGATTTAAGGTATCGAAGTACAAAGGTCAGTCGGCAGGGCCGAACCTGGTCTTCGTCGAGGGGGGTCGTTTTACGATGGGCGCTCTGGAAGAGGACATCCTTAACGCCCGCGACAACCGGGAGCGGACGGTGAGTATCCAGTCGTTCTACATGGACGAAACGGAAATTGCCAACATTCACTACCTCGAATACCTGAACGCCATTCAGAAAGACTCTTCGGAAGAAGTGTATGCCCGTGCGTTACCTGATACGAACGTCTGGAAGCATCCGCTGTCGTATAACGACCCCTACGTGACTCAGTATCTGCGTTTCCCCGGCTTCCGGTACTATCCGGTCGTGGGCGTGTCGTGGGTGCAGGCCAGCGACTACTCGCTATGGCGGACTAATGCCGTGAACGCCAATCTGGCGGGTAAAGCAGGGGACGGCGGCAAAAAGAAAGGCTTCTCTCTGCGCCGGAAGAAGAAAGAGGAAGCCGTAGCGGAAGCAGAAGCTCCGGCGGCCAACAATTCGCAGACGACGTATGCACTTGAGAGTGGCAATATTCTTCCCAATTATCGTCTGCCCTCCGAAGCTGAATGGGAGTATGCCGCCAAAGCGCTCATCGGAACGCAGTATGTAGACGAGAATCAGTCGAACCAGCGTATCTATCCCTGGGATGGTTCATCCACCCGTAATGCAAAGCGTGGACGTAAGCAGGGCCAGATGTTAGCGAACTTCAAGCGCGGACGCGGTGACTACGCGGGTATCGCCGGAAAATCCAACGATGGTGCCATCATTACATCGGAAATCTACAGTTATCCGCCCAACGACTTTGGTCTGTACAATATGGCCGGTAACGTTAATGAGTGGGTGTATGACGTTTATCGTCCGCTGTCTCATCTGGACGTAAATGACCTCAATCCTCTTCGTCGGGATGGTTATCTGGATGATTCGAAGAATTACGACGTGAAAAACAGTAACTCTCTGGTAAACGATAAACTGCGTGTTTATAAAGGGGGCTCATGGGCCGATGTTGCCTATTGGCTGGCTCCGGGAACGCGTCGCTTCCTGGATCAGGACTCTGCAACGGCTTCCATCGGTTTCCGCTGCGCCATGATTGCAGGCGGACGAAACAAATAAGCTGAATCACATACAATTCGTTTTTGCGGCCATCCGGTTACCGGGTGGCCGCAATTGTTATGACGCCCACAGACTGGCAGCCCGCCAGAAGCAGGGCCGAAGCGCAGGCTTCCAGCGTTGCTCCGGTCGTCAGTACATCGTCGACAAGAGCAATTCGTTTTTCCTTTATTGTCTCTGGTTCCCGAACGCTGAACACTTCGCCAACGTTCTGCCAGCGGTCGAAACGATTCTTTCCTGTCTGCGTGATTGTGTTTCGGTTTCGCTTCAGAATGTCCGGCTCGAACCTGACGTTCAGTTCATCGCTCAGGCCGCGTCCAAACCAGTCGCTTTGATTGTAGCCGCGCTTTCTCTTCCGGGAGGGGTGCAGCGGCACGCTGGTTATCAGATCGATTTGCCGGGAAAGCTGTACTTCGTTTTCTAACTGGTAACCATACCAGCGGCCCATAACTCGCCCCACTTCCTTGTTACCCTTGTATTTCAGAGATCGGATTATACGCTGTACGCTTCCCTGTTTGGCATAATACAGATACGGATAAACAAACTCAATCCTGATGCGCCCGGCAAACCGGCTTCCAATCTCCGGTTCGGCATCCCGCTGATGAAGTTTCGTTTCCGGCAGCTTAAACCGGCAGTGCGTGCAAATCTGCTCTTCCATAGGCTGTAAGGCAGACTGGCAGACCAGACAGGGGTTTGGATAAAATAAATCCAGCAGATTGGAGAAATACCGGTTCGCATACGTTATACACATAGGGCTTGCAGGAATTTTTTGTAACTTAGATTAGACGGAGGCAATAGCCTGCAAGTCATTATTTTAGCCATAAACGCAACATTTTTTTCACAATTGTCATTCTGACGGGCGGCAGTTCGTCGATTGTTACGATGAAAGACTCAGACCTCGAACGTGACTGGAATGCCCTGCTTGATCAGTTACAGCTATTAGTCGGAAAACGGCCGACGGATTTGAATAGCGTTCTGTTTTTGATTGGAGTACAGGAGCTTGGAAAAGGAGCTTTATTTTTCACGAAGGAGCAGAAGCAGGATTTAATGCATATCGCCATCTGCAAACTCCTGAGTCTTTCCGGTCACTATGAACTGGATGGACATGATCAGGAAGGGTGGCCGCACTGGAAGCTGGTAAAAAAACTGCCCAATCTTGATTTGCTCACGCAGGAAACCATCCTGAAGCATCACGCCATTAATTATTTTAAAGAGTTGCAGATTCTATCCGACAGCCGATAGCCTTTAACATTAACCCTGACATGCGCACTTCTGAATCGACTCAAAAACTGCTTGCGCGGGTAAGTGAATACAAACGCAGGTATTACCAGAATCAATTAGTCAAAGGGGCCATTTTCTTTGTCGCCTTTGCTCTGTCCATTTATCTGTTCGCCAATACAGCAGAATTTTTCGGCCGGTTCAGTTCAATCATTCGGGCCACTCTTTTTTTTGGCACTCTTCTATTTCTGGCCGGAGGACTCTATCACTGGATAATCAATCCGCTGGTCCATCTATACGGACTTCGTCGGCAATTATCAGACGAAGAGGCCGCCCGGCAGATCGGGCAGTATTTTCCTGAAGTGGGAGATAAGCTGCTCAATACGCTCCAGCTTCAGGCACTGACGCAGCAGCAGAGTGATTTGCTACAGGCCAGCCTCAGTCAACGCTCCAGTCAGTTACTGATTGTTCGGTTCGCTGATGCGATTCAACTGGAGAAAAACAGGCGTTTTATTAAATATGCGGCCTTACCAATTATGGTAATTGGTTTTCTACTCCTTTTCTTTCCGGCCTTTCTCACTAAAAGTTCAACCCGCCTGATTCGCTATCAGGAAGAATTTGCGGAGGAAGCTCCCTTCCGGTTCAACGTTCTTAATAAAAATTTACGAGGATTTCGCAACGAGGATTTCACCTTATCCCTGAAGCTGACAGGCGACGTTTTACCAGACAATCTTTTTCTAATTTCCGGAGGTACCCGGTTTAAAATGGAACCCGTCAGCCGGGGTCAGTATGCGTATACGTTCGACAATATCCAACGCGATATCACTTTCTCCTTCGAAGCATCCGGTTATCGGTCGCCGACGTATGATCTGGAAGTGATTGATCGTCCGGGTTTGCTATCCTTCGATGTCAGTTTGGTTTATCCCTCTTACTTAAATAAACCCGCTGAGCAATTAGCCAATGTTGGCACACTCGTTATTCCGGAAGGGACGCAGGTAACCTGGCGATTTTCAGCAGCTTATACTGATTCGATCAAACTGCGTTTTAGCGATGAGTCTGCTCCCCGGATAGCACAAAAACAGTCTGACAGCGAATTTGAGTTAACAAAAACGGCCCGAAGAACTACTAAATACGACGTTTATTTAAAGAATTCTGTTGCCGGCAATCGCGATAAGATTGAGTATAACCTCAACGTCGTACCGGATAAGTTTCCGCAGATTACGCTGGAAAATTTTCGGGATACGACGCTATTCAACTATGTCATACTGGGCGGTACACTTGCGGACGACTATGGCTTTTCAAACCTGAAACTTAATTACAGGGTGATTCGGGCGGGGCAATCGCCGGGTGCCAGTTATCAGACAAGGCAAATTCCGTTCAATCGTTCGGCTGTAAATCAGAATTTCTACTACCAGTGGAATATCGACAGTCTGCGCATCGAGCCGGGTGATCGCTTGGAATATTATGTCCAGGTGTGGGACAACGATGCCATCAATGGTTTTAAAAGCGCCCGCTCGCCTTTCTCTCAGTTCGTCGTTCCTGATATGAAGAAAATGGAGCAGGAGGCCTCCCGTTCAGCCGAACAGACAGAGAAGCAAATCGACAAGGCAATCGGCAAGTCTCAGCAGTTGAAACAGGAATTGAACGCACTGGAAAATCGACTACAGACTAAGAAGAATCTCGATTTTCAGGATAAAAAACAGGCCGAAGATATCTTGAAAAAGCGGCAGGAGCTGCTTGACGAAATCAAACAGATTCAGGAGCAGAATAAGCTTAATAATGAGCGTCAGCAGCGATTTAATCAGCAAAGCCCTGAACTGGCTCAGAAATTTGAGCAGTTGCAGAAGTTGATGAATGAGTTGCTGGATCCGGAAACGCAGCGGTTGTATGAAGAACTCAAAAAATTGATGGATCAGAAGCAGGACGAGCGCGTGTCCGATATGCTGAACCGAATCAAAAATAAAGAGAAGAATCTAGCAAAAGAGCTGGAGAGGGCATTGAATCTTTTCAAGCAATTGCAAATCGATCAGAAGCTGGAATCAGCCGTCAAAGACCTGGAAAAACAAGCCGAAAAACAGGAGAAACTGGCAGAAGAGTCTGATAAACAGGCAACTAATAAGAACAACCAGCAGCAGGATAAGAAGGGACCCGATGAGAAGCAAGGGAATAAAAGCAATCCTGACGCCAAACCGGATGGTTCTGACCTGGAGCAGAAGCAGGAGGATTTGAATAAGGAGTTTGAGCAAACGAAAGAGGACCTGAAGGAAATTGAGAAAATGTCGGAAGAATTAGAGAATAAATCTGACCCAGACATGCAGAATGATCTCCAGGAAGAAATCAGTCAACAGCAACAGGAGAGCAAACAGAATTTGAATCAGAAGCAGAACAACAAGGCTTCCCAGTCTCAGCGAAAGGCGGCTAAGTCTATGAAAAATCTCAGCGAGAAGCTCTCTGAACAAATGCAGTCGGCGGAGATGCAGGAGCAGCAGGAAAACATGGACGATCTGCGGGCTATTCTGGAAAATCTGTTGACTCTTTCTCACGATCAGGAGCGTTTGATGAAGGATTTTAAAGGAGTTTCGCTACAGGATCCGCGTTTTGTCAAGCTTGCCCAGGATCAGTTGAAGCTTCAGGATGATGCCAAGATTATTGAGGACAGTCTATATTCGCTGGCGAATCGGGTCATGCAGATTCAGTCGTTTGTCACCCGCGAACTGAATAGTATGAAATCCTATATGGATGAGAGCGTAAAATTCATCCGTGAGCGTCGACTCAATGTTGCTACGGGTAAGCAACAATTTGCAATGACATCTATAAATAATCTGGCACTGATGCTTAGTGATGTTTTTAAGCAGATGCAGCAGCAGATGAGCCAGATGGCAATGCCGGGCAAAGGAAAAGGCAAGAAGAAAGGTCGCTCCGAATCGATGTCGCTGGGTCAAATGCAGAAGCAGTTAAACGAGCGTATCCAGCAACTGCAAAAAAGCGGAAAGCAGGGGAGAGGTATGTCTGAAGAACTTTCTCGTCTGGCAGAGGAGCAGGCGGCCATCCGTAAAATGCTGAAAGAAATTCAGGATGCACAGAAAGGTACTGAGACAGGTAAAAAACTGAACAATGAATTGAACGAGCTCTCGGAAAAGATGAATGAAGCTGAAACGGAGCTTGTCAATAAACGCGTCAACCAGGATCTTATCAAACGACAGCAGGAACTGTTGACACGACTTCTGGAGTCTGAGAAAGCAATTAAGGAACAGGAAGAAGATCTGGAACGTAAAGCAAAGACTGCCTCTGAGGTTGTTCGTCGTCCTCCCCCGGTGTTGGTAGAATCGTTGTTGTCCCGCCAAAAACAGGTCGAGGTCATTCGTACTGTTCCCGTAAATTTGAATACTTTCTATAAACAACAGGTAGATAAATACCTTAATACACTAAAACCATGAACAATTTTGAATTTTCCAAATTGTAACTTTGTTCAGATTTTTAACATTTTGATCATTTTCCTAAAATTCTTCGAAGTTTTCACGTGAAACGTTTTTCGCGATTTCACATTACACGTCATAATAGTATGTTCAATGAGTATGATGTCATTGTTGTGGGAGGCGGTCATGCTGGCTGTGAAGCTGCTCACGCCGCCGCAACGATGGGATCCTCCGTATTGCTGATTACAATGAATATGCAGACAATTGCCCAAATGTCATGCAACCCGGCTATGGGAGGTGTAGCGAAAGGGCAAATTGTCCGGGAAATCGACGCATTGGGTGGCATGTCAGGCGTTATTTCTGACAAGACCATGATTCAATTCCGAATGCTGAACCGTTCCAAAGGTCCAGCCATGTGGAGTCCAAGATGTCAGAGTGACCGTCAGTTGTTCGCTGCGGAATGGAGAAACACGCTGGAGCAAACTCCCGGCGTCGATTTCTGGCAGGACACTGTTAATGAAATCCTGGTAAAAGACGGACGCGCAACGGGGGTTAAAACCAGCATGGGCCTGGAAATTCATTCAAAATCCGTAGTGCTGACCAACGGTACGTTTCTCAATGGCCGCATGTTTATCGGTGAAAAAGTATTTGGTGGAGGCCGGACGGGTGAGCGGGCTGCCACTGGACTGACGGAGCAATTGATCCAACTTGGCTTCGAGTCAGGACGGATGAAAACCGGAACACCTCCGCGTGTAGACGGACGCAGTCTCGATTACAGTCGTATGGAAGAACAGTTTGGTGATGAGCAGCCTGGCAAGTTTTCATACATGGACACGCCTGCCCTTACCCGTCAGCGGAGTTGCTGGATTACATACACGAACGAACAGGTTCATGAGATACTGCGAACCGGCTTCGAAAAATCGCCTATGTTCACAGGCCGAATCAAAGGCCTGGGACCACGTTACTGCCCCTCCGTTGAAGACAAAATCAACCGCTTCGCTGACAAGGATCGCCACCAGATTTTTGTGGAGCCGGAAGGATGGAATACGGTTGAAGTATACGTGAATGGTTTTTCAACCTCTCTCCCGGAGGATATTCAATTCAAAGCACTCCGTAAGATTCCCGGATTTGAGCAGGCAAAAATGTTCCGACCGGGCTATGCAGTGGAATATGACTTTTTTCCGCCTACGCAGTTAAAACATACGCTGGAGACACATCGAATCGGCGGGCTTTTTTTTGCCGGGCAGATAAATGGAACCACCGGCTACGAAGAAGCCGCCTGTCAGGGACTGATGGCGGGCATCAACGCACACCTCAATTCTCGTGACAAAGACGCTTTTATACTCAGACGCTCTGAGGCGTATATCGGGGTGCTGATTGATGATTTGATTACGAAAGGTACTGAAGAACCTTACCGGATGTTTACCTCACGGGCAGAATTCCGAACGCTTCTTCGGCAGGATAACGCCGATCTGCGCTTAACGGAAGCAGGTTACCAGCTTGGCTTAGCCAGCCAGGATCGGTATGACCGGCTTGAGCGGAAACGTGCCCAGATTGACGCATTTCTGCAGAAAGTAAAGGAAACGAAACTTCAGCCCGAAGAAATCAACACGTTTCTGGCAGATGCCGGAAGCGCTCCGATCAAAGAGAAAAGCTCTATTTATGCATTATTAAAACGACCTGAAATCAATTTTCCTGAGCTAGCTACACTTCGGTCGTATACACCGGATCTATTCTCTTCCTATGACATGGAAGCTATTGAAGAAGCCGTCATCTCCATTAAATACGAAAGCTACGTCGAGAAAGAGCAGTTGATGGTTGAGAAGATGGAGAAGCTTGAGGGGCTCTCGATTCATCCTGGATTCGATTACGATCGGCTATCAGCTTTGTCGTTTGAAGGGAGAGAAAAACTAAAACGGATTCGTCCACATACCATCGGTCAGGCATCCCGAATCAGTGGGGTCAGCCCGTCTGACATATCTATCCTGATGGTGTATTTAGGCAGATAAGATGTCGATGGAAACCCTTATTGAATGTCCGGTATGTGGAAGTAATGAGTTCCAGACCATTCTAAGCTGTACGGATTTTCTGGTCTCTCAGAAACAATTTTCTATACAGAAATGTCGGAACTGCGACTTTGAACTGACCAACCCCCGCCCCGACGCGGCCAGCATCGGAGCCTATTATCAATCCGAGCAGTACATATCACACAGCGATACGAAACAGGGCTTGATGAGCCAACTTTACCATGCAGTTCGAAACGTAACATTGAAACAAAAGGTAAAACTGATCGATTCGCTGAAATCTGACCGGGGCTGGCTGCTGGATATTGGATGCGGGTCTGGGTATTTTTTGGCAGCAGCCCACGAAAATGGCTGGCAGATTCAGGGAGTAGAGCCAAATGAAAACGCCCGCACGGCCACCCAAAAGTTAACAGGAGCGTATGTATCTGAATCGGTGGAAGCTCTACCGGACAGCCGTTCATACGATGTGATTACGATGTGGCATGTATTGGAACACGTTCACGAACTGAGCAAAACGATGCAGTGGCTGAACGATCATTGTCGGAAGAATGGATATCTTATCATTGCCGTACCCAATCATCGGTCCTGGGATGCTGATCGGTATAAGCATTTATGGGCCGCCTACGACGTACCCCGGCATCTGTATCACTTTTCGCAGGACTCCATGCAGCGCCTCCTGGATGCCTACGGCTTTCGCCTTATTGGGCAAAAGCCAATGTTGTTCGATGCGTTCTACGTAAATCTGTTAAGCACTAGGTACCGGGACGGGCAACCAGCCTACATCGAAAGTTTTCTGAACGGCGTCCGTTCCAACTGGTCTGCCTACCGAAACGGCGGCGACTATTCGAGCCTGATTTACATCGCTACCCACAAGTAACCAGGTCATCTGCCCCAGGCATTGAAAGCTTGGGGCTTATTGTACCCTTTATGAAACAAACGGCTTCTTTACTATCTCTGCTAATTCTGTTTATCAGTAGTTGTTCACAATATGTACCGCCAATAGGAGGGAAGAAGGATACGCTCGCTCCTGAATTGGTGAGAAGTACACCAGCCAATCTATCGAAAAATTTCAGGGGCCGGGTCATTGAACTCTATTTCAACGAAACGATTCGGGTCGATAATCCGGTGCAAAAAATCCTGATAACGCCCGAAGCAGGTTCTCCTTTTGTGCCCAGAATTCGTCCCAACAGCCTGCGACTGGTTTTTGATAAACCGCTTCGGGACAGTACGACCTACACATTCAGTTTTGCTGATGCCATTCGGGACGCTTCCGAAAATAATCCGGCTTCGAATCTTAAACTGGTATTCAGCACGGGTCCGGTGCTCGATTCGCTAAGGGTAGGGGGAAAAGTGATAGACCTGCTGACGGGAGAGCCTGTTCTGAATGCTGTCGTAGGTCTTTACAATCCGGTAGATTCCCTGCTGCCTACTAAAACAAAGCCATTTTATTTCAGCCGAACCGACAGCTCCGGTAACTATTCTATTGAAAACCTTCGTCAGGGAAATTACCGCTTATACGCATTTGATGACCGAAATCAGAATTTAATCTATAATGCGGGTGTCGAAAAAATTGCCTTCCTGAAGCAGGATATCAGCGTTGAGAAGAACGTCGATACGGTCAACGTCGCCCTGTTTCCCTACTACGCAACCCCACCGCGAGTCATCCGGAATGAACAGCGGGCCTCTACATATACACTCATTTTTGACCGGGGGTTGCAGGACTACTCCGTTAGCTTTCCGAACGCAAAAGATAGCGTTCCATCCCTGCTGAGGACACCCGCCGAGCTGACGTTTTTCAACGTAGCCTCAACGCTGGACACGATCAAAACACAATTGTCAGTACGGGATTCTCTGGATAATCGGGCCGACATTAAACAAAATATTCGATTCAGGCAGCGTGCCCGTCGGGAGACGGAAACACCGCTCGAGATAACTACCAGGCCCACCCGCACCGAGGGCGTCGATCGGAACGCGACCTTGCTGTTCCGATTCAATAAACCCATTAAGGAGATTAACCGTGATTCGCTACAGCTCTTCAGCGACAGTCTGAAAACAGAGCTACTCGCGGATACCGCACTGCGATTTAATGCGCAGCGAACCGAACTCAGGTTGAGCAGACGAGTCAGCGCCCGGCAGTCCATCCGGGTGAAACTAGGTAAAGGCGCATTCGTCAGTATTCTGGGCGACTCCTCCAAAGCTGTTCTGCTAACTTACCCCATTCGCCAGGCAGACAATTTTGGCGTCGTGTTGGGGACAGTCAATACGAAGGCTGAGAAATTCATCATTGAGTTAATCGATGAAAAGTATCTGGTAGTCGACCGGAAGCTGAATCAGAAAAACTACCGCTTTGACTTTGTGACTCCGGGTAAATACCGTCTCCGCGTTATCATCGATTCAAACGGGAATGGGAAATGGGATGGTGGTGACCTGACAAATCGTCGCCTGCCTGAACCCGTTTATCATTATGGCACCGAGATTAGAGTGAAACAGAATTTCGAGATTGGGGGCACAGATGTGAATGCGATGTGATGGTCAATGTAAAATAAAAAAAGTACAAAATTTCAGTGGATAAGCGGGTGGATAACTCTGTTTTCCGTGTGGATAAATGTGCTGCTTCTGTGGACGAAACTGTTGAACAGTCCGTTCTAATTGTGGATAGGCACAACCGGCCTGTGGAAATGGGGAAAAACGGGAAGATGTCCACAATTTGTGTGTCAACTTATAAACAGGTGGAAATGTTCGTGGGGTAGAATGTGGAAATGTGCACGATAACCCCTGGATAAATTGCCTAAAATGTGCATAACTTGGTAAATGCCTGTTAATGAGTCCATTGATTGTTGATAACTAAACGTAAAATGTGGATAAGTGCGTTTAACTATTCACATTTCGTTCATTATTTTGTTGATAATCTACTTATCCACATGTCCACAGCTCAAAAACACCTAATAATTTTTAATTTAAAAGATATGAAAAGGGTAATAATAGGTGTGTTGATAAACCTGCTGTTCGGGTGGACACTGGCAAGCGCTCAGGACAACAGGGCTGTGGCGGACGAATATTTCAGAAAGGGTGATTTTGATAAGGCATATGCGCTTTATCAAAAACTGGTACGTTCCAATTCGGAGAAAGAAGTCCTTGACAAGTATGTAGCGAGCAGTGTGCGGCTCAAAAAAACGGATGAGTCGGAGAAGGTGCTGAAAAGAATGGTACGGTCTGAGGAGAAAAATGCATACCTGTGGCTGCAGCTTGGACTCATTGAGGAAACACGGCGCGATTCGGTTAAAGCGGCTGAGCATTTTGCAAAGGCCATCAATGTTTCGGCCAGTTCATTGGACAAATTAAGTACGATAGCACAGGATTTTGCGGCGAAGGATAAACCGGACTGGTCTGTAAGGGCATTGCTGAAGGCTCGTAACGAAGCCCGCGAACCAGCGCTGTATGCCGGGGAACTGGCCCGGCTATATGGTGCACTGGGTCAGAAAGAAGCCATGATTGACGAACTGCTCCGCTGGGGACTCGCGCCGACAAACCGGGAACAAGTACAAGCCATGTTGCAGGACAACCTTCGTGAGAATGAACAACGGCTACTGGAATCGGTGCTGTATCGAAAGGTACAGGAAAGCCCCGGCGAAATGTTCTACACGGAAATGCTGGTCTGGTATCTTTCCCAACGTAAGGAATTCAACCGCGCATTCGTGCAGGAACGGGCCTTAGACCGACGAATGAAGCTTGGGGGTATACGTGTCTACGATTTGGCAAGTATCGCGCTCCAGAATAAAGATTACAAAAGCGCGGCCAGCATGTTCGACTATATTGTCAAAGAATATCCGCAGGGGCAACTTTACCCCATTGCCCGTCGGCTCGCCATCAAATCGAGAGAGGAACAGATTAAGAATACGTACCCGGTTGAAGAAGCGGAAATCCGAAAACTCATCGCAGATTACCATCGGTTGCTGCTGGAACTCGGTCAGAACACGCGTACGCTGGAGGCGCTCCGCAGCACGGCAACTCTGTATGCGTTCCATCTGAACGAAAAAGATTCAGCCATTGCGATTCTTAACCAGGCGATGAAAGTGGGAACGACCGACCGGAATTTTGTTGACCGCTGCAAACTCGATCTGGGTGATATTTATCTGCTGAAAGGCGAGCCCTGGGAGTCGACCCTGCTGTATATGCAGGTGGAGAAGTCACAAAAAGAAGAGACGCTTGGATACGACGCCAAACTGCGCAACGCCCGGCTGCATTACTTCAAAGGCGATTTTGAACTGGCTAAGGAGATTCTTGATATTCTGAAAATGGCAACTTCCCGCGAAATCGCCAATGATGCCAATTCACTGAGCCTGCTGATCATGGATAATACGGGTCTGGATAGCACAGAGACGGCCATGAAGGAATACGCCGCCATAGAATTGATGATTTTTCAGAATAAAGTAAACGAAGCTACTGAAGGACTAAGCGGACTCTATGAAAAATACCGCAGTCACAGCCTGGCAGACGAAATTCTATGGTTGCGAGCCAATATGCTGTTCAAACAGAACCGGATTGATGAAGGACTTCAGGATTTGCAGAAAATAACATCGGACTACTCGACAGACGTGCTGGGCGACGATGCGTTGTATCTGACGGCGAAAATGCTTGAGGAAAACAAAAAAGACAAAGCGCAGGCGATGGAACTCTATAATCAGTTGCTTCAGAAATATCCTGGAAGCATTCTCGGCGCAGATGCCCGAAAACGTTTTCGGGCATTACGCGGAGATACAATAAACTAAAATTATACCAGAGCAGGCATTAAGAACTCTTTCAATGCCTCAAAACGGGCAGGTATCAACTGGCTCTGTCTGGAGCGGTTTACCAGAACAGCCAGCCGCTCCGGAACCTCGACAGAAGCACCAATCACTTCTTCGACGAGGTCTTTGAATTTGGACGGATGTGCCGTCGACAGCGTAATGCCGCACGTATCGTCCGATGTATGCTGATAGGCGCACAGGCCCAGGTAGCCAATAGCCGTGTGCGGGCACATGACGTACTCATATTGCCGGTAGACGTCGGTCATGGCCTGCTTCGTCTGCTGGTCGTCAAAGAAATAACCCGATACCCTGGTTTTGAGAGCTTCGTAATCATCGTTGAAAAAACGAAGCAGTCGAACAAAATTGCTCGGATCTCCTACGTCCATAGCATTGGAAATGGTGGCAATCGACGATTCCAGAGGAATATACTGCCTTGTCTTCAGATAATCGGGAACCACCTTGTTCAGATTGGTCGATGCTACGAACTGTTGAACGGGCAGACCCATTTTATGCATCATCACTCCGGCGCTCAGATTACCGAAATTTCCGCTCGGAACTGAAAAAACAACGGGTTTGCCGTATCGCTTCACCTGACCGTAGGCCCGGACATAATAAAACCCCTGTGGTATCAGCCGAAAAATATTAATCGAGTTTGCCGAGGCCAGCCGCATACGCTCATTCAGTTGAGGGTCGGCAAAGGCAGCCTTCACCATTGCCTGACAGTCGTCGAACGAGCCTTCCACCTCCAGTGCCGTCACATTACCCCCCAGCGTAGTGAGTTGCCTTTCCTGCAGTTCACTCACACGACCGCTGGGATAGAGAATCGTGACCCGTACGCCGGGCATATTCAGAAAACCCATGGCAACTGCGCCACCTGTATCGCCCGACGTTGCCACCAGAATGTGAACGTCCTTATCTGCTTTTTGGAGAAAATAACTCATCATGCCCGCCATATACCGGGCACCGACGTCCTTGAAAGCCAGTGAGGGGCCGTGAAAGAGTTCGAGCACGTGCGTTTTTCCTTCCTCCAGAGCCACAGCGGGCGTATCGAAAGGGAACGCTTTCTCAATGATAGTCGCTAATTTTCCGGAAGATATCTCGTCGCTGAAAAGTAGTTTACTTAACTCGAAGGCGATTTCAGTTAGAGTACCATCCGAAATTTTTTCAAAAAAATCCGTGCCCGGCGTAGGGAACGCCTGCGGAACAAACAGGCCGTTATCGGGTGGTGTACTGCGCAGTAAAGCTTCTTCAGCGCCAACGATAAAATCAGGATTACGCGTACTGATGAATTTCATTCCCAACTCATTTAATGAGAGCACAAAGTAACGGCAGCCAGATTGATAATAACAGCACCCGGCGAAATTATCCACACCCGGAGCTGACAAACTGTGGATAGAAGCTTTGTTTTCACGGCTATTACCCACAAATCAGTAAATTAGCAGGCTCTAAATAAACTGATATATACCATGTCCGTTGGTTTCTTTCAAGTACCCTACCCACAGAATGAACCCGTCAAAGAATACAGACCTGGTTCAGACGAACGCAGACGATTGAAGCAGGCGATCGACCAGGCTCTGGCCGAACAAAGAGACATACCCATGTATATCAATGGGGAGGAGGTTCGTACGGGCAATAGAAAGCCACTGACTTCTCCTCACAAACACGCTCAGATTCTGGGTTACTATCACGAGGGAGACGCCAGCCATGTCGAAAGGGCCATTGAAGCGGCTCTCAGCGCTAAATCACGCTGGGAATCCATGTCATGGGAGCACCGTGCAGCCATATTTCTTAAAGCCGCCGATTTACTGGCCGGACCCTACCGCGCACGAATCAATGCGGCTACGATGCTCGGTCAGTCAAAGAATGTTTATCAGGCTGAAATAGACTCTGCCTGTGAAATGATCGATTTTCTGCGATTCAACGTGCAGTATGCTACCGAAATTTACAGTCAGCAGCCACGTTCGTCGTCGGGAGTCTGGAATCGGCAGGAGTACCGGGCTCTGGAGGGATTTGTCTTTGCACTAACGCCATTCAATTTCACCGCTATTGCGGGCAATCTGCCTACCGCGCCCGCACTGATGGGCAATACAGTGGTCTGGAAACCAGCCATGCAGCAGGTGTACTCTGCTCAGGTTCTGATGGAAGTATTTATGGAAGCAGGGTTGCCGGCGGGAGTGATCAATCTGATTTACGTGGATGGACCGGTCGCCGGGGAGGTAATTTTCAGGCACCGGGATTTCGCCGGTATTCATTTTACAGGCAGTACGGGCGTATTTCAGCAGATCTGGAAAACCATCGGCGAAAACATCGCCCTGTATGGATCGTATCCCCGTATTGTGGGTGAAACAGGCGGTAAGGATTTCGTGATGGTTCATGAGTCGGCTGACCCGAAAGCCGTTGCCACCAACCTGGTGCGGGGCGCATTCGAGTACCAGGGACAGAAATGCTCGGCAGCATCCCGGGCTTATGTTCCGCGCCCGTTGTGGGAAAACGTCAAAAAGTATATGCTGACAGATTTAGACAGTATGAAACTGGGAGGCGTGGAAGATTTCGGCAATTTTATCAATGCCGTCATCGATGAGCGGGCGTTCGACAAGATCAGCACTTACATCGAAAACGCCCGCAACGACTCGACCGTCGAAGTCGTTGCCGGTGGGAAAACCGACAAATCCATCGGTTATTTTGTTGAGCCAACCGTTCTGAAAGTGCAGGACCCCGGCTATGTAACGATGTGTGAGGAAATTTTCGGTCCTGTACTAACCATATACGTCTACGAACCGGCAGAATTTGAAGACGTACTGGAACTGGTCAATACAACCTCACCGTACGCGTTAACGGGAGCTATTTTCGGCCGCGATCGGTATGCGATTGAAACTGCAACGCAAAAATTGATGAATGCTGCCGGTAACTTTTATATCAACGATAAACCAACGGGAGCCGTCGTCGGTCAGCAGCCATTCGGAGGCAGCCGGGCGTCAGGCACTAACGATAAGGCCGGTTCCTCACTAAATCTGCTGCGATGGGTATCACCACGGGTCATTAAGGAGACATTCGTATCACCTACTGACTACCGTTATCCGTTTCTTGACGCCGATTGACGGATAAACTGTGCTTAAACGGGAAGATGTTGGACGAGCGAAAGAAGTTTGCAAAAACAGCAAGTTTTTTGGAGACAGCTCTTGCAATCGGCAACTTATCCTGCTACCTTTGCAGTCCCAATTCAAACAAACGGCTATCCAAAACGGTTAGCCGCTATCTTCCAGACGCGGAAGAGACGTTCTTTGACAAGTTGACTTAGTAAGTAGAAGACAGATTCTGCAAGAAGCAAATTAGTAACATTTTACAATGGAGAGTTTGATCCTGGCTCAGGATGAACGCTAGCGGCAGGCCTAA
>ERZ1066118.95-NODE-95-length-98803-cov-12.258213_pt1 | contig 98803 bp, 97 predicted proteins | sample MGYA00382765_ERZ1066118 | MGnify/ENA primary metagenome ERZ1066118 (study PRJEB33369, sample SAMEA5778348) | biofilm metagenome | biome: Industrial cooling water; feature: Water cooling tower basin; material: Biofilm | place: United Arab Emirates | collected...
CATCGCCAACGCCGCCAGCCCACCCTGCACCACCGCCACAGGGCGAACCGCGGCGTCCGCGCCGGGAGCGTCGCTCGCGACGCTCAGCCCGGCGAGCGCGAGTTGCAGCAGAGCCAGCGCGCCGGCGAACCAGATCGCGGCGAGGCCAGCCTCGGCGATCATCGCACCAGCGTCTCGGTCTTGCGCATCTTGCCGGCGACCTCGGGCGGCATGTAGCGCTCGTCATGCTTGGCGAGGATGTTGTCGGCGACGAAGTTTCCGCCAGCCGCCAGCCGCCCTTCCGCGACCACGCCCGAGCCTTCGCGGAACAGGTCGGGCAGGATGCCGCGGTACGACACGGGCGTGGTCGCGGCATTGTCGGTCACGACGAAGCTCGTCGTGACGCCGTCGGCCAGCTTCCGCACCGATCCGGTCGCGACCATCCCGCCCAGCCGGATCGCGGTGCCGGGCGCGACCTGCGCCCGCGCGAGGTCGCTCGGCGCGTAGAAGAACGCCGCCTGATCCCTGAGCGCCGACATCGCCAGCAACGCGGCGCCGACCACGGCCGCCACGGCGAGCAGCGCCAGCGTGAGGCGCTGATGCTTCGCCTTCATCGCCGGGTGGCGTCCGCGGCGGCTTCGGCGCGGCGCATGGCGAGCCAGGCGACCAGCGCGACCCCGCCGCTCGCGCCGAGCGTCAGCGCATAGGCGGCGATGACGAACGGCCAGGCGTTCATGCCGCCGCTATCCGCCGCATCCGCGCCTCGACCCGCGACACGGCCAGGAAGGTCCGCATCCGCATCAGCACCACGCCTGCGAAGAAGAAGGTGAAGCCCGACAGCGTCCACCAGAGCGGCCACAGGAGTGTCGCGTCGATGCTGGACCCCGATAGCGTGATGCTCGGCCCCTGGTGGAGCGTGTTCCACCATACGACCGAATAGCGGATCACCGGGAGCAGCACGCTGCCGCCGACACCGAACAGGGCGGGGATGCGCCCGTCGCCGCCACGCTCCGCATCCGCGCGGGCGAGCGCGATATAGGCGAGGTATACGAAGAACAGCAGCAACATGGAGGTGAGCCGCCCATCCCACTGCCACCAGGTGCCCCAGGTCGGCCGCCCCCAGATCGCGCCAGTCGCGAGGCACAGCCCCGCGAACAGCGCGCCCGGCGCGGCGATCGCGCGCGCCGCGATGTTCGCCAGCGGGTGTCGCCACACAAGATAGGCGACGCTCGACAGCGCGATTCCCGTCCAGCCGCCCGTGCCGAGCCAGGCGGTCGGCACATGAATGTAGAGGATGCGGACGCTCTCGCCCTGCAAATAATCGGCCGGCGTCCGGGTCAGCCCCGCCCAGGCGCCGATCGCGATCGCCATCACGCCCGCCCAGAACAGGACCGGGGTCAGCGGCCGCGTTATCCGCAGGAAACGCGCAGGATTTGCGAGGGCATGTACGCTGGGCACGGCCGCAATATTGGCGACGTCGCCGCGCAAAGCCAAGCCCGACATACAGAGCTGATCGTCCAGCGAATTTGACAGGTTACCGTGTCGTCCATACGCCAATGACCCATGCAGCGCATCCGGCTGGGCACGCGTGGTTCTCCCCTGGCCCTGGCTCAGGCGGCGATGACCCGCGACGCCCTCGTCGCCGCTCACGCAATGCAGGTGGAAATCGTCGTCATCCGCACGACGGGCGACGCGGTGCAGGATCGTCCGCTCGCCGAGATTGGCGGCAAGGCGCTGTGGACCAAGGAGCTCGACCGCGCGCTGCTCGCGGGCGAGATCGACTGCGCCGTCCACTCGATGAAGGACGTGGAGACGATCCGTCCGGATGCGATCGCGATCGCGGCCATGCTGCCCCGGGCCGACGTGCGCGACCGGCTGATCGGGGCCGCATCGATCGCGGACCTTCCGGACGGCGCGACGGTCGGCACCAGCTCGCCCCGTCGGCGCGCCCAGCTGCTGCACCGGCGGCCCGACCTGAACGTGGTGTCGTTCCGCGGCAACGTCGACACCCGCCTCGCCAAGCTGGCCGCAGGCGAGGTCGACGCGACTCTGCTGGCCGCGGCGGGTTTGGCGCGGCTTGACCGCCCGGATGTGGGGGTCGCCATCCCGATTGACGAAATGCTGCCCGCGCCGGCCCAAGGCGCGGTCGGGGTCGAAGCGCGCGCGGAGGATGCGGCCACCCGCGCGCTGCTCGCCGCCATCGACCATCCCGCCACACATCGGCGGGTGCTGGCTGAACGCGGACTGCTCGCCGCTCTCAAGGCCGACTGCCACTCGCCCGTGGCCGCGCTCGCCGATGAGGACGGCCAGATCCGCGCCGAGCTCTTCTCCGAGGGCGGGGCGGACCGGATCGCAGGCGCCGGGCGCGATCCCGAACAGCTCGCGCACGATCTGCTGGCGCGCGCGCACCCAAGTATTCGCGCGCGTTTCGCGGGCTGACGTTCAGAGCCGGGGCGAGTGGTCGGGCGCCTTGCGTCCGGCGTCTAGATCGGCCGCGATGTTGCGCTCTTGCCTGCCCTCCATCGGGTGGCGGTTCGAGCGCTTGCGCAGGAAGAACATGAACGCCACCGCGGCGATCACGAACACGGCGATCAGCGTCATCAGATTCTGTGCGGACAGGAATTCGGTCGGGGCCATCTCGTCTCTCCCAAGCTGAAGAAAACTCCCCGCGGCAAGGAAACCTCTGCAATCCCCGACGGTTCCCGCCACCTGTCGATCATGATGGCGGCCCGTCGCACGTCCACATGGTTGAGATATTTCCGAGACGGTTCCGGATCAGGAGGCGCTGATGACGCTGCGCGAACGACTGCAACGGCATCCAACCCTGTACGCCGGGGGTGCCGCGCTGGCAGCCGCGTTGTTGTTCAACCGGGCCGCCGCCCGCCGCGCCGAGCGGACCTATCCTCAGATCGGCCGGATCCTGGACGTGGACGGGGTCTCCGTGCACATGTTCGAGCAGGGTAGCGGTTCACCCGTCGTGCTGATCCATGGCAGCGGCTCGCTGATCCAGGACTTCATCACCAGCGGGCTGGTGGAGCGGCTCGCCCGCACGCGGCGGGTGCTCGTCTTCGACCGCCCCGGCTATGGCTATAGTGCCCGCCCGCGCGGGACCGTCTGGACGCCGGAGCGCCAGGCCGCGCTGCTGGTGGCGGCGTGCGCCCAGCTCGGCGTCGAGCGCCCGGTTGTGCTCGGACATAGCTGGGGCGTGCTGGTCGCGCTCGCCTGGGCGCTGGACCATCCGGACGCGGTCTCCCGGTTAGTGCTGGCCTCCGGCTACTACTATCCGACGCCACGCATGGATGCGCTGCCGACCCTCCTGGTCGGCGCACCTGTGATTGGCGATCTGATCGCCAATAGCTGGGCGCCGCTCCAGACGCGGGTCACCGGGCCGCTCGGAAACAAGATGGTCTTCTCGCCCGCCAAGGTGCCGCAGGCGTTCCTGGACGGCATGCCCTTCGAGCTGATGCTCCGCCCCGGCCAGCTCCGCGCCACGGGGGCCGACAGCGGCCAGATGCCCGCTGCCGCCGCCCGCCTGGCGGAGCGCTACGGCGAGCTGACGCTGCCCACGAGGGTGCTCTGGGGCGAGGGCGACAAGCTGGTCGGGCAGCAGGAGCAGTCGGTGCGGTTCGTGGGCGAGGTGGAGCAGGCGACCGGCCGCGAGGTCGCAGGCGGCGGGCACATGCTGCACCATGTCCGGCCGGATTTGGTGGAGGATGCGGTGCTGGCCTGGCATCCTGCGCGGCCTCTAGCCACGGCCAACGACGTTTAACCGCCGGCAGAGAAGTAGCCGAGTTGAACCCACCTAGCTTTAGGCGACCGCCAAAACCTGCTTTTGCAGGTCACCCTGTACGCAAGGTATACACAATCGAAGTGAACAGCGCGGTGCCCGCGACCGGGTAAGAGAGCCTCTTGACGAGCGAGAGTATAAGGCTCCGCGAGGTATTTCCCACAGGGTAGCGTATTCTCGACAACTCCAGGCCTGTACGCCGGGCTAGTTCGAGCATGTTGCTCTCGGACACCCAGCTCACATGCTCGAAATTTGCGATCATTGGGCGGGATCGCCATGCCTTGCGCACATGACCGATGAAGAACGGGTTGGGCGTGGAGATGATCATCTTACCGCCCGGCTTGAGGTGCCGTGCTCCAAAGGCCAGCAAGCCCTGAGCGTCGCCGACATGCTCGATCACGTCGCCGATGATCACCCGGTCGAAGCGGTCGCCCAGGTCGACCTCGCTGGTGGCATCGGCGCATACCGCTTCGAACCCTTGCTCTCGCATCGCAGTCACGCCAGCCTCGTTGATATCCAGTCCCACCATCCTCTTCGCGACAGCGGCCATCCTGCGATGCTTCCAGTCGGGAGACTGCATATATTTATCGGAGTGCTCGTAACACCCAATATGGAGCACTGTTTGACCTTGAGACTCTTTGCAGAAGAGATCACCCAAGCTTTGATTGACAATGCCCGAGATGGATCGCGCATAACTTTCGATCTGAACCCGAACCGGGCCGTCGAGCGGATCGTCCGTAGATTCTGTCCAATCGATCATCTTACTTACCTGACTTCTTCAAGCGACTATACATCCGCATCACTACCCCATGCACGCCCAACTTTTTCGACAGCCTAGAGGTGTTCGAGATCAACATTGCCGGTAGGAATATCTGCCGGATCATTCGGCGGGCGAACTGTTCGTCCTCAACCCCGGGGCTGGTTGCCGGACGCAACGGCGGGTGCATCGTCCCATATGGAAGATGGTGCGCGCTCATCTCCACAGTAGAATGCGTGCCGACGACCCCGATGTTCGTGATCAGGTTCCCATGAGGCACCACGCCGCGGGCACCGTCACGAAGCATCGTATACAGCCACTGCGTATCCCAGGTATCGATGTGATGCCTGATATGCCCGTCGATCACGCTGCGCAGATAGGTGGCCCCCAACAGGCCGAACCGGCGGGATAACCCTTTGCGAAGCCCCGAGGTCGCCCATTGCGCCATAGTCACATCGTACCTCGACCAAGCCCGGCGCCAGCTCGCCCATCCCCAGATGGAAGCGTAGCTTGAGAAGGAATAGGTATCGAAGGCGACCTTGGCGCCCAGCAGGTTCGTTCCTGAAATCATGTACACCCGATCATCGTCGGCGTAGAGGCTCAACGCCATGTCGCAGAAGGCGAAGAAGTCGGGCGAGGGTACGACGTCGTCCTCCAAGATGATGCCCGCCGAAACCTGATCGAAAAACCAATCGATCGCGGTGCGCACGCCGTCTTGGCAGCCCAGATTGATGTCCCGGAACAAGGTCCGGACCTCGCAAGGCCAATCGACGCGGGCGAGCACCGCCTCCCGAACCTGCCGAACCAAATCAACCTCTCCGGGCCGGTCAGCACGGGGTCCATCAGCGGCGATGTACAACCGGTCCGGACGCGCTAGCGCAACGGCGTCAAGAACCTGCAACGCCGTGTCGAGCCGGTTGAAGACGATGAGGAGGATTGGGGAGTGGACTTTTTTGGCGGGCATGACGACCGATCAAACTCTGGTTGGACGAAGGCTGCGCTGGTTCCACGCCGGCGTGAGGGAATCCGTGCCTTACCGTCGGCCGCTCTGAACGAGAGACCGCGTAAGGCCAACCCCGGTGCCCACCCAGATCAAGGGCGAGATGATGGCTCTCGCCTTTATCCAAAACAGGGGCCTGGAACGAGTGCTGATCGCGTCGGCGAGAAAGGCCGAGATCGCCTGCGCCGCAACCGAAGCGGCCGCCGCTCCTTGCGCTCCGAATCGGGGTACCAGGACGAAGTTGAGGCCGACGGCGGCGGATGCACCCAGCACGGTGCAGATCAGCGTCCGATCCTGAAGGTCGTGCGAGAGATACCATTGGTTGCCAAGAACGCCCAGGCAGACGAAAGCGCATGTCCAGATGTGAATTGCGAGCACGGGTGCGGCGGCGGCATAGGCTTCGCCATAGAGCAGCCTCACCACGGCCGGCGCGGCCCAGAGCATCGCAAGCGACGCGACGACGCAAACGGCGACCAGCGCGGCCATCATCGCCTGGACGGCAGCGGCATGCCGTTCTCCCGACTCGCGAAGGAGAAGCTGCCACCGTGGGAAGAAGCTGCTCGCAATCACGGTTGGCAACACATACGCCATCTCGCTGATACGCGCCGCGGCGGAGAAGACGCCCGTTTCCGCCGGGCCGCTCAGCCTCATGAGGATTACCTGATCAATGCGCGTGTAGAGCGCGATCGACAAACCGGCGAGCAGTAGAGGCCAGGTCGCCTTTACGAGCATGCCGGCAACGCTCCGCGAGGCTGCCCAGCGCCGCTGGGTCGGCAACCGCCACCGATAGATGACAACCAGAAAAAGGCCTCCCAGCGCGATCTCCGCCGCCGTCGCCCACGCCAGAGCCTCCAGGCTGCGCCAGAACAGCAGGCAGGAAATCTTCAATGTCGCGCCCACCGCGAAGGCGATGTTGTCGGCCAGGACGGCGTACTTCGCGCTGACCTGGGACTCGAACCAGTAGCGGATGGGTTCGCTCGGCTTGAACAGGAGTCCAAGAGCCATGATGAGCGCGAGATGGGCATAATCGTCGCCGCGCGCGCCAGGCCAGAACGCGCAAATCGCCAGCCCGCTCACCACCACCGCAGCCGCTGTGGCCTGAAGTAGAAAGGCCGTGCCAAGGATGTGGTGCGAATCGTCCGGCTGCTCGAGCACGTACTTCACCACTGTACCGTTAAGCCCCAGGCTGACGATCAGCGTGAGCAGCGCAATCAGGGTTAGGGCGTAGCTGTACCCCCCGAAGTCGACCGGGCCGAGAAGCCGGGCGATGCACAGACCGATCAGGAATGTGCCGAAGACGCGGACGACCCGGTCACCGACGAGCCAGCTTATGTTAGCGGTTTCGCGCCGGTAGGCGCCCGCCGAGGTCAGGACAGCGCGAAGCTTGGACACGAAAAGTCGCTCGTCCGTTAGTCGCGACGCGCCAGGGAATGGATCCAAGGCACGGCTTGCGTGTCAGACCCGCTCGATTGCGACGTGCCGGATGGTGACCTGGCTTTCGTCGGACGGATTGGCGTTGACTGCAAGTTCAAAGCGTAGCGCGCCGCAGTTCGCCGGGACGGTTAGGATCGAGGCGCTCTCCGTCCGCATCTGCGGCGAAGGGGAGAGTTCGAATCTCCACACCCGCTCCGGTCCGGCTTTGGTCAGGCAAGAGGCGGTCCAGGTCAGATCCGGCTTGGCCGCTAGCGCCGAATAGCTGATCCGCTGTCTGAAGCGCCAACGGCCGGGGGCGAGCAGCACATCCCGACTTAGCGCCACCACTCGCTTCCCGCCGCCCAAGGCGATTTCGATCTCGGAACCGGGAGTTCGAACCACCTCGGCCTCGGCGTCAGCGTTGATCGTCCATGCAAGCGGGGCCACAGACGGATCAAAGGTCGCGTCGGAGAACCCGAACTCGTTGACCGACGCTGGGTCAGCAAACTGCGCCGCGAAACCACGCGCGGCCTCATGCTGGCGATTCGCCGTCAGCCGGCCGAGGATCAGCGTTCCCAGAGGGGCATGCGCCGGCACTGCCCTGCCTCCACCATAGCGGAGGTAAAGATCGGCGACCATGGTCGGATCGCCGGCGCGCTGGGCCGCGTGCAGCAGGAAAGATACCGCCCAGGGTCGGTTCGCTCGGAGATAGGGAACGAGAGCTTGCCGTATCTGCGGCTGCTCAAGCGCGCCGGTGAGAATGGGGAAGAGTTGATCGCCCACACCCGGGTGCGTGGACAGTGCCCGATCGTAATGCAGGAGCGCGCGGCCCACGTCGCCGTCGCCCACCGCATCCTCGATCATCCACAATTGTGTCAGGAGGTCACGCCGCGAGATCCGCTCGGCCTGGAGCATGAGCCTGCCCACCTTGTCGGATCCGCTCGACGAGGAGGAGATGGCCAGCATCCGGACAAGTCCGGCATCCAGCGGATCGCGTTTCAGCGCTGTGCGGGCCCGTGCGGCCGATTTCGCGAGATCGTCCGGCAACCCTTTCGCTTGGAGCAGCTGAAGGTCGAATTGACGCCGCAGGGCCGGACCATGTGAGGGCGAAAGGCCAAGCGCGACTTCCGGACGCAGACTCGAGAATGCGTTCACGGCCGCCTTCTGCCCGGCAAACGATGCAGTCGCGATGGTCACGACGCCGACAACGATGAGGACCGGCAAGGGTCGTTCCCGTCCCATCAGGCGCACGCGTTAGCCTCGCGCCGCGTCGTCGCGGTCATCGCGGCCATAGCCATACCCGTAGCCGTACCCGTAGCTACCCTCCCGGTAACGTACCTTGGTCAGCAGGATGCCGAAGATCTGGGCATGCGCCATGCGCAACCGCGCGATCGACGACCTCACGGCGCGGACCGCGACTCCTTGCGACTCCACAACCAGGACGCAACCTTCCACCGCTTGCGAGATGAGCGGGGCGTCGGCCAGTCCGAGCACGGGCGGGGAGTCGATCACGATGTGATCGAACCCATGATCGCTTCCAAGGAACGCCTTCAACCTCTCGCCGCTCAGCAACTCAGCCGCGTTGGGCGGCAGCGGCCCGGCCGTCAGCACCGAAACGCCCTTGAACGCAGTCGGCTGAATGTGCCGCCGCCAATCGTCGTCGCCGGCGAGGATGTTGCTCAGCCCGGCCTCATTCTCGCGCGCCACCAACCCGTGGATCGAGGGGGAGCGCATGTCGGCGTCGATCAGCAGGACATTCTTGTTCGTGCGCCCGAGTATGACCGCGAGGGCCAAAGACGAGGAACTCTTGCCCTCCGCCGGTCGCGTGCTCGTGACCATCAGCGATTCGGGGAACCCGCGCGGGGTCGAGAAGGCCAGATTCGATCGAACCGTGAAATACGCTTCGTATGTCGCAGATTTGGTATCGGCGATCTCGTTCTCGACCACGCCGCGCACCATCGGCGTATAGCCGAGGGCGGGAAGTCCGAGAAGATCTTGAACCTCGGCCGGCTCTCGGATGCCCTCGTCGATCTGGTCGAGCGCGAGCGCTGCAAGGGCCGCCAACACCATCCCGACGAACAGAGACAGGATCAGGTTGACGATCAGCCTAGGGGCCGACGGGCGGGTAGGCACATTCGCGGGCTGCACGATCGCGATGTTGCTGACCCCGACCGTGCCAGCGATACCGATCTCCTTGTAGCGCTGCAGCAAGGCGTCATAGAGTTGCCGGTTGGTGTCGGCCTCACGCTGATAGACACCGTATTGGATGCTGGCGCGCTGTTGCCGATCAAGCCGCGCCTTGAGCCGCTCGAGACGCTCGCGGAGTTCGTTCTCCCGCGCCAATGCCTCGCGGTACTCGCCGCCACGGCTTCCGGAGATCCTGCGCGTCTCCTGTTCGATCGCTCGGTCCAAGGATTGCACGCGTCGAGCGGCCTCGCGGACCGCGGGGTAGCCGGCCTCGAACTTGACTTGCAGCCGGGCATATTCCGCCGCCGCTTCTTCGCGCTGCTGGCGGAGCAGGGCCATGGACTGGCTGGTCACCGTCTCCGGCGTCATGTCGCCGTCGGTACGGGTCCGGCTCTCCGCGGCGACGCGCGCCTCCACCGCCCGGTTCAGCGCGGCATTCAAAGCCTCTACATCGGTCGCGGCGAGCGTTCTCGAAAACTGCGTCCGGCCGGTCTCGTCCCGAACCCGATCAAGCGTCACGATCCCCTGCTGCGACGCATAGTTCACGACCTGCCGTTCGGATTGCTCCAACCGCTCCCGCAGCGCGTTGATCCTGGTTTCCAGGATACGGCGCGCGTCGGCCGTAGACTCGAACTGCCGGTCGACCGTGGCGGCGATGAAAGCCTTTGGCCACGCGTTCGCGACCGCCGCCGCCAGCTCGGGAGATCGGCTGGTGTAGGTGACATTAACCAGGCGCGACGTGCGTACCGGATTGATCGACACGTTCTTCAGGAGAAGTTCTACGACCTCGCGGTCCCGCTTCGCGACCTCCCTCGCTTCGGTCAGCTCCTCATACAGACCGCCCTTGCCATGCGCCGCCATGAAGTCAGGCGAGCGGGCAAGGCGCAAATCCTTGGCCACTCGCTCCGCTAGCGGCCTGGCGCGCAAGAGCGCATACTGGGTTGAATAGAACTCCAGATCGCGCCCAGCCTGCTGGGATTCAACGCCCTGGACGTTCGTGATCTGCTTCTGCTCGCGGCTGATCTCGATCTGGGACTCCGCAGTATAGCGGAGCGGCGTCAGCAACGTGATGATGAGGCCGATCGCGAGGCAGGCGCCGATAATGCCCAGGATTGGCCAGCGCCAGCGTACTGCCTTTTGCCAATATTGTAGCAGGATCGGGGGCAGCAGGCTGTGATGCTCCCGTTCGGCGACCACCACCCCCACGCCCTGCGGCCCGAGGCCTGGGATCTCAACCATCCTATTCATCGCGCGCCCAATCCAGATCCGTCCGCATCACCATCATTGAAGCGCTACGATCAAAGGCGCGGACAGTAGCGGCGCCAGTTGGAGGAAGTCCCTGAAGATCCGCCGCCCCCGAGACTCGTCAACCATGACGACGTCGCCCGGATAGACGTCGGGGTCATCGTAGAGCCCCCGGCGGATCGCTCGGAGATTATATAAACCGGCGTAATCCCTGCCCTCAATGCGACGCAGAATGACCACGTCCTGCAGCTTCGAAAATTCCGTCACGCCTTCGGCCGCAGCAATCGCCCGCAACAGCGACATGCGACCGATGATCGGGTAGTTGCCGGGCTTTTCGACCTCGCCCTCAACCGTCACGATCTGGCTCGCCATCTCCGTCAGGTTCACGGTGACACGCGGATCGCGAACATACCGGCCCCGAAGCCGGCCATCGATGATGCGGGCCACCTCTTCCGGTGTTTTCCCGGAGACTTCGATCGTCCCGGCCAGCGGAAAGGAGAGCCGGCCGCTGGCGTCCACCTGGACCGCTTTCTGCTGCAGCTCCTCTACGCCATAGACGTCGATCGCGAGCTCATCAAAGGGCCCAAGGAGATAGGGCGTCGAGCTCGCGCCGTAATCCGCACGGCTGGGAGCCGGCAGTTTGTCTCCATCAACCCTAACAACGCCGCGACCCTGGGCCGCCAATGCCGATGGCGGCAAACGGCGCTCGGAAGCGCAAGCGCTCAGGGCAAGCGCACAGATCAGCAAAGAAGCCGGTACTCTATACATGGATTCCTCAGATGCTGGCCATCGCCTCAAGCGACGGGAGGCTCCCCGTTTCCTTCGGGGCGCCCCGCGCCGATGCCAGCTCGCGCCCATAGGCACGCAAGCACAAACAAACATGAGATTATCGGCGTGCGTAGTGGATAGTCAACCATACTGGCGACCGCGCATAGGAAGATCACGATCAGACCGGCCCAGGCAAGCAGGCCCTCGGCGCGCAATCGGTTACGCCATGCTGCCCAACATGCCCGCGCATAGCCGGTCATGGCCACCAGCAACAGCAGAACGCCAGCGAGGCCGGCGGTCATCGTGACCTCCAACCAGTCGTTATGAGCATGGTTCGAGTAGGTCGACCGCAGCATGGCCGCGGGCTCGAAAATCTGGACAACCGTCTGGTAGGTGCCGATGCCGCTGCCCAGCGGCGCTAGCAGCCGGGCCACGTTCCAAGCCACGGGCCAGACCGAGAAGCGAAGATCGCCACCGCCAGTCGCGTCCGCCGTATCCAGCGCATGCTGGACCGAGGCGGCCTGCCCCGTGACAAAGGCAAGGACGCTCAGCGCCGCCAGAACGGCAAAACCGCCGATCGCCGCCGGCCACAGCCAGCGTAGCCGCCTCTTCAACCCCGCAAGACGCAGCCCGACGATTGCAGCCATCGCAGCCAGGCCGATCACACCGCACACGAGCCCGGCACGCGAACCCAGCAGCAAAAGCATGGTGACCAGAACCGCCGCCGTGAGGAAGAGCAGGACCAAGCTCCGCTCGCGATGATGCGCGAAACCATCGTTGCCGGCGACGGCGACCGCCGACATCGGCAGCATTGCGGACAGGTACAGCGCCTGGTGGTTCCGGTTGGCGAACAGACCGACCCCCGCGCCGCGATTGCTTTGGCGGTAGAGATAGAGCGACGCGTCAGGATCGGCGAGCATCTGCATCGCTCCCCACACCACCGTGACGCCCCCCGCGGCCAGCATCAGCAGCATAAGGGTCCGCAGCTCGTGCCGCGTCAGTTGCAGCCCGTGGACCAGCACCGCAAGCGGGATCGCCAGCGAGAAAAATGCGTTCCACGTCAGCCACGGAGCCATCGACAGCGGACGCCATACAGAACCCAGCCCGGCTGCGCGATCGACCTCGGCGATCAGCTCGCGTCCCGGGGCCAACGACCACAAGGCCGGGGGCAGAGGCAGCAGGTGCAGAAGCGTCAGGCCCACGACAGCCGCCGCCATGGCGGCGACGAACGGCGACGTCCGCCAGTGCTCGGGCCGAATCGTCCACAACCCGGCGGCGAGCAGAACCACCGCAAGCGGCCGTAACATGATTAGGGACATGACGTCGGGGCGAGAGCTCCCGCCCATCAGCAGCGCCGCGATGAGCAGGAGGACAAGGCACCGGAACGACACCGATCCGGCGGACCAGGCCGAGAAGGCTAAACGTCCGCCTCGAACCCGCCCATCGTTCCGCGGGGAGCCATGACGAGACCCCGATCTTGAGCGCCCGCCGCTCGATCTGCCCACCAGCTTCTGACCTTTAGACAATAGGGCCCGTGGGAACTCGGGCGCGGGTCGACTAACATTGCCCACGCTTTGGCGCAATCGTGATGGACAGCGCGGCTGGCGAGTCCCAACGGGTCGGCAGGTTCCGACTTGCAGCGGCCGGGGGTGCTTGGATAGTGAACGGGCCCAGCTTGACGCGACGCACGGCCACCGTGGGATTGAGCGGCCTGGCGCTGGGCGGCGCGGTTGCATCGGCGACGCGATCAGGCGCGCGCGCGTACGAGCCCGATCCGTCCGAACGGGCGACAGCCTCCATCGTCGATTTCGGGGCGGTCGACGGACACGATATCGGACCGGCGGTCGCCCGGGCGCTCCAGCGCCTCGGGAGCAGCGGCCCGGCGCGTCTGATCTTTCCGGCTGGCCGCTGGCTGGTGACGGCGGACGCCGACTGGTCCAGCGCGGGCGACGTCACCATGGTCTTCGAGCATGGCGCCCTCATCCATCACGGCGCGCGCCGGGTCACACTACCCGCGAATATAGAGACCGGAACGGCGATCAACCGCTGCTTTAAAGGCGCCGGCCGGGTGATCACGCACAACCGGATGGCCGTTTCCTTGAAGCAGAAGCCCGACGGTTGGGAGCAGTACGGCAACATCGCCATAGGATTGAACGCCCTGACCGCGAACACGGGCGGGTCCAACAACTTCGCGATCGGCGTCAACGCGCTTGCGAGCAACCAAACGGGGAGCTCGAACATCGCGGTGGGGAATGACGCCCTGCGCAGCGTAAAGGGCGGCGCGATTCCCGCGATCGGCACCTTCACCGGATATGGTTGGAACAACATAGCGATCGGCGACGCCGCCTTGCGGGACTGCGATACCGGCTACGAGAACCTCGCGATCGGCGCCCTCACGCTGCGCAGCACCCGATCGGGCAAGTGGAATGTCGCGATCGGGCACGATTCGCAGATCCTTGGAACCGCCGGGGACTGCAATGTCTCGCTCGGGGCATATTGCCTCACCACCAACTTCGGTAACAACAACCTTGCGATCGGCTGGTCCGCGCTGGAAGGGCAGGTCTCCGGAAGCAACATCGCCATCGGGCATACCGCGATGAACGCGAACCGCACCGGAACGCTCAATACGGCGGTGGGCGCGGAGGCGCTGTTCCACAATGTGTCCGGCAACCTGAACGTGGCGGTCGGAGTGGGCGCCCTCAATCGGCTGTCGACCGGCTCGGCCAACACCGCAATCGGTAGCCAAGCCCTGAGCTCCGCCCACAATAACGCCGGCAGTAACACCGCAATCGGAGCCAACGCGCTGCTTCACATGACCAAGGGCAGCGGAAACACAGCGGTCGGGCATGGCGCACTCGCCAATCTGGAGGGGTTCAGCAACTCCACGGGGCTTGGAACGGGCGCTGCCGTGAGCGGGAGCAATCAAGTGCAACTCGGCAACAGCACCGCAAGCGTGCATAGCTTTGGCGCGCTCCAGCTACGTTCGGACGAGCGCGACAAGGCGGATATCCGCGAGACCAGCCTGGGCCTCGCGTTCATCCGCGCGCTGCGCCCCGTCGACTTCCGCTGGGACGCGCGCGAGGATTACGGACCCGCGCCTCGGGACGGAACCAAGAAGCGCACCCGCTTCCACCATGGCCTGGTCGCACAGGAGGTCCGCGCCGTGCTGGAACGCACGGGTTGCCACTTCGGCGGGCTTCAGGACCACCGCGTGGGCGGCGGGGACGACGTGATGTCGATCGGCTATGCGGAATTGATTGCCCCGCTAATCAAGGCCGTCCAGGAACTTTCCGCCGAGGTCGACCGCCTCAAAGCGCAGACCAGGGTTCCGGGCGCATGACGACCGTGCTGATCCAACGCAACCCTCTGCACTTGCAGCGGATTGCGCGCGTCGCTAACGCGCGGTGCCCAGCGCCGCGCCGGCCTGTCGCTCCCATGGGCCGCAAGCGTCATGGGCTCTATGGGCCGGCGTGCCAACTCTCCGCCCACGAGTGTCGGTTATGATGATCCATTCAGGAACGCTTGCGGCGCCCACTTCGGCGTGGGGCGGCTCTCTCATCGAGCGTCGCTGGTTCCACCTACTTCTCGGTTTCGCATTGTCGACGCTGATGCCCATTGCGGTCATTTGGACGATCTGGCCGGATCAGGTTATCGCGTCGGAGACGATGGTGAACAGCGCGGTCGCATCATCCGCAGCGTTCGTGGTCGGCCTGCTCTGGTATCGCCGCCTCGTCAGCCACCCGGGCATCCAGGGTGTCGAGAACGTGGTCACCTCCTTTCTCATCACCTATGTTCTAGCGGCGGCGGTCCTATTTCTGCTCAGGCTCGACTATAGTCGCGTGTATCTGCTCTCCGGCTTCACGCTGACCTTGGCGGGATTCGCTTGGGTGGCGACGCGTCTGAGCCAAGTCGAGCACACCCACTTTCATGTCGTGCCGTTCGGCAATGTCGACCGGCTTATGGGCCTGCCCAAAGCGTCCTGGACGATCATGTCCGACCCAGAGGCGCCGCTTGCCCCACCGCTGAAGCTGGTCGCCGATCTGCGCGCCGACATACCCGACGAATGGCAAAGCCGCATCGCGGACGCGGTGCTTGCCGGCGTTCCGGTCTTCCATATCAAGCAAATCGAAGAGGGGCTCTCTGGTCGCGTAGACATCGAGCACCTAGCGGAAAACCAGTTTGGCTCGCTGCTGCCACGCGACGGCTATCGTCGGATCAAGACCGCGCTGGACGTCTCTCTCGCGTTGGTCCTGTTGCCGTTTATGCTGATTCCGTTCCTGATCATCGCCGTCTGCATCAAGCTCGACTCACCCGGTCCCGTCTTTTTTCGCCAGCTCAGGGTGGGTGCGAGAGGCGAACCGTTTCGGGTCTTCAAGTTCCGCTCGATGATCGATCGTCCGGCTCACCTGTGCAACGGGCGGGAAGCGGCAATGACCCTGTCGGACGACGGGCGGATCACGCGGGTTGGCGCCGTTCTTCGTCGCTACCGCCTGGACGAGTTGCCGCAGATTCTAAATGTATTGCGCGGCGAGATGAGCTGGGTGGGACCTCGCCCCGAGGCGCAGAGCTTGTCCCGTTGGTATCACGCGGAGCTGCCCTTTTACCAGTATCGGCACATCGTTAAGCCCGGGATCACGGGTTGGGCTCAGGTCAATCAAGGCCATGTCGTCGATCTCGGAGACGTGCACGACAAGCTCCGCTTCGATTTCTACTATATCAAATACTTCTCACCATGGCTGGACCTGTTGATCGCCATCCGGACGATCCGAATCGTGCTGGGAGGATTCGGCGCCAAGTAGAGGCGTGAGTCCAAGCGGCGTGCGGCCGTCCGTGCGTGCGTGCAAGTGCCAGTCAGCGAGCCGCGGCGTGATCGCGAAGGAGAACCTGTCGCTTAGCCGCCGCGAGGTCCTCGCGCACCATCTCGGCGCACATGGCGCGTGCCGAGATCGTCGGTTCCCAGCCCAGCTTGCTCTTCGCTTTGCCGGGGTCGCCAAGCAACGTCTCCACCTCCGCGGGGCGAAAGTAACGTGGATCGATCTTGACGATCACGTCTCCTGGTCGGACGGCGGATGCCGCCGCGCCGTCTACATGATCGACAACCCCCACCTCATCGACGCCGTGCCCTTCAAAGCGTAGCTGGATGCCCAGGTCTTCGGCTGCCCAAGTGAGGAATTCGCGCACCGAGAACTGCTGACCTGTCGCAATCACGTAATCTTCAGGCTCTTCCTGTTGCAGCATCATCCACTGCATTCGCACATAGTCTTTGGCATGGCCCCAATCGCGAAGGGCGTCGATGTTGCCCATGTAGACGCACTGATCGAGGCCGACGCTGACGTTTGCCAAGCCGCGCGTGATCTTTCGTGTTACGAACGTCTCGCCACGGCGCGGGCTTTCATGATTGAATAGGATCCCGTTGCAAGCGTACATCCCATACGACTCGCGATAGTTGACGGTGATCCAGTAGGAATAGAGTTTGGCGACTGCGTAAGGAGATCGAGGATAGAAGGGCGTGGTCTCGCGCTGCGGGGTCTCCTGTACGAGGCCGTATAGCTCCGAGGTTGAGGCCTGATAGAAGCGGGTACGATCGGTTAAGCCCAATAGCCGGATTCCCTCAAGCAGGCGCAAGGTTCCCAGCGCGTCCACTTCCGCGGTGTACTCCGGAGACTCGAAGCTGACGGCAACATGGCTCTGCGCGCCCAAATTATAGACCTCATCCGGCTGGACCTGCTGCAGGATTCTGACCAGATTGGACGAGTCCGTCAGATCCCCATAATGCAGGATCGGCCCGCCGGGCTCGTGCGGGTCTCGATAGATATGGTCTATTCGCTGGGTGTTCAGCGAAGAGGCGCGGCGCTTGACGCCGTGAACTTCGTAGCCCTTTTCGATGAGCAGTTCGGCCAGATATGAGCCGTCCTGGCCGGTGATTCCGGTGATAAGCGCCCTACGCGTCACGTGACCTCTCAATCAAACGAATTGGGTGAGCTTTGACAAGCTCTTCCAAAGCAGCACGGGGACACCCCCGACCCGATGACGCCGCATCGAGCGATAATCTTCGCCCATCTTGCGCGCCAGCGCACGAACGGACTTGTTGCTGGCGCCGCCAAGCCGCATCCGAACCAAGGTCTCGGGAATATAGGTCACCCGGTCGCCAAAGGCCTGCAGGTACCGCAGCATCGCTTCGTAATCGGCCGCGATGCGGTAGCTGGTATCATAGGCGCCCTGCTCCTCGAACACCTCCCGCGCGGCGAAGACGGTAGGATGAGGCGGCATCCAGCCCCGGCGCAGGCGCTCCGGGCGGAACGCGCCGGCGCGCCAGCGCCGAACGACATGGTCGTCAAGCTCGCCGATATAGTCGAGGTCGCCGTACGCGATCAGGCAGCGGTCACGTGCGAAAGCCTGGGCCACCCGTTCGAGAACATGATCATCCGCCAGGAGGTCGTCGGAATGGAGCAGGCCGACAACGTCGCCCGACGCCCGCGCGATCCCCTTGTTGATCGCATCGTAGATCCCGTCATCTGGTTCGCTGATCAGCACCGTGCGGGCGTCGGCGAGCGCGCGCACCCGTTCCAGGGTCCGATCCGAGGACGCGCCGTCGACCACGATGTGCTCGTAGTCCTCGAAGCGCTGCGCCTGCAGGCAGCGCATCGCGTCCCCAATCGTACGCTCCCGATTGTAAACAGCGGTGATGATGGAAAACTTCATACGGCGCTCCGGGCGCGGGGCCTAGCCCAGGTCACCGGCGCAGCCAATCGCGGATACGGGCCGCGCGCCGCAGCTTCTCGGTCGAACCGGGAAGGCGACGGTCGAGCAGATATGCGGCGTTCTTCGCCATCAGCTTGGTCGCGAACTTCGCTGTCGGCGTGGGTACCGCCTTCGCCGACTCCGGCGCGCGAGGCGCGAGCCTTGGGCAGGCATTGGACTTGATCGCGGCAATCACCTGGGCGCTGAACCGGTCCCAGGTGAAATGCGCGTCCAGCCGCGCCGCGCCCGCCGCTTGAAGGTCGCGCAACACGGATTCGTCGGCCGACTGAAGTCGGTCAAGCACGGCGCGTACGGCGGCGACATCATTCGTCGGCACGTTCACGATGCCCGGCTCGCCTTCGTAACCACTGGTAGGGGTGCAGATCGGAATGAGACCCCAGGCCATAGCCTCCAGGACGGTCGTCGGATTTGCGTCCGCGCAGCCGACCGTGATCAGGAAGTCGTACTCGGCGACCAGCCTGCGCCCCGCGGCCGATGCGAAATCGACAAACCCCAGCTGCCGCAGCGGTGGGGCGGCCACGCCGCGCCCGGCCCAATCTATGCCTCCCTCCCAAGCTCTCGCGATCTGACGCAGATACGGGATGTTCTTCCCCGGATGATCGTTGCCGATGTACAATACGCGTCGCTTCCCCGGCGGATTGAACTTCGTCTTCACCGGGGCGAAGCTGGCCCGGTCCACCGCCAGATCGACATGGATCATTTTCGGCAGCCAGCGAACCGCTCGGGTCTCGGGCACGCGATCGAACCAGTACCGGCCCGTTATGGCGAGAAAGAGATCGCAATCGTCGATGACTTGGTCGAGAAAGCCGACCTGCGCCCAATCGCCGTTGTAAGGCTGCAGCAGGATGCGTCGCGCCCAGCGCGGATCGCGCACCGATCGCCGGAAAACCGTTGGACCGAACTGGTAGGCGTGGCCGACCAGGATGTCGCCCGGTGCGGGACGGATCCGGTGAAAACTGTCGACCTCGTGCGTCGCGACCTCATCCATTCGTGCGAGGGCCCGCGCCAAGGTGGCGCCGATCACGTCGGGCGCGGAGATCCGTGCGCGATGCGGATAGACGAGATGGATCACGTGCCGTTCTTCAGACGTAGAGCGCCATGGTGCGCGCCAGCGTTAGGGTCCAGCTGAACCGCGACGCCTGCTCCAAACCGTCCGCGACCAGGCGCGCTCTCACATCAGACGCGCGCGCCTTACGGAGCAACGCGGCATACGCCTCGGGCGACTGCGCATCCGCCAGCAACGCCGCCCCTCCGGCGACCTCTGGAAAAGACGACCGGTTCGCCGCTACGACCGGACATCCACACGCCATGGCCTCCAAGATCGGCAGCCCGAAACCCTCATAGTCCGAAGGGAACAGGAGCAGCTCCGCCGATTGATAGAGCTCGCGAAGCTTGGGCTGCTCGACCGAACCGAACTGAATCCAGCGGTCGCCCAACGCCCCGGATAACAGAAGGCGTTCTTGCTCGCTCAGCGCGGGGCCGACGATGCCGAGGTGCAGGCCATCTCCCGCTTGCGCTACCGCTCGCACGGCAAGGTCGAACCGTTTATATCCACCGCGCTGGCCGACAAACAAAGCGAACGGCGGATGCTCGGCGGACGACCGGACGGATGGGTAAAACATCGTCCGATCGACCGCGAGCGGTATGACCATGACCTTGGACGCGTCGACGCGCGGAAATGCTTCGAGCAGGTCTTCCCGGGTAGCGCCGGAGACGCAGATCACCACGTCAGCGGCCTCGATGCTGCGTCGCTTCTGGTTATGGTGCACCCAGAGCGCCGGACCCGAGCGATACCGCTCGTACGTGAAGTCATGAACCGTCGTGACATGGCGACGCACCCGTCGCGCGGGCAGGCGGTAATAGCTGCTATGGAACACCTCCGCACCGGCGGGAAGCGGCGACGCGAGATAGCGGGCGACCCGGTTCGGGCGCCGGTCGCGCAGAATGGTCTTGGCTTCAGCCAGCGCCACGCTCTCGAACCGGACCTGCCGCGGCGCCACTAGCGCCGCTCCGTCCAGATCCGAGGCGGCGTGCTGCGCAACCTTGTCCCAATAGGTCGAGATCCCGCCGAAGCGCTGAAGGCCGAACACGATGCAGTCCAGAACCGCGACGCTCACCTTCCCGCGTCCAGCAACGAAGCCGATCGCGACGTGCGACCGAGGTTCAGGCGGTCGGTCGACCGGCCGCGGACTTGCGTGAAGAGAAGGGGAACCAGCCAGACGAATGGTGAAGTCCACGAGAACAGGATCCCCGTGACTAGCATGAACAGGATGAAGCGCTTCGTGAGCGTCTTCGATTGTGTTGCGAAGATGTAGAGGATATACTGACCGACAAGAAACAGCAGGAACAGCGGGATGCCGGCAGCCCAACCGGCAACGTAGACGAACGGGTAGGCGATACTGCCGAACGCGTTGTACGCGCCTTGCAGGCTTTGAATATACTCAAACTGAGAAAGCTCAAGACCGCTGAACCGCCCAGCGGACAGCTGCCCGGCATACATGCCCAAATAGTCGACAAGAAACATCACCGCGTCTAGCGGCTTGAAGATCAGCGTGGCATAATGCCACGCATTGACGTCCAACCCTTGGGTCGTCTGCAACAGCCTAGCAAGGCCGATCATCGGATAAGTAATATAAAAGATCGAGGAGTTCTCACTATAGAGAAGGTCCTCGCCGATGCGGAGATACAGCAGAACGAACGAGATGACCAACGTAGCGAGCCCTGCCCACAGCTTCAGACGCGCACCGATTCCAGCTGACAGAACGATAGCGAAGAACATCAGGATGATGGGCACGCGAGTGTAGTAAGCAAAACCGCTCGCGATCAGCATAGCGCAGACAGAGATACTGAACCTGTATACCAGGACACGCGTCAGTAAATAGTAGACCATGACCTCGTTGAAGAAGAAATCGACAAGGCCGGGGCGCAGCTCACCTTCTATGAAGAACTGGGTGCGATCTTCCCAACCACCCGAGGAAGCCACCGTAAGCAATCGGCTGCCCACGGCATACAGGCAGAAAAGAAGAAGAAAAACATGAATGTTTAAGCCTCGGGCACCAGCCTTGGGCGTTACGACGGCAGGCATCGAGCCGGAGGCTGCACTAAACACGAACCGCTCCCTCGTTCGCGAGGAACCAGGCATAGGTCTCGCGAATTCCTTGCTCGAGCGAAATCCGCGCGCGCCAGCCCAAGCGATCGAGTCGCGAGACGTCGAGCAACTTGCGCATGGTTCCGTCAGGCCGGGACCGATCAAACCGCACCTGTCCGCGAAAGCTGGTGGCCTCGGCCAACATCGTCGCCAGCTCGGCGATGGCGATATCGCTTCCGCACCCCACGTTCAGGTGGCTCGAGGTTTGGGGAGCTTCCGCTTGCAGGGCCTCCTTCGGAAGGTCGAGCACGAAAAGGCAGGCATCCGCCATGTCGTCTACATGGAGGAACTCACGCCGCGGCGTACCGGTCCCCCAGATCACCACCTCATCCACACCGTCGCGCACCGCTTCGTGAAACCTTCGCATCAGCGCGGGCAAGACATGCGCGTTTTCAGGATGGAAATTGTCGCCTGGACCGTAAAGGTTGGTCGGCATCACACTTCGGTAATCCACCCCATATTGCCGGTTATACGACTCGCACAACTTGATCGCAGAAATCTTTGCCACGGCATATGGCTCGTTGGTCGGCTCAAGCGCGCCGGTGAGTAGGCTATCCTCGGTGATCGGCTGGGCGGCATGCTTGGGATAGATGCACGATGACCCCAGGTTCAGCAGCCGCTTGACACCAGCCGCGTGCGCGCCCGCGATCACGTTGCAGGCGATCATCAGATTTTCGTAGATGAATTCCCCCGGGTAGTGCGAGTTCGCGTGGATCCCGCCGACCTTTGCGGCGGCCATGATGACGACATCGGGCCGCTGCTCCGCCAGGAATCGATGAACCGCCTGTTGGTCGGTCAAGTTGAGCTCGTCGCGGGTCCGTCGAATGACCTCCACGTCGCGCTCCATCAACCGGCGGTCGATCGCCGCCCCCACCAAACCCCGATGCCCCGCCAGGAAGATGCGCAAGCGCCTGTTGTTCGACATGATGTCCTGCAGTTAACGCCGGGTCGCGATGACGCCAAAGTAGGCGCGCAAGTCCCGACAGCCGAAATCTGGAATTCGCCGGCGCACGCCAGCCCTCGTTCCTGTCGGGAACCCCTCTCATGACGGACCTGGCGGAGACGGAGGGATTCGAACCCTCGATACGGTTTCCCGTATGACGCTTTAGCAAAGCGTTGGTTTCAGCCGCTCACCCACGTCTCCGGCTGGCGGTAGGGGGCGGGCTATAGCGGCGCGGGCGTGGGCGATCAACCAAGTCGCGGCCGGGCGCGCGAACGACTCGCTCTGGCGCTTCCGTTCATTGCACGGACAGGCGCCTCGGGCTTAACCATGGCCGGAACGAGCGCGGGCGGGGTTGACGATGCGTGTATTGATGAGGCTGGCGGCCATCATGCTGCTCGGGGCGAACGTCGCGTCGGCGCAGGTCCGCACCATCGACCCGAACCGGGCCATCGACGGCGATCTGGCCGGACCCGCCCCGCAGCAAACGCCGCGTCCGGCGCCCAACCCGGTCGAGCCGCTCCCGGCGGACGAACAGCCGGCGGACGCGCAACCGCCGCAGGTGCCCGCGCCGCCGCCGCCCGACGAACGCTCCGCCGACGCGACGCGCCGCTCGGAGGAGACCTTCGCACGTGACGACCTGCTCGCCGCCGGCGAGGGCGTGTTCGGCAAGGGCGCACAGGGCTTGGCCGGTATCGTCGAGAAGATCCTGAAGGACCAGGGCCAGCCCAACGCATACATTGCCGGGCGTGAAGCCTCGGGCGCGTTCGTGGTCGGCCTTCGCTATGGCTCGGGCGTGATGACCCACAAGATCGAGGGCCAGCTACCGGTCTATTGGACCGGACCGTCGGTCGGCTTCGACGTCGGCGGCGACGCCAACAAGGTGTTCGTGCTGGTCTACAACCTCTACGACACCGCCGATGTCTTCAAGCGCTTCCCAGCGGGCGAGGGCCGTCTGTACGCGATCGGCGGCTTCGCGGCGAGCTACCTCCGCCGTGGCAATATCGTGCTCATCCCGATCCGGCTGGGCGTCGGCTGGCGGGCGGGCGTGAACGTCGGCTACATGAAGTTCAGCCGCAAGAGCAAGATCCTGCCGTTTTAGCGCCGCCAGCGCGCATCGACTCTACGCAGCGGCGCCGAAGACGCGCCAGGCCGGCCGGCTCGGCGTCAGCCGAGCTTCGATGACGCCGCATACACTCCGGCGTCGGCCCCGCCTTCAGGTTTGCGCACCGTGATTCCTACCCAGGGCACCTCCACGCCGTCATACCCGCCGCCTATGCGCTGATCGACCGAGAGCACCTCCCAATCGGCCACAGCGCAATACGCGGCCACCAGGTCCTCGGCCGTAAGCTGATTGTACCATCGGCCAAGCCGGTCGCGCCCCTCGCGCCCGGTCGCCTTGTAGCTGGCGAAATGTACCCCGCCGGGCCGCAGCGCTCGATGAATCCGAGCAAGGATGTCCGGCAGGTGCTGCGACGGGACATGCAGCAGGCAAGCGGAGGCCCATACCCCGTCATATGCGGCTGACGCGTCGAGCTCGTCGAAGCGCAGGACCCGCACGGGCCGGGAGAGCCGCCGGCTCGCTTCGGCCGCCAAGGCGGGCGTGCCGTCGGTTGCGTCGACGTCTAGGCCGGCCGCGATCATCGTCTCGGCGTCGTGCCCACCGCCACAGCCCAGCTCCAGCACGCGAGCGCGCGGCGGTAGCAGCGCGAGGAAACCGGCGAGATACTCGCCGCCGCCCTGGATGTGACCGGCAAGGTAGGCCGACGCTTCCCGGTCGTAGAACGCCAGCGTCTCAGGATCGAACGCCCGTTCCTCAGCCATCCCCCACCCTCACCACTGCCCCACCCTCCACGTTCCAGCGAAACAGCACCAGATGCCATTCACCCGGAAGCCGCCGCGAGCGGTCGATCAGACCCCTCGCGCCGAGCGCCCGCGCCCGGTCCGACGCGCGCCATGAGGGCGGCTCCACGCCGGCGTTGAGCGCGGCGATCCAGTCCTTCTTGGTCCCGGTTGTATCCACTTCCAGCCGCGCACAGGCGTCCTCGTCGCGCAGATCGACCAGGCGGTCGGCTTGAACGTCCAAGCGGAGGACCGTCCGCGGCGCCTCTCCGTAGCGCGCCATCGCCGCCGCGACCGCGTGCGGCGACCCGCTCATATACAGGCTATGCTCGCCCGGCCGGTTGTAGCGGCCCGCCCGTATGGTTCCGACGAGCGCCACGGATTCGGCGCCGGCCGCCACCGCCCGCCAGCATGGGCCGGCATAGGCGGCGAAATCGGTCACGCCGTCAGGCGCCAGGCGAGTCGCTCGCCGGCATGGAACGGCACGACGTCGGCGACCCGCTCGGGCACGTCGATCCCATCGCGCGTGAGCGTCACCGTGCCTTCGTTCGGCGGCAGGCCATAGAAGCGGGGCCCGTGCTCGCTGGCGAAGCCCTCGAACCGATCGAGTGCGCCCTCCTCCTCGAACACGGCCAGGTAGCTTTCGAGCGCGTACGGGGCGTTGAAGATGCCGGCGCATCCGCAGCTAGACTCCTTCGCCTCGACAGTGTGCGGCGCGCTGTCGGTGCCGAGGAAGAATTTGGGGCTGCCGCTGACCGCCGCCGCCCTCACCGCGAGCCGATGACGCTCGCGCTTCAGGACCGGCAGGCAATAGGCGTGCGGACGCAGGCCGCCGGCGAACAGCGCGTTGCGGTTGAGGTGCAGGTGCTGCGGCGTGATCGTCGCCGCCAACGTCGCCGGCCCGTCCGCGACGAACTGGGCCGCGTCGGCCGTGGTGATGTGCTCGAGCACGATCTTAAGTGCGGGAAAGTCGCGCAGCAGCGGCGTGAGCACCCGCTCAAGGAAGACCGCCTCCCGGTCGAAGATGTCGACCGCCGGATCGGTCACCTCGCCATGGACGCAGAGCACCATGCCCGCATGCTCCATCGCCGCCAACGCCGGGCGGATGTTCGCGATGTCGGTCACGCCATGCGCGGAGTTGGTGGTGGCGTGCGCCGGGTACAGCTTGGCGGCGACCCACACCCCCTCGGCATGTCCGCGTACCAGCTCGGCCGGGTCGGCGTCGTCGGTCAGGTAAGCGGTCATCAGCGGAGTGAAGCCCGGCCCCGCCGCGGCGGCGATGCGGGCGCGATAGGCCTCGGCGGCCGCGACGCTGGTCACCGGCGGGGTCAGGTTGGGCATCACGATCGCGCGGGCGAACTGCCGCGCGGTCCAGGGCGCGACCGCCTCCAGCATCGCGCCGTCGCGCAGATGGACGTGCCAGTCGTCGGGGCGGCGAATAGTGAGGACTTGGGAAGCCATGAGACAAGGCTTACCTTGTCGCCATGCCTGCAACCACCCTCCCCGACCGCGCCCTGATCCGCTTGTCGGGGGAGGACGTGCGGGGCTTCCTGCAAGGGCTGGTGACCAACGATGTGGCGCTGCTAGCGCCCGACCGGCCGCTCTGGGCGGGCCTGCTGACGCCGCAGGGCAAGGGGCTGTTCGACTTCCTGCTCTGGAGCGACGGCGACGATGTGCTGATCGATGCGGAGGCGGCGCAGGCCGAGGCGCTGGCGCGGCGGCTCACTCTCTACAGGCTCCGTCGCCCGATCACGATCGAGCCGGACTCGCGCGGCGTCCACTGGTCCATCGACGGGGAGGATGGCGTACCCGATCCCCGGCTGCCCGCGCTCGGCCACCGCTGGCTGGGTCCGCCGGGCGAGGCGACCGAGGGCTGGCGCGAGCATCGGCTGCGCCTGGGCGTGACGGAAGGCGTCGGAGAGGTCGGCTCGGGCGGGACGCTGTGGCTCGAGTGCAACGCGCGCGAGCTGAACGGCGTCAGCTTCGCCAAGGGCTGCTATGTCGGGCAGGAGAACACCGCGCGCATGCACCACCGCGCCAAGGTCAACCGACGCCTGGTCGTCGCCCCGCTCGGGCCGGAGACCGAGCGCACCCGCGCGCGCTACCCCGAGCTCGGCCTGATGGTCGAGCATCGTCGGGTGGAGGCGCTGGGCGATGCGCTGCTGCCCGATTGGCTGGCCACCGCGCTCTGACACAGATCGTTACAACCCTGTCGCCGACCTGACGGAGCGGTTCCCGCCAGGTTCAGCGCGGACGGGGTAACCCGTCCTCAGCCTCGGCCCTGCTGCCGGGCGCGTACAAGGAGTGAAACGATGCGAAAGATCATGATCGCCGCGCTGGCCGCCGCGTCGCTGACGCCGGTCGCAGCGCAGGCCCAGAGCTGGGGCGAGGTCCGTCGCGGTCAGAACGAGGTGCGCGAGAGCCGGCGCGACCTGCAGGACGCGCGGCGGTACGGCGACCGCGACGACATCCGCGATGCCCGGCGCGAGCTGCGCGAAGATCGGCAGGAGCTGCGCGAGGACTGGCGCGACTATCGGCGGGCCAACCGCGACGCGTTCCGTCGCGGCGCCTATCAGGCTCCGCGCGGCTATCGCTACCGACCCGTCGTGGTCGGCCAGCGCTTCGCGCCGGCCTATTATGGGCGCACCTACTGGGTGAACGACTGGCAGCGCTTCCGCCTGGCGCGTCCCGGATTCAACCAGCAATGGGTGCGCTATGGCAACGACGTGGCCCTGGTCGACCTGCGTAGCGGCCGCGTGCTGCGCGTCTACGACCGCTTCTTCTGGTGACGGACGGCCTGGCGCTGCGAAGCAGCGCCAGGACTCGTCTTAGCGCCCGACTGCCGAGTACCTGAACCCAGCCGCCTCCGCCGTATCTCGGCTGTACACGTTGCGGAGATCCACCAGCACCGGCTCGGCCAGGACCGACTTGAGCCGCTTCAGGTCCAGCGCGCGGAACGCGTCCCATTCCGTCACGATCACCACCGCGTCCGCCCCGCTCGCCGCCTCATAGGCGTCGTTGCAGAAGACGAGATCCGGCATGATCGCCCGGGCCGTGTGCATCGCCTCCGGATCGTAGGCGCGCACCGTCACGCCCGCGTCCGCGAGCGCCTGCGCGATGGTGATCGACGGCGCGTCACGCATGTCGTCGGTGTTGGGCTTGAAGGCGAGGCCGAGCAGCGCGACCGTCTTGCCGCGCGCTTCATCCCCGCCATTCGACTGGCCCAGCGCGCGCAGCACCTTGCGCCCCATCGCCCGCTTGCGCGCGTCGTTCACCTGCACCACCGCCTCGACGATGCGCACGGGCGAGCCGACGTCGTCGGCGGTCTTGAGCAGCGCCAATGTGTCCTTGGGGAAGCACGACCCGCCATAGCCGGGGCCGGCGTGCAGGAACTTGCGCCCGATCCGGTTGTCGAGCCCGATCCCGCGCGACACGTCCAGCACGTCGGCGCCGACCGCTTCGCACAGATCGGCGATCTCGTTGATGAAGGTGATCTTGGTCGCGAGGAACGCGTTCGACGCGTACTTGATCAACTCAGACGTGCGCCGGCTGGTGAACAGGATCGGGTTGTCGTTGAGGTACAGCGGGCGGTAGATTTCCTGCATTACCGCGCGCGCGCGCGGGTCGTCGGTGCCGACGACGACGCGGTCGGGCCGCTTGAAGTCTCCGATCGCCGCGCCTTCGCGCAGGAATTCGGGGTTGGAGACGACCGCCACGTCGTGATCCGGCGCGCGCTCGCGCATCACGCGCTCGACATGGTCGCCGGTGCCGACCGGCACGGTGGACTTGTTCACCACCACCATCGGCCCGGTCAGGTTGTCCGCGATCTCCTCGGCCGCGGCCCAGACATAGCTGAGGTCCGCATGACCGTCGCCGGGGCGCGACGGCGTACCGACCGCGATGAACACCGCATCGGCACCGGCCACCGACGGGCCGAGGTCGGTCGTAAAGGACAGCCGCCCGGCCTGCACGTTGTGCGCGACCAGCTCCTCCAGCCCGGGCTCGAAGATCGGCATGCGCCCGGCCTTCAGGCCGTCGATCTTGCGGGCGTCCTTGTCGACGCAGATCACGTCATGGCCGAAATCGGCGAAGCACGCGCCCGACACGAGCCCGACATAGCCCGAGCCGATCATGGTAATGCGCATCGAAAACTCGTCCCCCGAACACAGGAAACGCGCCCTTTAGCGTGAGATCGTCAGAATTCCACTAAGCTGTTGGCGCTGCGGTCACAGGCCCGCGAGAAAGCGGTCCAGCGCGGCGTTCACCTCTACGGGCGCCTCCTGCTGCACCCAGTGGCCCGCGCCGTCGATGATGGTCGCACCGCGGAAATCGTCGCAGGCATCGCCCGCGTTCGCGAAGCCGTCCACGCCCGGCAGGAAGTGCCGCACGGGATCGAGCGCGCCGGCGATGAAGCAGGCGGGCTGCGTGATGTGACGACCCTTGACCGCCTCGCGCTGCTCGAAATCGAGCTCCTGCGCGCGATACCGGTTCAGCGGCCCCGTCCAGCCGCCGCGCGCGAACGCGTCGCGGTAGACCGTCATGTCGGCTTCGCTCATCCATCCGGGGTAGCGCGCGGGCGTGGCCAGCCCGGTCAGGAAGACGTCGTCCGGCCCCTTGTCGGGCCAAGGCTGCGATCGCAGCCCCTCGCCCGAGATGCCGTAGAAGATCTTGTCGAGCGCCTTCGGGTCGGCCGAGAACTCGGCTTCCGCCACGCCGGGCTCTTGAAAATAAAGCTGGTAGAAGAACTTGCCGGCGAACAGGTGACGCATCGCCGCGATCACGTTGGTGTCGCTGGCGGGGCGATAGGGCACGCTCAGCCCCGCGACCGCGGCGACCTTGCTCTCGTGACGTAGCGCCGTGTTCCAGACGATGGGCGCGCCCCAGTCGTGGCCGATCAGGATCGCGCGCCCGCCCAGCGCGTCGATGACGGCGGCGACGTCGCCCGCCAGCTCCTGCATCGCATAGCGTTCGATGGCGTCCGGCTTGCTGCTCTCGCCATAGCCCCGCACGTCCAGCGCCGCGATCCGCCGACCGGCCGCGGCGAAGTGGGTGATCTGGTAGCGCCAGCTGTGGCTCAACTCCGGCCAGCCATGCACGCACAGGATGGGCGGCTCGGTAGCGTCCGCCGGCCCATCGGCGATCACGCTCAGCGTGACGTCGCCGTTGCGCACCTCGAAACGTTCCATCCAGACCTCCCTGAGCCCGCGAGCATGGCGGCGCACGCCCGGTTCGGCAATGTTCGCCTTTGCGAGATGCGACGCAAGACCGATCGGTGATGGCGCGTCCGACGAGCGCGGACCTGCGAACCGTTTTGGATAATTCGCTTGACAGCGTCGCGCTGTTTGGGTACATAACAGGAACGCTGAGTAATTGCGAGTCGGACCGGCGACCGCTTCCTGGGAGCGGACATGCGCCAGGGCGGTCTTGCCGGCCCGGGGCCGGCGCTCGGAATGGCGGCGCCCTGCGCGGCGTCAAGACTCTGCGCGAGACCCTCGTCTGGGTCGATGCGCGAACCGAAAAGGAACAAGCGATGAAGCTATGGGGGCGGAAGGCGCGGGTCGAGGCCCGGCCGGCCTTGGGGCGGGCTGGCGCGGCGACGGGGGCTTGGCCGCCCTCGTATGAGGCGCAGGTGCGGGACGGGTATGCGCGCAACGCCGTCGCGCAGCGGGCGGTGCGGCTGGTGGCGGATGCGGTCGGGTCCGCGCCGCTGGCGGCATCGGAGCCGGCGCTGCTGGCGCTGGCCGAGGGACGGCTGGGCGGGGTAGGCGTGCTGGAGGCGGCGGCGACGCAGCTGCAGCTGCACGGTAACGCCTTTGTCCAGGTGCTGCGCGACGCGGAAGGCGGGGCGGCCGCGCTCTATCCGCTCCGGCCCGAGCGGGTGACGGTGGAGGCGGACGCGACCGGCTGGCCGGCGGTGTACCGGTACCAAGTGGGCGCGCGCGTGACGCGGCTGCATGCCGATCCGGTTCGCCCGGAGGTGATCCACCTCAAGGCCTTCCACCCGCTGGACGACCATTATGGGCTGGGGTCGCTGGGCGCCGCGGCGGCGGCGATCGGGGTGCACAACGCGGCGGGCGTTTGGAACAAGGCGCTGCTCGACAATGCCGCGCGGCCCTCGGGGGCGCTGGTCTATGACCCGGGCGACGGCTCAACCTTGTCCCCGGAGCAGTTCCGGCGCCTGTCGAGCGAGATGGAGCAGGGCTTCGCCGGCGCGACCCAGGCGGGGCGGCCGATGCTGCTGGAGGGCGGGCTCAAGTGGCAGGCGCTGAGCCTGACACCCGCCGACATGGACTTCGTCGAGCTGAAGGCGGCGGCGGCGCGCGAGATCGCGCTGGCGTTCGGGGTGCCGCCGATGCTGCTCGGGCTGCCGGGCGATTCGACCCACGCCAATTACCGCGAGGCGAACCGGGCCTTGTGGCGGCTGACGGTCCTGCCGCTGGCGCATGCGGTGCTGGACGGCCTCGCGCAGGGGCTGGGCGGCTGGTTCGCCGACGCGCGCCTCAGGGTCGACATCGACCGGGTGCCGGCGCTCGCAGAGGATCGCGAGCGGCTGTGGACGAGCGTCAGCACGGCCGACTTCCTGAGCGGGGACGAGAAGCGGGCCCTGCTGGGGCTGGGCGGGGAGGAGCGGCGATGACCGGGGTGGAGGATGCCGCGCTCAGGGCGCTGGCGGCGGAGGCGGGCGAGCAGGCGGCCGCGCGGGTGCTGCAGCGGCTCGGGCTCGCCGACGAGAGCGCGGCAGGCGACGTACGCGAGCTGCGCGAGCTGCTGCGCGCGTGGCGGGACGCGAAGGCGAGCGTGTGGAAGGCCGCCTGGGGCTGGGTGCTGCGCGTGTTCTGGGCGCTGCTGCTGGCGGGGCTGGCGGTGCGGCTGGGGTTCGGGGACTGGGTCAAGTGAGGTTCGCCGGGCATGCGGCCCTCTGGGACCGGGTGGACCGGGCGGGCGATGTGTTCCGGGCGGGCGCGTTCGCCGGGGCGGCGCGGGTGCCCTTGCTGCGCGGGCATGGGGGGCCAGCGATCGGCACGGTCTTGGTGCGGGAGGACGCGCGCGGGCTGTGGGTCGAGGGTGAGGTGCGGGCGGACCTTGGGGGCGTGCGGGTCGGGGACGGGCTGTCGGTCGGCTACCGCCCGCTCTCGGTGCGGCAAGGCGCTTTGCGCGAGCTGCTCGCTGTCGAGCTGATCGAGGTGAGCCTGGTCGCGGTGCCGATGCAGCCGCTCGCGCGGGTGACGCACGTCACAGAGCCTCGGGCAGCGGAGCTGGCCGAGGACTCGGCCGCGCCGGGCGGCGGAGGCGCGTAGCGCCTCGGTCCGACGGCGCTGCCGCCGGATGTGCCCCTCCACCACTCGCCTGCGGCGAGTGGTTCCCCTCCCCAAGCGCAGCTTGGGGAGGACGAGATTTCACAAGGAGAGACGACATGGATGTGATCGAGAGGCCGGTGCTGGAGGGCGCGGCGGCGGTGCCGGGGCGTGCGTTCGACCAGTTCGTGCGGACGGGCGCGACGGTGGAGCTGAAGGCGTTCACCGGGGTGACGGGAGACGCGGGCGGCTATGCCGTGCCGCGCGAGATCGACGGTGAGATCGACCGGCTGCTGACCGCGATCAGCCCGATCCGGCGCATCGCCAGCGTGGTGAAGGTGGGCTCCGCCGGGTACCGGAAGCTGGTGACGACCGGCGGCACGCCGTCGGGCTGGGCGGCGGAGACCGGGCCGCGGCCGGAGACGGCCACGCCCGTGTTCCAGGAAATCGCGCCGCCGAGCGGAGAGCTCTACGCCAACCCGTCCGCCAGCCAGGCGATGCTGGACGATGCGGCGTTCGACGTGGAGGCGTGGCTCGCGGACGAGATCGCGACCGAGTTCGCGCGGGCGGAGGGCGCCGCCTTCGTCAACGGCACGGGCGTGAACCGGCCCAAGGGCTTCCTGCAGCAGCCCCTTGCGGCGACGGGGGACGCGACGCGGCCGTTCGGGACGCTCCAGTATCTGCCGAGCGGGGCGGCGGGGGACTTCGGGTCGGCGCCGCAGGAGCGGCTGATCGACCTGGTCCAGGCGTTGCGCGCGCCGTACCGGCAGGGCGCGTGCTTCGTGATGAACGCAGCGACGGTGGCACGCATCCGCAAGTTCAAGACCAGCGATGGCGCGTTCATCTGGCAGCCGGGGTTGGCGGCTGGGCAGCCGGCGACGCTGCTCGGCTATCCGGTGGTCGAGGCGGAGGACATGCCGGACGTGGCGGCGAACGCGCACGCCATCGCCTTCGGCAACTTCCGGCTGGGCTATCTGATCGCCGAGCGGACCGAGACCGCGATCCTGCGCGATCCGTATTCGAACAAGCCCTTTGTGGGCTTCTACGCGACCAAGCGGGTCGGCGGGCAGGTGGTGAACTCGGAGGCGATCAAGGTGATGCGGTTCGCCGCAAGTTGAGCCTCGGATTGCGCAAGCAAGCCGAGGACTCGACGCGGCCGGGCAGCGGGCGGCGTAGCCGACCCGTCTGACGGCCGTGTCGCCCGGCCGCGTCGCCCCTCCACCACTCGCCCAAGTGGGCGAGTGGTCCCCCTCCCCAAGCGCAGCTTGGGGAGGACTGAAAGGAACCCAAATGACGGAACCTGCGATCTCCCCGGCGGTGGTGGCCGGGGCGGCGACGGCGGTGCGCGCTTACCTCCGCACGGGAGAGAGCGAGGCGGGGGTGGTGGACGCCGCCGCCAAGGCCGCGTGCGCGGCGGCGCGGCGGTTTCTGGGCGCGGAGCTGGGCGCCAGCTGGGCGGACATGCCCGGGCCGGTCGCGCAGGCGATCGTGCTCCATGCCGCGCAGCTGATCGAGCATCGGGACGGACGCGGGCCGCCGGCCGGGGCCCTGGCGCTGTTGCGGCCGTATCGGGGGATGCGGCTCAGGCCGGAGCCGGAGGCATCGTCATGAGCGCGGGCGCGGTGCTGCAGGCGGCGGTGGTCGCCGACCTGCTCGAGACCGACGCACTGAAGATGCTGACCGTGTTCGACGCGCCGCCGGTCAGGGCGACCATGCCCTATGCCATCGTCGAGGATCCGGTGCTGGAGCAGGTCGATGCGGCGGGCGTGAGCGGGCGCGTGGGCGTGCTGGCGATCACCTTCCGCGACGACGGCGAGCGGCCGCTGGCGCTGCGCGGCACCATGGCGCTAGCGGAGGACCTGGTGTCCGGCCTGTCCGCCGATCTGCCGGACGGGTGGCGCATCGGGGGGCTGCGGCTCCAGCGCAGCAAACTGACGCGCGCCAAAGACGGCTGGATCGGCCGCTCGGAATGGAGCGTCCGCATGTTTCGCCTCGCCAGTTGAGCCTCAGGTCGCGCGAGCAAGCCGAGGACTCGACACGAGCGGGCGGCGGGGCGGCGCAGCCGTCCCGTCCGACGGGCGCGTCGCTTGTCGCAACGCCCCTCCACCACTCGCCCAAGGGGGCGATTGGTCCCCCTCCCCAAGCAAGCTTGGGGAGGACCAATAAGGGAGCACACAAATGGGTATCGAGAAGGGATCGGCCTTTCTGTTGAAGGTCGGGGACGGCGCCGCGACCCCCGCGTTCGTGACGGTGGCGGGGCTCAGGACCACGCAGCTGTCGGTCAACGGCGAGGCGGTGGTGGTGACGACCAAGGATTCGGGCGGCTGGCGGCAGCTGCTGTCGGGCGCGGGGGTGCGGTCAGTCAGCGTGTCGGGGGCGGGCGTGTTCACCGGCTCCGCGGCCGAGGCGCGCATCCGGGGCAACGCGCTGGCGGGCGCAATCGACGACTATCGCCTGAGCTTCGAGGGCGGGGAGACGATGACCGGGCGCTTCCTGGTCACGCGGCTGGACTATGCGGGCGATTTCAACGGGGAGCGGTCCTACACCGTCTCGCTCGAGAGCTCCGGCCCCGTGGTGGCGGCGTAGCTTCCCTCTCCCTTGGGAGAGGGAGGGAGCCGCTCAACAGAGCGGCGGAAGGGTGAGGACAGGGAGCCGATCGCACCTGTCCTCACCTCCTCGCCCGCTGCGCGGGCTGCCTCCTCTCCTACGAGGAGAGGAGGTGTTGGGAGATCATCGATGCAGACGAATGTGCATCGCGGCGAGGCTTCGCTGCGGGTGGGCGGGGTCGCGCTGACGCTCCGGCCTTCGTTCGAGGCGCTGGTGGCGGCGGAGGCGGAGCTGGGACCGCTGTTCGCGCTTGTGGAGCGGGCGGCGGAGGGGCGGCTCGCGCTGTCCGAGATGGCGGCGCTATTCTGGCATTGTCTGGCGGAGCGGCCGGAGGGGCTGACGCGGGACGGCTTCGGGGACGGGTTGGTCGAGGGCGGGCTTGCGGTGGCGATGCCGGCGTTGCGGCAGGTGCTGGCGCAGGTGGTGATGGGGCGGTGAGGGCGGAAACCGCGGCGCAAGTGCGCCGGCCCCTCCACCATTCGCCTGAAGAAGGCGAATGGTCCCCCTCCCCGAGCGAGCTCGGGGAGGACTTCGGGATCGGCGCAGCGAGATTAGCGGGGCAATGTTGCCTCCTGTTCGGCTGGGGCCCGCAGCGGTTCTGGCGGGCGACGCCGGCGGAGGTGGCGGCGGTCGTGGCGGCGATGGCGCCGGACGGGCGCGCGGGCGTGAGCGGGGCGGAGCTGGCGCGATTGCGGGAGGTGCTGGGCGATGGATGAGGATTGGCGGGCGCTGGCGGTCAGGCTGGATACGCGCGGCTTCGCCGCCGACGTGGAGGCGCTGCGGGCGAGCCTGGAGGGGCCGCTGGAACAGGGCGCGGAGCGCGCCGGTCGACGGATCGAGGCGTCGCTGCTGCGCGCGGTCCGGACGGGCAAGCTCGGCTTCGACGAGCTGCGCGCGGCGGGACTGTCCGCCTTGGATGCGATCGCGGCCGGGGCGCTCCGGGCGGGGCTGTCGGCGGTGCTGGGCGGCTCGCATGGCGGCGGGCTAGGGCAGATCCTGGCCGGCGTGCTGGCCGGCGGGTTGCCAGGGCGGGCGACGGGCGGACCGGTCTCGCCGGCGCGGCCCTATGTCGTGGGCGAGCGGGGGCCGGAGCTGTTCGTGCCGACCGCCGCCGGCCGGGTGGAGCCGAGCGTCAGCTCGGGGCCGCGCGAGGTGCGGGTGGCGATCACGGTGCAGGGACCTGCGGGCGCGGCGCCGGAGATGCTGCGGCAGTCGAGCCGGCAGGTCGCTCGGGCAGTCCGCGCGGCCTTGGAGGGGTGATTCGTCTCACGCTAAGGCGCGAAGACGCGAATAGAAGGTGAGCTCGCGCAGAGGCGCAGAGAGCGCGGAGGTGTTCGGCTTCTGTCTATGCGCCGTCGCGAAACGACAAGGATCATTGCCGCTGACGCGGCGGTGGCCCGTGTCCTTGGCGGCTTGGCGCCTTCGCGTGCGACCACGTTCTTCCTCCGCGTCCTCCGCGCCTCTGCGCGAACAAGCTCGGGAGCAAGACATGGGACATTGGTTGGCGTCTGTCCGCGACGGGCAGGCGGAGGGCGTGCTGACGCGGTTCGATCCGCGGTTCTGGACGGTGAATTTTCCACGGCCCGCGATGGCGTCGGTGGTGAGCGCCGCGCCGGATGCGCTGCGGGTCGACGCGGCGTTCTATCGCGCGGGCGATCTGGTCGGGCTGATCTGGGAGGCGGAGGACCGGCACGACCATCCGCTGCTCGCCTATGAGACGGCCCGGGACCTTCGGGCGTGTCGGCTGTCGTTCCGCTGGCGGTCGGGTGGCATCGTCGCGCTCGACCAGGTGGACGGGCCGGTGCTGACCATCGAGGGGCGGGATGCCGATGGCGAGCCCTTCACCGCCTATGTGCGGCTGCGGAACTATGCGGTCGGCGACGGAGAGGATGCGGTCGTCGCCTTCGACTTCGCGTACCTGCGCCAGGGCTTCGGGCCGAACGGGCCGCCGGTGTGGACGGGCGACGTCGACCGGATATTCGTGTCGCTCGCGCCGCCCGGCTATGTCGAGGGAAGCGAGGCGCCGCTGCCGGCCCCGGCCGAGGGCTGGGCGGAGATGACGGACATCGTCTGCGAGGGGCCGGGCGCGGTGCTCGCGATCGGCGAGGCGGTGCTGCCCGAGCATGGGCTGGCGATCGCGACGGGCTATGACGACCAGTACCATATCACGCCGGCGCGGCTGCTGCGGCAGGTGCTTCAGCTCGGCTGGCGGGGCGCGATCAACCATTATGTCGGGATGAGCCACTATTTCCGGCTGTCCGGGGAGGTGGCGACCGAACAGGGTGGCGCGTTGAACGTCGCGGCGGCGGCCTGGCACCGCGACTTTGCCGAACGCGCAAACGCGCTCGGGTATGAGGTGATCTGGTCGCTGTCGTTCGAGCTGTTCGACCAGCACTGTCCCGAGGAGTGGAAGCAGCGCGCGGCTGACGGCGCGCCGGGGCTGACCGGCTGGTCGCCGCCCTCGGCGCTGCTGTCGCCGGCGAACGGGGCTGCGATGGCGTATCTGCGTGGCGTCGCTGCGGCGTTCCTGGCGATCGGGAGCGCGGCGGGGCTGGCGCCGCGCTTTCAGGTCGGCGAGCCTTGGTGGTGGACCATGCCGGACGGGCGTCCCTGTCTCTACGACGCGGCGGCGGTCGCGGCGTTCGCGCCCGTGCCGATCGCGAGCGTGCGTGCGCCCCTCGACGCTGCGCAACGCGCGACGCTGGACCGGGCAGGAGCGAACCTGGCGGCGGCAACGGCCGCCTTGTGCGCGCATGCGAAGGCGGTGGCGCCGGGCTGTGTCACGCACCTGCTGGCGTACCTGCCGACCGTGCTGGATCCGCTCGCGCCGGAGCTGAAACGGGCGAACCTGCCCGTCGGCTGGGCGTCGCCGGCCTTCGATGTGCTGCAGCTGGAAGATTACGACTGGTGCGCGGCGGGCGACCGAACGGCCACCGCGCGCGGGGTCGCGGCGGCGGAGGCGCGGCTCGGCTATCCGGCGGATCAACAGCACTACCTGGCTGGCTTCGTGCTGCGGCCGGAGGACAAGGGGCAATGGCCGGCGATCCTGGCGGGCGCGGCGGCGGCGCGGGCGCGTGGCGTCGCGCAAACCTTCGTCTGGGCGCTGCCGCAGGTGATCCGCGACGGACTGGTATGGTGGGAGGAGGACGAGGTGGACGCGTTCGACGATGTGCTGTTCCCGCTGGCGCTGGGCCGGCATGCGGAGGTGACGCCGAGCTTCTCGACCCTCGTTCTCGCTGGCGCGGGCGGGGCCGAGCAGCGCCAGGCGACCTGGGCGGAGGCGCTGACCCGCTATGATGTCGGGCCGGGCGTGCGGAGCGAGGCGGACATCGCGCTGCTGCTCGACTTCTTTCGCGCGCGGATGGGGCCGGCGCGCGCCTTTCGCTTCCGCGATCCCTTCGATCATGAGGCGGTGGACGTGGTGCTGGGGACCGGAGACGGGGTGGTCAAGCGATGGCCGCTGGTGAAGCGATATGGCGCGACCGAACGACGCATCCGGCGGCCGGTGGCGGGCAGCGTGGCGGTTAAGGTGGCCGGCGCGGCGACGGCGGCCTTCACGCTGGAGCCGGGCGGCTCAGTGACGCTGGACAGCGCGCCGCCGGTCGGGGCGGTGGTGACCGCGAGCTTTCGCTTCGACGTGCCCGTCCGGTTCGCCGAGGACCGGCTGACGGTCGCGACCGGGCCGCATGCGGCGGGCGAGGCGGTGAGCGTGCCGCTGGCGGAAGTGCGGGAGTCGTGAAGTTGCCTCGCGCTTAGGCGCGCAGGCGCGAAGGATCTTTTCGCGCAGAGGCGCGGAGGGCGCAGAGGTGTTGCTCCTTGCCTTGAAGGTTCGCGCCGTCGCGGGGCGACGAGAATGACTGCCGCTGCGCGGCGCACAAGCTCTACTCCTTCCTGCCTTCGCTCCCGCGCGTGAGGTTCTTCTTCGCCGCGCCCTCTGCGCCTCTGCGCGAACCACATCATCCCTGGAGGCCCACGATGAACATGCTGACGCGCGAGCTTACGACGCTCGCCTGGTGCTGGCGGATCGAGCGACGGGACGGGGTGGCGATCGGGCTGACCAGCCATGACCGGGAGCTGACGGTCGACGGCTTCGTCTATCGCGCCGCGCCCGGGATGACGCCCTCCGCGCTGCGGCGCGAGGGCGGGCTGGAGCCGGACACCATGTCGGTGGACGGCGCGCTGAGCACGGGCGCGATCACGGCGGCGGACCTGATCGCGGGCCGGTGGGACGGGGCGCGAGTGGTGCTGTTCGCCGCCGACTGGAGCGCGCCCGGCGAGATCGTTGCGCTCGGCGAAGGGCGGCTGGGTACGGTTTCCATACGCGATGGTTGGTTCTCCGCCGAGCTGCGCGGGCCGGGTGCGGCGCTGGCGCGGGCGGTGAGCGAGGAATGTTCGCCCGAGTGCCGGGCGGCGCTGGGCGACCGGCGCTGCCGCGTGCCGATGGCCGGGCGGCGGCGCTTTGCGCGGGTGGCGGCGGTGAGCGGCGAGGCGGTGACGCTGGACGCGGCGGAGCCGAGCCCGAACGCCTATGGCGAAGGCCGGCTGCGCTGGCTGGGCGGGCCGAACGCGGGGCTCGACAGCGCGATCGCGGCGTCTGACGGCGCTGCCGTGACGCTGCGCGCCGCCCCACCCTTCGCGATCGAGGCCGGAGCGTTGGTCGAGGTCGAGGAGGGGTGCGACAAGCGGCTGGCGACCTGTGCCGACCGGTTCGGCAATGCGCTGAACTTCCGCGGCGAGCCGTATCTGCCCGGCACCGACCTCCTGACCCGCTATCCCGGTGAGTGAGACGGCGCAGGTCGCGCGGGCGGCGGTGGGCGCGCGGTTCCGGCTGCACGGCCGCGATCCGGCGACGGGGCTGGACTGTGTCGGGCTGACGGCGCTGGCGACAGGGCTGGAGGCGCCGACTGGTTATGCGCTGCGGAGCGGCGATGCGGGTGCGGCGGTCGCCTGGCTCGACGCGCGGCTGACGCGCGTGGCGGAGACGGCGCCGGGCGACCTGATGCTGCTCCGCTCCGGGCCGGGGCAGCTGCACCTCGCGATCTTCACCGAGGGCGGATTCGTTCACGCGGATGCCGGGCTGCGCCGGGTGGTCGAGCGCCCGGGTGCGCCGCCCTGGCCCCTGATCGGGACATGGAGGCGATCTCGTTTGTCAGACTTCGGCTGTGCCGAAGCGCCGCACCGGCCCGCACCCCCACCCGACGTCCCATAGCATACCCTGATTGGGAGGTCGGGTGGGGGTGCGGGCCGGTGCGGCAATCAGGAGAAGGTTATGGCGACGCTGGTTCTGACCGCGGTGGGGACGGCGCTGGGCGGGCCGATCGGTGGCGCGCTGGGGGCGCTGGCGGGCAACGCGCTCGATCATGCGGTGCTCGGGTCCGGTCGACGGCGCGAAGGACCGCGGCTGAGCGACCTTCGCGTGCAGACCTCGCAATATGGCGCGCCGATCGCCAAGCTGTTCGGGACGATGCGCGTCGCGGGCACGGTGATCTGGGCGACCGACCTGATCGAGGAGCGGGCCACCAGCGGCAGCGGCAAGGGGCGGCCGTCCACGACGCAATACAGCTATCGCGCGAACTTCGCGGTGCTCCTGTCGGGGCGGCCGATCCTAAACGTCGGGCGGATTTGGGCGGACGGGCAGCTCTTGCGCGGGGCGGGCGGGGACTGGAAGGTCGGGACCGGGTTCCGCCTGCACCTGGGCGGCGAGGAGCAGGCGCCCGATCCGCTGATCGCGTCGGTCGAGGGCGCCAGCCGGACGCCCTCGCATCGCGGCTGTGCCTATGCGGTGTTCGAGGGGTTGGAGCTGGCGCGGTTCGGCAACCGTATCCCGTCCTTGAGCTTCGAGGTGATCGCCGACTCCGGACCGGTCGGCGCGGGCGCGATCGCGCGGGCGCTGGCGCCGGAGGTGACGGGCGCGCCGGCGCTGACGCTCGACGGCTATGCGGCCGCGAGAGGCAGCGTACGCGCGGCGCTGGACGGACTGGCGGAGGCGGCGGGGGCGTGGTGGTCGCCCGCGGGGGATGGGCTCGCGCTGCGCGATGCGGCCACCGCGACGACCGAACTGGTGCCAGACCCTGCACGTGATACGCGCGAGGTCGCGGCGGCGGATGCAGCGCCGGCGGTGGTCAGCCTTGGCTATTTCGATCCCGCGCGCGACTGGCAGGCGGGGCTGCAGCGCGCGCGGCGGCCGGGCGAGGGCCCGACGCTGGCGTTGGAACTGCCGGCGGCGCTCTCGGCGGGCGTGGCCAAAGGCGTTGCCGCGGCGGCGCTACGGCGCGCGGAAGCGGGACGGACCCGGCGGACGCTCGGGGCGAGGTTGGAGGCGCTGACGCTCCGGCCCGGCGAGGTGGTGCGAGTGGCGGGCGAAGACGGCCGGTGGCGGGTCGAGGCGATGGTGCTCGACCGGGACGGCGCGAAGCTCGAGCTGGCGCCGCTCGCGCCGGGGATCGGGGCGGCGACGGCGAGCGCCGGACGTTCGCTGCCCTCCCCCGACCGGCCGGCGGGCGACACGGTCCTATATGCGGCCGAGGTGCCGGCGCTGGACGATATGCTGCTCAGCCAGCCGCGTCTGCTGATCTGGGCCAACGGGTCCGGTGCGGGATGGCGGCGCGCAGGGTTGCTCATGAGCCTGGACGGCGGAGCGAGCTGGGCGGACGCGGGCGCAACGGCGGCCCCGGCGGTGATCGGGGTTGTCGAGGTTGCGCCGGGGCCGGGCACGGCGGCGCTGATCGACCGCGTGAGCCAGCCGATCGTGCGGCTGCTGCGACCCGAGATGGTCCTGGCCGATGCCGACCCGCCACGGCTCGACGCGGGTGCGAACCTGGCGCTGATCGGCGGCGAGCTGATCCAGTTCGGACGTGCGGAACCGCTAGGCGGCGGACGTTGGCGGCTCGGCGAGCTGTGGCGCGGGCGACGGGCCATAGCGGGGCCGATCGCGGCCGGGGACCGCTTCGTGCTGATCGACGCGGACACGACGCGCGTGCTCGACCTGCCAATGGCGGCGCTGGGCCGGACCGTGCACCTGCTCGCAAGCGGAGTCGGCGATGCCGAGCCGGTGGAGGCGGTCGCGCCCATCACGGGCCTCTCGGTCGCGCCCCCGCCGCCGGTCGCGCTGCATGTCGACGGCGGCGCGGTGCGCTGGACGCGGCGGAGCCGGGCGGGATGGCGCTGGCTCGACCGGGTCGACGCGCCGTTGGGGGAGGAGCGCGAGGCGTACCGCATCACGGTGGCGAGCGCAGAGGGCGTGCGCGAGCTGGAGGTCGAGGCGCCCGCGCTGGTCCTGACGCCCGGCGAACGCACCGACGCAATTGTGACGGTGCGGCAACGCGGCACCCACGCCGAGTCGCCGCCTGCGCGACTGACGATCTGAGGAGAGGGTCGATGACGGTAACGGCGAAGCTTGCCCTGCCACTGCTGGCGGCGGGACAGGCGCAGAAGGAGATCACGGTCAACGAGGCGTTCGCGCGACTCGACTTGGCGGTACAGCCGTCAGTCGTGGAGGTCGGACGCAATGCGCCGCCGAACATGCCGGGCAAAGGTGAGGCGTGGATCGTAGGCGACGCGGCTGCGGGCGCCTGGGCGGGTCACGTCGGCTCAGTCGCGGGATGGACGGGAGGAGGCTGGCGATTTCTGGAGCCGCACGACGGCTGGCGGGTCTGGAGCATCGCAGACCGATGCGCGGCCGTGTACCGCGACGGCGTGTGGCGCTTGAGCGTCACCCCGGGCCCTCGCGCGTCCGCCGTTGCCGAGCCGATCGGCGGAGCGGTGATCGACGCTGAGGCGCGGTCTGTGCTTGCAGATGTCCTCGACGTGCTGCGCGATCACGGCTTCGTCGAGGTCTGAAAGACGTTGTTGCGTTTGGGCAACAACGCCCGGTTATTGTCGCCTTGCGGTGCAACCCTTCCCCCGCTAGTGAGTTTCGCGCCTTCAGTAACACTGGAAAGGGGTTTCAAGATGCGGAAGCTTGCCGTCGTATTGGCATTGGCCTCCACCGCTCTCGCCACGCCCGCCCTCGCCCGCGACAACTCGTGGTATGTGGGCATCAACGGCGGCGCGATGATTGTTGAGGATATCGACTTCGACGTTCGCACCGCTGCCGGCGTCAGCACGGCCAGCGGAACGACGATCGATCATGAGTATGGCATCGATCTCGACGGCGTGATCGGCTACGATTTCGGCGGGTTCCGCGTCGAAGCCGAGGTCGGTTACCGCCGCGCCAGCGTGGACGGGGTCCGCTCGACGGTGGCGCTGCCCGCCGTGCCGGTGGCGGGCACTATCGCGGCGAACACCTTTGATCGTGCCGGCGGCCGGACCTCGGCGCTCAGCTTTATGCTGAACGGCTTGATCGACTTCGGTGAGGACGACAGCCTGCAGGGCTTCGTCGGCGGCGGCGTCGGCGTCGCCCGTGTCCAGGCCCGTTACGGCCTGAACCAGCGCGCGAACTTCCTGGACGACTCGGATACGGTGTTCGCCTGGCAGGCGTTGGCGGGCATCCGCGCACCGCTGTCGGACAATGTCGATGCGGTCCTGAAGTATCGCTTCTTCAACGCCGACAATGTTCGCCTGATCAACACCGCGAACTCCAGCCTGGACGGCCGCTTCCGGTCGCACAGCATCCTGGGCGGCATCACCTACAACTTCTACACGCCGGAGCCGCCGGCTCCGCCGCCCCCGCCGCCGGCGCCCGAGGCTCCTCCGCCCCCGCCGCCGCCGCCGCCTCCCGCGGTGGTCTGCTCGCCGGGACCGTTCATCGTGTTCTTCGAGTGGGACAAGTCGGACATCACGCCCGAGGCCGCGTCGATCCTCGACAACGCCGTCACTCAGTATCAGAACTGCGGCAACGCGCAGGTCATGCTGGCGGGTCACGCCGACAAGTCGGGCTCCGCGTCCTACAATGTCGGCCTGTCGCAGCGTCGTGCCGACGCGGTGCGTGGTTACCTGACCTCGCGTGGGATTGGCGATGGCGTGATCAGCACCCAGGCGTTCGGCGAGAGCCGGCCGCGCGTGGACACCGCCGATGGCGTCCGCGAGGTGCAGAACCGTCGCGTGGAAGTGACCTACGGGCCGGGCGCCGGCCAGTAAGCCACGCCGACAAGGCTGAATGGAAGAGGAGGTCGGCGCAAGCCGGCCTCCTTTTTTTGCGCTTGGGCGGTCGTGCAGATGGAAATCTGTCCATCGACGAAGCTGCGCAAACGACAGAACGTATGTCCGCCCCGTCGCGCAGATCACAAAAATCGGTCGGGCGCGCGGTCTGGCCGGGTGACCGCACTCGCCACGCTAGCGAGGGCGTGCGTCGTAATCGGGCGGAAAACTTGCTCGTGGGCTCAACCAATCGAACCTCTCGCGCACCGTGCGCCGAGGTGACCAGCCTCCTCCCCTGCCCGTCCAGCTCTCGGTTGTGTCGCGTCGGCCTGAGCGACGGCACGGGTGATGCTACGCAGAAGCCCACCAGCATGCGATCCCGAAATCACCGCCGCGGATGCAGCGCCTCGCCCGTGCGTACGCTCGCAGCGGTGTCGCGTTGCACGGAGGGTTGCCCTGCGGACTTAGTCTAAACCCGACGCTCGCCCGCCCGCCCCGGCTCGCCTACCCAGCTGCCATGGAAGCTGAGCGGCAGCGCGACGTCCGCACGCCAGCTGACCACCGGCCCGTCCGATATCCGGCGCGGGTCGAACAGGTGCAGCTCGGTCGCGCCCGCGTCCAGGTTGAGCGTCGTGCCGATCAGGTGATCGCCCGCGCGCACGAACTCTTCGACCAAGTGCCTCGCGCCGAAGTCGAACTGGTCGGCCCGACCCGTTCGCCAGTTCCACACGGCGAGCGTGCGCGCGAAGGGGCGATCGGGGCGATAACCACCGACATGAACCGTGCGTCCGATCGGGCGACCGTCCGCATCGATCTCGCTTGCCGGAAACTCGGCGGTGAGGCCTGCGGCGGCGGTAGTCGCTCGGCCGTCGGGGTGCAGCGCCACCATGGTCAGCTCCGGCCGCTCGCCATGTTCGTGCCGGCCGTCGATCAGCGCAGGCGCGCCGAGCACGGCGAAGGTCGGATCGCGATGGAAGCAGCCGTCGAACCGGATTGTCCCGTCCGCCTCTTCCCACGCTTCTCCCAGATGAAAGAAGAAGAAAGGCGGCAAATCGTACACGCGCCGCCGCGCCAGATCATCCTTGTCGAGCACCACGACCTTGGACCCGAGCTCGGGCCGCCAGGTCAGGCCGGCCATGAAGGGCAGCCGGCTCCGCTCCGCCACCCAAGGCTGGCACAGGATCACGAGGTGGCGCTCCGTAACCGTGAAGTCGTGGATATAGCTCGCCATCGGCAGCCGCACCGCCTGCCCGGCTTCGAACCGCCCGGCCGGGGACAGTCGCCAGACATAGACGGTCTCGCCACCCGACCCCAAGTTCCAGATCCGGCCTGACCGCTCGATCCGCGGGTGCGCCAGGAACGGCATGTGCCGAAGGTCGTCACGGAACGTCACCGGCCCCTTGGTGGCGAGCGTGGCCGGGTCCAAGGCCGTCGCCGATCCCGCCTCCCACAACGCCAGCAGCTGCCCGCCTGCCGCGATGACATGGGTGTTGGCGGCGTTCGTGTCGTCCGCACTGGCGACCGACGCGCCAGCTCCCGGCGGCGTGCCGAAGCCGGGCTGGACGATGCGTCCGAGCCGCTCTTCAAGCCGACGCTTGGGCGTGTCGACGAAGCGCGCCGCGAGCCGCGCGTTCCCGCCGTCCAGCGTCCAGGCCCGGACCAGCCCGTCGCCGTCGAACCAGTGGCCGCTCGCGCTGGCGCCGCGGCGGAACCGCCCCGGCCCGTTGCGATAGAGCGTGCCGCGAACCGCGGGCGCGCGGCCGTGCAGTCTCGGCAGCCGGCGCGGCGCGATGTCGCCGGGCACGTCCGCCACGCCCAGCGTCCAGTCGGGTCGGGACGCCGCGTGCGCGCTGGCGGGGAGCGCGGCGGCAATCAGCGCGGCGGAGCCGCCCCCGATCAGCTCGCGGCGGTTGGGCATGGCCCGGCTCACTGGATCGCGATCCGGATGGCGGCGCCGGTCGCAGGCAGGTCGAAGCTGGCCGCAGCCCAACGCGGCGGCCCGCCCTGCGGCTTCGCATCGTTGGAAAAGGCATAGGGCTCCAGCGGCATCCCGAACGGGTTGGTCTTCATCGCGCCGTCGCCGTCGATGTCGTGGAACGCCTTGATCGCGTAGCGGCCCGGCGGCAGTCCCGCGAACGTCGCGACCGCGACGTCGCCTTCGATCGTCGCCATCACGCCGCGCACGGGCTGCCCGCCCTCGTCGAAGGCGCGCTGGTCGTCATACACGCTCAGCATGATCCGCCCGGTCGGGGTCTCGATCCCGTGAAACCGCACCGTCAGGCTTGGCGCAGTCTGCGCGGCAGCGAACTGGGGAAGCGTCAGCAACGCGGCAAGCAGCAATGATCGCATCAGGGTCTCCATGGGTGACAGGTCGGTCCGGCGGGGTCGCCGCCATTGCCCCGCCAGTCTTGCCGCGGCTATTCCGCCCTTGTCGCGCCGCTTTGCGCGAGAGGCCGGAGGTTTTGCGCGAAGTGGCGGGATCGGCGGTTCACGCTTCGCGAATGGCGGCCTCTCCGCGCGTCGCGCTTGCGCGCGGGCTGACGGTCGGCGCGCTGGCTGCGCTGCTGCTGGCGTTTGTCGGCGCGCTCGGGACCGGGCAGGCGTCCTTTCCCGCACGGCTCGCCTATTGGGCCGCCGTGGTGCTGCCAGGCTCGCTGCTCGGGCTTGCCGCCGCCGCGCTGGTCCGCCGCTGGAGCGGCATCGCGGCCCGGCGTTGGGCGCAGGTCGGGCTGATCGCGCTCGCCGTCTCGCTGCCGCATACCTTTCTGGTGATCGTCGCCAGCGCGATCTTCTTCGGGGTCGGCGCGATCACGCCCATGCTGGTGGCGGAGTTCTGGCTCGCCGTGTTCGTCGTGACGCTGGTCCTGACCGCGATCAATCACCTCGCGATCACCGGGACGCCCGCTTCGCCTGCTCCCGCCCCTCCTCCACCTACGGTGCCGGCAACCGCCAGCGCCAGCGCCAGCGCCACCCCGCCCTGCCTTCCGGCGATGATCGCGGACAAGATGCCGCCCCACCTTGCCGCCGCCCGCCTGCTCGCGATCGCGGCGGAGGATCATTACCTGCGCATCCACACCGATGCCGGCGATGCGCTGATCCTGCTGCGCATGGCGGACGCGTGCGCCTTGCTCGACGCGCAGGAAGGGCTGCGCGTGCATCGCAGCTGGTGGGTCGCCAGGGCGGCGGTGGCGGACGCACGGCGCGACGGCGACCGTCTGACCCTGCTCGTCCCGCGCGTCGGCGACGTGCCGGTAAGCCGCGCGATGCGCCGGGAGGCGCAGGCACTCGTCAGCCGGCGAAGCTGAGCGTCGTGATCGTCCCCCGGCCCGGCGTGCTGGTCACGGTCAGTGCGCCGTCGAGCTGCGCGGCCAACCCCTCGCAGATGCGCCGGCCCAGTCCGGTTGCGGGAGAGGACGCGGCCGCAGCTCCTTCGGCGAACCCCTTGCCGTCGTCGGCGACCGTGAACCGCAGCCGATCCGCCGCTAGCCGTTCCAGCTTGAGCGTGATCGTTCCCGCCTGTTCGTGCTCCCAGGCATGTTTCAGGCTGTTGGTGACCACCTCGACCACCAGCAGCGACAGGACCATCAGCCGCGCGATGTCCAACCGGATCGCGGGCATGTCGGCCAGCACCACGATGTTCCTCGCACCCGTCGCGTCCAACAGGTCGCGCGCCACCTCCTGGAAATAGGTTCCGACTGGCAGGTCGGCCGCGGCCGGATCGTAGAGCCGACGATGGATGCGGGCCATCAGGTCGATCCGCCGCCCCGCCTCGTCCAGCGCCGCCGTCGCCGTGCTCGGGTCGGCGGCGATCTTGCGCCGATGCAGGTGCAGCAGCGAGGCGACAAAGGTCATGTTGTTCGCGACCCGATGCTGCAGTTCCTGGAACAGCGTGCGCTGCTGCTCGGCCAACGCCGCGCTCACGGCGCGCTCCTGCGACAGACGATCGGTCGCGCGCTGCATCACATGGATGAGCGCCAGGTCGATGCCGACGATGAAGACGTAGAAGCTCAGTGCGATCGCGGTAGGCCGGTCGAGCGCGAACGAGTTGGCCGGCGGCAGGAAAACATACCACACCGCCAGGCCTGACAGGATCGCGCAGAGCAGCCCGGCGCGCAGGCCCGCGAGAAAGCCGGTCAGGATCACGGCGGGAAAGAAGGTGATAAAGGGATAGCCCGGCGGCAGCGCGGGTGCGAGCTGGTGGCGCAACCCGAGCGCGGCGACGCTGGTCGCCACGGCCAAGCCGTACCCGAGCCACGGGTCGCGCCGGAACGCCGCGTCTGGACCGATCAGCCGGATGGATCTCTCCCCGCCGACCTTCCTGCCGGCGCGGCCCTGCTTACCTTCCCGCGCCGCAGGACGCCAGCAGGGGCCGCCCGCTATGCGGGAGCGCGTGTCATCGCTCCGCCGCAGCCCGCTCCACGAAGCGCGCGGTGAGGTCGGGCTGGGTGACCGGGAGCATGTGACCGCCCTCGACCAGTTCGAGCCGGCAGCGCGGGATCTGGCGCGCCGCCTCTTCGCCGTCGCGGCGGTAATCGAGGACATGGTCCTGCTTGCCGTACAGGATCGAGACGGGCAGCGTCAGCTCGCCGTAGCGGGGCTGCAGCTCCTCCATCTCCTGGCTTGCCCGGCCGATCTCGAACATCGCGGCGGCGACGTTGGCGGGGCGGAGCGCCAGCATCCCGCCGCCGCGCACGTCGAAGTCGTCCGGCGCCTCCTCGGGCGCAAACACCTGCTTCAGCGTCGCCGGGCTGGTCGCCATCGCCATGGGCAGCGCGACCGTGTGCGAAATGGCGAGGCGAGCGGTCTTGCTCGCGGCGCCGGCGGACAGGCCGCGGAATACGGCGGGCGGCTCGGGCTGGGGCTGCGTCAAGGGCGCGATCAGCGCCAGCGCACGCACCACGCCCGCATGGTTGAGCGCCAGCGCCAGGCCGATCGCTCCGCCGAGCGAATGGCCGACGTAGAGGGGCTTTTGGAGCCCCAGCGCGGTGATGCCGGATGCGAGGATCGCCGCCTGCTCGACCACGCCCGGCTCGCTGCCCGCGTCCACCGTCGAATAGCCCGACCGCGGGCGGTCGAACAGGATCACGCGGTGGTGCTGGGCGACGATCTCCGCCATCGCATAGGTGAAATTGCGCAACTGGCCGCCGAGCCCGTGGACCATGACCACCGGCGAGCCCTCGCCCATGTCGACATAATGGAGGCGCGCACCGGGCACGAGCAGGTAGCGGCCGTCGCGCGGCACCTTCTTCTCCGCGCGTCGCCCCTGCCACTGCGAGAACAGGGCGAGCCCCGCCGCCGTCGCGGCGGTCACCCCGGCCGCTATCCCGATGTTGCGCGCTCTGCTCATGACGTCTCCTCTTGCGTTCGCGCCAAAGCGCCGTCGCCCGCGTCCGGGTTCCCGATCGCGCAGGCGCGGGCGAACACGGCGTGGAACATGGGTGCGGTCAGCTTGCCCGTGTTCTGGTTATAGCGCGAGCAGTGGTAGCTATCGAGCAGCACCCGCCGAGAACCATTGGCGTCGGCGAGCTGGTGCTCGGCCGCGTGGCCGAAAGGCATGGCCGACAGCTTGCCGCCGAACGCCCGCACCGCGGCGTCGTGCGCGATCTTGCCCAGCGCGACGACCACGCGCACCCGGGACAGCGCGGCGAGCGGAGCCTCCAGGAACGGGCGGCAGGTCCGGATCTCCTCGGGCGTGGGCTTGTTCTCGGGCGGCAGGCAGCGGACAGAGTTGACGATCACGGCGCCGCTCAGCCGCAGGTCGTCGGCGGGATCGGCGCGGTAGGCGCCGGTCGCCAGGTCGTGCGCGAGCAGCGTCTCAAACAAGAGCTCGCCCGCATAATCGCCGGTGAAGGGCCGCCCGGTCCGGTTCGCGCCATGCTTTCCCGGCGCGAGCCCTACGATCGCGAGCCAGGCGTCCGGGTCGCCCCAGACCGGCACCGGCGCGTTCCACCACGCCGGGTGCTCGACCCTGAGCGCCTGCCGGAACGCGACCAGGCGCGGGCAGCGCGGGCAGTCGCGCGACGGCTCCGTCGCAGGCAGGGGCGAGAGGGAGGAGAGCACGCCAGCCCTGTGCCGCCGGCGCGCGGCGAAGTCGAGCGCGTGGGCTGCCATAGGTTAGCGACGCCGCCCGGCCGCTGCGCCACGGCCACCCCCATGGTGAACCTCCCGCAACCGACGCCGCAGCCCGCTCCGATCCCCGAGCCCCGGGACGAGCCCTATTGCGGCGTGCTGCGCTTGCACGTCGACGCGACGGACGTGACCCGGCGCATCTACCAGGCGTGCGAGACGATCCCGGTGCCCGGCCCGGGGCCGATGACGCTACTCTTCCCGAAATGGCTCCCCGGCTTTCACGCGCCGCAGGCGCCGATCGAGCTGTTCGCCGGCCTGACCATCACCGCGAACGGGGAGGACATCGCGTGGCAGCGGCATCCGGTCACGGTGAACGCCTTCGCCCTCGACGTGCCGGAAGGTGTGAGCGAGATCGAGGCGCGGTTCCAGTTCCTGTCCCCGACCGATCCGTCGCAGGGGCGCGTGGTCGTCACCCCCGAGATGCTCGCGCTGCAGTGGAACACGGTCGTCCTGTACCCGGCGGGCCACTATGCCCGGCAGATCGAGGTCGAGGCGCGGCTGACCCTGCCCGAGGGCTGGGAGTTCGCCTGCGCGCTCGATCTGCAGAGGCGGGAGGGCGACACGGTCGCGTTCGCACCGGCGCCGCTCGACGTGCTGGTCGACTCGCCCGTGCTGGCCGGGCGGCACTTCCGCCGCGTCCCGCTCGATGATGCGGGCGCGGTGCGGCTCAACCTCGCCGCCGACCGGCCCGAGCTGCTCGCCGCCACGGATGCGCAGATCGCGGCTCATCGGGGAGTGGTGGAACAGTGCGACCGGCTGTTCGGCGCACGGCACTTCGACCATTACGACATGCTGCTGGGGCTCAGCGACGAGATGACCGCGATCGGCGTCGAGCATCATCGCTCGTTCGACGCGGTGACCGACCCGGATTACTTCACCGCCTGGGACAAGGCGCTGGCGCGGCGCGACACCGTTCCGCACGAATTCGTGCACAGCTGGAACGGCAAGCACCGCAAGGGCGCCGACTCCTGGTCCCCCTGCTTCGAGCTGCCGATCCGCAACAGCCTGATGTGGGTGTATGAGGGGCAAACGCAGTATTGGTGCAAGGTGCTGTGCGCCCGCGCGGGGCTTTGGACGCTGGAGGAGGCGCTGGGGTCGCTGGCGCAGACCGCCGCGACCTATGACGCGCGGCCGGGCAGCCGCTGGCGGCCGTTAATCGATACCACGCGCGATCCCATCATCGCCGCCCGCGCGCCGCTGTCCTGGACGAGCTGGCAGCGCAGCGAGGATTACTATTCCGAAGGGGCGCTGATCTGGCTCGACGTCGATATGCTGCTCCGCGAGCTGTCCGGCGACATGCGCTCGCTCGACGATTTCGCGCGCGCCTTTTTCGGCCGAAACGACGGCGAGTGGCGCGTCACGGACACATACAGTTTCGCGGACGTCACGGCGGCGCTCGCCGCGATCGCGCCCTATGACTGGGACGGCTTCTTCACCGAGGAGCTGACGGGCAAGCGCGCAGGCACCGAGCTGGGCGGCATCGCGCGAGGCGGATACCGGCTGGTCTATCGGGCCGAGCCGAATCCCTATGCGGCCAGCGTCGACGCCGTGTCCGGAGCGACCGCGCTGACCTTCTCGCTCGGGTTGACCGCCGGGGCCGATGGCGCGCTCACGGACGTGCTGTGGGAGGGTCCTGCCTTCGCGGCCGGGCTGACCGTGGGCACGCGGCTGCTGGCGGTGAACGGGGTCGCCTATGCGCCGGAGGTGCTGAAGGCTTCGGTGGCCGCCGCAGCGCCGGTCGAACTGCAGGTGCAGACGGGAAAGCACGTCCGCGCGGCGCGGATCGACTATGCGGGCGGGCTGCGCTTTCCGCATGTCGAGCCGGTCGAGGGCGCACGACGGCGGCTGGACGAGATCTACGCCCCGCGGGGCTGATCCCGCTATCGTTGCCGAACCCTGCCGCCGGTGCCATAGCCCCCGGCCCTTTGCGGGCGGGCCGCAAGGGGCATGGGAGCGACCCTCGTGGACGGTGGGACGGCAGGCGCGCTCGGGCTCGATTTCGGGACCACCAACACCGTGGTCGCGCTGGCGGACGGGGCGGGCGGGACCGAGCTGGTGTCCTTCGCGGGTCCGGAGGCGGCTGGACCGGTCTTCCGCTCGGCCTTGTGCTTCTGGGAGGACGATCGCGCCTGGAACGGCGTCGCCTGCGAGGCCGGGCCGTTCGCGATCGCCGAATACCTCGAGTCGCCGCTCGACAGCCGGTTCGTGCAGTCGTTCAAGACGGTCGCCGCGAACCCGAGCTTCGAGCGCGCGCTGATCTTCGGTAAGCCGTTCCGGTTCGAGGATTTCGGCCGGTTGTTGCTGCAACGGGTGGTGAAGCACGCGGGCGGCGCGCTCGACACGCGCCCGACGCGCGTGATCGTCGGCCGGCCGGTCGAATATGCCGGCGCACGGCCCGACCCGGCGCTGGCGCGGCGGCGCTACGACCTGATGCTGCGCGAGTTCGGCGCCGAGCTGCACTATGTCTACGAGCCGCTCGGCGCGGCCTATGGCTATGCCGCGCGGCTGACCGAGCCGGCGACGGTGCTGGTCGCGGACTTCGGGGGCGGCACGACCGACTTCTCGATCGTGCGGGTGGCCGAGCCGGGCGCGCCGCTCCGATGCGTCCCGCTCGCGGCGGCCGGCGTGGGGATCGCCGGCGACCGCTTCGACCGCCGGATCGTCGAGCATCTGGTGCTGCCGCTGCTCGGCAAGGGCAGCCGCTATCGGTCGATGGGCAAGGTGCTCGACATCCCGGGCGGCTGGTTCGCCGACTTCGCCGACTGGTCGCGGCTCGCGCTGATGCGGAACCGGCGGACGCTGGACGGGCTGCGGCGGCTTCAGCGCGATGCGCTCGATCCCGAGCCGATCGGCCGCATGATCGCGCTGATCGAGCATGAGCAGGGCTTTCCGCTCTATGACGCGGTCGGGCGGCTGAAGCGTGCGCTGTCGAGCGAGCCGGCGGCCGAGTTCCGGTTCGAGGGCGGCGGCGTCCGGATCGCCGCCGAGGTGCGGCGTGCGAAGTTCGAGGGCTGGATCGCGCCGGACCTCGCCAGGATCGCGGCGGCGCTGGACGTGGCGCTCGACCGGGCGGGGCTGCCCGCGGACCGGATCGACCGCGTGTTCCTGACCGGCGGCTCGTCGCTCATCCCGGCGATCCGCGCCACGTTCGAGGCGCGGTTCGGCGCGGAGCGGATCGCGACCGGCGGCGAGCTGACGTCGATCGCGCACGGGCTCGCCCTGATCGGGGCGGAGCCTGACCCGGCCGCCTGGGCGGTGCGTTGAGCGCGGGATGACCGATCCCTTCGACCTCACGCGCTTCGTCGTGGCGCACGAGAGCAGCTACGCGTCCGCCCTCGCCGAGTTGAAGCGGGGCCGAAAGACCGGGCACTGGATTTGGTTCGTCTTTCCCCAGATCGCCGGGCTGGGTTCGAGCGCAATGTCACGCCATTACGCGATCCGCTCGGTCGAGGAGGCGCGGGCCTATCTGGCGCATCCGGTGCTCGGCCCGCGCTATCGCGCCTGCGTCGCCGCGCTCGCGCCACACACGGGCGTCTCCGCCGAGGGGGTATTCGGCGCGGTGGACGCGGCGAAGCTGCGCTCGTCGCTCACCCTGTTCGCCGAGGCCGCACCGGACGAACCGCTGTTCGCCGACGCGCTGACGCACTGGTTCGGCGGCGAGCGGGATCGGCGTACGCTGGCGCTGCTCGGGCTCGCTAGGGCGCGCGGCTGACGCATCCGCGGAACATCGCGGCCATTCGCTCGTCCCGTTCCGAACGAAGCTTGGAGCCGAACCATGACCCAGGACCGCCGCGCCACCCTTTATCGCATGGTGTTGCCCGACCACACCTGCCCCTTCGGCGTGCGCGCCAAGGAGATGCTGGACCGCGCGGGATTCGAGATCGAGGAACACATCCTGCGCACCCGCGAGGAGGTGGACGCGTTCGAGGCGGAACAGGGCGTCGAGACCACCCCGCAGGTCTTCATCGACGGCGAGCGGATCGGCGGCAGCGACGCGCTCGAGCGCTACCTCGCCCGCGCCTGACGCGGCACTTCGCTCCGCGCGGGGCGCGCGCTACATAAGGGCGTGCACCGTTACCTCATTGCGATCGGGTCCAACCGGCGGGGCCGGCATGGCGGGCCGGACGCCGAGGTGCGCGCGGCGGCGGCGGCGATTGGCGCGAGCGCGCTCTCGCCGGTGATCGCGACGCCGGCGCTGGGACCGTCCATCCGACGCTTCGCCAATGCGGTGGCGCTGGTCGAGAGCGGGGACTCTCCGACGCTGCTGCTGGCGCGGCTGAAGGCGGCCGAGCGCGCCTTCGGGCGGCGCGCCGGACGGCGCTGGGGGGCGCGGGTGATCGATCTCGACATCGTGCTCTGGTCGGGCGGGATGTGGCGCTCGCCGCGGCTGACGATCCCGCACGCCGCCTTTCGCGAGCGCCGCTTCGTGCTCGATCCGCTGGCGCACTTGGCGCCTGCATGGCGCGACCCGATAACCCGCCTTACCGTTCGCCAGCTACGAGCGCGGTTGACCCGCCCACTGCCCCTGCCTAGGCGCGAACCCGCGCTGATGGGTCCGTAGCTCAGTCGGTAGAGCAAGCGACTTTTAATCGAGAGGTCCCGGGTTCGAGCCCCGGCGGACCCACCAGCGGCCCTGCCCGTCAGCATGCAGGCGATTGTGCGAATCGCGTCGAAAGATCATGCTGGATCCCGGCAGTCGGTCCCAGCATCGGGAGGCGGACATGCGGCGATTGGCGATCGTGCTGAGCGGAGGCGGCGCCAAGGGTGCGTTCCAGGTCGGCGTGCTGGACGCCCTTATCACCGCCCGGGGGGTGCGTCCGGCGATCGTGGTGGGCACCTCGACGGGCGCGATCCAGGCGCTGGCGGTCGCGCAGCAGGACGTACCGGGCCTGGTAAGCGCGTGGCTGGCGCTGCGGGGCAACCGGGACATCTATCGCGAGCGTGGCGGGGTCGCGGGCGCCGTCCTGCTCGGCGAGAAGGGCCTGTACGACGCCACGCCGCTCCGGCGGCTGCTCCGGGCGTTCACCGATCCCGCCAGGCTCGCCGCCTCGCCCGTCGACCTGCAGCTGGGCGTCGTCAGCCTCCAGTCGGGCGAGTTCCGGCTCATCGGCAAGACGACGCCGAACATCGCCGAATGGGTCTATGCCAGTTGCGCGATGCCGGTCTTCTTCGACCCGCTGGAGACCAGCGACCGGCAGCAATGGGTGGACGGCGGCGTGCGCGACGTGACGCCGCTGGGCGCGGCGCTGGAGCTGGATCCGACGGCGGTGCTCGTTGTGAGCGCTTCGCCGGGGAACGGCTTGGCCGTGGCGCGGCGCTTCGGCGGGCTGATCCCGATCGGCCTGCGAGCGGTCGGCCTGCTGCAGTCGGAGGTGTCGCGCAACGACCTCGCCAACACGGCACTCATCAACGACATGCTCGCCGCCCGTGATGCGGTGTTCAACGCGGTGCTCGCGACAGGCAAGAGCGCAGCGGAGGCGGCTCGGCTGCTGGCGCCGCTCGACCGGCAGCTCGGCGCATACCGCTTCGCGCAGGTGCGGGTGATCGCGCCGGAGGAGGATTTCGCGGATACGCTGGAGTTCGATCCCGCCAAGATCCGCCGCGCCATCGATGCCGGCCGCGCGGCGGTGGACCAGGCCTGGCCGACCCTCGAGCCGATGCTGGCCTGAGCAGGCAAGTCCGCACCCGCGACGGGACGCGGGTGCGGTTTGGGGGTCAGAAACCGAACCGCACGCCGGCGCTGACGATCGACTGACGCGATTGCACGCCCAGGGTCGCGGGCACGAGCAGGTTGCGAACCTGCGCGCGGCCATCGGCTTCGCGCCAGGTATATTGCCCGAAGAGCTCCGTGCGCGGGCTCAGCTTGTACGTCGCCCCGGCCATGAGCTGGTAAGCGAAGCGGGTATCGGTTCCGTCGGCAACAGGAGTGTTCGACGGACGATAGTCCACGATCACGTGCTGGAACCCCAGACCCGCGCCGACATAGGGTTGCAATTTGCCCGATCGGTTGAAGTCGTAGAAGATGTTGCCGAAAGCGCCGATCGTGTCCACGCGGCCCGGATCGGTCGACAGCGCTGCGCCGACGGTCGGCCCGCCCGGCACGGATGTGCCGCGGGTCAGGATGGCGAGGTTCGCGCCATCGATGTTGGCGCCTCCCACGAGCATGTTTCGGTGCCGGTCCACGCTCGCCCGCGTCCAGGCCAGCTCCGCTTCGATCCGTAAACCGTTATCGAAGCGATGGCCGATCTGGCCGGCAAGGTTGAATCCGGTGTTGAACTCGGTGCGCCAGTCCACGGCCGTGCCGGCCGGGATGGCTGGAAAGGCGGCCGTGGCCGGGATGGCGGACGTCGTGGTCCCGCGATTGCGGGAGTCCTCCGGGAAGGTCGCGCCCACGCTGATGCCGGCGTAGGTTTGTGCGTGAGCGGCGCCCGCGAACATTAGAAGAGCCACTCCGGGTAGGAACAGGGTGCGCTTCATCGTTGCTTTCTCCTTCAAGGTGCAAGCCGCGCCCCGGATACCGGTGACGCGGCGGGTGAAACTCAGGTTCGCGGCGGCGCCGGCGGGGTCGCGGGAGCGGGCACGCTCGGCTCCACCGGCACGAACTCCAGCGATTCCACGACTACGAACGCCCTGGGCGGCGCGTCGGTGGGACCGTTCCCGCTGGCGGCGGCCTCTGGCCCCCCTGGCGCGGCTGGAACCGGCACAAGCTCGATGACGCGCTTGCGGTAGCGTAGGACGACAGACCCGTGCTCCGCCGCCTGCATGGTGCTCACTGCGGGGTCCGGCCGTTCAGCCGCCGCTTCCCGGATCAGCAGACATTCCAGCGGCGACTGTCGGGGAGTGCAGTCAGCGGGCGAGGCGGCGGCGAGCGCGAGAGTCAGCAAGGCGATCGACATAAGCCCTCCTTCCCGCGCGCAGGCGTGCTGCGGCGGGGTTGCGAGCGGGAAAATGGGGATCACGCCGGCAGTCGAGCCGCCAGCGAGATCGATCTCGCGCTAATTCGCGCCGGATAGCGTGGGCGGACTCAGCTTGCGGGTCGCCAGGCCGTGCAAGCGGACCAGCTTCTCCAAGCGCACGTCATTCGGCAGGGTCGCCCGCGCCTGCCTCTCGATCATCCGGGCGATGCGCGCCCGCAGCCAGATCAGGCGAATGTTGGATTGCGGCATATGCTCCTCCAAGTCTGGTCAAGACCCGAGGGCGCCCGATACGTCCCGATTGGCTGGAAAACGACAGCCGGACCCTGATCGAGCGCACTCGATGCGGTCCGACATCACGAGCGCATCAACGCAACTCGTCAGAGGGGCCCGGCCCGCATGCAATCTTACTGCCGCACCGGACCTTTCTCTGAGATGAACAAACCAGCGAAGACCTTACCGTGCTGCCATAGCCAGGAGCTATGGCTAAGCCGTCGAACCGCCGTCGACCGGCAGCACCGCGCCGGTGATGAACGCTGCCGCATCGGTCGCCAGAAACGCGACGAGCGCGGCCACTTCCTGCGGCGTCGCATATCGGCCGAGCGGGACGGAGCGCGCAAAGGCGGCACGGCCCGCGTCGCGGTCGCCGGGCGCGATATGCTCCTCCGCCTGGCGCATCATCTCCGTCTCCGTGGGCGAGGGGCAGATCGCGTTCACGCGGATGTTGAACCGGGCGAGTTCCTTCGCTGCGGTGCGCGTCAGGCCGATGACGGCGTGCTTGCTGGCGGAATAGGCCACCAGGCCGCCGCTGCCGGTCATGCCGGAGATCGAGGCGGTGTTGACGATTGCTCCGCCTAGGGCCCGCATGGCACGTCCGGCATGCTGGAGCCCGAGGAACACGCCCTTGACGTTCACCGCCATCACGCGGTCGAACGCGGCTTCGTCGTAGCGGACGAGCGGGCCGATCGGGCCGGGGATGCCGGCGTTGTTGAACAGGAGCGACAGCGGCGCGCCCAAGGCCTCGGCGGCGGCAACGGCGCGAGCCCAGTCCTCCGCCCGGGTCACGTCGCCCGCCAGCACGGTCACGCCCTCGAAACGACGCATCGCGTCGAAGGGCGCGTCGGGGAGGTCGAAGCCGACCACCGCCATGCCGTGCTCGACCAGCAGCTCGGTCGTGGCGAGGCCGATCCCGCGCGCCGCCCCCGTGACGATGGCGACGCGACCGGCGAGGGCGCGGGGATCGAACAACGTCATGCGGCTTCCCTTTTCTCGGCGCGGGCGACCTGGCGAAGCGCGGCCCCGATCATCTCCACGACCATGTCCTCCACCTCGCACAGGTCGCCACCCTCGCGCAGCAGATGATCGCCCGCCGCGCCGGTCAGACCCATGAGAAGGTCGGCGACCGTAGCGGCGCGCTCCGGCGCGATGGGGTACTCGCGCACGATGGCATGGGCGAAGAAGCCGACCGTTGCGGCGCGCGCCGCCCCGTCCGCGTCGCGCAGGGCGGCCGCCGCCTGCGGTTCCCCCAACAGCCGCTGGATCAGCGGTCCGCGCGCGGCGACATGGGCAAGATAGGCGCGCGTGGTGAGACGAATCAGTGCGTCCAGCCCGTGCGCGCCCTGGGCCGCGGCGCGCGCCTGCGCCTGGAAACTCGCATATTCGCTGAGCAGCAGCGCGGAAAGCAGCGCGCCCTTGCTCGGGAAGTAGCTGTAGACCAGGGCCTTGGACACGCCTGCGGCGCGGGCCACGTCTTCCATCCTCAGCGCCGAGAGGCCGTCTGCGAGCACCAGGCGTGCAGTTTCGTCCAGGATCAGCCCGCGCCGGATCGCCGGGTCGAGCCGACGGCGCGCGGTCACGCCCGCCATGCCGCAACGCCACCGGGCGGCAGCTCGGGGCCGCCGAGCAGGAAATTGGTGGCTCCGAGTTCGGACGGTAGCCGGACCGCATCCGGGGCGTAGTTGAACGCGAAGCGCAGCGGCCCTCGCCCGCGGAGCCGAAGGCCATCGGGGAGGGAAACCGTCGGGCGCCCAGCGTCGCACGCCGCCGCCGCCAGGACGCGCTGCAGCAGGTCGGGGGTGGGCCAGCAAGCCACGTAGCGCAGCTTGTCGCTTTGATAGACCACCCCGGGGCCGCGCTCGAGGCGGTGAGTGGGGCCGAGGTCGCCCTCTACCTCCTCCAGCCAGCGCTCGACGCCGCCGCCGCCCACGACAGGCTCGACCACGCCCGCGGGCAGGCTCTCGACCCGCGCCACCCGGATCGGCAGCGCATCGCCGAGCGCGGCGAGCGGCAGGCCGGCCGGGATCTGGTGCTCGACGGTCTTGCTCGCAGTGCGCGGGCCGAGCACCACCACCGCTCCGCCCGCGGTCAGGCGAGCGGCGAGGTCAGGTTCGAGGACTGGCAGCGTGGGCGCGACGATCAGCCGATAGCCCGACAGGTCGGCGTCCGGCGAGACGATGTCGACGTCCAGACCCAACGCTCGCAGCCCCGTGTACCAGCGGAAGGCGAGCTCGAGCGCTCGGAACCCGCGGCCCTGCCGCTGGATGTCCAGCAGCCATTGCGCCTCGTAGGAGAAGAGCAGCGCCACGTCGGCGCGCTCGGTCGCGGAGGCGGGCAGCGTCGCGATCTCGGTGGCGACGGAGCGGACCTCATCTGTGGCGGGAGCGTCGGCGTGATCGGGGCGGAGCAGCCCGGCGTGCATCTGTTCCTGCCCGAACGGCGCCTGCCGCCAGCGAAAGTAGCTGACCAGCTCCGCCCCGTGCGCCCACGCCTCCCAGGTCCACAGGCGCACCATGCCGGGCAGCGGCGCTGGGTTGTGCGCGGCCCAATTCACCGGCCCGGGCTGCTGCTCGATGACCCACATGCGGCCGCCCGCGGTGCAGCCGCGATAGAGGTCGTGGTGGAAACCGGCGAAGTCGGGATGGCCCTGCCGCAGGAAGCGGTGCTTCACGTCGCGCCCGTCCCAGCCGCCATCAAGGAAGCCGAGCGGGTAGCTGTCCCACCCAGCCACATCGAGGTCGCGGCCGGCCGCATGGTGGTCGAAACCGGTGAAGAAGCCCATGAAGTTATGCATCACCGCCCGCCCCGGCGAGCCCGCGCGGATGATGTCGGCCTGGGCGCGGTTGAAGGCGACGACCTGGTCCGACGAGAAGCGCCGCCAGGCGAGCCGGTGCGCAGGGTTCGCCTCGGTCACGGTCAGATTGGGCGGGTCCACCTCGGCGAAGCTGCGATACTCCTGGCTCCAGAACACGTTGCCCCAGGCCGCGTTGAGCGCAGCCACGTCGCCGTAGCGGCGCGCGAGCCATTGGCGGAACGCTGCGGCTGCGGCGGGAGAGAAGCTCTCCACCGTGTCGTGACACCCATATTCGTTGTCGGTCTGCCACGCGACGACGGCGGGGTGCGCGCCGTAGCGCTCGACCACGGCGCGCGTGATCCGCTCGGACTCACGGGCGTATGTCTGGCTTGAAAAGCAGTAATGCCGGCGCGAGCCGAAGCGCCGGGGCCGTCCGTCCGCGTCCCATGCGAGGATATCGGGATGGGCGTCGACCAGCCATTTGGGTGGGGTCGCGGTCGGCGTGCCGAGGATCAGCTTCAGCTCCGCAGCCGCGAGCGTTTCGACCGCGCGGTCGTACCAGCCCCAGTCGAAGCGGCCGGGATCGGGCTCGATCCGGCTCCAGGCGAACTCGCCGATGCGGACATGCGACAGGCCCATCTCGCGCATCCGCCGCGCGTCGTCGGCCCAGCGCGCCTCCGGCCAATGTTCGGGATAATAGCAGACGCCGAGCTGAAGCGGGATCGTCATGCCCGTCCCGGTGCTCCCGCGAAGGCGGGAGCCCATGGCCGCAAGCGACGTCCTTGATCGCTCTGGGCTCCCGCCTTCGCGGGAGCATGGGTGGGGTATGCTGCCACCATCACTAGAAATTGACCGTTCGGACCATGCCGCCATCGACCCGGAGCGACGCGCCGGTAACGTAGGCCGCGGCCGGGCTGGCGAGGAACGCGACCGCGCGCGCGACGTCCTCGGGCGCGCCCATGCGGCCGAGCGCGGAAAGGCTCGCGGCGCGCTTGAACATCTCGGGGCTCTTCGCCTTCACCCCGTCCCACCAGCCGCCTTCGAAGAAGATCGGGCCGGGCGCGACCAGGTTGACGCGGACGCCTGCGGGTCCGTGCACCGCCGCCATCTGCGCGGCATAGGAGGTGAGCGCCGCCTTCATCGCGCCATAGGCGATCTCGTAAGGCGGCAGCTGCGTCATCACCGCGGCGATCGAGGAGATGAACACGACGCTCCCCGCCTCGCTCGCCTTGAGCACGGGCAGAGCCGCCTCGAAGGCGCGAACATGCTGCTCCAGATCGGCCTCGAAGGTCTGACGCCACCAGTCGGGCGCGCTAGGATCGACGCGGGTCGAGACGTTGCTGACCAGCACGTCGACCCCGCCCAGCGCCTGCCCCGCCGTGGCGATCCAGCCGTCGAGCGCGCCCGGCTGGCGCACGTCCACCGCCGCCCCCTCCGCCCGGCCGCCATGGGCACGCAAGCTGGCGAGCGCCTCGTCCACCCCGGCTTCGCCGCGAGCGCAGATCGCGACGTGGGCCCCCTCGGCCGCGAGCGTCTCCGCGATCGCGCGGCCGATCCCGCGGCTGGCGCCGGTGACGAGGGCGCGCTTGCCCCTGAGTTGCAGATCCATCGTGGTGCCTCCTAGCCCTGCGCGGTCCTTGCGTCCGCCACCCGTTGCAGCGCGTCGCGGTGGCCGAGCGCGGCGACGCTGCGGTCCTGTGCGCCCGCCGCCAGCTCGATCAGGAACAGGCCGTTGCCGTCCGGGTCCCATGCGCGCGCGCTCCGCCCGTCCGGGCCGGTCAGCACCGCGCCGCTCCGTCCCCCCAGCGCCTCGATCCGCGCCAGCGCCGCCTCGATGCTGTCGGTTTGCAGCCCCAGGTACGGATGCCAGGCCGCGCTGTCGACGGCCGGTGCAGGCGGGGCATGGTAGCGCCAGAACTCGAGGGTGAAATGCTCGGCTCGAACCCAAAAGGCCTCTAGATTAATGCCTTCCAGCCCGGCGACCTGATCGAACCTGCGACCTCGGAATCGTCCGCCCGCCTGCAGCGGCGCGCCGAGCAGGTCGGCGTAGAACCGCGCCAGCCGGTCGGCGTCCGGCGAGACGAATGCGACATGGCCGAACCAGACCGGGGGCGAGGGCGGCAGGAAGGGCGCGGTCTCCAGCTCGAACAGCCGCCCGGCCGCGTCATGGGCATACGCGTAGAGATACCCCGTGCCGAGCGCGACGGGAGGCGACAGGAACGCCGCGCCGCCCTGCTCCAGCGCCATGCGGACCGCTTCGCCGTTACGCGCCTGCACGCAGAGATGCGCGATACCGGGCGCGTTGACCGGGCGGGGCGCCGCCGGAGCGCCGGGCAGAGGCGCAAGGTAGAGGTTGGGGCCGCGCGCGAGCGGAAGCGCCTCACCCAAGTCGAGCGTCGGGACAGGTTCGACCGGGAACCCCGCCTGCACCGGCCCGGCCAGCGCGAGATGATGGATGTCGAGCTTCACGCGCCCCCCGATTAACTGACGAATCGTCAATAGAGAGGCCGCCCGTGATTGTCGAGGTGTCTCGCCTGCGGCTAGGCTGCGGCGATGACCTCGCCCCTTTCGACCCGCCGTCCCCCGCCGCTGCTGACCGGCGTGGGCCTCGCAGGCGGGGCGATCGGTCTGCTCGTGCTCGGCGGACTGCTGCTGGATCGTTGGCCGCTCGCCTTCGATCGGGCGATGATGCTCTGGATCAGGGGGCTGGGCGGAGCGCCGGCGCTGCGCCATGCCGCGCGCGACGTGACGGCGCTGGGCGGCGGGACCGTGCTGACGCTCGTGGTGCTGCTGGCGGCGGGGCTGCTGACCGCGCTGCGCCATCACTTTACGGCGCTCATGCTGGTTGCGGCCGCTTGGAGCGGCAGTCTGGCGGTGTCTTGGCTGAAGAGCTTCGTCGGACGACCGCGCCCGGCGTTGGTCGAGCATTGGGCCTATGTGGACAATGCCAGCTTCCCGAGCGGGCATGCGGCGTCGAGCGCGGTCATCTACCTGACGTTGGCGGCCTTGGCGTCGCAGGTCGTCCGGGAGCGGGCGGCGCGGACGTACATGCTCGGCGGCGCGATCATGCTGGCGGGGCTGATCGGGGTCAGCCGGGTTTACCTGGGCGTGCACTGGCCGTCGGACGTGCTCGCCGGGTGGAGCTTCGGCACGCTCTGGGCGCTCGGCTGGTGGCGCGCGACGGCGTGGGCGCGGGCGTCACTGCGCCAGAGCTAGGACCCGCTGCGCCGCCTTGAGGTGCGGGGCGTCGATCATCCTGCCGTCGAGCTGCAGCGCGCCCGCGCCCGGGTTCGCCGCGAACAGCGCGACGATGCGGCGGGCATGGGCCAGCTCCTCCTCGGACGGGGTGAAGGCGGCGTTGATGACCGGGACCTGGCTGGGATGGATCGCCATCATTCCCGTGAACCCGTCGCGACGCCCGCGCGCGGCATAGGCGGCGAGGCCGTCGAGATCGCGGAAATCGGGATAGACCGTCTCGATCGCCGGCACGCCTGCAGCGTGCGCGCCGAACAGGGCCAGGCTGCGGGCGAGGCGATAGGGGTCGGCGAAGCTGCCGTCGGGCTCGCGGCTGGTGGACGCGCCGACCGCGGCGGGCAGGTCCTCTGCGCCCCAGGTCAGGCCGGCGAGGTGACGGGCGGCTTCCGCATAGGTGCCGAGCCGGAAGATCGCGGCCGGCGTCTCGGTCGCGACCGGGAGGATGGGCAGGGCGAGGCGCTCGGCGAGGCGAAGCACGTCGCGGGCACCCTCGGCCTTGGGAAGGACGAGGCCGTCGGGGCGGGCGTCGGAGAGGGCGGCGAGGTCGGCGTCGATGTGGGCGGAGTCGAGCGGGTTGATGCGAACGAAGATAGTAGGGCGCGACGGAGGGGGCCCGGCCACCAGCGTGCCGCCCAGCTCCGGGGCCCCTCCACCACCGCCGCTTCGCGTCCGCGGTCCCCCTCCCCGTTCCGGGGAGGAGTGCAGGTACCCCCGCACCGCTTCCCGCGCCGCGCCTTTCCGCTCGGGCGCGACCGAGTCCTCCAGGTCAAGGATGATCGCGTCCGCGCCGGACGCGGCCGCCTTGGCGAAGCGCTCAGGCCGGTCGCCGGGGACGAACAGGAGCGAGCGCAGCCTCACCGGGCCTGCTTCTCCGCCAGCTTGCGCTCCCAGGCGAGCGCATCCGTCACGATGGTATCGAGATCGTCGCGCGCCGGACGCCAGGGGATGGTCGCCAAGATGCGGCTGTTGTCGGCGATCAGCGCGGCGGGGTCGCCCGCGCGGCGGCCCTCCATCCGGCGCTCCAGCTTCATGTTGGTGACGCGATCCACCGCGTCGAGCACCTCCAGCACCGAGAAGCCGCGGCCGTACCCGCAGTTCATCGTGTGGCTCTCGCCCGCACGCTCGACCAGCAGGTCGAGGGCGGAGACATGCGCGGCCGCCAGGTCGGACACATGGATATAGTCGCGCACGCCGGTGCCGTCGGGCGTGTCGAAGTCGGTGCCGTAGACCGAGACGTGCTCCCGCTTGCCGGTCGCGGCCTCGACCGCGATCTTGATGAGGTGCGTCGCGCCGACCGTCGACTGGCCCGAGCGCCCCTGCGGATCGGCGCCGGCCACGTTGAAATAGCGCAGCGCACAGTAGTTCATCGGATGCGCGGCGGCGACATCCTTCAGCATCGCCTCCGTCATCAGCTTCGACATGCCATAAGGGTTGATCGGCACGGTCGGGTCGCCTTCCGCCACCGGCACCTTGGCGGGCGTCCCGTAGGTCGCGGCGGTGGAGGAGAAGATGAAATGCGGCACCCCCGCCTTGACCGCGCTTTCGAGCAGGCTGCGCGTCGCGGCGGTGTTGTTGCCGTAGTACTTCAGCGGGTCGGAAACGGATTCGGGCACCACGACGGAGCCCGCGAAGTGCATGATGGCGCGAACGCGGTGCTCGCGCAGCAGGTCAGCGACGCGGGGGTCGGCCACATTCATCTCGACCAATGTCGCGCGTGGATCGACCGCCCAGGCGAAGCCGGTGACGAGGTTGTCGATCACCACTACCTCGTGACCTGCGTCGAGCAGGGCCAGCACCGCGTGGCTGCCGATATAGCCTGCACCCCCGGTGACCAGGACCTTGCCGTCTAATGCCATGGGTACACTCTCCTTTGCGGGCGCCCTACCGGCTTCCTACATCGGGCGAAAGGAGACAGGTTCATGACCGAATATGCGACGCTCGCCGGCGGATGCTTCTGGTGCACGGAGGCGGTGTTCAAGGACGTGATCGGCGTCCAGTCCGTGGAAAGCGGCTATATCGGCGGGCGCACGGACAACCCGGACTATCGCTCGGTCTGCAACGGCGACACGGGCCACGCGGAGGCGATCCGCATCGGCTCCGACCCCGCGCAGGTCTCCTATGCCGACCTGCTCGACATCTTCTTCGCGACGCACGACCCGACCCAGCTCAACCGGCAGGGCAACGACGTCGGCACGCAATACCGCTCCGCCATCTTCCCGGAGTCGCCCGAGCAGGAGCAGGAGGCGCGGGCCGGGATCGAGCGGGCGCAGGCCGACCAGACGAAGCCGATCGTCACCACGATCGAGCCATGGAGCCGCTGGTGGCCGGCCGAGGGTTACCACCAGGACTATTGGGAGACGAGCGGGCGCTCCAATCCGTACTGCATGGCCGTGATCCCGCCCAAGCTGCAGAAACTACGAAAGAGCTTTGCGGCGCGGACCAAGTCGCTGGCGAGCGCGTGAGACTAACTCGGCAGCGCCGCCTGCACCGCCGCTAGCGGCGCTCCGAGTACGTGCCAGACCTCCTGGGCGGCGAAAAAGGTCAGCACGACGATTGCGATCAGCGCGACGACGAACTGCAGGCGCTCCCCCAGCACGCGCGCTTGCTCGTGCGTGCGGCCCGGTTCCATGCGCCAGCTGTGACGCCGGTCGACTATGGGGAGCTCTGCTGACCCAGCAGGTCGCGCCGCCGCATATAGGAGGGAGCGAAGGTCCAGGCGGTCCTGGGTGCGCAGGCCGAACAGAGCGTTCTTCACCCAGACCACGCGCGCGATGATCAGATTCGTCGCGCGCCGGATTTCGACATAGGCGCCGAGCTTGGGCGGGCGCGCCGCCTTCATCATCAAACCGTGTGCGGACACGTTCTGGATGGCCGCGTCGCTCCAGCGATTATCGATTCGCATCTTCGCGGGAAGTGAGACGGCGTAGCGTGGCTCGCGTTCGCGCATGTGTGTCGGGGTCCGCTCGGCTCTATGTGGGAGCGGCTGGTGCGCTGATTTCGTTGCACGAGCCTGCACAGACGTCCTTACGAATTCGACAACCGTAGCCTCAAACGCGAATGGTTCGCATTTGCATCAGCCCCAGGCGGCCCGGCGTAGGCGGTCGTTGATGGCCACTCCCAGGCCTATGGCGGGAACGGGCGCGACGGCGATCCGCCGCTTGGGCGCGGTGTCTGCCCGGTGCAGCGCGGCGAACAGGCGTGCCGCCCCCTCCGTCAGGTTCCCGGCGGCGGAAAGAGTGTCGTCGCCCGTGACCGGGCCAAAGCCGATCAGCCATTCGTCGGGTTCGGCTGCGGTCGCGTTCAGCCGCAGGGGCTTGCCTGGCGCGTAGTGGCTGTCGAGCTGGCCGGGGGCGGTGACCTTCGTGCTCCCGCGCAGGCGGGAGCCCAGAGGCTCATGGAATGGCTCTTGTGAGTCCAGGCTCCCGCCCGCGCGGGAGCACAGGGCTGCGATCGCCTCTGCAGTGATCGGGCCGGGCCTGAGCACCCGGCCGTTCATGACGATGGTGGACTCCACCCCCGCCGGGCAGGGGCCGTCGTCGATAATGAGCGGCGCGGCCGGGCCCAGGCTGGCGGCGACATGCTCGGCCGTCGTCGGGCTGATCGCGCCCGAACGGTTGGCCGACGGGGCGGCGAGCGGCTTCCCGCAGGCCGCGAGCAGCGCTCGCATGGCGCGGTGGGCGGGGACGCGCATTGCGACCGTCGCGAGACCGGCGGTGACGGCAGGCGCGAGTCCCGCCTGCGCCCGGACCGGCAGCACGAGCGTCAACGGGCCGGGCCAGAACGCCTCCGCCAGATCGCGCGCCTGCGGATCGAACATGGCGAAGCGCTCCGCGGCCGCGAGGTCCGGGACGTGGACGATCAGCGGGTTGAAGCTGGGCCGGCCCTTGGCGGCGTAGATGCGCGCCACCGCCTGCGCGTTCGTCGCGTCTGCCGCCAGGCCGTAGACCGTCTCCGTCGGCACCGCGACGATCCCGCCGGCGTTGATCGACGTTGCGGCCGCCGCGGTCGCGGCTTCGTCGAACGGCAGGATGGTTGGTCCGGACATCGCGCTCGCCTATATGCGCCCCGCCCTTTGGAGACCATCGATGCCGTTCACGCCCGCCACCGCCGAGCAGCGCTTTGTCCTGGAGGAGACCGTGCGCTTGTCCGAGCTGGCGGCGACCGAGCGCTTCGCCGCCGCCACGCCCGACGTGATCGACGCGGTGCTGGACGGCGCGGGCCAGTTCGCGGCCGGCGAGTGGGCGCCGCTCAACCGCGTCGGTGACACGGTGGGTGCGAAGTGGGCGCCTGACGGCGTGCGGATGCCCGAGGGCTTCCGCCAGGCCTATCAGGACTATGTCGCCGGCGGCTGGGGGACGATCGGCGTCGCGGAGGAATGGGGCGGCCAGGGCCTGCCCTTCGCGGTCCAGACCGCGGTGCTGGAGACGCTGGGCACCGCCAACATGGCCTTCGCGCTGTGCCCGACGCTAACGGTGGGCGCGATCGAGGCGCTGGCGCACCACGGCTCGCCCGAGCAGCAGGCGGCGTACCTGCCCAAGCTCGCGACCGGCGAATGGACGGGGACGATGAACCTGACCGAGCCGCAGGCGGGCTCCGACGTCGGCGCGCTCCGCAGCATGGCGATGCCGCGGAGCGACGGAACCTGGTCGGTCAAGGGCACCAAGATCTATATCTCGTTCGGCGACCACGACCTCGCCGACAACATCGTCCACCTGGTGCTCGCGCGCACCCCGGACGCGCCCGCGGGCACGCGCGGCATCTCGCTGTTCCTGGTGCCCAAGGTACGACTCGACGGCACGCCCAACGACGTGCGGGTCGTGTCCATCGAGCACAAGATGGGGCTGAACGCCTCGCCGACCTGCGTCCTCTCCTTCGGCGACAACGACGATTGCATCGGCGAGCTGATCGGACCGGTGCATGGGGGGATGCGGGCGATGTTCACCATGATGAACAACGCACGCCTTAACGTGGGCCTGCAGGGCGTGCAGGTGGCCGAGGCCGCAACCCAGGGCGCGGTCGCCTATGCGCTGGATCGCGTCCAGTCGGCACGCGCGGGCGGTACGAGCCGCGATCCAGTCGCGATCGTCGAGCATCCCGACGTACGCCGGATGCTGCTGCGTATGAAGGCCCAGACCCAGGCGGCGCGCGCGCTGGTCTATTATGCCGCGGGCCAGGTCGACCGGGCGGCGCTTGGCGACGCGGACGCGCGCGGCCGACTGGAGCTGCTGACCCCGCTCGCCAAGGCGCATGGCACCGATCTGGGCTGCGAGGTCGCGAGCCTCGGCATCCAGGTGCATGGCGGCATGGGCTATGTCGAGGAGACGGGCGCGGCGCAGCATCTGCGCGACGCCCGGATCACCCCCATCTACGAAGGTACGAACGGCATCCAGGCGGCCGATCTGGTCGGGCGCAAGCTGGCGCTGGAAAACGGGGCGGTGTTCGCCGCGCTCGTCAGCGACATGCGGCGCGACGTGGCGCACGAGGATCTGAAGGCGCTGGTCGAGACCTGCAACCTGATCGGCCGCCAGCTGGCGACGGCCGGCCATGACGACCGGCTCGCGGCGAGCTATCCGTTCCTGACGATGCTGTCCGTCGCGACGTGCGGGTGGCTGCTGGAGCGGCAGGCGCGGGCGGCGCCGGACGACGCGTTCGGGGCCGCCAAGCGGGTGGCGGCGCGCTTCTACCTCGACCAGATCGTGCCGGAGGCGCTGGGCTTGCGTGCCGCGGCGACCGCGAGCGCGGACGTGCTGTACGCGCTGCCGGCGCAGGCGTTCGCGGCGTGAACCATGCGTCACCCCGGCCTTGAGCCGGGGTCCAACGAACCGCAAGCGTCGTTCCTGCGGCACCATGGATGCCGGCTCAAGGCCGGCATGACGGAGATTTCCATGTTCGACCTAGACGCCTATCTCGCCCGCATCCGCCTGCCCGCGCGGCCGACGCTCGATCATCACGGGCTCCAGGCGCTGCATCGGGCGCATCGGCTGAGCATCCCGTTCGAGAATCTGGACGTGGCACTGGGCCGGCTGATCCGGATCGACAGCGGGTCGGTGTTCGCCAAGCTCGTGACGGGCAAGCGCGGCGGCTATTGCTTCGAGCACAACCGGCTGTTTGCGGACGCACTGGCGGCACTGGGCTTTTCGGCGCGCACGGTCACTGGCCAGGTGCTGCTGAACGGCGCGCCAACGCCGCCCGGCAGCCATGCGCTGCAGCTCGTGACCCTGGAGGGGCAGGACTGGATCGCCGATCCCGGGTTCGGCGGCAGCTATGCTCCGCCGATGTCGTTGGAGGAGGGTGCCGAGGCGATTGCGACGGACGGCGCGCGATTTTCGCTGCGGCGTGAGGGCGACGGTTGGACCCTGTTCCGCGATGGCGACCCGGGCACGACCGACGGTCGCGGTGCGGGCACGGGCTCGCGGCCGCAATATCGCTTCCTGCTGGCCGAAGTGACCGATGCGGCGCTGGAGGCCAGCAACGACTGGGTCCAGTCCGCACCCGGCACCCGCTTCGTCGACCATCGAGTGGTGTCCATCGTGCTGCCGCACGGGTTCGCGCGGCTGACGGACCGGAGCTATCGTCGGCAGGTCGGCACGGAGGTGAACGAGGGCGAGATCACCGACCCGCGAGTTTACCGGATGCGACTATCGCTGATGTTCGGGATCGACCTGACGCGCGACGAGGTCATGGGCCAGGGGCTCTACTAGGCCCTCCGAGTCAGGCGTCCGAACGCTCGAGCAGGTCGGCGGCGTTCAAACCGAGCAGGTCGATATGGTCGCGGATGCGCGGCCATTGCGTGGTCACGAACCGTTCGCGTTCGGCGACGCGGAGGCGTTCGGCCGCGCCAGGGAGGACGAACATGCCCACGCCGCGCCGCACCTCGACATAGCCGTCGTCTTGGAAGCTCTGATACGCCTTGGCGACGGTGAGCGGGTTGGCGCCGTGTTCGGCGGCGAGCGCGCGAACCGAGGGAAGCTGGTCGCCGGCGCGAAACTCGCCGCGCAGGATGCCGGCCGCGATGGTCCCGCGCAGCCGCAGATAGACGGGGGACTCGCCCTCTACCATGCCCGGCCCTTCTCAGCTGTCATGCTGCCTTAATACAGCAAAGGTGGACGATGTCGAGTCCGGGGGACGGTTAACCGCGCCAGCGCCGCACGATCCCGTCCCTTGAAGGTCGGGGCCGCTCGTCCAGGGGGCGGGCGGGCGTGCCGATATAGACGAACCCGACGATGCGCTCGCCTTCCGGCCCGAATGCGTCGCGCACGCGGGCGTGGAACGCTGGCCAGCCGGTGAGCCAGCCGGCGGCATAACCCATGGCGTGCGCGGCGTGGAGCAGGTTCATCGTCGCCGCGCCGGCCGAGAGCTCCTGCTCCCAGACCGGCACCTTGTGCCCCGCGACGGGGGCGGAGAGCACCACGACCAGCGCCGGCGCCTGCAGCGCGAACTGGCGCGCGGTGTCGAGCTCGTGCGCGGGCGGGTTCGGATGGTCGTCGGCCCAGATGCGCGCGAGCAGGTCGGCGAAAGCGCGGCGGTGCTCCACCACCACGAAGCGCCATGGCGCGAGCTTGCCATGGTCGGGCGTGCGCGCGGCGATCTCCAGCATGCGGTCGAGCTCGTCCCCGCTCGGCCCGGGCGCGACCAGGTCCCGCGGCTTGCCCGAACGCCGGGTGGCGAGCAGCGACAGCGGCGAGGAGAGGTCGTTCAGCATGGGGGCGCTTTAGCGGCCGGCCGCATGGTCCGCCAACGCCCGTATTTACTCGCCGCGCCGAGCCGCTAGGGTCCGCCGCCATCCGAGAGGGCGTACAAAGGCCCCGCGTATCAGGGAGCAACGAATGGTCGACACGCCCACCATGGATTCGCCGCGCGAACCGGACATCACCCATGTCCAGCCCGCCGCCGAGTCCACCTGGTTCGGCCATCCCCGACAGCTGGCGCGTCTGTTCACCACCGAGATGTGGGAGCGGTTCGGCTATTACGGCATGCGCGCGCTGCTGACGCTGTACCTGACCAAGCACTTCATTTTCGGCGATCGGCAGGCGACGGGGCTGTACGGCGGCTTCACCGCGCTCGTTTATCTGACCCCGCTCGTGGGCGGCTACCTGGCCGACCAGTATCTCGGCTCGAAGCGCGCGGTGAAGTTCGGCGCGGTGCTGATGGCGATCGGCTATTTCACGCTCTGCTTCGGCGGCGAGACGAGCCGGCCGTTCGCGACCATCGACGGGCAGCGTTACGCGGTACAGGTGGTCGAGGCGGACGGGGCCGAGACGCGCTACGTCATGCCGGAAGGCGTGACCGCGGGCGAGCGGTTGCAGGTCAAGGGCAATGACGACGGCACGGTGATGCTGCTGCGCGACGACGGCAGCGTCGCGCGCACGGTCGGCAAGGACGGGTTCGTGTCCGATGCGGAGCGTTCGCCCTTCCATGTGGCGCTGATGCTCGTCGCGCTCTGCATGGTCTCGGTCGGCAACGGCTTCTTCAAGCCCAACATCTCCACCATGGTCGGCGAGCTCTACCAGCCCGGCGACCGGCGGCGGGACACCGGCTTCACCATCTTCTACATGGGCATCAATCTCGGCTCGCTGGGGTCACAGATCCTGTGCCCATGGCTCGCCACCAGCGTCGGCTGGTGGGCGGGTTTCGGGCTGGCGGCGTTCGGGATGCTGCTCTCCTATGCGCTGATCCAGTTCGACGGCGGCCGGCTCGACGGCATCGGCGAGCCGCCGGCGCGCGAGGGGCCGGACCGGGCGCTCGGCATTTTCGCGCTGGCGCTGCTCGGCGTGCCGGCCTTCTACCTTCTCTTCACCAACCTGATGAACGCGCCCGAGCCGGCGCCCGGTTCGGGCATCGTCGGCTACGTCGCCAGCCTGCCGCTGATGGGGAAGCTCCTGTTCGGCACCTTCCTGGTCTCCGTCCCGGGCATCCTGATCTGGTCGTACCTGAAGGGCAGCCGTCAGGAGTTCCAGATGATGCTCGCGGCGATGGTGCTCATCGTCTTCAACGTCGTGTTCTGGACGCTGTTCGAGCAGGCGGGGTCGAGCCTGACGCTGTTCGCGGACCGCAACACGGACTTGAGGGTGGCGGGCGACTTCGCGATCTCGGCCGGGCAGACGCAGTTCTTCAACGCGGCCTTCATCGTCCTGTTCGCGCCCATCATGGCGGCGCTGTGGACCAACCTCGCCCGGCGCGGGATCGAGCCCTCCATCCCCGTCAAGTTTGGGCTGGCGCTGATGGGCGTCGGCGCAGGCTTCCTGTTCCTGGTCTGGGGCAGCCGGTTCGCGGGGCCGGACTTCAAGGTCGCGCTGTGGTGGCTGGCGGGCTTGTACCTGATCCACTCGATCGCGGAGCTGTGCATCTCCCCCGTCGGGCTGTCGATGGTCACCAAGCTGTCGATCGCGCGGATCGTCGGGCTGATGATGGGCGTGTGGTTCCTGTCGATCTCCGTCGCGCAATATGTGGCGGGCGTGGTCGCGCAGGTCGCGAGCGTGGAGACGGTGGGCGGGCAGGTCACCAACCTGAAGGTCAGCCTCGACACCTATAACGGCGTGTTCTGGACCATCGGGTGGGTGGCGATCGGGCTGGGGCTCCTGCTCCTCCTGCTGGCCTGGCCGCTCAAGAAGTGGATGCACGGAGTTCAATAGCCGCGCGAAGCTGCGGCGCAGCAGGGAGGGCCGAGGCGATGGAGCAGGTGGCGATCGCGGCGGGGGCGTTCGTGGGGACGCACTTCCTTCTCTCCCACCCGCTGCGAGGCGCCCTGGTGCGCGCGACGGGCGAGCGGGGCTTCACGGTCGTCTACTCGCTCGTCGCCTTCGCGACCCTGTTCTGGCTGGTGCGGGCCTATCAGGCGGCGCCCGAGACCGCGCCGCTCTGGGCGGTGGACGACGGGCTGTGGGCCCTGGCAACCGCGATCATGCTCGTCGCCAGCGTGCTGTTTGTCGGGTCGCTGCTGGGCAACCCGGCGCTGCCGACGGGTGGCGCACCGATGCGCGTGCCGGATCAGGCCCGCGGCGTCTTCGCGGTCACGCGTCATCCGATGATGTGGAGTTTCGCGCTCTGGTCGCTCGCGCACGCGTTCGTCTATCCGATCGCGGCCAACCTGATCCTGGTGGGCGCGATCGCACTGCTGGCGCTGGTCGGCGCAGCCTTGCAGGACCGCAAGAAGGCGCGACTCCAGCCCGGCTGGCGCGAGTGGATGACGCGCACCAGCTACCTGCCCTTCGCCGCCATCGCGGTCGGGCGGGCGCGGCTGGGCGGGTTCCGGCCGCACGACCTGGCCGGCGGCGTGGTTCTGTGGCTCGCCGCCACCTGGGCGCACTTGCCCCTCGCCGGCTGGGCGGCGGGGGTGTGGCGGTGGGTGGTCTAAACCCGCGCAGGTCGGGACTTGGACAGGCGCACGCGCGGAGCCTCTGCCATATGCGACGGTTCAATGGCGGTGAGGGGCAGCAGACCGGCTTCTCGCCGGGTCAGTGCGGCGGGCGTGGGAAGCTCAGTTCGACGCGGGCGCCCGGGTGACCCTGCACGAAGCGGACCTCGCCGCCGAGCTGGCGCGCCATGCCGCGCATGAGGCGGCTGCCGAGGCTCGGCCGGTGGGCGCCCGAGACGGCGGGGAACCCCATCCCCTGGTCCGCCACTGTGACCCGGAGCGTGTCCCCGGTCGGGGCCTCCAGCGTGATCGCGATCAAACCACGCCCATCCGGATAGGCGTACTTCATCGCGTTCGTCGCCGCCTCGTTGACAACTAGGCCGATCGACACGGCGCGCTCGGTCGGCACCTGCGCTTCTATGGCGGAGCAGGTGACGTCGAAGCCCGAGGCGCTCGCCTGCAGGCGCTCAGCGAGGTCGCTTAGAAAGTCGGCGAGGTCGACGCTGCGCGCGTCCTCCTGCCGCCACAGCCGGTCGTGCAGCCCGGCGATCGAGGCGATCCGCTGCTGCGCTTGCAGGAGGGCCTCACGCACCGCCTCGGGCGCGTCGTGCGCCTGCATGGAGAGCAGGCCCGCGACGAGCTGGAGGCTGTTCTTGACCCTGTGGTCGATTTCCGCGGTCAAAGTGCGCTGATGATCGAGTGCCTCACGCAGACGCGCTTCGTTCAGCTTGCGCTCCGTGATGTCCTGGATCGCGCCCACCAAGCGTCGGGCGCGACCATCCGGACCGCGCAGCACGTAACCGCGGTCGAGCACGTCGGCGTAGGTTCCGTCCGCGCGCCTCAACCGGTACTCGGCCGTCACGCCTTCGTGGTCCGAGGCGATAGCGGCCTGGACATCGCACATGACGCGCTCGCGGTCGTCCGGGTGGATCGCGTCCCGCCACCAGGTGCCGTTTGCCTCTGCCTCTCCGGGCGGCCGTCCAAACAGGGCGGCCGCGCCGCCGCCCCATTCGATGCGGTCGGAGGCGAGATCCCAGTCCCAGACCGCATCCTTGGTCGCGCGCGCGGCCAGCCGATAGCGATCCTCCGTTTCGCGCAGCGCGCGCTCGATCGCCAGCCGGTCCGTCACATCGAGTTCGGCAACCACGCCGCCGACGATCTTGCCTTCCGCATCGCGGATGGGTGCGGCGTTGTTCAGGTACAGCCGGCGCTCGCCGGTGCCGAAGCGCTGGTTCTCGACCAGCTCGTCGCGGACCACCTCGCCGTGCAGCAGCGCCCGCGCCATCGCCCAGCCATCCGCCGGGATGCGCTCGCCGGTATCGGGCCAGAAGCCGATCCAGTCGTCATAGCCTTTCCAGCTCGTCGTCTCAGGCGGAACGCCCCAGAGTTCCCGGTTCGCGGCATTGTCCCGGATGATGCGGCCCTGCGCGTCGGCGATGATCACGCCCACGGGCAGGGCGTCGAGCACGGCGCGGAGGAGCGCCTCGCTGTCGCGCAGCCGCTCCTCGCCGCGGCGAACGTCGTCGACGTCGCTCGCCACGCCAACCCATTGAGCGACCTGCCCATCGTCGCCGCGGATGGGCGCCACGGACACCGCGTGCCAGCGATAGGCCCCATCGCTCGCGCGGCGAAGCCGCACGTCCAGCCGATACCCCTCACCGCTCGCGATCCCGCGGGCGCGCACATCGAGCATCCGCGCGCGATCGTCGGGATGGACCTCGTCCGTCCAGCCCAAGTCCGCATCGCCGTCCGGCTGGTCCGTGTAGCTCCGCCATGCGGCATTGAAATACTCGACCCGGCCGTCGGCTCGGTTGAGCCACATCTTCTCCGGCGCTTGCTCGATGATCTGTCGCAGGCGGGCATGGTCCGCCCGTCGCGCCTCCTCCGCCCGGTGCGCCGTGGTGGCGTCGCGCGCGACCTTGAGGTAGCCCCGAATCGCGCCGGCCGCGTCGTGGAGCGGTCGCGCCGAACCATCGGCGAAGAACCGCTCGCCGTCCTTGCGGATGTGCCAGCGCACGTCGGGGGCGCAACCGGTTTCGCGGGCGATCGCCGCCTCCCGCGCCGGCACGCCGGCAGCGCGGTCCTCGGGCGTGAACAAGACATCGGCCGCCTCGCCGACGATCTCCGCCTCCGCCCAGCCGAAGATCGCTTCCGCTCCCGCCGACCAGCTCGTCACCCGGCGGTCGACATCGGTGGTGAAGATGGCGTAATCGGCTGCGCTGTCGATGATGAGGCGCGCCAGCTCCTCGGTTTCGGCGAGCCGCCCCTCGACCCGAACCCCGCGCGCGGTCACCATGCCGCGGGGGCTTGCCCGTGCGGCATCCCGACCCTTCTCGCATCACTCCCAAGCGCCGCAAATCGCGCGTGCGCTGCCCGACCCAAGTCCATTTGCGACCACCCCTAGCTCTCCGCCGCTATGGGCTATGTCCGGAGTGGACGCAATAAGCGCCGCCTTAACAACAGTTTGAGCTGATCGCGCTAGATGCGCACCATCCGCATCCCACGCTCGCCATAGCGTGGGCCCGCCGTGCCGCCGCGCGGGGCGGCCGCGTCGAGCTCGGCCATGTCCTCCTGGGTCAGCGCGACCCGGTCCGCGGCGGCAGAGTCGCGCATCGTCTCGCGCCGCTTCACACCGGGGATGGGCACGATGTTGGGCCCTTGCGCGAGCAGCCAAGCCAGCGCGACCTGGGCGTTGGACACGCCATGGCGCGCGGCGACCCGCGCGACCGCGTCGACCACGCCCAGGTTCTTCGGCAGGTTCTCGGGCGAGTAACGCGGGTCGTTCCTGCGCCAGTCGTCCGCCCCGAGATCGTCCAGGCTGCGGATGCCGCCGGCCAGGAACCCACGCCCGAGCGGCGAATAGGGCACGAAGCCGATGTCGTTCTCCCGGCAGATATCGAGGATCTCGTCCTCCACGTCGCGCTCCCACAGGCTGTATTCGCTCTGCAGCGCCGCGATGGGGTGCGTGGCGGCGGCGCGGCGCAGCGTCTCCGGCCCGGCCTCGGACAGGCCGATGTGCCGGATCTTCCCCTCGCGCACGAGGTCGGCCATGCCGCCCACCGTCTCCTCGATCGGCACGTTGGGGTCGACGCGGTGCTGGTAGAACAGGTCGATGCAGTCGATCCCAAGCCGCTGGAGCGAGCCCTCCACCGCGCGGCGGGCATTGGCGGGCGAGCCGTCGAGCCCCGCCATCTGGTCCCCGTTCCAGCGCATCGCGAACTTTGTCGCGATCACCAGGCCGCCGCGCTTGCCCTTGATCGCGCGGCCGACCAGCTCCTCGTTGGTGAAGGGGCCGTACATCTCGGCGGTGTCGAAGAAGGTGACGCCGAGCTCGATCGCCTCGTGGATCGTCGCGATCGACTCCGCCTCGTTCGCCTGACCGTAGGAGATGTTGCCGCCCGAGATCATCGGCATGCAGCCGATGCCGATCGCCGACACCTGGAGCCGCTGCCCCAGCCAACGCATCATCATGGGATCGTTCCTTCCTGTTCGGGGCCATGATCCTGAAACGGCATACCGCTGCGCCGCCCCAGCGTCGCCGTGGCGGCCAGGTTCATCGAAACATTGCCGAGTGTACGGAAGATGTCGGGGATAGTCTCCACCGCGATCAGGAGGCCGAGCGGCGTCAGCGGCACGCCCAGCGCGACGCAGGGCGGCGCGACGGAGGCGAAGAAGGTGAGCTGCGCGGGCAAGCTGACGCTGCCGAGCGAGACCAAAGCCGCCACCGCCACCGCGGCGGCGAGGTTGGCGGGCTGCACCGCCAGGCCGAACCAGTGGGCGATGTAGACGGCGATGGCGACGTTCATCGCCGGCTGCGTCGCGCGAAACATGGCGACGCCGATGGGGAGCGTCACGCCGGACACCTCCGCCGGCACGCCCAGGGTCCGCACCGCCTGGATCATCGCGGGCAAGGTCGCCAGCGACGACTGCGTGCTCGCCGCGACCGCCTGGGCCGGCAGGACAGCACGGGCGAAGCGCGCGGGCGACATGCGCGCGCCGACCGCGGCCAGGCCATAGGCGAGCAGGATGACCGCGAGGCCGATCGTCGAGACCACCAGGATGTAGTGGACAAAGGCGCCCAGGGCCGCCGCACCCGCTCTCGCGCCCACGAAATAGGCGAGCGCGAACACCCCCAGGGGCGCGAGCACCAGCACCCATTCGACCAGCACCAGCGAGGCGTCGCGGATCGCGGCGAAGAAGCCGACCAGCCGGTCGCGCTGATCCGGCTGCAACCGCGTGATCGCGAACGCGAAGGCGAGGGTGAAAATGATGAGCGACAGGAGCGCGTTATCGGCCGCCGCCTTGACCATGTTCGTCGGGACGAGGGTGGCGAAGAACTCGCCGAGCGGCGGCGGCGGGTCCACCGGCTTCGCATCCGCCAGCGCGCCGCGCAGCGCGGCAGCGGCGTCGGCCGGCACCGGCGCCAGCTCCAGGATCAGCGGCGTCAGCAGCGCGGCCATGGCGCCGGTCACGAACACGCCGAGGATGAACAGGGCGATGCCGCGCCCGGCGGTCCGGCCCGCGCTCGCCGCCTCCGCCGTTTCGGCGACGCCCGTCACCAGCAGCGCGGTCACCAGCGGGATCACCGTCATCTGCAACCCGGCGAGCCAGGCGTTGCCGATCGGCTGCGCGACCGCGGCGGTGGGATCGACCGCGCCGGGCGCGAACGCCGCGACCGCGATGCCGCCCACAAGGCCCAGGAGGAGCGCGAGCAGGATGCGGACGGGTTGGGACAGGGGCGCGCACTCCTAACCTATGTCACCCCGGCCTTGTGCCGGGGTCCACCGAGGGGCAAAGACTTCGGCCGAACGGCTTGGCGCACGGTGGGTGCCGGCACAAGGCCGGCATGACGGAAGCGAGTGATGGCGCGCAAGTATTTCGGGACTGACGGGATTCGGGGGCTGACCAACGCCAAGCCGATGACGGCGGCGATGGCGATGAAGGTCGGCATGGCCGCAGGCAGCTATTTCCTGCGCGGGGACCACAAGCACCGGGTGCTGATCGGCAAGGACACGCGGCTGTCGGGCTACATGCTCGAATCGGCGCTGGTCGCGGGATTCACCAGCGTCGGCATGGACGTGGTGATGACGGGGCCGCTGCCGACGCCCGCGGTCGCCATGCTGACCCAGTCGATGCGCGCGGATATCGGCGTGATGATCTCGGCCAGCCACAATCCCTTCGCGGACAACGGCATCAAGCTGTTCGGGCCGGACGGCTACAAGCTGTCGGACGAGGCCGAGGCGGCCATCGAAGCCCTGATCGACGGCGAGGTGCCGCTCGCGCCCGCGCCGTCGATCGGGCGGGCGCGCCGGATCGACGACGCGCAGGGGCGGTACATCCACTTCGCCAAGGCGACCTTTCCGGGCGACCTGACGCTCGACGGCCTGCGCGTCGTCGTCGACTGCGCCAACGGGGCCGCCTACAAGGTCGCGCCCGCGGCGCTGTGGGAGCTGGGCGCCGAGGTGATCGCGATCGGCGTCGGTCCGAACGGGACCAACATCAACGACCGCGTCGGATCGACCGCGCCGCAGACCCTGTCGGAAACGGTGGTGGCGAGCGGTGCCCAGCTCGGCATCGCGCTGGACGGCGACGCCGATCGGCTGATCGTCGTGGATGAGGGAGGCCGCGTCGTCGACGGCGACCAGCTGATGGCGACCATCGCCGAGAGCCAGGCGCGGCGCGGGGCGCTGAAGGGGGGCGGACTGGTCGCGACCGTCATGTCGAACGGCGGGCTCGAGCGGCGGCTCGCCGAGCACGACCTGAGGCTGATCCGCGCCAAGGTCGGCGACCGCTATGTGCTCGAGGAAATGCGCGCCGGCGGATACAACGTCGGCGGCGAGCAGTCGGGCCACATCATCCTAGCCGACCATGCGACGACGGGCGACGGGCTGGTCGCCGCCTTGCAGGTTCTGGCCGAGGTGAAGCGCGCGGGCGCGCCGGCGAGCGAAGTGCTCCACCGCTTCGAGCCGCTGCCGCAGGTGCTGAAAAACGTGCGGTTTGAGCGTGGGTCCAAGCCGCTGGAAGCCGAAGCGGTGAGGACCGCGATCGCGGCGGGCGAGGCGGCGCTAGGCGCGGGCCAGGCGGGTGGCGGTCGCGTGCTGATCCGGGCGTCCGGGACGGAGCCGGTAATTCGGGTGATGGCGGAAGGCGACGACGCGAGCGCGGTTGAGGGGGTGGTGGACCGCATCTGCGAGGCGGTGCGCGCGGCGGGAGCGCCGAGCGGAGCCTAGCGGTCCTCGACCAGCCGCCCGTACAGCTCCGGCCGACGGTCGCGGAAGAAGCCGAAGGCGGCGCGATGGCGCTTCACCCGGTCGAGGTCGAGCGTGGCGGTGATCACGCCCTCCTCCTCGCGGTCCAGCTCCGCCAGGATGTCGCCGCGCTCGTCGCAGATGAAGCTGGTGCCGTAGAAGGTCTGGCCATGCTCGGTCCCGACCCGGTTCGCGGCCACCACCGGCACGACGTTGGAGACGGCATGCCCCACCATCGCGCGCCGCCACAGCCGTGCGGTGTCCAGGCTGGTGTCGTGCGGCTCGGAGCCGATCGCGGTGGGGTAGAAGAGCAGCTCCGCGCCCATCAGCATCATGGCGCGCGCGGTCTCCGGGTACCATTGGTCCCAGCATACCCCCACGCCAAGCGTCGCGCCCGGCCCCGGCCAGACCTTGAAGCCCGTGTTCCCCGGGCGAAAGTAGAATTTCTCCTCATACCCCGGCCCGTCCGGGATGTGGCTCTTGCGATATACTCCCTGGATCGCGCCGTCCGGCCCGATCATCGCGAGCGAGTTGTAATGATGCGGCCCGTCCGCCTCGAAGAAGCTGGTGGGAATGTGAACCTTCAGATCGGCCGCGAGCGCCCGCATCGCCTGCACGGCGCGATGCTCGGCGACCGGCTTGGCGTTGGCGAACAGTCCCTCGTCCTCCACGCGGCAGAAATACTCGCCCTCGAACAACTCCGGCGGCAGGATCACTTGCGCGCCCCGCGCCGCCGCCTCGCGCACCAGCTGCGAGACGTTGGCGATGTTCCGCTCCATGTCGGCGGAAAAGGCGAGCTGCAGCGCGGCGACGGTGATGGCGGTCATGGGGCGGCCATGTAGGCTGAGGTAGACACTGCGCAAAGTCATTCCTCCCCTGCAAGGGGAGGGGGACCGCCGCCGCAGGCGGTGGTGGAGGGGGTATCGCCCTCTCGAGAGCGGGATACCCCTCCGTCACGCGGCTTGCGCCGCGCGCCACCTCCCCTTGCAGGGGAGGAATGACGTTACCCCGTCAAGCTCTTGCTCGCCTGCTCGAACAGGTCTTTCGACAGCCCCGGTGCCGCCAGGATGCGCTCCAGCTCGGCCCGCATCAGCGCCGCACGGCCCTCGTCATAGCGCTTCCAGCGCGCGAGCGGCGGCAGCAGCTTGGCCGCCGTCTGGGGGTTCAGCCGGTCGAGCGCGATCAGCTGGTCGGCGAGCAGGCGATACCCCTCCCCGCACGCGGTATTGAACGCGCGCTGGTTGACCCCGAACGCGCCGATCAGGCTGCGCGCCCGGTTGGGGTTGGCGAGCGAGAAGTCGGGGTGCCGCGCCAGCTCCGCCACCACCTGCGGCGTATCGTCCCGGACCGACAGCGCCTGCGTCTGGAACCATTTGTCGAGCACCAGCGCATTGTCGCGATAACGGTTGTAGAACACGTCCAGCGCCGCCTCGCGCTCGTTCGCCTCCCCGTTCGCCAGCGTGCTCAGCGCCGCCTGGCGGTCGGTCATGTTGTCCGCCGCCTCGAACTGGGTGAAGGCGAGCTTCGCCCAGTCCTCCGCTCCGCTCGCGGCGATGTAGCCCAGCGCTACGTTGCGCAGCCGACGCAGCCCCTTGGCGGCGGGCGTGTACGCATAGGGTTCGCGCGCGCCGTCATAGGCTTCCCGCCACTGCCCATCCAGCCGCCGGCCGAGCGCGCGGCGTAGGTCCTCGCGCGCGGCGAACACCGCCTCGGGATCGACGCGGGCAAGCTGGTCGGCGATGAACGCCTCGGACGGCAGCAGCACCGCCTCGGCGACGAAGGCGGGGTCGAGCTCCGGGTTGGCGAGCGTCGCCCCGACCGCGGCGATCACCGCCTCCTGATCGGCCCGGCCCTCGACCGCTGCCGCGACCAGGGTGTCGAGCATCAGCTGCTGCAGCGCCTCGTAGCGGGCGAAGGGGTCGTCATCGTGGCGGGACAGGAAGGCGAGGTCCGCCGCCGACCGGTCGCTCTCCACGATCACCGGCGCGGAGAAGCCGCGGTTGATCGACAGCACCGGCCGTTCGCCGACCCCGTCGAACACCACCGTCTGGCTCGTCTCGTCCAGCATGTGCAGCCGCTCCTCGATCAGCGGCTTCCCCGTCTCCGCGCCGAACAGCTTGAGCCGGAGCGGCAGCACCATCGGTTCCTTGTCGGGCTGCCCCGGCGTCGCGGGCACGCGCTGGGCGAGCCGCAGCGTCGCGCGGCCGCCGTCATGCTCGATCGACGCGGATACGCGCGGCGTGCCCGCCTGGCTGTACCAGAGCCGGAACTGGGTCAGGTCGACCCCGCCGCCGAACTCCATCGAGCGCACGAAGTCCTCGCACGTCGCCGCCGTCCCGTCGAACCGGTCGAAATAGAGATCGCACGCCATCCGGAACCGCTCGCGTCCCAGGATGGTCGCGAGCATGCGGATCACCTCCGCGCCCTTGTTGTAGATGGTGGCAGTGTAGAAGTTGGAGATCTCGAGATAGCTGTCGGGTCGGATCGGATGCGCGAGCGGCCCCGCATCCTCCGGGAACTGCGCCGCGCGCAGGCCGCGCACATCCTCGATCCGCTTGACCGCGGCCGAGCCCTGGTCCGCCGAGAAGCCCTGGTCGCGGAAGACGGTGAAGCCTTCTTTCAGCGAGAGCTGGAACCAGTCGCGGCAGGTGACGCGGTTGCCCGACCAGTTGTGGAAATACTCATGCGCGACAACGGCGGCGATGGCGTCGTAATCGTAATCGGTCGCGGTGTCGGGGTCGGCCAGGATGTAGCGGCTGTTGAAGATGTTCAGCCCCTTGTTCTCCATCGCGCCGAAATTGAAGTCGTCCACCGCGACGATGTTGAACACGTCCAGGTCGTACTCGCGGCCATAGGTCCGCTCGTCCCAGGCCATGGCGAGCTTGAGCGCATGAAGCGCATGATCGGTCTTGGGCAGGTCGGCGGCGCGCACCCAGATGCCGAGCTGCACCTCTCGCCCCGACATCGTCGTGAAGGTGTCGCGATTGGCCTGCAGATCGCCTGCAACCAGCGCGAACAGATAGGAGGGCTTCGGATAAGGGTCGCGCCACTCCGCCCAATGCCGCCCTCCCTCGGCCTCCCCGTGCGCGACCGGATCGCCGTTGGACAGCAGCACGGGATAGCGCGCCTTGTCCGCGGTCATGCGCACCGTGTAGCGGCTCAGCACGTCGGGGCGGTCGGGGAAGTAGGTGATCCGGCGGAAGCCCTCGGCCTCGCATTGCGTGCAAAGGTTCCCGCCCGAGGCATACAGCCCCATCAGCTGGGTGTTCCGGTCGGGCGCGATCTCCACCACCGTCTCGACCGTGTGTGCGTCGCCCGAGAGCGGCACGACCAGCCCGTCGCCGTCGCGCCGCCAGTCGTTGACCGGCACGCCGTCGACGGTGATCGACACGAGATCCTGCCCCGCCCCGTCCAGGCGCAGCGGCTCGCCATGCGCGCCGTTGCGCTCCACGGTCAGCGTCGCCCGCACCCGCGTCGTGCCCGCGTCCAGGTCAAAGTCGAGCGCGATCTCCGGCACCCGCCACTCGGGCGGGCGATACGCGTCCCGCCGGATCACGGGCGGCGCGGCGGCGAGCGTCTGCTGAACGTCCATAGCCGCCCGAATACACCGGCGAAGCCGAAGGTTGCACGCCTAAATCCTCCCCGGAACGGCGAGGGGAAACATCGGGCGCCGCCCGGTGGTGGAGGAGGTTCGCCGCAGGCGAAGAGCCAGGTGGGCCCCCTCCGTCACGCGGTTAACGCCGCGCGCCACCTCCGCGTGCCGGGGAGGATTGAGAAACTTCCCCGCACTGCTACGCCGCCCCTATGCATAAGCCGTTCGCCCTCCTCCTGCTCCCCCTTGCCATCGCCGCCTCGGCCCAGACCCCGCCCCCCGCGCCGAGTCCCCCCGACGCACCGCTCCCGCCCGACCAGGCGGCGATGAAGGCGCATGTCATGTTCCTGGCGTCCGACGCGATGCGCGGGCGCGAGGCGGGCAGCCCGGAGTACGACATCGCGGCGCAGTATGTGGCGGCGCAGTTCTATGGGGCCGGGCTGAAGCCGGGCGGCGATGCCGGCGGCTATCTCCAGCGCGTACCGCTCGTCAGCTATCGGCTCGACGGCGACGCCACTGTCGGCTGGACCCCGCGCGGCGGGGCGGCGATGCCGTTCAAGGCCGGGGAAGACTTCACCGCCGCGGCCAATCCGGGGCGCGCGGAAACGCGGGTCAGCGCGCCGGTGGTGTTCGTCGGATACGGTGTCGACGCGCCGAGCTTCGGGCTCACCAGTTACAAGGGTGTGGACGTGCGCGGCAAGATCGTCGCCGTCGTCGGCGGCGCGCCGGCGCGCCTGGGCGGCGAGGAGCGCGCCTTCTTCGGCTCGCCCCAGACCAAGGCGATGATGGCCGCCGCGAAGGGGGCGGTCGGGCTCATCACCGTACAGCCCCGCCCGGCGCCGCCGCGCCCACTCGCCGCGCCCCCGCGCGGGCCGGTGCGCATGACCTGGGCGACGCCGGACGGCGTGGGCAAGACGGATCCGATCCCGCTGCTGGGCACACTGACCGCGACCGGCGGCGCAAAGCTATTCGGCGCGAAGTGGGGAAGGATCGCCGCCGCGGCGCAGACCGACGCGCCCGCCTACAAACCCGTCGCCGCGCGCGGTATCCTGTCGGTCCAGAGCAAGACCGCATTCGAGAAGGCAGAGAGCAGCAACGTCGTCGGCCTGCTTCCCGGCGCCGACCCCAAGCTCAGGCAAGAGGTGGTCGTCCTTTCCGCGCATCTCGACCATATCGGGGTATCGTCGGGCGCGACGGGCGACCGGATCAACAACGGCGCGCTCGACAACGCGGTCGGGATCGCCAGCCTGATCGAGGAAGCGAAGCGCTTCGGAAAGGACGGCCAGCCCCCGCGGCGCACGATTATGTTCCTGGCGGTGACCGCGGAGGAGAAGGGACTGGTCGGCGCCGACTTTTTCGCCAACCACCCGACCGTGCCGCTCGCGAACGTCGTGGCCGACGTCAACCTCGACATGCCGATTCTGACCTACAGGTTCACCGACATGATCGTGTACGGCGGCGAGCGCTCGACGCTGGGACCGATCATCCGTCAGGCGCTCGCGACCGAGGGCCTCACCGTCTCGGTCGACCCGATCCCGGAAGAGGGCATCTTCGTCCGCTCCGACCATTTCCGCTTTGTGCAGAAGGGCGTGCCGTCGGTGTTCCTGTGGCCGGGCGCGGGCAACGGCGGCAAGGAGGCGTCGGCCAAGTTCATGTCCACCTGCTACCACCGCCCCTGCGACGAGGTGACCGGGCCGATCCTGTGGGACCAGGGTCCGCGCTTCGTTGCGGTCAACTACGCCATCGCGCGCGGCATCGCCGACGCGGACGCCCGGCCGGTATGGAACAAGGGCGATTATTTCGGCACGTTGTTCAAGGGGCCGATGGCAAAATGACCTCCGTCACCCCGGCCTTGTGCCGGGGTCCACCGTGCCTCACGCCCTGTGCTTGCGGATGAGTGGATGCCGAGACAAGCCCGGCATGACGAACAGATGGGAACCGGAATGAAGCTCAAGCCTCTCGCCCTGCTCCTCCTCGCCACGGCCGCGCCGCTCGCCGCCGCGGACGCCCCGCTCACCCCGGACGAGGCGGCGCTGAAGGCGCACGTCGCCTTCCTCGCTTCCGACGCGCTCCGCGGGCGTGAGGCGGGCACCCCCGACTATCAAGTCGCCGCCGAATATGTCGCGGCCGAGATGATGAAGGCGGGGCTGGAGCCCGCGGGCCCGAACGGCAGCTGGTTCCAGCCGGTGCCGCTCGTCACCGCCAAGCTGCTGGCGCCGCCCAGCGTCGACGCGACGATCGACGGCCGCCCCGTGCCGCTCGTGTTCGGGGAGGACTGGACGGCGCCCCGCTCCGCGCCGGGCCAGGCGGAGATCGACATCGACGCGCCCGTCGTCTTCGCCGGCTATGGCGTGTCGGACCGCGCGGCAGGCCTGGACGACTATCGCGGGCTCGACGTGCGCGGCAAGATCGTGGCGCTGCTCTCCACCGGCCCGGTCGGTCCGCCGAGCGAGGTCGCGGCGCATCTCGGCAACGCGGTGGAGCGGGCCCGCACGGCCGCCGCGCGCGGGGCGGTGGGGATCGTCTTCGTGCGCTCCGCCCGCGCGCCCTCGCCCTTCGCCAGCGCCCACCGCAACTGGGACGCGACTTCGGTCACCTGGGTCGGGCCGGACGGCCGACCGCGCGACGGCGGCGCGCGCGCTTTGCTCACCTTCAGCGAGGCGGGCTCGGCGAAGCTTTTCGCCGGATCCGCCATCAGCTATGCCGACGTGCTCGCCGCCGACAAGGCCGGCCGCCCGGTCCGTACCGGCCCGCTCAAGGCGCGGCTGCGCGTGCGGGCACGCTTCGCCATCGATCGCGTGGCCAGCGCCAATGTCGTTGGCCGGCTGCCCGGCGCGGACGCGAAGCTCGCCGACGAGCACGTCGTGCTTTCGGGCCATCTCGACCATATCGGCGTCACGTCGCGGCCGGTGAACGGCGACGCGATCAACAACGGGGCGATGGACAACGCGATCGGCATCGCCGCGATGCTGGAGGTCGCCCGCGCCTTCCAGAAATCGGGCGAGCCGCCCAAGCGCTCGCTCCTCTTCGCCGCCGTCACCGCCGAGGAAAAGGGGCTGATCGGGTCCGACTATCTGGCCGTTCACCCGCTCGCCGCGGCGAAGACTGTGGTCGCCAACGTCAATCTCGACATGCCGCTCCTCACCTACCGCTTCACCGATCTGGTCGCGTTCGGGGCCGACCGCTCGACGATCGGCCCGGCCACCGCCGCCGTGGCGAAGGCGGAGGGCTATACGCTCTCCCCCGATCCCGCACCCGAGCAGGCGGCGTTCGTCCGGACCGATCACTACAGTTTCGTCAAGCAGGGCGTGCCGGCCGTGTCGCTGTCGCCCGGGGACGGCGGGCCGGGCAAGGCGGCCTGGGACGTGTTCCGGCGCGACCACTACCACCTGCCCTCGGACGAGATCGACCTGCCTATCGACTGGGCCGCCGCGCGCAGCTTCGTCCGCGTAAACTACGGCGTCACCCGCGCCCTCGCCAACGCCGCCGACCGCCCGCGCTGGGTGCGGGGCGATTACTTCGGCACGCGGTTCAAGGGACCGATGGCGCGATGAGCGCACAAGCCCAGCGCAGCTGGGTGTGAGACGCTCAAGCGCGGCCGGGCTCGGCGAAGCCGAGCTTCGACGTCACGGGATTTACTCCCGTGACGGCGCTTGGCCCCCGGCTGCATGAATCTCCTCATCTTCGGCCTAGGCTACAGCGCCACCCGCATCGCCGCGCTGGCCCGGTCGCAAGGCGCGGTCGTCACCGCCACGACCCGCGACGGCCGCGAGGGCACACTTCGCTTCGACGACGAGGCCGCGGTCCGCCCCGCACTCGCGGCCGCCAGCCACGTCCTCTCCTCCGTCCCCCCCGACGATACCGACCCTGTGCTCGCCCGCTACGGCGACGCACTGGCCGGCAAGCACCTCGCCTACCTCTCCTCCACCGGCGTCTATGGCGACACCCGCGGCGCCTGGGTGGACGAAACCGCGCCGATCCGCGGCCGCCGCTTGGGCCGCAACGCCGCCGACGCCGCTTGGCTTGACCGGGGCGCGCGCGTCTTCCGCCTGCCCGGCATCTACGGCCCCGGCCGCTGCGCCCTCGACCGCGCGCTCGCTGGCGAGGGGCGCCGCATCGGCGGCACGGGCGTGTTCAGCCGCATTCATGTCGACGACCTCGCGGCAGGCGTGGTGGCGGGCCTCGACGCGGCCTCCGGCGCTTACAATCTCGCCGACGACTTGCCCGCGCACGCTGACGACGTCGCCCGCTACGCCGCCCGCCTGCTCGGCCAGCCCGAGCCGCCGCTCGTGGCGCTCGCCGATCTCAGCCCGGCCGCCCGCGCCTTCCACGCCGAGAACCGGCGCGTCGCCAACGGCAAGGCGAAGCGCGTGCTCGGCTGGGCCCCGCGCTATCCCGATTACCGGTTGGGCCTGCGCGCGGTCAGCGCGATGGCGAGCCCGACGGCGGCCAGCGCCGCGCCGCCCACCGCCAGCGTCGTCCAGCGATAGCCCTCAAAGGCGGTCGACAGCGCCATCGCGATCACCGGCACGATCACGCTCGAATAGGCCGCCTTGGCCGGGCCGATCACCCGCAGGACACGGTAGTAGAGCGGAAAGGCGAGCGCGCTGGCGAACAGCGCGAGGTAGATTACGCCGAGCCAGTACCCCGCGCGGGCCTCGAACACCGGCGGGCCGGCGAGCGACCAGGCGATCACCCCATCCAGCACCGCTCCGATCAGCATGGCGAGCGCCAGCACCGCGAACATCGGATAGCGCTTGGCCGTGTCGGTCGCCTGCAGCACGTTGGCGATCGAGGCCGACAGGATGCCCGCCGCGGTGAACGCGATTCCGGCGAGCGAGGCGCTCGGCCCATGCGGGTCAGACCGCGCCTCGTGCAGCACGAGCAGTCCAATACCGGTCAATGCCACGGCCGAGCCCGCCAGCAGCTGCCGCCCCAACCGCTGGCCGAGAAAGATGCGCGCCAGCAACGCATTGGGGATCAGCAAAGTCGCGAACAGCACCGCCACCAGGCCGGAGGTGATGAACTGCTCCGCGCGATAGACGAGATTGAAGTTGCCGCAGAACTGGAACAGCCCGATCGCAGCGGCAAACAGCCACCCGCGTCGGTCGAGCCGGAAGCTCTCGCCCTTCGCGAGCGCGAAAGCGCCCATGGCGACCGCCGCGAGGACGAAACGATAGGTTACCGACCAGCTCGGCGGCACCACGCCCAGCTGATCGCGGATCACGATCCAGGTCGACCCCCAGATCAGGGTGACGATCCCGAACGGGATCAGGATGGCGGCCCGGGTGGATTGCGGTCGGTCGGTCACAGGGGCTTCCTCGCTGGTGCTCCCGCGCAGGCGGGAGCCCAGGGCCGCAACCGACGACCCCAATGGCTCTGGGCTCCCGCCTACCCAGGAGCACCATGTGTTCACAACCCGGCGATCGCCCCCGCCAGCTTCGCGACCGCTCCAGCATCACTGTCCCACGCCGTCACCAGCCGGATCTCGCCCGCCGCCCAATCGTAGAAGTCGAAGCCAAGCGCCCTGAGCGCCGCCGCCTCGTCCGGCGTCGCGCGGAGGAATAGCTCATTCGCCTCCACCGGGTGGATCAGCCGATTGCACGCCGCCCGCGCGAGCGTCGCTGCGTGCGCGTTCGCCGCGCGCGCGCAGTCGAGCCACACGTCGCCATCCAGCATCGCCAGGATCTGCGCGGCCAGATAGCGGCCCTTGGAGAGCAGCAGCCCCGCACGCTTGCGCCGCCGGAGCGTCTCGTCCGCCAGCTCGGGGCGGAAGAACACCAGCGCCTCCGCGCTCATGCCCCCGTTCTTCACGAAGCCGAACGACAGCGCGTCCACGCCCGCACGCCAGGTCACGTCCGCCGGCGACGCGCCCGTGAAGGCGATCGCATTGGCGAAGCGCGCCCCGTCCATGTGCAGGCCCCAGCGCCTCGCCCGGCACAGGTCGCCGATCGCGGCCACCTCGTGCGCGCGATAGCTCAGGCCATATTCGGTCGCGTTGGTGATCGAAACCGCATGCGGCTGCACACGATGGACGTCGTTCGCCTGCGCGTCCGCGACCGCCGCGATCAGCTCGGGCGTCAGCTTCGCGCCGGGGCCGTCCGCCAGCATCAGCTTGGCGCCGTGCGTGTAGAACTCGGGCGCCCCCGCCTCGTCATTCTGGATGTGGGCGTCCTTGTGGCAGATCACGCCGCCCCAGGGCGGGCAGAGCGCGCCCAGCGCCAGGCAGTTCGCGGCCGTACCCGTCGGTACCCACAGCACCCGGCAGTCCGTCCCGAACAGCTCCGACAACCGCCCGTCCAGCGCCTTGGACAGCCGGTCGCCGTCATACGCCGTATCCATTTGGTTCGCCGCGGACAGCGCTGCGAGGACGGCCGGGTGAACGGAAGCGGCATTGTCGGAGAAGAAGCGCATGGGCGGAGGCTTTAGGGAGGTCACCTCGCCAATCAACTTACTTCGTCACCCCGGCCCTGAGCCGGGGTCCCGCTGCCTTGAACCGGGCCTAAGAAGCGGGACCCCGGGTCAGGCCCGGGGTGACGATCAAAGCTCCGGTTCCGCCTCTTCCTCCACCCGCCGCTCCTCGCGGGGGGGCGGGCCGGGCTCCTCGCGACCTTCGCCCGACGGCGTGATGGAGATGTCGCCGTCGCGACCCAGGCGCACGTTGACGCCCAGCCCCTCGATCTCGCCCTCGACACCCCCCTCGGGCGCGATCAGGTCGCCGACCGGGTCCTCCTCCGCCGCGACCGGCACGGTCTCGGCCGGGCGGGTCAGCTCCAGCGCCTGGCCCATGAACTGCCGCCACAGCCGCGCCGGGATGCCGCCGCCGTGCAGGCCGGGATTAGGCGTGTTGTCGTCGTTGCCGACCCAGACTCCCACGACCAGGTCCTTGGCCCAGCCGACGAAGAGCGCGTCGCGCCCGTCCTGCGTTGTGCCCGTCTTGCCCCAGGCGGGAATGCCCAGCGACGCCTCCACGCCCGTGCCGCGGTTGAGCGAGGAGTTGAGCAGCATCTTCATGCCCTGCTCGACATCGTCGTCCATGTCGCGCTGGCGGCCGATCACCGAATCGAGCCAGCCCTTGTCCTGCGCCTCGGCGATGCCGCGCGGGCGCACCGGATACCGGCCGTCCGCGACCGCGGCATAGGCGGCGGTCAGTTCCAGCAGCGACACCTGCGACGTCCCGAGCGAGATCGTCGCCTCGCTCGCGATCGGGGTGGTGATGCCCAGGTCGCGCGCGGCCTTGATCACCGCCCTCACCCCGACTTCCTGCGTCAGCCGCGCCGCACAGACGTTGCAAGAGCGCGCGAAGGCGCGACGCAGGTTGATCGGTCCCAGATACCGCCCGTCGTCGTTCTTCGGCTTCCACCCCGCCCAGTCGAGCGGGCTGTCGTCCACCATCGAATCGGGCGTCATGCCGGCCCGGAGCGCGGCGAGATAGACGAAGAGCTTGAACGCCGAACCTGGCTGACGCCGCGCCTGGGTAGCGCGGTTGAAGCTCGACGCCTTATAGTCCTTGCCGCCCACCATCGCGACGACGCGGCCGTCGGGACGCATCGCGACCAGCGCCACCTGCGCCTGGCGCAGCCCCGCGCGCCGGACCACGCCCTCCGCCGCCCGCTGCAGCCTGAGGTTCAGCGTCGTCGCGACGCGCGTGTCCGACGAGGTCACCTCGCCCGCCGCCTCGCGCGCCTCGGGCAGCACCCAGTCGGCGAAATAGGTGCCGGCCGGCAGCGCTTCGGGCCGGTTCGCCAGCACCCGCTGGGGCTGCACGCGCCGCGCCTCGGCCGGGGTCAGGAAATCCGCGTCCACCATCGCCGACACGACGACCGCCTGCCGCTTGCGCGCGCCGGCCAGGTTGTTGGTCGGCGCAAGCCGCGACGGCGCCTTGACCAGCCCCGCCAGCATCGCGGCCTGCCCGATGTTCAGGTTCGCCGGCGTGCGCCCGAAGTAGTGCTTCGACGCCGCCGTGATCCCGTAGACGTTGTCGCCAAAATAGACGTTGGACAGATAGCGCGACAGGATCTCGTTCTTGGAGAGCCACGCCTCCAGCCAGAAGGCGATCATCACCTCGCGCAGCTTGCGCGCGGCGGTGCGGTCGGAGTCGAGGAAGGCGTTCTTGGCCAACTGCTGCGTGATGGTGGAGCCGCCCTGCCGCACACCGCCCGCGCCCAGGTTGGAGAGCGCGGCGCGCGCGATCCCTTTCGGGCTGATGCCCCAGTGATTGTAGAAGCCGCGGTCTTCGATCGCCAGGAAGGCCTCGCGCACATGCGCGGGCAGCTTCTCGGCATCCACGGGCGCGCCGATGATGGCGCCGCGCCGCGCGATGGGCGTGCCGTCGTCGGCGGTGACGGTGATCGACGGCGGCGTCGGCGGCTTGAGCGACTGGGAGAGCGGCGCTGTGACCGCCAGCCAGGCGATCGCGACGATCAGCAGGACCAGGCCGGCGCCCAGCCCCCGCATTGTCCAGCGCAGCCAGGGACGCTTCGCCCGGGCGGGCCGCTCCAGATCGGGGTAGTAGAGCGCGTCGGCGGCGGCATAGGGGTCGCGCGGCGGCGATGGGTCGTCGTCGCCGTCGAGCACCCGCTCGTAATTGTACCGCACGCGCTGGGCGGGCCGGAGCGGATCGGGATCGATGCGCATGTTGGTGGCGGGTTCGCTCCGACGGTCGTCCAAGGTGTATTAGCTCTCTAAGACGGCCGGAACAAGCCTGCGTGCATATCGGGTCCGGACCATGGAACCAAGGCTGTTGTCGGCGGGCCGGGCGTGCCATGAGGCCGGCGTGAGTTCCTCTCCTCCCCTGGTGGTCGGCATCGGCGGCACGATCGGCGGCGTGTCGTCCACCGAGCGCGCGCTCGCGATCGCGCTGGATGCGGCGGAGCGCGAAGGCTTCCGCACCCGCATGTTCGGCGGCGCCGACATGGCGCGCCTGCCGCTCTACGACCCCAAGGCAGTCTCGCGGACCGACGACGAGCTGGCCTTTGTCGACGCGGTGCGCCGCGCGTCGGCAGTGATCATCGCCTCGCCCGGCTATCACGGCTCGATCTCGGGTGTGGTCAAGAACGCGCTCGACCTGCTGGAGGAGACCGCGGGAGATCCGCGCCCCTACCTTGCCGACATGCCGGTCGGGCTGATTGCGACCGCCTATGGCTGGCAGGCGACGGGTTCGACCATCGCGGCGCTGCGCTCGATCGTGCACGCGCTGCGCGGGTGGCCCACGCCGTTCGCCGCGGCGATCAACAGCCAGGTCACGAAGTTCGACGCGGAGGGCGGCGCGAGCGACCCCGCTGTCCTCGATCAGCTTCGCCTCGTCGGCCGGCAGGTGGCCCGCTTCTCCGGCCTGGTGCAGGCCTGAATGTTGGAGATGCGTCCCGATTGCGAGCGCTGCGGCGCGGACCTGCCCGCCAACGCGGGGGGCGCATTCATCTGCTCCTTCGAATGCACCTTCTGCGCCGACTGTGCGGATGCGCTCGATGAGCGCTGTCCCAATTGCAGCGGCGAACTCCTCGACCGCCCGACGCGCACCGGCAAGGCGCTGAAGAAACACCCCGCCGCAGTCGAGCGGCGGTTCAAAGGTTAGCGCTGTCCTACACGACCCTCCGCTGGCATCGTCAAGTTATGCGCTTACCCCGTCATGCCAGCCTTGTGCCAGCATCCACCTGTCCACCCGCGACGTCGCCTGCGGCCCCGTGGACCCCGGCTCACGGTCGGGGTGACGAGAAAAGGTGCGCGAGAGCCTCAACTTGTTCAACTTGTCCCTAAGCACGCCATGGCCCAGCCCGCCCCACCAGCCCGCATCCTGATCATCGCCGGCTCCGACTCGGGCGGCGGCGCGGGGATCCAGGCGGACATCAAGACCGTGACCATGCTCGGCGGTCACGCGATGACCGCGATCACCGCGATCACCGCGCAGAACACGCTGGGTGTGCAGCGCGTCTTCCCCCTCCCTGCCGACCTCGTCGCTGATCAGGTGCGTTCGGTCGTCGCGGACCTTGGTGTAGATGCGGTGAAGATCGGGATGCTCGGCACGCCGGAGCTGACCGACTTGGTAGGCGACCTGCTCCGGGGCGAGCTCGCGGGGCTTCCCGTCGTGCTCGATCCCGTGCTCGTCGCCACCAGCGGCGACGCGCTCTACGCGGACGGCACCGTCGACGCGCTCCGCCGCCTCCTGCCGCTCGCGACCGTCGTCACCCCGAATCTGCCCGAGCTCACGGCCCTGGGCGGGGAGGCGGCCATCCGCGCGCGGGGCTGCGCGCTGCTGGTGAAAGGCGGTCATGGCGATGGGCCGGAGCTGGTCGACCGGCTGATCGCCGCCGATGGGACCGAAAGCATGTGGCGCAACCCGCGCATCGACACGCGTCACACGCACGGGACCGGCTGCACGCTCGCCAGCGCCATCGCGACGGGACTGGGCGCGGGCCTGCCGCTCGTCGCCGCGACGGAGCGCGCTATCGCCTATGTCCGCGCCGCGCTTGCTGCCGCCCCCGGCTTCGGGGCAGGTCATGGACCCATGGGTCATGCGCTCGGCCGCGTGCCGTTCGAGGAGGATCGCTGAGTGCCGTCGCTGAAGCACGAACGCCTCTGCGCCGCGCCGGTCGCAGGCGTGGACGAAGCTGGGTGCGCGCCGCTGGCCGGCCCCGTCGTCGCCGCCGCCGTGATCCTGCCAGCCAAGGGCATCCCGCGCGGCATCGACGATTCGAAGAAGCTGTCGGCCAAGGAGCGCGAGCGGCTCTACCACCGCATCCGCGCCTGCGCGGTCGTGGGCGTCGGGATCGTCGAGAATGACGAGATCGATCGGCTCAACATCTACTGGGCGCGGATGCGGGCGATGGAGCTCGCCGTCGCGGCGCTGGCGACCGCGCCCGCGCATGTGCTGGTCGACGGCAACCGCGGCCCGCGCTGGCACTGGCCGACCACCGCCATCGTCGGTGGGGACGGCATCTCGCTGTCGATCGGCGCCGCGTCGATCATCGCCAAGCACACACGCGACCAGATCATGATTCGGCACGCAGAGCGCTGGCCGCACTACGACTGGCACACCAACAAGGGCTATCCTGCCCCCAAACACCTGAAAGCGCTCAAGGAACACGGCCCCACCCCGCTTCATCGCCGCACCTTCGCCCGGGTAGCGCAGGCCGAATTCGACTTCGGGCCGGTCCGGCCGCAGGCGGAAGCGGCGGCGCTGAGTCTTTGACGTCACACCCCTATGGCTTGCGGTCCCCCGGCCTGAGCGGACTCAACATCTGGCGCGGTGCCCGCTTCGTTCCGCTTCGTTAACGCGATCTCAACCTGTCTCGTTAACCAATGTCCGCTTGACGGGAGTCCGCCCCGTCGGGCCACATGCGCGCCCAAGGGAGGGTTCATGGGGGTATTGGAGAAGGTTGCGCGGCCGGTGCTGGCCGAGGGGGTTCTGCCCCTCGATCAGATCGTCATGGGCGACTGCATCGCCGTCATGAAGAGCCTGCCGGCCAAGTCGGTGGACTGCATCTTCGCCGATCCGCCCTACAATCTCCAGCTCGGCGGGGAGCTGCACCGGCCCGACGGCAGCCATGTCGACGCGGTCACCGACGACTGGGATAAGTTCGAGTCGTTCGCCCAGTACGACGCGTTCACCCGCGCCTGGCTGGCGCAGGCGCACCGCATCCTGAAGGACGACGGCGCGATCTGGGTCATCGGCTCCTACCACAACATCTTCCGCGTCGGCGCGGCGGTGCAGGACCTGGGCTATTGGATCCTGAATGACATCGTGTGGCGCAAGGCCAACCCGATGCCGAATTTCCGCGGCACCCGCTTCACCAACGCGCATGAGACGCTGATCTGGGCGGCCAAGGGCGAGAAGGCCAAATACACCTTCAACTACCGCGCGATGAAGACCTTGAACGACGAGCTGCAGATGCGCTCGGACTGGGAGTTCCCGATCTGCGGCGGGCCGGAGCGGCTGAAGAAGGGCGGGCACAAGGTCCACCCCACGCAAAAGCCCGAGGCGCTGCTCTACCGCATCCTGCTGGCGTCGACGAAGCCGGGCGACGTGGTGCTCGACCCCTTTTTCGGCACCGGCACGACGGGCGCGGTCGCCAAGCGGCTGGGCCGCCGCTGGATCGGGATCGAGCGTGAGGCCGACTACTGCGCCGCAGCCGCCGACCGGATCGAGGCGGCGCTGCCGCTCGACGAATCGGCGCTGGCGACGATGCAGTCGCCCAAGGGCCAGCCCAAGGTCGCCTTCGGCCAGCTGGTCGAGAACAGCTATCTGATCCCCGGCGCGGTGCTGGTCGACGCCAAGCGCCGCTTCCGCGCGACCGTGCGCGCCGACGGTTCGCTCGCTTCGCCCTGCGGCGCCACCGGCTCGATCCACAAGCTCGGTGCCACGCTCCAGGGCGCGCCGGCCTGCAACGGCTGGGTCTTCTGGCACTATGAAGCCGCGAACGGCCTCCAGCCGATCGACGCGCTCCGGCAGACGTACTTGCTCGCGACGCAGCCGTAACGCCGTCACCCCGGCCTTGTGCCGGGGTCCACTGTTGGGCTTGGCGCAGTCCCCGTTACGACGCGATGCGCCCTGAATAGGCGTGGATGCCGGCACAAGGCCGGCATGACGAAGGCTGATCATGCACCTCCTCCCCACCCAGTTCGTCGCCTCGCCCATCCACCACCCCGATGGCACGGTGGCCCGGCTCGCGGGCGGGCTGCTCTGGTTCGCCGCGTATGAGGTTCGCGACGCCGGCACCCGCCGCACCGTGCCCGTCGCGGAGGTCCACACGCTCGGCGAGCGCGCCCAGGCGCTCCACCGCGCGATTACCGCCCCGCGCCCCCCCCTCCAGCTCGGCGAGCGGACGCTGCGTTTCGACCAGCCCCAGGTGGTCGGGATCCTGAACGCGACCCCCGACAGCTTCTCCGACGGCGGCGCGCACCCCGATCCCGAAGCCGCAGGGGCGGCCGGCATCGACATGCTCGCGGCCGGCGCGGCGCTGATCGACCTCGGCGGCGAGTCGACCCGTCCCGGCGCGACCCAGGTCTGGGAAGGCGACGAGCTCGCCCGCGTCCTGCCTGTCCTCGAGCGTCTCGCGCGCAGCGGTGCGCCCGTCTCGATCGACACCCGCAAGGCCGCCGTGATGGAAGCGTCGCTCCAGGCCGGCGCGACCCTCGTCAACGACGTCTCCGCGCTCCTCTGGGACGACCGCGCGCTCGAGGTAGTGGCGCGCGCGGGCTGCCCGGTCGTGCTGATGCACTCGCCCGACCCGAAGACGGGCGGTCACGGCCGCACTGGCTATGACGATATCGTGACGGAGGTCTTCAACTGGCTGGAGGCGCGGATCACTGCCGTCACTGCCGCCGGGGTGGACGCCAAGAAGATCGTGGCCGACCCCGGTGTCGGCTTCGGCAAGACACTCGCCGAGAACCTCCAGCTCCTTAATGCCTTGCCCATCTTCCACGGCCTCGGCGTGCCGCTGATGCTAGGCGCGAGCCGCAAGCGGCTGATCGGCGCTCTATCGAACGAGGCGCCTGCCGACCGGCGCCTCGGCGGCAGCCTGGCGCTGGCGATGGTCGGCCTCGACGCCGGCGTGCAGCTGCTCCGCGTCCACGACGTCGCTGAAACGGTGCAGGCCGCCCGCGTCTGGCGCGGCCTCAAGGACCAGGCGCTGGTCGGCTAGCCGGTGCTCCCGCGCAGGCGGGAGCCAGAGCCACAGGCGACCCGGCAAGCCACTTTGAGTTGGCGGCCTGCGCGGCAACACGCTGCTAAAGGGTATACCCCCCCATCGCTCACCAGCGTCGCGCCCGTGATCAGCGCCGCTTCGTCCGACAACAGCCACGCGATCTGCGCAGCGACCTCCTCGGCCTTCGCATAGCGGCCGAGCGGGGTCGCCAGCGCGGCGAGCTCGGCGAAAGCCGCGTCGCGCCCGATCGCCGCCGCCCGGTCGGCGAACATCCGCACGGCGTCCCAAACCGGCGTCTCCACGCCTGCGGGCGCGATGGCGTTGACCCTGATGCGACGCGGCGCGCCTTCCTTGGCGGCAACCTTGACGAGGTGCAGGAGCGCCGCCTTGGATGCACCATAGGCGGCGACCCCCGCTTCCGCCTTCAGCCCCGCGGCGGACGCAGTCGCCACGATCGCGCCGCCCTCCCGCATCGCGCGCAGGCCAGCGCGCAGCGTCAGGAACGCGCCGTCCAGGTTGACGGACAGGATGCGCCGCCATTCGGCGAAGGAGAGCTCTGCGATCGGCCCCGCTCCGGCGACCCCGGCATTGACCACGGCCAGGTCGAGCGCTGGCAACTCCAGCCCGGCCCAGAAGCCCTCGTCCGCGACGCTGCCCGCCCGCCGTTCGACCGCACAGGGCAGCTCCAGCGCGTCGAGCGCCGCAGCATCCAAATCGACCAGCACCAGCAGGCCCACGCCCTCCGCCGCCAGCCGCTCGGCGACAGCACGACCGATCCCGGATGCGGCTCCGGTGACGAGAGCGGATTTCCCGGCGAAGCGCTGCTCAGAGGACATGGGAACACGCCTTTACCGTTCGCCCTAAGCTTGTCGAAGGATGTCCAGCGCTCGCCAGGGCGGGTCGGCCTTCGACAAGCTCAGGCCGATCGGGATAAGGCGCTTCCTGCTCCTGCCTCCTGCTCCCGACGTCCATGCCCATCAACCTCATCTGCCTCGATGCCGACGATACGCTCTGGCACAATATGCGCTTCTTCGCGGACGCAGAGCGGGCGTTCGAGGCGATGCTGGCGCCCTTCGCGCAGGCCGGCGTCGCACGCGAGACCCTCGCCGCGACCGAGATCCGCAACCTCCAGCATTATGGCTACGGCGCGAAGAGCTTCACCCTGTCGATGATCGAGACCGCGCTGGAGCTGGGCGGCGACGCGCTGCCGGTCTCGGCCATTCGCGACATCCTGGCAGCCGGGCGGCGGCTGCTCGCGCACCCGGTCGAGCTGCTGGAGGGCGTGGAGGCGACGCTCGACCGGCTCTCTGGACAGGCCCGGCTGGTGCTGGTGACCAAGGGCGACCTGCTGCATCAGGAGGCCAAGCTCGCCGCCTCCGGGCTCGGCGAGCGCTTCGACGGGGTCGAGATCGTCAGCGACAAGACGGCCGACACCTTCCGCCGCCTGTTCGCCCGACACGGCGTCGCGCCTGATTGCGCGATTATGGCGGGCGACTCGATGCGCTCTGACGTGCTGCCGGCTCTCGCGACCGGCGCCTGGGCCGCCTTCATCCCCCAGCCGGACGGCTGGACGCACGAGGCCGGCGAGACCCCTACCCACCCGCGCTTCCGCGAGCTCTCGAATTTGGCAGAACTGCCGGATTGGGTGGACGCGATCGGCTGAGTTGGCGCGCGGAGAACGCGGAGACGTTAGGCCAAGCCGCGTGAGCGGCCCTTCATCTCTTACCGGCTTGGCGCCAGAGCGCCGACGCGCTCGAACCTCCTCTGCGCCCTCTGCGCCTCTGCGCGCATAAGGGCTCGCGCATGCGGCCTCACGCCGCGCTCTCGATCCCGAGCTCGCCCAGCTTGCGGTACAGGGTCGACCGCCCGATCCCCAGCCGCCGCGCGACCTCGGTCATCCGGCCGCGATAATGGCCGATGGCGAGCCGGATCACGTCCGCCTCTATATCCTCCAGCGGCCGCATGTTGCCGTCGGGATGGAACAGCGTCACGCCGCCCGCCATCGCCGCTTGCGTGGTCGCGTCGCGACGCGCGCCCAGACTTGCGATCTGCGGGAAATCCGCCCGGGTCAGCGCCGCGCCGTCGCATAGCACGGCGGCACGGAAGAGCGCGTTCTGAAGCTGGCGGACATTGCCCGGCCAGTCATATTCGCTGAGCAATTGCAGCGCGTCGTCGGTGATGCCGAGCGAGCGCAGCCCCGGCTGCTTGGCGATGCGCTGCAACAGGTGCCGCGCCAGCGCCGGAATGTCGCCCGCGCGCTCGCGCAGCGGCGGGATCTGCACGGGCACCACGTTCAGGCGATAATAGAGATCCTCGCGGAAACGCCCCGCCTCCACCTCGTCCGCCAGCCGCCGATTGGTGGCCGCGATCACGCGCACGTCCACCTCGCGGCTATGGCGCGCGCCGATGGGGTGGATCTCGCCCGTCTGCAGGACGCGCAGCAGCTTCACCTGCGCGTCGAGCGGCATCTCGCTCACCTCGTCCAGAAAGATCGTGCCGCCGTCGGCATCGGCGAACTTGCCGATCTTGCGCTCGAACGCACCCGTGAAGGCGCCCTTTTCGTGCCCGAACAGCTCGGATTCGACCAGATTGGCGGGAATGGAGCCGCAATTGACGCAGACCATCGGCTTCTTGCCGCGCGGCGATGCGGCGTGGATCGCTTCGGCGACCACTTCCTTGCCGACGCCGCTCTCGCCCTCGATCAGCAGGGGCACGCGCGCGCGCGCCGCCTTGGCCGCGATCGCGAGCGCGGAGCGGAACTCCGGCGCGGAGCCGACGATCTCGTCGCTG